>ENA-OQKS01000372-OQKS01000372.1-human-gut-metagenome-genome-assembly--contig:-NODE-372-length-13179-cov-3.462381_pt1 | contig 13179 bp, 15 predicted proteins | sample MGYA00242804_ERZ504808 | MGnify/ENA primary metagenome ERZ504808 (study PRJEB26092, sample SAMD00036375) | human gut metagenome | host: Homo sapiens | study: EMG produced TPA metagenomics assembly of...
CCGCCAGTGGCGGAAACAGGGAGTCGCTGTTGGGGCCGCGGCCAGCAAGACGCAAGCAAAGCGCTGCGGATGCTGGGTGCCGCAACCCGGGCAGTGGCACGGCGTCAGCCGTGACGGAGAGGTTTATATTCTCTCAGCAATGCCCAAATCCGCAGTTGGGCCAGTGGCACTCGGCGCAGCCAAGGCAGAGGCCGCCCTCGCCCAGACGGGCAATATCCTCGGCGGTGATGGCATCGTCGGCCAGCAGACGGGGCAGCAGCAGATCAAAGATGGTGCGCTTGGCGTACATGACGCAGCCGGGCAGACCGCAGACCGGCACACCGTCCAGATAGCTCACGAGGAACATGGCACCCGGCAGCACCGGTGCACCGTAGGTGACGATGTCCGCGCCGGTGTTTCGGATGGCCAGCGGGGTGCGGTCGTCGGGGTCCACGCTCATGCCGCCGGTGGTGAAGATGAGCTCACAGCCCGCCGCTTTCGCCTCGAGAATGGCGGCGGTGATGCCCGCCGGGTCGTCGTCGCAGACCTTGTGGAAGGTCATCTCGCAGCCGTATTCGGCCAGCTTGCCCACGAGGATGGGGGTGAACTTATCCTCGATGCGGCCCTTGAACACCTCGCTGCCGGTGGTGATGACGGCAAACTTCTTGGCCTGCATGGGCAGCACGTTCAGGATAGGCTCACTGCCTGCGGCAGCCTGCATGGCGTCCATCTTCTCCTGTTCGATGACCAGCGGGATGATGCGGGTACCGGCCAGTTTCTGGCCCTTTTTCACGGGCAGGTCGCCGTGGATGGTGGCGATCATCATCTGGGGCGTGCGGTTCACGGCCAGCAGGGCTTCGCGGTTGATCTTCAGCAAGCCGTCGCAGTCGGCGATGAGCTCGATCTTGCCCTCTTTCGGCTCGGTGCCGTGGATGTTCTTGCCCGCAGCGGCCTTGTACAGCAGCGCGGCGGCTTCGTCCTCGTGGAGGATGCCGGGCTTCTTCTCCCAGACGTAGAGGTTTTCTTTGCCGATGGAGAGCAGCACGGGGATGTCCTCGGGCTGGATGATATGGCCCTTGCGGAAACGTGCGCCCTTGAACTCGCCGGGAATGATTTGGGTAATGTCGTGGCAGAGCACCTGGCCTGCCGCGTCTTCGGTACGAATCAGTTTCATATCTGTCTTCTCCTTACAGGCCCGGCATCTGGGCAACGAGCCAGTCGGCCAGAGCCTGCGCATCTTCCAATCCAAAATCTGCCCCCGGAATATCTCCCACCACCGCCAGCGGCTGGGAAGACACCGGTGTGTCCGAAATTTCTTTGCGGACAACTTCGATTTTCGGCCAGCCGCTGTCCTTGAAGCCTTCCAGCAGCACCAGATCATAGCCGTGGCGCTCGAAGAGCGCCAGCAAGTCCTGCTCCGTCAGGCGGAACATCTCGGTCAGCAGATAGCGCTGGCCGGAGTAGACCGCCACCCCCTCGGCCCCCGCTTCCCGCAGGCGGTAGCTGTCGGTGCCGGGGACATCGGGCGTAAAATCATGGCCGTCGTGCTTGATAATGCCCACTTTCAGCCCCCGGCTGCGCAGGGCAGGCAGAAGCTTTTCCAGCAGCGTCGTCTTGCCGCTGTTGTGCAGGCCGCTGACGGCCAGCACCGCCGGGCGCTTGAGTTCGATCTCCTGGGCCAGAGCCTCTTTCTGTTCACTGTACAAAACTGAGCACCTCCACTTCTTCGCCCGGAGTCACCGGGCCGCTGCCCGCAGGCAGTTCAACGAGACAGTTGCAGCCGATCATGGCAGAAAGGCTACCGGACGAGTGGGCTTCGGCGTTGCCCTCGCCGGGGATGGTCACGCTGCCGCCCATGGCTTTGGCCCGCAGATAGCGGTTCCCCTTGCTGGGCTTCGAGAAGCCCGTGGTCAGGGTGCGGGTGGTGCGGGGAAGAAGGCAGCTTTCCTCGCAGCGCCCCGCCGCCCGCAAAAGAGCCGGGACGGCATATTGTTCCAGCGTAGCGGCGGCAGCAAAGGGGTTGCCGGAGAGACAGAACACCAGCTTGCCGTCAATTTTCCCGGCCAGCATGGGGCTTCCGGGCTTCTGGGCCACGCCTGCAAAGAGGATGTCCGCATTCAGCTGTTCCAACACAGCGGGCAGATAGTCTTTCTGCCCCACCGAGACGCCGCCGCTGGTGATGACGGCGTCGCACTCCGCCAGCAGTTCCCGCATCTCGCGGGCGATCTCCTCCGGGTCGTCGGAGCAGTGCCGACGTTTTACCGCAAAGCCCAGCTGCCGCAGGCGGGCGGCGTTCTGGACGCCGTTGGCGTCGTAAATTTTGCCGGGCGTCCAGGCTTCACCCGGAGCTAAAAGCTCGCTTCCGGTGGCCAGAACGCCCACGGTCAGCGTCTTGTAAACGGGGACTTCAGCGTATCCCTGCCCGGCCAGCACGCCGAGATGGGCGGGGGAGAGTACCGTACCGGCTTCAGCGATGACAGCACCGGCGGCGATGTCCCCGCCCCGGAATACCACGTTCTGCTGGGGCTTCATGGCGGCATAGAGCTGTACCGTCTCCTCGCCGCTGTCGGTCAGCTCCTGCATCAGCACACAGTCTGCGCCCTCGGGCAGGGGTGCGCCGGTCATGATGCGGGCCGCACAGCCCACAGGCAGGGGCGAAGCGGGGGCATCTCCGGCGTAGAGCTTCATGGTCACGGGCAGGGTGACGGGTGTTTCGCGGCTGGCACCGGCGGTGTCGGCACTGTGCAGGGCGTAGCCGTCGAAGGGGCTGCGGTCAAAGGGCGGCTGGTCCATCCGGGCCGAAAGCGTCCCGGCGGCAATGCGGCAGCCCGCTTCGTCCAGCGGGACGGTCTCCGTCTCCGGCCTCGGCAGAGCCGCAGCGGCATCCAGCACGCGGCGCAGGGCCTCAGAGGGCGCACAGAAAGGCTGTTTCATAAAAAAATCCTCCAAATGCCCGGCCACACCCGGCCTGCTATGGCTCAGGCGGGGCGCAGCGGGGACTCATAGAAAAAGGCAGGTCAAAAAAGAAGCGGAGACGTCTTGATGGAAAATCAAAACGCCTCCGCAGAATATCCGCACATTCCGGCAAAGGGCAGCTTGCAGACTGCCCTGCCGATGGCTGCTCTCCGCTCCCTGCCGCTCTTGCAGTGGCGGCAGAGCATGGAAAGCCCCTGTGTGGATGGGAGGAGTTCTTTTTTTCAAATTGCAGCGTTTCTTCTGCGGGAAGGCGCGGGGGTTCCCCTTCCACCCTTGAATGCCGGCTGATACAGCCCTTAGCATTGCGGCGCGGTGTCATGCCCGACGTTTAGACACCTTTGCTCAAAGAAGCTCATATACCCTATTTGATCGTGTGGGATGCTTTAGTCGGTCCACTCGTCCACGTCGCTGATGGCTTTTGCGTAGCGGCGGGTGAGATGCTGGGTGGAGAAGAGGAACCGCTCGTTCTGGTTGTTGGTCAGCTCCTCGATGTCGGCGTACTCCGGCTTGCCCTGCATGGACTGCCACGTCTGCTCGATGGCTTCCTGTGTCAGATCGTAGGGCGAGCGGCGGAAGTACCGCAGCGGGGTGGCGCTGGGGTAGACGCGGGCGTTGAACCGCACCATCTCGGCCACCATGGCGCAGAGGTCCTTGTCCTCGATGAGCTGCGCGATCATGGCGTAGTTGTCGCTCATGTTGGCGCTGGAGTAGTAGTAGGCATCCTTTGCGCCGGCGCGGGACACGATGTCTGCGCACTGGGGGTCTTCCGGCATCTGGGCCAGAAGTTCATCGGCGTTTTCCACCTCACTCACCAGCAGGGCGTGGGAGGTGACCAGTGCCGCCGCCGAGCGGGAGCGGATGTAACCCGCCAGCTCCTGTGCTGGGGTCAGCTTGGGCAGCTCCGGTGCGGTGACGGTGGGCTGGTCGGCGTAGGGGTCGCCCTCTGCCTCCGGTGCAGCGGCCAGAAAATCCAGCAGCTGGGGCTTTTCGGCGGCGTCCGGTGCAGCCGTCTCTTCGGGAGCGGGCTGTGCCTCGGCCTGCTTTGCGGCCAGAGCATCCGTCTCCTTCTGCACGGCGGCAATGACGTCCTCGCCGAGCTTTGCGGCGCTGCCGTCGAACATACTGCCCGTTTCCTTCAGGCGGCGGGCCGTCTCGCTGGCCGCGTCGATGTCAAAGACCTCGGCCTTCGGCTTCTTTTTCGCGGCCATCTCTGCCTTCTGCAGCTCGAGGATGACCTGCTCGGGGTCGGAGGCGGCGTCCACCGTGGTGGTATAACCGGGTTTGCGTCTGCCAAACAGCATGATAGTTCCTCTCGTTTCTGTGAAGTTGTTTTTGTAAGCAGAGTGCATCGAACGGCGAGGATTTTTGCCCGCAGACAAGGCGATTTTCCGCAGCAATCCTGACGGATTGCAAGGGAAAGCAACGCAGTATGCGAGCAAAAAGACCGTTCGGGCGGTGTGCAATGCTTATGAAAACGGCTTCTTGATTACTGGGCTGCGGCCTCGCTGGCAGCAGTCTCCTCGGCGGGAGTCTGGGCGTAGATGCCGCGTGCTTCCAGATCGTCGGCCATGTCGCCGAGGTCGAACTTCTCCAGCGTCTCGCGGGTAGGCACACCGGTGGTCTTGTCCCAGCCAAAGATGTCATAGAACAGGTCTTTTGCCTTCTCCATGTCGGCGCGGTCCAGCTTGGTGGTGCCTTCCTCGAATGCCTTGAAGTCGGGTTCCTTGTCGAAGACCCAGTCGCAGATGGCGTCGTGCTCCTGACGGAGGTTTGCGCTGCCGCAGTTCTTCTGGAAGCTGATGGCGGTCATGGCGCGCAGCATCTGGGTGATGCGCTCGCCTGCCTCCTGCAGACCGGCCTGGGTGTAGGTCTCGCCGGTGACGGCGGTCATGAAATCTGCCTGCAGGTCCAGATCGCCGTGGTAGGCCCGCTCCTTGGAGGGAGACTGGGTCATGGGCCACATCCAGTTGCAGAGGGTGGCAGAGTCGTGGAAGTTCTTATCGTTGACGCAGTAGGCGGCCAGCTTTGCCTTGTTTTCGTTGATGGGCGTGTAGGCCTTGGCCTTGTCGTAGCAGCCCTCGCCGAAGAAGTCCTCCATGACCTTTTTGGTCACCTCGTAGGGTGCGCCGGAGCCGGTCTCGCAGACGATCTCGTGGATCATGCAGTCTCTATTATACACCAGATTGTACAGCATGCCAACCTGCCATGCCTCTGCGGGGCCGTGGTGGTTGGGGAAGCCGTTGTACATCAGGTTGGAGTTGGTGGCACCGTCGGTGCGGTCCAGCCAGCTCTTGGGCAGGCCGAACTTTTCCATCATGGCCAGCGTACCCTTTGCGATGACGGACAGGTCGCCCTCGCCGTAAGCCATGCGGCGGATGAGCTCCACCTCCCAGCGGGGGTCACCGGCCTTTTCCCATGCCCAGGGCAGGGAGTCGTACGCTTCCTCGCTGATGTACTTGGTGGCCTCCTCACGGGGCATCCGCAGGATCCACAGCAGGTCACGGTTCAGGTTGCCGTAGTTGTCCCACAGGCCCATGTCATCGACGGCATGAGACCATGCCAGGTTGATGACCATGGTGCCGTCGCCCTCGTACTTGAAGTCGTGGACGCCGTCCGGGTAGACGCGGGTGCCGTACAGCACGGGCATACAGGTGTTGGAGTTGTGGGTGGGCAGGTCGTAATCAGCCAGCGGGTCCACATCATACTCGGTGTAGCAGCGGATGGGGCAGGAGGAGCAGCCGCCGTTCTTCACGGTGTACTCCGCAGCCGGTGCGCCAAAGTCGAAGTAGCCCTTGAAGCAGCGCAGCGCAATCTTGTTGATGTCGTTGTAGGGCTGCTCGCCGGTATCCACGGGGCCGCCGGGAGCCTTTTTCCACATACGGCCCGGTGCGCCGGACCAGCGGTTCTTGCCGGAGGTGGCGCTGTACTCGGCCCAGCTCTGGGGCTGTGCGGGGACGTTGTGGTTGTTGTTGCCGCCGATGAGGTTGCCCATCATGTAGTTGGACAGCTCCAGCACCTTTTTGGGGCGCGACCTTGACGCTGCCGGTGCCGCGGATGGCCAGGGCCCCTTCAGCTTCTTGTTGCCCATGGCAGCGCCCAGACCGGCGCCGCCGGAGTTGCCAAAGCTGGTGTTCAGGGTGGAGTAGTCCACCAGATTCTCACCGGCAGGGCCGATGGAAGCGGTCTCGAACTCACGGCCGTTCTGCTCCACCATCCACTTGTTGGCCGCGAACGTACCCTTGCCCCAGATCTCAGAAGCGTCCTCGAGGGAGACGTTGTCGTCCTCGATGCGCAGGTAGACGGGCTTTGCGGAGATGCCGGTGATGACGATGCCGTCCCAGCCCGCATACTTCAGCATGGGGCCGATGTGGCCGCCCATGTGGGCGTCGATGATGGAGCTGCCCTTGGACCAGGTGGAGCGGAAGGTGACGTTCATGCGGCCGGAGCAGGGTACGCCGGCACCGGTCAGGGGGCCGACGCCGAAGATGACCTGTGCCTTCTCGTCGTAGGGGTCGAGGTCCATGGGAGCTTCCTCATACATGATGCGGTAGGCCATGCCCATACCGCCGATATACTTATGGTACTTTGCGTCATCCTGCGTGGTGATCTCGCCGGTGGTCAGGTCAACGCGCAGGATCTTGCCTGCCCAGCCATAACTTTCAGCCATTGTTGTTCCTCCTCCTTACAGGTCCATGTAGGCAGCCTGTGCTGCGCTGGTGACGGCATCCCAGTCCACGATGGACAGAGCGCCGGACGGGCAGCCTGCCACGCAGGCACCGCAGGCGATGCACTTGGACGACTTGCCGGTCTCGGGGTTGACGGTGGGCATATGCCAGGGGCAGGCCTCGTGGCAGGCGCCGCAGCCGATGCACTTGTCGGTGTCCACCACACGGATGCCCTGGTCATTGGTGGTGATGGCCTTCTGGGGGCAGGCGTTGCCGCAGGCGGGGTCCTCACACTGGCGGCAGGTATCCGGGAAGTAGACAAAGCAGTTGTCGTTGCCGGACAGCAGGCCGTTGCCGGCACCGTCCAGATTCAGACGGCGCTGGATCTTCACGCGGCTGATGTAAGAGGAGCACACACCATCGTTGGTGAGGGTGCAGTTGATCTCGCAGCGCTGGCAGCCGGTACACAGGTCGGCGTTGACCACCAGCAGGCCCTGGGGCAGCGCCCAGGTAGCCACTGCGCCGCTGTCCACCTGCTTCTGCGAGCAGCCGAAGAGGGACAGCATGGATGCGGAGAGGGTGAGCCCTGCAAGGCTCTTGCCCGAGATCTTCATAAATTGACGGCGGGTCATGTCAGCCGTCAGAAAATCAGTTTTTGCCATAGGTTCCATTCCTCCGTTGAGGTCACTCTGCGCGGAGCACCTCAGTTACATAGAAATACGAGTTGTTGACGATGTTGGTGACGGCGGTCGAGGTGATGGTCGCGCCGGAAAGGGCGTCCACCTCGGTCAGGTCTGCGCTGACAGCGCCGGCACTGGTCTGCCCGGTGGTCAGTTCGGCCTGTGCCAGCTGATAAGCGGCCTGCTTTTCTGCGGACCAGTCCGCATAGGGCAGAGCCTGCTCCTCACCGTCCTGCGCACTCTTGCTCAGACCGGCAGCGTAGAGCTTGCGGCGTGCCACAGCCTCGGCGCTGGTATCCATCGGAGGAATCAGCTCGTCGGCCAGCGGCTCGCCGTTCAGTGCCGAGAGGGTCAGACCTGCTGCGTACATCCTGCGGGTGGCCTCGGCCTCGGGAGAGGTGTCGGACACGTTCCACTGCGCGGGGTCAAGATCCTCCCCAGCAGCGGGCTGCTCCTCCGCCGCACCGGCAGCGGCATAGGCGGCACCGGTAAGGGGTCGGTCACAGTATAGCTTTTGCCTGCCAGCGTAAAGGGAGCTGCGCCCTGATACTGGGACGTGAACTCCGGGTTGACACACTGGCCGCCGAGGCTGTCCGTCTCTGCCTGCGAGAGGATCTCGACAGCGGAAACATTGCCCTCGGCGTCAAGGGTCACGGCAGCCTGCACATCGCTCTGGAAGCCTTTCTGAGAGCCCTCCACGCGATAGCTGCCGTCGTCGAGCTGGTACACTGCGCTGATGCCGTAGGCGGCTGCATCCGCTTCCGACACCGGCAGCAGGGTACCTGCAACCGTGGTGCGCGCGTTTTGCATGGCGACCAGGCCGATCGCCATAGCAACAGTGGCGGCACCCATGGCTGCGTAGCCCGGAAGCCGCTTGCGCCACAGCGGAACGAGCGCAAACGGGTTGGTTGCCTGCTTCATGTTATCACCTGCCTGTTTTTTTCTGCCCGGGTTTCCCCGGACAACAGTTAAGGCCGCCCCAGCTGCTGCAACAGCGGAGCGGTCTTTTCGTTAATATATTATCATTCGGGCCGGAAGTAAGTCAACGCGAACCGTAAGCTTTCTTTTCTTTGTAACTTTTATTTTGTACGTTCCTTCAAAGTTAAGGGGTGTTTCCGGCCGCACACGAATTGCAGGCCGTATTCTGCGGCCAGCTCCAGCGACTGGACGGTGGGCATGGTCTTGCTCACCAGTGCCGGAACGCCGGCCCGGATGGCTTTGCGCACCATATCCATCGGTACGCGGCCGCTGGTGTAGAGCACGCATTCGCTGAGGGGGACACCGGCCAGAAGCACGCTGCCCACGGCCTTGTCCAGCGCATTGTGGCGTCCGATGTCCTCGCAGGCACAGAGGATGCGGCCCTCGTGCAGCACAAAGCAGCTGTGGACTGCATGGGTGGCCTGATAAAGCGGCAGGCCCACGCTCATGGCGGCGGCGAGGGCGTCCACCCACTCCGGCTGCAGGTCCAGATGCGGCACCGCGCGCAGCGGCTGCACTTCCACCGGACTGCCCAGCGCGACATTGTCGGTGCAGCAGCTGGAAACCTCCTGCGCCGCCGCGCGGCGGGCCGTCAGCGGGTGGTTCAGGTAGATATTGACTTTCAAGCCTTCTGCGCAGACGGCAATTTGTTCCACTTCCTCTGCGGAGGCGATCCATCCTTCGGTCAGCAGCCGCCCCAGCGCCAGCTGCGGCAGAAGCTGGGGGTGTGCATACCACCCGGAAGGCCGGCTGTTCATTGACATAGAGAACTGCGGCGTGTTCTGTTGGAATGGCCGCTTCCGTGCCGTCCGGCATCCGTACGGTTTCAAAGGCGGCTGCTGCGCCGAAGAGGTCGATTCTCTGCATGGGGGGCCCTTTCTCTGTAAAAGCTGCTGTTCAAGTCCTCTTATCCGCTGATAGAAAGCTTCCAAAAGGACTACGGGTAAAAGAAAAACGGCAGCCTTTTTGAAAGCTGTCGTTCAAGAGTGCAGTAAAGCAATCCAAATCCGAACCATTTCCCTTTGATGCGGCTTGGGCCGCTTCCTCAAATGTGATGGTCTGTGTACCTTCTTTATAGTTGAAGGTAATCAAAACCTTATCATTATACAGGTAAATCGAATTGATGAACGTATCCACCAATGCCTGCCGCTGGTCCTTCAGGCTCATATCCAGCTTGCGGAACCGCATCAGCCAGAAACGGATAAATTCCTCTTTGATCTTGGGTTTTGCCAGCTTTTCCTCTGCAATGCGAGTTTCAAGCTCACGCTTGGTTTCTTCGAGCTGCTCTAGCCGCTCCTTGGTGGAGCTGGTGAGGATTCCGGCCTGAATCGCATTGAGCATATTCTGGATACCCGATTCCGCATCCCGGAGCTGCTTCTCATAGAGGGGACGGTTGGTGTTTTCCCGGTCTTGCAGTTCCATGACTTTGGCGATGATAGATTCCATAGCAGCATCGTCCCGGACAAGCTGCATGGTCTGGTTCACTACCAGATCTTCCAGCCACTGTTTGCGGACAGTTTTCTTCTTGCAGCCCTTCTTCTTTTTGGCCGTGGCGCATTTATAGTAGCGGTGGACTTCTCCCGTCCGACTCGTGCCACTTTCGCCAAACATCAGTGCACCGCAGCAGCCGCAGTGCAGCTTGGTGGTCAGCAGGTAATCGTCCTCTGCCTTTCTTCGGGCAGGGGCTTTCTTGTTTTTGGCAATCTTTTCCTGCACATCATCGAACAGTTCCAGCGGCACGGATGGGCCGGGAATCGCATCCGGCACGACCACATCCCGGAATTTCAGTTCTCCGATGTAACGTCTGTTTTTTGAGCATATGTTCGACACTGTTATAAGTGAATGCACCGCCCACCGGGTTCTTGATACCATTTTCATTCAGCCAGTCCCGAATCTCTTTCATTGTAAGACCATCCCGGTACTTCCTGAACGATTCCAGCACGAAAGGGGAGGCAAGCGGGTCGATGTGAAATTTCCGCTCGGAATCCAGCGTATATCCAAACGTTCCACGACCACCGTTGCAGCGGCCTTTCAGGATGTTCTCGGTCTGTCCACGGACGACCTTTTCGGCAAGGTCAGCAGAGTAGTATTCTGCATAGCCCTCCAACACCGATTCCAGAATAATGCCTTCCGGCCCCTCGGAGATGATCTCGGTGGCAGACATGAGCTTGACACCATTTTTCTTCAACTGGGTCTTATACCGGGCACTGTCGTAGCGGTTCCGGGCAAAACGGTCGAGCTTCCAGACCAGCACGATGTCAAACAGCTTTTTGTCGCTGTCCTTTATCATCTGTTGGAACTCCGGGCGGTTGTCCGTCTTGGCAGAGATGGCACGGTCAATATAGTGCTTGACGATGGTGATGCCGTTCTTCTCAGCGTACGCCGTGCATTCACGGATCTGCCCCTCGATGGACTCTTCGCGCTGGTTATCGCTGGAATAGCGGGCGTAGATCACGGCGGTCATGGCAGGCACCTCCATTTATACATCATTGAATGATGGTTCGTTCTTTCGCACAGGCCTTTCGTATAATATGTATACCATATCTTGATACAGATTGCAACAGGAAAATAGCGTGAGTTATCAATCTTTGATTTACGCAAAAGCCTTGTGTTGTCAAACGCCGCTTATTGTAGATTGCTTTATGATTCGGATTGAATTTCAAACGTTTTGATTTCCGCACAGTATTGCAAAAAAAATCTTTTCAAATCCTCTTTCCGGGCCCCGACGGGTAATCGTCAGGCTCAAGGTATTGCCTACGGATATCATGCTGCAATTGTATGGCGAATGAGCGCGTGGCGTCAGCAGAAAATCCAGTCGTTCAATTTCCCGTTGGACCGGGTCTGGAAATGTCACCTGTCCAAGATTAGACAGCGTGATGCAGGAGCTGCGTCCACCGCAGATCTCAAATCCCTTCCGCAGTGCGGCACATTTTATCCAGAGGGGAAGTGCTGAGGTCTTGCGTTCCAGTGCCACATTGGTAGCGATAGCGGATTGTAGCCGCGCATAGCTGCTCTGGGCCTGTATCTGAACTGCCATGCTCTCCGCAATTTCCGAAAATGAGCCTTTCGCCGTATCCGGTGTCAGCTTTGGCAAAGCATACAGAGAAAAGTTTCTGCATGATGCACTTGGAAAGCGTTTGCGCAGATCAATGGGAATCATGATCTGCACGGGCTGCAATGGTCTGTCCGGTGTAATATTCTGATATTGCAGCTGCATTGCCGTCTGAGCAAACAGCGCTGTAAACCATGCTGTCAGGGTGGTGTGCTCTGCTTTTGCTTTGGCTCGCAATTCATCCACCGAGAATGTCAATGTTGTTCTATGGACCGGGCTGTTTTCCGGCGGTGCAGCGGGCAGCAGATACGAAGCTCCTCCCGGCATAGAAGTCGGCGTTCCTCTGGCGGCGTACTTTTGGTAGCTGTCCTCCCATGCTTCCTTGATGGGCAACGGCTGCATCGGGACCCCAAAGTACTCTGCCAGCAGTCCTTTCAAAAATTGCAGCCCACCGCACCCATCGGTCAGCGAATGAAAAAATTCCAGTGCAATATGGTGTGATCCATACAGTACACGCATGGCACAGTCCCGAATCTCTTCCCTCGACATATACAGAAGCGGCTGACTGTCCACCCGGATATTCAAATCCTCCGGGCAGGGTACGACCACAAAGCCAGTCCCGCGCTTTTGGATCCCGGCCGCAAGCATCGGGAAACGGACTGCCGCAGCATCCGCTGCCTGCTGCAATCGTGCCGGACAAACTGCATTTTTCAAATGGCACTCCAGTCGAAAGACATTGGAGTGCCATTTGTTATGTACCGCCAGATGAATGAACGCAGAGTTGTCGATGGGATACTCCGTCGCCGTACCGGTCTTACCTGTTCTTTTATGCTGCAAGAGGAAGCTCCTTTCCGGCGAGTAATTCATTCAGTCTGCCTTCAAAGCGGCACCGGAGCTGGCTCAGGTGTGCGTAATCATTTGGACGCATCAGAGAGGGCACCTTGGGCATGGCAAGCGCATGGCTGCGGCTCAGCACCTCGCTGACAAATTCGGAGCAGAAATACTGGTTTTCCCGGTGAAACGGGATCTGCATCCGGCAGAGCAGCAATCCGATCAGATTGAAGGGGCAGTGTTCTGCATCCTGCATCATCCGCTCCACCTCCGCTTTTGCATTTTCATACACCTGATCCGTCACGTTCAGCTCGTAGAGGGCGCAGGGGATGTAGTTGTATTTTTTATAAAATCCCCGATCCAGCGGCTCCATCCGCAGCCCTGCCGGAAGCGGCAGATTTACGAACTTGCGGGAAAAGCTGTACATCGGCTGCAGATCCGGTTCAAAGGAAATCGAGGCATGGGTATAAGTATCATTCGTGGCCAGCCCGATCAGATGGGATACCCAGGTGTCCGATTTTGTCAGCAGAATATAGATCTTTTTCATTGAAACTTTCCCCCTGCAACTTACAATGGCGTTTCTTCTTCGGCAATATAATTTTCCATCAGATGTTTTTCTCCTCTGTTCTGATGCTTCCATTGTACGGTTTCCCCGTTTGAGAATTGTTTGGGAAGGATTTGTTCTGTGTTAATTTCCGGATCCCGGAAAAGAGCAAAGGCAGAACCTGAAAACAGGCTCTGCCTTTGCTGCACCGGAGTGCAATATGGAAAAATTCAGAGGATAGCGTTTTACTTGCCCATCAGCTTGTTCAGGAAATTCTGGCCGGCGTTCAAAGAGGCATCAATGAAGTTCTTACCGCTGTTGATAGAATCCTGGATCCACTGGCCGGGGTCGCCGCCGAAGATGCTCAGGATGCCCTTTGCGGCAACCACAGCCACGCCGGTCAGTGCAGCAGCACCGCCGATGGCGATCATAGCCTTGAAGGCGGTCTCGATGGCGCTGCCCGCCGCTCACATT
>ENA-OQKS01000377-OQKS01000377.1-human-gut-metagenome-genome-assembly--contig:-NODE-377-length-13086-cov-2.776140_pt1 | contig 13086 bp, 18 predicted proteins | sample MGYA00242804_ERZ504808 | MGnify/ENA primary metagenome ERZ504808 (study PRJEB26092, sample SAMD00036375) | human gut metagenome | host: Homo sapiens | study: EMG produced TPA metagenomics assembly of...
GTGGGGGCGTACTGCCTTGCCGGTCATGGCCTCGGCAGTGTTCATGACTTCCTCGCCCATGGCTAGAACCTACCCGGGTGCTCGGCGCACAGGTCATCGCGCATGGCGTAGACACGACTCATGGCCTCGGACTCAAACCATGCCAGACGCTCCTTGCGGTTGAGCTCGGCCGGTGCATCGGATAGCGAGATGGCCTTTCCGGCACGGATCCAGCACTTTTTGGGGCGCATGATCTTTTTGCCCGCAGGCGTAATATCGGACCAGCCGCAGATGGCGAGCGGGTTGACGGGCGCCTTGCCCATCTGGGCGATAAGCGCAAAACCGCCGTGGACCTCGGGCTTGATCTCGCGCGAGCGGATGCGCGTGCCCTCGGGGAAGATCAAGACGTCCTCGCCGCGCTGCAGCGCATGCTGGGCGGCGCGCAGGCACTTCATGTCGGCGGTGCCGCGCTCGACGGGAATGCCGCCCACACGGCTAAAGGCCCAGCGCACGATCTTGCTCTTGGCAAACTCGGATTTAAAGATGGGGCGAATGCGGCGGCCGCCAAAGAACAGTGCCGTCTCTACAGCCAGGAGCTCGGCCATCGAGGTGTGGTTGCAGATGACCACGCTGCCGCGGCCTTCCTGGCGCTCAAACAGCAGGTCGCTGTCCTCGACCTTCCAGCGCCACATGAGCTTGGAGAAGACCCACAGGATGCCCATGACCACGGCGACGGTGCCGCGGATGAGCGCCGGGAACTCGTCGTAGGGGGCGTTGTAGTAATCCTCGGGCGTCTGCTTAAACAGGCGCATGGGCTACCTCCTTTGGTTGATGAGGTCCTCGATAATGCGGACGACCTCGTCGATGGTGTGGGCGGTGGAGTCGACGTGCACCGCGTCCTCGGCGGGCACGAGCGGCGCGACCTCGCGGCTGCTGTCGAGCTTGTCGCGCTGCTTGAGGGCGTCGAAGGGTCTCATCGACCTCGGCCTCGAGCTGCTCGGTGGTGAGCGGCTGGGCGTCGTTTTGGTGGCGCTGCAGCACGCGGCGACGGGCGCGCTCGCGCGGGTCGGCGGTCAGGAACACCTTGACCTGTGCGTTGGGGAACACGACAGTGCCGATGTCGCGACCCTCGGCCACGATATCGCGGTCCTCGGCGGCGCGGCGCTGGTGGATGAGCATGGCCGCGCGCACGCCCGGGTAGGCCGAGACCTTGGAGACGTTGGCGTCCACCTGCGGGGTGCGGATGGCGGCCGATGCGTCCTGGCCGTCGATGGTCAGGCGCGTGTCCTCGCCGGTGCCGTTGGTAAAGCGAATCTCGATTTGCTCGGCGAGGGCGTCAATGGCTGCCTCGTTATCCAGGTCGATGCCGCGGTCGAGCGCAGCGAAAGTTACGGCGCGATACATGGCGCCCGTGTCGAGCTTGTTAAAGCCCAGCTGGCGGGCAATCTCCTTGGCGATGGTGGACTTGCCGGAACCGGCGGGGCCGTCGATGGCGACGATCATACAATGCTTCCTTTCGGTGGTTGACGTACTGGTATGGGACGCAGGCGCTGGGGCGTGGCGGACTGACTAGCCCGTGTAGCGCTCGCGGTAGGTGTTGCGCTTGGGCGCGGAGCCGTGGCTGCCGTGGTGACGCGTGCGGGTCGCGGGGTTGACCGCTGTCGCGTTGGGGTCGCCCTGCTTGGAGCTGGCCTGCTTGGGCGGGATGCCGCCGGCCTTGAGAATCTGCACCTCGCGGTCGGTGAGCTCGCGCCACGAGCCCTTAGCCACGTCTTTGAGCTCCAGGCCGGCAAAGTTGCAGCGATGCAGGCGGATCACCGGATGGTGAATCTTGCTCAGCATGCGCTTGACCTGGTTCTTGCGGCCCTCGCGGATGATGACCTCCACGGCGGTGGTGCCGGGCTTGATGCCTTGCGGGGCTACGGCCTCGGCCTCGCGCGCGTTAATGACGCGGCAGATCGCCGGTTGGCATAGGCCATCGTCGAGCTCGATGCCGCGGCGCAGCGGCGTGAGGTCGCGATCGGTCAGGTTGCCGTCCACCAGCGCCTGGTAGGTCTTGTAGACGTGCTTGCTGGGATGCAGCAGGTCCTGCGACAGGTCACCGTCGGTGGTAAAGAGCAGAAGGCCCGTGGTGTCGCGGTCCAAACGACCCACCGGAAAGAGCCCCGGAAAGCGGTCGCGCGGGACCAGGTCGGCCACGCAAGGGCGTTCCTGTGGATCGCTCATGGTGGTGAGGTAGCCGGTCGGCTTGTAGAGCATCAGGTACACGGCACCCTGGTTGAGCTTGACGGGCATACCGTCGACCTCGATGTGGTCGCGGTCGACATCGACCTTGGTGCCTAGTTCGGTTGCGACCTGGCCGTTGACGGTTACGCGGCCGGCAGTCATCAGGTCCTCGAGCCGCGCGGCTCGCCACGCCCGCGTCGCGCCAAAAGCGCTGCAGGCGCATAGTGTGCGTGTAGACGGGCTGGGCGTCGCCCGTGGGCGCTGCGTTGTCCATGGCGCTTGCGAAGTGCGTTTCCCTGCTTCGTTAGTCCTCGTCATGTATATCCTCCGAGGTATCGACGGTGGGCAGAAGCTCCTCGCCATCGGTGTCCTCAACATCGGTATCGATCAGTTCGCGTTCTTCGTCCAGGTCCTCGGCCTGCTCCTCGAGCGTGGACTGAATGCTGCGGCCGCTCAGGCGCTCGCGGATAAACTGGCGCGACTGCTCGTCGGGGGCAAACTGCTCCAGATCGGGCAGGTCCCGGGTGGAGCGCAGGCCGAACTTTTCCAAGAAGGCGTTGGTCGTGCCGTAGATGATGGCCTGACCGCGCTCGGGGTCGCGGCCGAGTTCGCGCACCAGGCCCTTATCCACGAGCGACGCGATGACGCCGTCGGAGTTGACGCCGCGGATGCCCTTGACCACCTCGCGCGTGACGGGCTGGTGGTAGGCGATGACGGCCAGGGTCTCAAGCGCCGCCTGAGACAGCTTTTGCGTGTCCCAGCTCAGCACGTAGGCCTCGACCACATCATGGTAGGCGGGGTGTGTAAACAGGCGCCAGCCACCGGCGACCTCGCGCAGCTGAAAGCCGCGGTTGGCCTCTTCGTACTCAACCTTGAGCTCGGCCAAAAAGCGACGCGCACTCGCCCGGGGCGATATCCAGCGCAGCTGCCAGCGCGGGTGCGCTGACGGGGTCGCTCGACACCAGCAGCAGCGCCTCGAGGGCGCCTTTGAGGCTGTTTGCCTCCAGCGTGGAAAGGGTTGACATGGTTGCCGCTCCTATTCGGTGAGCTCGGGGCCCTCGCCAGGCACGTATGCCTCGGCGCCCTCGACGCGGTTGATTTGAATGGTTCCAAAGATCTCGTCCTGGCTTAGCGTAAGCGAGCCGCGCTTGGCAAGCTCTAGCATGGCCAGGAAGGTGACAACGAGCTGCTCGGTGGTGGCGTCGCCGTCCAGCAGCTCGCGGAAGGTGCAGGCTTGGTGTGCCATGGTAAAGCGGTCGACCGAGGCCACCGTCAGGTCGAGCGGCACGCGATGCGGTGCCACGTGCTCGGCCTCCAGCAGGAAGGTCTGGCGTTTGCCATCCAGGTCGGCGCAGATGACGGCGAGGCCGCGCAGGGTAATGCCGGCCAGATAGTCGGGCATAAGGCCTAGGAACTCGGGGTCGGGGCCGGCCACGCGCGTATGCATGCGGCTCTCGGCCTGCATACGCGCGCCAAGGGCTGCCGCCGCGCCCTTAAACTGCTTGTAGGCGATCAGACGCTGGATCAGGACCTCGCGCAGGGCGTCGCCGTCGAGCGCACTGAGCTCCTCGAGCTCATCGTCATCCTCGTCATCGTCGTCTGTCTTGCGCGGGGCCTCCTGGGGCACCAGCGAGGCGGCCTTGATGTCCAAAAGGGTTGCCGCGACCAGCAAAAAGTCGCTCGCCACGTCCAGGTCCAGCGCCTCGATGCGCTCGGCCTCGGCCAGGTATTGCTCGGCCACCTCGCTGATCGAGATGGCTCCGATATCAACTTTTTGGCGGGTTACCAGCTGCAGCAGCAGGTCGAACGGTCCGCTGTAGACCTGCGTCGACACGCGATACGACATCTTCGACCTCCTTTGACGGCGCCTTCGCGGCGCGGTTTGGGTGCATGTTGCGACCGTTTTGCACGGTCGACCTGTAAGTTTACCTTAGATGCCGGCGATTGCGAAGTTGAGCAGCCACTCGGCCAGCGGATACACGGTAACGTCGAAATACCGTCCAATCACGTCGATGCCGGTCCACATAGGCAACAGGTACAGCACCAGGATGAGGATGGGCATGGCGTATTGCTGCAGGCGGTAGTAGTTAGAGAGCGCTTTGCCTTTGAGGAACGGCACGATGATCGACGAGCCGTCGAGTGGCGGAATCGGAATGAGGTTAAAGAACGCGAGCGACAGGTTGACCACAATAAAGGTGGCACCGAAGTTCATGATTTGGGAAGCCACAGCAAAGGACATGCTGGTGTAGAGGTTGCCGTATGTCGCGTGCATGAGAGCGGCCGCAAGGCATGCCAGCGCAATGTTCGATGCGGGGCCGGCCACGCTCACCAGGACCTCGTCGCGCTTGGGGTGCTTGAGGTTGTTGAGATAGACGGGCACGGGCTTGGCGAAGGCGAACACCGGGCCGCCGGCGGCGAGCATCAGCAGCGGCAAGAGAATGGTGCCAAACGGGTCGATGTGGTTGAGCGGGTTGAGCGAGACGCGGCCGCGCGAACGGGCCGTCTTATCGCCGAGTGCCCAGGCCGCGGCGGCGTGCGCGCTCTCGTGGATCACGATGCCCACGATGACGGCGGCGGCGCTGGCGAGCAGGTTCATGAGGTAGCTGCTGGACATGTCACTCCCCTAGCGGACGCGGCGCGAGGCGCGCGTAAGCAGGTAGTCGGCCACAAACAGGATGACGGCCACGATGGCGTAATCCAAGCGGAAGACACCGCCAAAGGGCGAGGTGATAACGCCGTAGCCGGCGATGGCGCTCGGCAGGGCGCGCGAAAGCTCAACGACAAAGCCCACGATCTGCAGCTTGGCGGTGAGGCCGCTGAAGCACAGCAGCACGGTCATCGCGCTCATAAATATGCCGCAGATGCGACAAGCGATGGCTATGATGCTCATCGCCACGGCGGTGGCTTTACGAGAGTTCACGCGCGGTCTCCTCTTCGATCTGGGTGGAAAGCTCCAGCCATTCGTCCTCGAGCTTGGGCAGCTCTTGCTTAAGGCCGTTATATTCCCCCAGCGCGGCGTTGAACTTGTCCTGATCGGCATAAAGCTCTTCGCTTGCCATCAATTCCATAAGCTCGTCATAGCGGGCACGCTTTTTGTCCAGCTCTGTCTCGATCTTCTTGAGCTGGTTGCGCACGCCCTTGAGCTTTTTGTTGAGCGCGGCACGGGCCTGGGCCTCGGCGCGCTTTTGCTCCTTGGTCTTTTTGCCCTCGGCAGGCTTGGGAGCCGCGGCTGGGCTGCTGGCCTGGGCGGCGTTGGCTTTGGTGGACTTGGCCGCGGCAGGTGCGCTCTCCCCTGCTGCCTCGGCGGCGGCGCGGGCAGCGAGGTCCTCGCGTTTGAAGAGGTAGTAGTCGTAGTCGCCATCGTAGACCGTGACCTTGCCGTCGCGGATGTCGATGATGCGGTTGGCCACAGCGCGCACCAAGTGCTCGTCGTGGCTGATCAGCACAATGGTACCGGGGAAGTTTTGCAGAGCGTTCTCGAGCATGTCCACCGAGTCGATGTCCAAGTGGTTGGTGGGCTCGTCTAGGCACAGGAGCGCCTCGGGCGCCACGAGCATCTTGGCGAGCGCCAGGCGCGCCTTTTCGCCGCCGGAGAGGACTCGAACCTGCTTCTCGATGGAATCGTTGTCGCTAAACAGGAAGGCGCCCAGCAGGCTGCGCTGCTGCGGTACGGTCCACTTGGGCGTGACAGTGTCGATCTCTTGCAGGACGGTATTGGACTCGGTCATGCCCTCGAGCGCGTGCTGGGCGTAATAGGCAACGCCCACGTTGGTGCCCAGGTCGCGCGTGCCGGTAGTGGGCGGCTCCAGGCCGGCGATGATCTTCATGAGGGTGGACTTGCCGGCGCCGTTGGGGCCGACGAGCGCCACGTGCTCGCCGCGGTAGAGTTTGAGGTCGATGTCGCTGTAGATGTGCTTGTCGCCGTAGGACTTGGAGACGCCCTCCAGGCTCACGACCATATCGCCGGAGCGCGGCGGGTCGGGGAACTTAAAGTCGATGTGCTTGTGGCCCTCGGGCAGGATGACGAGCTCCTTTTTGATCTGCTCGATCTTGCGGATGCGCTCCTGCGCCTGGGCGGCCTTGGTGGGCTTGTAGCGGAACTTGTCGACGAAGACCTGCATGTGGGCGATGTCGCGCTCCTGCGCGGCACGCTTGGCGCGCATCTGCTCCAGATTATCCTCGCGCTGCTTGAGGTAGCTGCTGTAGTTGCCGGTGTAGGTGGTCACGCGGCGGTTCTCGAGCGCGGCGACGTGGTCGACGCAGGCGTCCATGAAGGCGCGGTCGTGACTGACGATGAGTACGGCGCCGTCGTAGTTAGCGATAAAGCCGCGCAGCCACTGGACGCTTTCGAGGTCCAAGTGGTTGGTGGGCTCGTCGAGCAGCAGCAGGTCGGGGGCTTCGAGCAGCAGCTTGCACAATGCCACACGGCGACGCTCGCCACCAGAGCACACGGAGACCGGGGTGTCCATGTCGGGGCACTGCAGCGCGTCCATGGCCTGTTCGAGCTGTGAGTCGAGATCCCAGCCGTTGGCCGCGTCGATCTCGGTCTGCAGCTTGCCCATCTCGTCCATCAGCGCGTCGAAATCGGCGTCCGGGTTGGCCATCTCCTCGCCGATGGCGTTGAAACGCGCGACCTTCTCGGCGATCGGGCCGAACGCCATCTTGATGTTCTCGCCCACGGTCTTGGTGTCGTCCAGCGGCGGCTCCTGCTGAAGGATGCCGACCGTGAAGCCCGGTGTGATGTAGGCCTCGCCATTGCTGACGGTCTCCAGTCCGGCCATGATCTTCAGCAGCGTGGACTTACCCATGCCGTTCGGGCCGACCACGCCGATCTTCGCGCCCGGCAGGAAGCTCAGGGTCACGTCGTCGAGGATCACACGGTCGCCGTACGCCTTGCGAGCCTTGATCATCTGATATACGAATTCTGCCATATAATACCTAACCATTCACTAAACGTTGAAGTTCCAACGTTTTGCGGGACCCGGACCCCGTAATGACACCAATGGAAAACGACGCGACCGTTTACGGGGGTGTCCCGGACGGCCCGTTGTGCGTCATTCGCTGTTGTGGTTGTCCCGTGTCATCGCCGGCGCCTTGGTCCTACGCAAAAGCACCTTGTGGATTATCCCATATCCCATCGTCATGCCGCAACGGTGGATCTGCAATCGGGTTTACGCGTTTTTGCGTGGGCCGAGGGCGTTTACATGGGTGGTTCAGTATCCGGCCTTGATGGCGGTGATGGTGAGTTCGCCGCGGTTGGTGTATCCGAGTGCGGCGAAGATCTCGGATATGTAGGAGCGCACGGTGGCCTCGCTCAGGCCGAGCCGTTTGGCGATGGTCTTGTTCGGCAGCGCCTGGATGAGCAGGTCGAACGTGGCGCGCAGGTGGTTCGGGAGACGCTCCACTCGGTCGCGGAAGGCGTCGTATCCGGGGTCGTTTCTTCCGGAGTATAGATAGCTGTCGGCGAGAATACTGGTCGGGCGCGGTCCGAACACCGTGCATCCCGCGTGTGCCTGTTTGATCAGTTGGACGAGTTATGCGGAGGGGATGTCCTTGGTCAGGAATCCGCGCACGTTCAAGGCCAGTGATTTGGCGAGCGATTCCTCGTGTTCGAACACGGTGAGCATCATCACCGCGACCGACGGGTAGAGCCCGGCCATCTCCTTCGCGGTCGCCGGCCCGTCGAGGACGGGCATGTCCACGTCCAGCAAAGCCACGCCCAGTTCCCGCCGGGACCGTTCGGCCCCGTCCATGAACTTCCTGACCGCGAAGCCGACGACGACCGCGCCCACGGACAGCGGGATGTCACCGACCATGCGGGCAAGCCGGACCCATGGTTTCGATACCGATAAACATCAGGGTCGAATCCCATCGCCAATCAGTGTCGGACAACGGGAATCCCGTGGTTATAATTGGATTACATCGTCGAAGGGTGCCTGTGACGAGTCGAGGTTCCTGTGAAGAGTCGAGGGAGAAATCATGAGAACGGTGAACAAGAAAACCATGACCATCGTCGGCGTGCTCGCGGTTGTCGTCGTTCTGTTCTGTGCCGCGTTTCAGATTGCCTCGGAGAACCAGGCGAACGCGGAATATGCGCGGGAGCAGGATGACGCCCTGACGCATGACGTCACACCGATCGCGCAGCTTGGTCCCATCTCCCTGGGCGACAATAACGGCGTTCGCGAGCTTTTCGGCGCGCTGCCTCTGCATAGTGTGGACAGGAAATACGAGATCGACGCGGAGCATGAGTCTCTGACGATCAACTACCTTGAAGTGGTTGGGGATATCGGGGTCGATGACGTGTGGCGGGACCTGATCTACAACTCGGTCGTGTCCATGGCATCCATCCCCAACCTGTCGGACATCACCTACAACTTCGTCGGCGACGGCTACTCCTTCACGCGCGAGGAAATCGAAGACGTGTTCGGAAAACGATTGCCGGACCTGCTCGCGTCGTCCGGGGAATGGCAGACCGAGGTTCGGTCCCGATTGGCATCTCAGAAATTCTGCCAGCAGTTCTACGCATAGGAGAAAAGAAAAGCCGGAGGAATGCCCCTAGCGGAATCTTGTGCTGCCTGTGCGCGCCATACAATGGAACATAACGGTGACCGTGACTGTGGAATGAGGTGGGTGCGGTGTCGGGCGATTGGCTCAATGATCGGGTAGAGGATGTTGCCTTGGCTGTTCATTCCACGCAGATGGAGGGCGGTGCCGTTTCCGTCGCTTTCATGGATGACGCCAGGGATTATGCGAGAGGCTTGATCGATCCCGCCGAGTTGGTGGCCCGCACCCGGCGACGCTATGGTCTGGACGCGGCATGACGTACCTCCGCGCCGCGCATGATCCCTCTCTGATTCCCGGCACCGATGTGCTGAGGAATCTGGCCGGTGCGTCGAGTGCCGTGGAATTGGCCACCGTCGAGAACGATCTGTGAACGGCGCGTTCCATCGAGCTGCATCGAAGCCTTCCGAAGGCCGAGGGCACGCTTGCGCAGTTGCAGTGGATTCATCGCCAGTTGTTCCGGGATGTGTATGACTGGGCCGGCGAGATTCGTGTCATCGACATGGCGAAGGGTGATGGAGAGCCGTTCCAGCCGCTGGAGCTCTTCGACATGGGAGTGATCTACAGCGAACGGATGCTGCGAGAGGACAACCTGTTGCGGGGATTGCCGTTTGAGACGTTCATCGACGGTTGAGCGTAAGCTACAACAATTTCAACATCCTCCACCCGTTCCGTGAGGGCAACGGCCGCGCCCAACGAGTGTTCTGGGACGTCGTGGCCCGTGACGCCGGATGGCATTTCGACTGGGGATTGGTCGGCAGACGCGAGAATGACCCGGCCTCCATCGCCGCCATGCGGTCGAACGACCTCGGGCCTCTGGAACAGATGTTCGCCCGGATTACCAAGCCTCCTGCCGAACCATTGGCGACCGGTGTCCGATTCAGTCATCTCATGGACGGGGAATATCAGGAGCAGCCCAATGTCGGATACCGTCTCAGCAAGGGCGACTATCAAACATTGCGGGTGAAATACTCGTACCAGATGCCTCAAGAGTGATGTCAGTTGGTGTCGGCGCATCCCATCGCGCTGATTGCGGTTCATGCCGCTGCCCGGCCTTGGAATGCGAGCCGGGCGACATTCTCAGATACGATCCCGACGCAGGGGAGTAGGCGAGATGTAGCTCGTGGGTTGTGCCGCTGGGGGGGGGGGCGATTCCGTCCAATTCCTCACGCTTGGCATTGCCGATGTGTTTGCTGATCGTCGTGATGCCGCGTCCGAGTAACGGGACGAGCTGTTGCCTTGTCGTCCACACCGCGTCGCTGCAGAATGTGATGGGATGCGAGGGTGCTCGTGTCGGAACTCGGCAGCCGTGCCCTATTCAGTCGCGTTGACGGTTCTGAAGAGTTGCGGCTCGTATCGTTGAAGGTCGTCGAGTAGGTAGCGCGCGTCGAGTTGTTCGATGCCGTAGGAGCCGTCGGCCACCTGTTGGCTGAGTTGGCTGGAATAATAGAGTTTCATCGCATCGGCGGCTGTCATGTCGTATTGGTCGGCTATCAGCGCGATGAGATCGGATTCGAGATGCTCCTTGCGTAGCGTTTCGAGCTTCGTCAGTGTTTGTGGCGTGATCGTCATTGTTCCACCTCGTAGGTCTCGACGTATCGCAGGGCTGCGATCGACCGGGGTGTGAGGAAGCAGTACTGGTCGTTTCGTTCGTAGAAGGCTAGGGCCTGCAGGGTGCGTTCCATGTCCCATAGCTCACGCATGTACATGTCTATGGCCGCGTAGACCTTGTCATCCGCAACGCCTCCGATGATGAGGTCAGTTCCCAGGGGAGGCTGTCCGCCCCGACGACAGTTGCATACGAATCGAACCCATTCGGCGTCGTTCTCGTTGAAACGCAGAATATGGAGATTCGCCGTTTCGTCGAATTCGTACACGTTGACCAGCGCTTTGCCATGCGAGCGCAATGAACGTCGCAAGGCCCAGCGTTCCGCCTGCTTCGGATAACTGGTGGCGTAGAACCCCGAGCCGAAATCGAGGTTCTTGCGTGAGTGGATGGCGTCGGGCTTTTCGATTGTGACGTCGGAACCGTGGTACAGCCTCATATGCAGATTCCCTGCTCGCGCACGTAGTCCGTCAGGTCGTTGACGAGGTATTCGCTGCCGAGTGTGTGCAGCATGTCGTAGCAGGGGACAAGGTAGCCGTCGATAGCGTTGGCCTTATCGAGAATGCGATAGGTGTCGGGCACGGACTTGCCCCAATGCTCGGCGAGCCGATACAGCATAAACGTGGAGAAATCGATCTGGCTGCGTTCGAGCTTCGTCATGTCTCGCCTCCTTGCCTCATCGAAAGTGAATGAATCTTCCGTGGTGTGGAATGCCGTCGCGTCGGCATCGCTTACATCGATTCTAGCAATGCTGGGTCTCGGATTAGCGACAGATGACACAAACTTGACACAAGTGACGATCCAAGCCGACCATGACACACTTTTGTGCCAGCGGACACGCCAAGGAAACGTTGAAATAGCAACGATCACGAAGGCTGACCCATCTGAACAATAAACTCAGCCATATAATACCTAACCATTCACTAAACGTTGAAATTCCAACGTTTTGCGGGACCCTGATCCGGTAATGACACAACCGGTTTCGGGGGGTGTCCCGGACGGCAGTCATTCGTGTCATCCGCCCGTCCGTTTTCCGTGTCGCCACGGCCGTTCCGGTCCACGCAAAAGCACCTTGTGGATTATCCCATACGCCATCGTCATGGCGCAACAGCGCGAACGCGCGCATGCGGCGTGTCCTGACGCCGTCAGAATGAGGCCACGGGGGGCTAGCGTTTTCAGGGTATGGAGGCGGGGTTGCCCGTCGTCCTTCGATGAGAATCCCGGGGGACCTGGGGGAAAGGGAATGTCGTGAGGCGTTTCGGAAAGGCCATGGCGGCGTTGGCCGTGGCCGCATGCACATTGTTCGGGGGCGTCGCCACTGCGAACGCGGCGGATGTAACGAATAAGGACAATCCGATCACGTCGTCCAACGTGAGGGTGTCGGATGTGGGAGCGCAGACGGCGAACGTGTCGTTCGACTACAAGATCGACCCTGCGCAGGTGGACGAGATCAAGGACGTGTGCTTCTCTATCGAGGTGCAGCGTATCACCGACATCACCCCGATAGAGAAGGCGCACTCAAGTGCGAATACCATCGGGGGTACTGGATTCCCATATGCAGCACGGGCGTTTCCGATGATGAGCTGACCGCAGGCTCGTACGACAGCATCTATGGCTTCCATGGCGATAAGGAGTACAAGGGCGTCTTTAACGACAATGACCTATCGACTGATGGGAGCAAGGTGGCTTTCAAGGCCTCTGGCCAATGGTTCGCCAGGTATTTCAACAAGAACTCCTGGAATGGCAAGGCTTCCGGCAGTTTTGGTTTCCCATTGATTGGCTTGACTCCCAACACCGCGTATACGAACAACGCAAAGGGCTCTGATTTTCCTTCGTACCCCTATCAGGAAGTCGTTCAGGACACGTCGAACGAATTGCTGCGTAATGGCGTGCATGTGAAGACCCCGGTGGATATCCGGCAAGTCGCGCTGTACGCGCAGCCCATCTACAAGGATTCCAATACCAAGGTGAGCCATTGGGTGGAGGACAACGAGAACGCGTTGAAGTTCGTCCCTGATTTCACGACGAAGTCCGTCGCGGCTGCGAAGCCTGCTGAGACGTTGCCTGATAAGACTGACGTGAAGGCTGCGGTTGCCGGTGGCAAGGTCGAGCCGGGCAAAACCGCCCGCGTGTACATCGATAACCTGAAGGATGAGGCGAAGGGCAAGGCGGATGCGAACAGCCTGTTCTGGTACGCGTACATCTATTCCACCCCTCAGGCGTTGACCGGCCCGGGCGGCGCCCCGTTCGTGACGGTGAAGAAGGAGGAGAAGACCGGCAAGTACTACTTCGACGCGCTGATCCCCTCCAACCTGCCTGACGGCGAGCACAAGATCAGCGTTCAGGACGAAAACGGCACCGCGCAGGCGTGGACCCCGGTGACCGTGGGCGACACTTCTCCCACTCCGACTCCGGTTGACAAGTCCAAGCTGAACACGGCCGTGGGTGACGCCGCCAAGCTGGCTGAGAAGGATTACACCAAGGATTCCTGGGCTCCGTTCGCGAAGGCGCTGGCCGACGCGAAGACTGTCGCCGGTAAGCAGGATGCGTCCCAGGCTGACGTGGATGCTGCCGTGAAGGCCTTGGCTGACGCGCAGTCCGGGTTGAAGAAAGCGGAGACCGTTCCCTCGAAGCCAAGCAAGCCGGACAATGGCGACAACGACAAGCCGTCCGACAGCAACAAACCGGCTGCAACCAGGCCGTCTGCAAGTGAC
>ENA-OQKS01000379-OQKS01000379.1-human-gut-metagenome-genome-assembly--contig:-NODE-379-length-12946-cov-2.403542_pt1 | contig 12946 bp, 14 predicted proteins | sample MGYA00242804_ERZ504808 | MGnify/ENA primary metagenome ERZ504808 (study PRJEB26092, sample SAMD00036375) | human gut metagenome | host: Homo sapiens | study: EMG produced TPA metagenomics assembly of...
CGCACCGTTTCCGGCGTGTAATCGACCTGAAACGCATTCAGAATCACGCAGGGAATGATCAGGTACAGCACAATTTTCGACAGAACTTTGCTGTCCTCATCCTTTAAAAGTCCGGCTTTTACGATTAAAAAGCCCATAAAAATCATAAGAAAAAGCTGCGCGATCTGCTGCGCAAGAAGAATACTGATCGTCATAAAAATCTCCCCATATGTGTGCCTTATAGAAAATATTATAAGGTGGAGAAGAGGGGATTTCAATTTCTTTTTGAGAGATTTGGGTCGAAATAATGGTGAAAATATAAGAAAAATGGCTGTTGACCAAAAGAAAATGCTGTCATATAATATATTCGACAAGAGAGCCGTTGGTCAGTGTACACCTGACCGCCGGATAAAGCTTCTAACTAAAAATAGCGCCTAACTTTACCAGAGCAGGGGCGCTATTTTGATTTGACAAAATTACACGATTGCAATATAATATACTTAACAAGACAGCCGGAAGGTGAGCGCAATCACCCGATCTGGCGAAAATATTAAATAGCTATAAGAAGTGGCCATCCATGCTTACCAGAGAGCAGGATGGCCATTTCTTAATTTCTATAATAAAGGAAGGCTGAATTATAGTCAAGAAATTTTTGCGATTTTTAAAACAAAGTAATAAAAGTGTGATATAATACTCATATGAAAAGTAAATTCCGCCTATTTTTCAACATTGTAGGCGGCAATTTTTACACCTGCCAGTTAGTGAATCCTAATAAAAGTAAGATGGAGGTACCCGCCCATGATGGAATACACCAGCAAATATTGGAACATGCTGACTCCTTTAATAAAGAAAAGTCTGCTAAAACGCTACGGAAAAGAGGAGACCGCAGAGCTTCTCCGCAAGACCAACCAGATCTACCGCGACATGCTTCGCCGCGCCGATGATATCGGAAAGGACAACCCGATGGCGTCGAATCTCTATGAAGGCCTCATTTTTCTTGCGCTCTGGGATGCGTCGGACAAACAGATTTATGTGGATGAACTGCGTACAATCTCAGAGGAGATGATGTCCTTCCCGCTTCTGAAAGCCATGGGCCTGATGATTAATGCGAATAAGAAGAGCGGCATGGCGCGGATTGCGAAGATGATGCATAAGGATGCCGCCTGGCTGGAAGCACATCCGCAGTATAAGGCGTATTCGTGGGATTTTCATTTTGATGAGACGAAGCATCAGGACGGTTTTTATTACCACTTCACCCAATGTCCCCTGAATACCTTCGCCCGAAAAGAGGGCTATCTGGAAGTGCTGCCGATTATGTGTGACATTGATTACAAGACAGCAGCCCTGATGCACGCGAAGCTCTACCGTGACCATACGCTGGCAGGCAGCGGTGAGGTCTGTGATTACTGGTTCGTGGGGGACAAGGTGGAAAATCCGAAATAAAATAAGACCGGGACGGAACCGGTGAAATGGATCGAAGAATATAAAACACAGAAGGGAGATCACCCAGAATGAGCAATGAAAAAATAAAACCAAAACTGAACGGAACTGCCGAGACGATGCTGCAGTGCTTCTACGCCCGCGCCATGCACAGCAGAAATCCGAAAAACAAGTTCCGCGACACCAAAGCAGAAGAGCTGATTGACCGCATCGACTATGATTTCAGCAATGCGAAAAAGGACACAGCAATGAGCGGCGGAATCGTAGCGCGGAGTGTTGTGTTTGATGAGCTGATCAGCGACTTTATCCGAAAGAACCCGGATTGTACCGTCGTCAACATCGCCTGTGGTCTGGACACTCGTTTTTACCGCATGGATAATGGAAAAATTACCTGGTACAATCTCGATCTGCCGGAGACGATTGAGGTACGCGATTCGATCTATCAGGAATCCGGCCGCGTTTCCACGATTGCGTGTTCCGTGCTCGATCCGGCATGGGCCGATCAGGTAAAAGTGCGGGGCAAAATACTTTTCATCATCGAAGGTCTGACCATGTACATGAAAGCGGATGAGGTCAGAATGATGCTCGCCATCATCCGCGATCATTTCGACAATGCCTACGTCTGCATGGAAACGCTGTGCCCGCACTTTGTAAAGAAAGAAAACATCGAAAAATCCATCCAGGCGACAGGCGCGACATTTACCTGGGGTGCGAACAGCTTTGCCGACCTGGGCAACATTGCCGCCGGTTTCCGAAAAGTAAAAGACGACAACATCGCCCGCGGTATGGAAACACTGAATCCCATCTACAAGCTGGTGATGTGGATGCCGATCGTCCACAAATTCGCAGAGAAAATTCTGGTGTTTGAGAAAGCGTAAGAAAAAACGAAAAAAATAAAAAGAAACAGGCAGCCCGGCAGCGGAAAAGCTTAAAAAAACTTCCGTGCAGGGAACCTGTTTTTTTGTTTGTGCAGGCAATCAACAAATCATTCATCCGGCCACACAAAATGTGCATTCCCCGCTTCAAGGCCGTCAATCAGAATATTCTGTCCCGTGCAGAACCGGTTCGTCACGGTCATAAAATACGCCCAGTCCGCTGCTTCCTCGACGGTCATCCACCGTTTCAGCGGCGTCAGCTCCATGATCTGATCCCAGAGCTTTTGGTCTTCTGTGACAGGCAGATTCAACTCGGTCAGTACGCCGCCGAAATCAAGGCTGTTGCACGTTCCGCCATACGGTGCAATGCGGAGTGCCACATTTTTTGTGTAGGCGAGAACGCCGCCCTTGCTTGCGGTGTATTCCGGAAATTCAGCTCCGGTATGGCCGCTGGCCGAGCCGATCATGAGGATGGCGCGGATGTTGTCATGAATTCCGTACGCCTCCGTGATTGCGATGGTTCCCTTTAAATTGATATCAATATCATCCTCGTTCTGCACACCGGCGTTGTTGATGACAATATCAAAAGGCGCAAGTGCCGGATACTGTTCTCTGGCGCGGATATCAAGGCAGAAATGAGTATACGAATCCTGGCTGATCGAAGCCTCCTTCCGGTCAAATCCGGTAACATCAAAGCCTTCTTTTAAAAATTTCTCCGCAATCGCCTTTCCGATTCCGGAGCTGGTTCCTGTAATAAGTACACGCATACGATAACCTCCCGATGAAATATTACCCTCATTATACCGCAAACACAGCATGCGATCCAGAAGAAACGAAAAAGAATGCAGGAAAAGAAAAATGTTACGGGAAAAATCACTGCATAAAACAAAAGAAGTCTCTCAAAACCACAACAAATAATTGACAGATTTTAGGAGAAGGAGTAGAGTTTTTGAAAGGGGGATTATCCCTGCAAAGAGTGAAAACAAAAGAGGTGCAAATATGCTGAAAGTAGACAATCTTACCTTTGAAGTAAACGAAGAGGGAAGAAAACGCTGCCTCGTCAACCACATCAGTTTTGAGGTAAAGGACGGGGAAATGCTGGTGATTACCGGACCGAACGGTGGCGGAAAATCAACGCTGGCCAAAGTGCTTGCAGGAATTGAGGACGCCAATGGCGGAGAAATCTTCCTGGATGAGGAAAATATTACCGGTTATGATATTGACCACCGTGCAAACGCCGGCATCGGCTATGCATTCCAGCAGCCGCCGCGTTTTAAAGGAATGACGGTGAAAAAAATGCTGTCGCTGGCAGCCGGAAAAGAACTGACGGAAGCCGAGAGCTGTAAACTCCTCTCCGCTGTCGGACTCTGCTCTGCCGATTACCTGAACCGCCAGATGGACGGTACGCTCTCGGGAGGAGAGATGAAGCGTCTGGAGATCGCAACGGTTCTTGCAAAACCGCATAAGGTCAGCATTTTCGATGAGCCGGAGGCCGGCATTGACCTGTGGAGCTTTTCCATGCTGATCAAACGGTTTGAAGAAATCCACAAAGAGAAGAAAGAATGTCTGATCCTCATTTCCCATCAGGAACGCATTATCCAGATGGCAGACAAGATCATGGTGATCGAGGACGGCCAGGTGAAAGAATACGGTACAAAGGAAGACGTACTGCCGACCCTGTTCCAGCAGAAAACAGGCCGGATGTGCGGCCAGGAAGGAGGCACATGCTGATGGTACAGGTAGATGAGACAACCCAGGGCGTATTAAATCAGATCAGCGAAGGATTTGCGCAGAAAGGGGCGTATAATCTCCGTCAGAACGGCATTCCGCTCTGCCACGGTGACAGTGAACATATCAAAATCCGCAAAAAAGAGGATAAGCCGGGCATTGATATTTTGATCGACGGCGAGACGAAGGGCGAAAAAGTATTTATCCCGGTTGTCGTCAGCGTTTCCGGTATGACGGATCTTGTTTACAATGATTTCTACGTTGCGGACGGCGCCGATGTTACGATTGTAGCGGGCTGCGGTATCCACAACGGCGGCTGCAACGACAGCCGGCACGACGGTATCCATACGTTCCATGTAGGAAAAAATGCCAACGTGCGCTACGAGGAAAAGCATTACGGAGAGGGAAACGGAACGGGACAGCGGATTCTGAACCCGGTGACAAATATTGAAATCGGAGAAAATTCCGTTTTTACGCTGGATACCGTACAGATTAAGGGCGTTGACTCAACAATTCGTACGACGAATGTTGTGATGGATGCAAACTCCAAACTGTTCGTGCTCGAACGTCTGATGACAGACGGTGACCAGAAGGCAGAGTCGGATATTGAAGTATGTATGAACGGAAGCGGTTCTTCCGCACAGATTATTTCACGTTCTGTCGGAAAGGGCAATTCCTCACAGGTCTTCCATCCGAAGGCAGTCGGCAAAAACAAATGCCACGCCCATATCCAGTGCGATTCTATCATCATGGATCACGCCCAGGTCGGATCTATTCCGGAGATCCAGGCAAAGCATGTGGATGCGGCAATCATCCACGAGGCGGCGATCGGACGGATCAATGATGAGCAGCTATTGAAACTCAGAACGCTCGGCATGACGGAAGCGGAGGCGGAAAACGTCATTATTGAAAACTTCCTGAGCTGAAGAAAAAAAGGAAACAAGAGAACAAAAAAGAGGCATTTCCAGTCTGCATAGATGGAGATACCTCTTTTTGTGCATTTTTCACAAAAGCAGGTAGTAAATTTTACTAAAATAAAAAGTAAAATATTTTGACTTTTAACATATGATAAATTTGTACTGTTGAAAAAAGGAAAGATACAAGATAGAGAAATGGGGAAAGCGAAAATGGGTATTGTGATCAATCATTCCGAAAATATTTTCCTGCTGCAGACCAGATCCAACAGCTATGCGTTCGGCATTGACGATCAGGGACTGGTAAGACATACAGAGTTTCTTCCGTGATATCATTCAGGTGCAGGATGCGGAAGTGCTGTTCCATTACGCGGATGCGTTCTATTTGGAATTCGCAGCTGTGACGAGAAAACAGACCAGCAGGGGAACTTTGTATTACGTGGGCTGCGGCCTGGAAGAGAAGATCACGAAGCTTCTGATGGAGCAGGTGATGCGGGACTGGCACAGAAAGGCCTTGTGGAGCTCGAGCTCATCCCGGGAACGCGGAACAAAAAGAGGATTCTGCTGACGGATGCCGGACGGGAACTGGAGAAAAATACGACGGACCGGCTGCGCGGGGCGGAGATCCGTGCATATGGAAAACTCTCGGCAGAAGAGCTGAACAGCTATCTTGAGATGACAAGAAAGCTGACGGCAGCGCTGCGCGAGGAGACGGAAAAACTTTAAAGAGAGAGCAGAAATGAATCAGAAAAAAGACAAAATTCAGTTATCCGATCATTTTACATACGGGGCGGTCTATTTCCTTTTCTTTTTGTCTGGAAAAAACTTGTAAATAAGACGCGAGTGTGCAAAAATAGACATAAAACAGATGCGGAGGCATCCTGAAAAAAAGAGGAGAACAACATGGAAAAACAGAAAAAGATAGCACTGATTAACGATCTGACAGGCTTTGGCCGGTGCTCGACGGCTGTGATGGCGCCAATCGTGTCGGCGATGAAGATTCAGGCGGTGGCAGTTCCGACCGCAATTCTCTCAGCACACACGCAGTTTCCGACGTATTACTTTGATGATTATACTGACCGGATGAAGGATTACATTCAGACCTATAAGGAGCTGAAGCTCGATTTCGATGCGATCTCGACCGGCTTCTTAGGATCGGAACAGCAGGTGGATATCGTGCTTGATTTTATCCGCCATTTTAAGACGGACCGCAACTTTGTCATCGTCGATCCGGTCATGGGAGACTATGGGAAGCTGTATCGGACGTACACGAAAGAGATGTGCGAAAAGATGAAAGAGCTGGTTCACTACGCGGATATCATTACGCCGAACCTGACGGAGCTCTGCACACTGCTCGATGCGCCGTATCCTGAGAACGGGGCTTCGATTGAGGAGCTGAAAGAGATGTGCGGAAAACTGGCGGAGCGGGGACCGAAACATATTGTTGTGACGGGCATCCACTTTAACCAGACGCAGATTGCCAACTTTATCTATAACAAAGGCGAAGACTTCCAGATTGTCATGGTAGACCGCATCGGCGGCGACCGGAGCGGTACGGGAGATGTCATTGCGGCAATTATCGCAGGCATGTATCTGAACGGCCACAGCCTGTACGAGTCGGTGAAAAAGGCGGCGGATTACGTATCGAAATGCATCCGCTACTGCGAAGAAAACGAAGTGCCGAGCTACTGGGGACTCTGCTTTGAAATGTTTATGAAGGACTTAACGGAGGAAGCGTAATGTATTTATATACTGTAACCGGAGCCGTCGGCGAGGAAGGGTATCTCGACCTTGCAAAGAGCGGCGATCTTACCGGAAAAAATGTCTATGTCAACATGACAAACAAATGCCCGTGCAGCTGTGTGTTCTGTCTGCGCCAGACGAAACAGCAGCAGGAGGGAAATACACTGTGGTTAAAAGAGGGCGAGCCATCCGTTGAGACGATGCTGGAGCTGTTCGCACAGTACGATCTGAACGTGATCAATGAACTGGTCTTCTGCGGCTTCGGAGAACCGCTTGAGCGGCTTGAGGATGTCTGTCGGGTGATCGATTCCTTAAAAGAAACGTATCCGAACCTGAAAGTGCGTCTGAATACGATCGGTCTTGCCAACCTGATCTATGGAAGAGATGTCACCCCGGAATTAAAGGGAAGATTTGATACCGTCTCGATCTCTTTAAATGCGCCGGATAGAAAAAGAATTTCTGGAGCTCACGCGGTCGAAATTCGGCATCCAGTCGTACGAGGCGATCAAGGAGTTTGCAGTACTTGACAAAACAGTATGTGCCGAATGTTGTGATGACCGTTGTCGAGAAAGTTATGCCGGAAGAAAAGATTCAGAAATGCCGGGAAATCTGCGATGAATTAGGTGTTACCCTTCGTGTCCGCCCGTTTGAAAATTAAAGTGTGCGGAACGGAATCTTTCGCTTGTGTTTCCAGAATATAACGCCTATAATGGGAAGGAAAAACAAAAGAGAGGGAGAGACGTATGAACGAGTCTAATGGAGTCATCCGCGATGCGAGAAAGCTCGGCATTCCTAAAATGCTGATTCTCGGATTGCAGCACATGTTTGCCATGTTCGGTGCAACCATTCTGGTGCCGATTCTGGTAAACAGCTACTTTGTAGACGCATGCGGCGAGGGGCCGTCCCGCGGTCTTACCGTATCCGTCACACTGTTCTGCGCCGGCTTTGGAACGCTGCTGTTCCATCTGTGCGCGAAATTTAAAGTACCGGCATTTCTTGGTTCTTCGTTTGCATTCTTAAGCGGTTTCGCCGCTGTTGCAAACCTGAATACCGGAAAATATGCCAGCATGAGTGTCAATGACAAGGCAGCCTATGCCTGCGGAGGTATTGTGGTAGCAGGTCTTCTGTACCTGATTTTTGCCTTGATCATCCGCATGGTCGGCGTCAAACGCGTGATGCGCTACCTGCCGCCGGTTGTCACAGGTCCGGTTATCATCTGCATTGGCCTCAGCCTTGCTGGTTCCGCCATTAATAATGCTTCGACGAACTGGTTCCTGGCACTGGTTGCGCTGGCAGTCATCATCATTTTCAACATCTGGGGAAAAGGAATGCTCAAAATCATTCCGATTCTGATGGGCGTTGTGATTGCCTACGCTGTGGCAGTTGTCCTGAATGCGCTCGGCATCAAAAATCCGGACGGATCCGTGATCATCAACTTTGCGCCGGTTGCACAGGCAGGCATCGTCGGACTTCCGCCGCTGCAGCTCTGCAAATTCGATCTGACCAGCATTATGATCATGGCACCGATCGCGATCGCGACTATGATGGAGCATGTCGGCGATATGTCGGCGATCTCTGCAACCGTAGGAGAGAACTTCCTTTCTGATCCGGGCCTGCATAGAACCCTGCTCGGTGATGGTCTTGCAACCGCAATGGCAGGTTTCATCGGCGGACCGGCCAACACGACGTACGGCGAGAACACCGGCGTTCTGGAATTGAGCCGCGTACATGACCCGAGAGTCATCCGTATTGCCGCAGTCTTTGCGATTATCGTCAGCTTCATTCCGAAGGTATCGGCACTCATCAGCACCATGCCGTCCTCCATCATCGGAGGCGTCAGCTTCATGCTGTACGGTATGATTTCTGCCATCGGTGTGCGCAACGTGGTTGAGAACAAGGTAGACCTGACGAAATCAAGAAACCTGATTATTGCGGGCGTCATCTTTGTCTGCGGACTGGGCTTCAGCAACGGTCTCTCCTTTACGATCGGCGGAACGACCGTCACCCTGACTGCACTTGCCATTGCAGCCATCGCAGGAATCCTGCTGAACATGATTCTGCCGGGCAATGATTACGAATTCGGCGTAAACGAGTCCGGGGACGAGAACAGAGGAATCCACGCATAAAGAAAAATGCAAAAGAAAATCCGTTTTTTCTGCATCTGTATTCTGCACAAAGGAATGTGCAGAAACAGAGGGGAAAAAGCGGATTTTCTTTGCATTTCGGTATGGGCAAGTGTATACAGGAGAGTAAGAAGATGTAAGGTTGGTAAAAAAATGACACACGAAAGATCGAAAAAGGGGATGATGGGACAGGTCGTCGGATCCTTATATTACCTGGATCCAACGGTGATTCCGCGGCTGAAAAGTCTGCGAAGCGGTGACGATCCGGTGTTTTCGTTTGGCGTTTTATTTTACGCGCTCAAACGCAATCCGCGGAGAGTGGTTCAGCACGTAGATGATGCCGCGCCGTTCAAATCCGTTTTTCTGGATCAGATGCTGCATGATTTGATTGTCCGCATGCGTATCGACGCGCAGGTGCGGGATCTGTGCCCAGCAGTAATCGACAATCTGGGAGAAAAATCCGTGGATTGTTCCGTCTGAGGCAACCTGGTGGATCGTGCCATACGGCGCATCGGAGAGCCAGGAGCCATTGTCGATCTGCAGATACGTCGGATCCTCACCGATGATGAAGGCAAACGCGCCGTGCAGCGTGCCGTTTTCTTCCAGGACAAAAAGCTGTTTGTCACGGATTCTGTTGTGAATCAGCTCCTCCGGCGGAAAATGTTTTCCCCACTGATTCGGATTTCCGGTTTCCTGCATAAAAGAGCGGGCGTACGCATAGATTGACATGATCGAAGTAAAATCCTCCGGGACGGCAAGTCGTATCATGATAAAAATTCTCCTTTTAGTTCAAAATAAGCAGTTTTATTGTAGCACAGCGGACGATGAAGCACAAGAAAGAGAAAACAGGATTTGACTTTTTGAAAAATCCCATGTACAATGCAGTTAGTTATAACTAACTAAAGCAGCCAAAACCACAACAAAACGATTTCTGCCGGTCCTGGATGGGCAGGTTCTGTATCAAATTGTCAGAAAGGAAAGAATATGAAACAAAATCGAAAACGAAAAGAGACGGCGGGCATGAATTTTCTCCGCTATCTCGGCCCGGGACTTCTTGTCACAGTCGGTTTTATCGACCCGGGAAACTGGGCATCCAACATTGCCGCCGGATCGGGTTACGGCTACGAGCTTCTGTGGATGGTCACCCTGTCCACGATCATGCTGATTTTTCTGCAGCACAATGCGGCGCATCTCGGCATTGTCACGGGAAAGTGCCTCTCGGAGGCGGCGAGCCTTTATCTGCCTGCGTGGCTGAAAAACACGATTCTTGCGACGGCGATGATGGCAGCGGTGGCGACCGCAATGGCGGAGATCCTCGGCGGTGCGATTGCGCTCCAGATGCTGTTCGGCATTCCGATCAAGCTCGGCAGCATGATGATTCTCGTGCTGGTTCTGATCTGTGAGTTTACAAGTGCTTACAAACGGATTGAAAAACTGATCATTGTGTTTGTCTCGCTGATCGGCTTTTCGTTCCTCTTCGAGGTCTGGATCGCCGATATCGACTGGGCGCAGGCGGCTGTCGGCTGGGTAAAACCGTCGTTTCCAGAGCACTCAATGCCGGTCATCTTAAGCGTCCTCGGTGCGGTCGTCATGCCGCACAACCTGTTTCTCCACTCGGAAATTATTCAGAGCCGCCAGTGGAATCTTGAGGATGATGAGGTGATTGCGCGCCAGTTAAAGTATGAGTTCAAAGACACCCTGTTTTCCATGATCATCGGATGGGCCATCAACAGTGCAATGATCCTGATGGCGGCCGCAACGTTTTTCCAGCCGCAGAATGCAAAGCAGGTGGATGATCTCGCAACGGCGGGAAAGATGCTGACACCGCTCCTTGGAAATGCTGCATCGGTGATTTTTTGCAGCAGCGCTTCTGCTCGCTGGAATTTCATCGAGCATCACCGCGGGAATGGCGGGCGGAACGATTTTTTCGGGGATTTTTAACAAGCCGTATGAGATCAAGAGTAAGGAGACACGCTGGGGAATCCTTCTTACCATGATCCCGGCCGCAGCGGTCATTCTTCTGATTGATTCCCCGTTCCAGGGCCTTCTCTATTCACAGATGTTCCTTGGAATGCAGCTCCCGATTACGGTATTTACGCAGATTTATCTGACGTCCTCGAAAAAAGTCATGGGAAAATACGCGAACAGTCTGCGGCTGAAAATTGCCCTGTTTGCGATTGCGGTGATTGTGACACTGCTGAATATTGCGCTGCTGTTTGTGCAGTAAAAAGAATGAGAAATAAAAAAAAGGAAGTCCGCTGCGCTGATCCCTGAAAAAGAGACCGGCGCAGCGGACTTCTTCTATTATAATATGCTCTCCATGCAGGCATCGACAAAGTCCTGCAGAAGCGGAGAGAGTTTCCGCCCCTTTTTCCAGATCACGGCGATCTGCGTTTCCAGGTCGCTTTCTGCGAGCGGCTGGATGCGGAGTCCCTGGCAGAGAGAGCTCATGGACTGCGGGAAAATGGCAGTAGCAAGGCCTTCCTTTGCCCAGAGCATCGCGCCGCGGGATCGTCGCTAGACACAGAAGAGATCCGGTCACTGCCGCGCGAGTGGAATGCATCCATGATAAGTGCCTCGTACCGGCGGTAGATGATAAGTGGAATATTTAAAAGGTCCGAAAGTTTTAGCGCTCCGTTCTTCTCGGGAAGCATATCTTTGGAAGAAACGGCAATCATAGGTTCAGAGCTTAAAATTTTATAGTCGACATCATCGAGCCGCAGCGGCGTGCGGGCAATGGAAATATCAATGATGCCGTCCATCAGATAGCGGTACAGGGTGTAGGTGATGCCGTCATGTACTTCGAAGTTGACGTCGGGATTGCGGCGGGAAAAAAGCGAGACACACGGCATGATTGTCGCAACTGTGGTCGGTGTGATGCCAAGTCGGAGAACCCGCTTTTTGCCGACCTTTGCGACCTCAAGCTCCGTCGATTTCACGTACTCGAGCAGGCTGGCGGAGCGGTCGTACAGCAGTTTTCCGGCCTCCGTCAGACGGACACCCTGGCGGGTGCGTTCAAACAGGATGACGTTCAGTTCCGTTTCGAGCTGTTTTAACTGGTAGCTGAGCGGCGGCTGGGACATGTTGAGGCGGCGGGCGGCCTCGTGAATACTTTCGGTTTCGGCGATGACGCGGAAATATTCAAGCTGGCGCAGTTCCATAAGAGACTTCCTTTCGTGAAATTATCTATGATATTAAAATTGTATCACTAAGCCATAAAAACAATACTATTCGTATTAATCATATGAGATTATACTGTCAATGTCAAGAAACAAAGAAATGGAGAGTGAAAAAGAAGATGAAAAGTCTTGGAGTCTACTTGAAGCACTACAAAAAAGAGAGCATCATCGCTCCTTTGTTCAAGCTTCTGGAAGTCGTATTCGACCTTCTTGTGCCGATGGTTGTTGCCCAGATCATCGATGTGGGTATCGCAGGCAATAACCGTCCGTACATCGTCAGCCGTTTTGGAATCCTCGTTCTGATGGCGGCAGTCGGACTTTGCTGCAGCTTCACCGCGCAGTATTTCGCGGCAAAAGCGAGCGTCGGCTGTGCAACCGAGCTTCGCCAGGCGGTCTTTGACCACATCCAGGCTCTGTCCTTTACGGAGCTGGATACCATTGGAACCGATACGCTGATCACCCGTCTGATCAACGATATCAACCAGGTGCAGAACGGAATCAACATGGGTCTGCGTCTGCTGCTGCGGAGTCCGTTTATCGTATTCGGTTCCGTTGTGATGGCATTTACCGTCAACGTAAAATGTGCCATCGTATTCCTGGTTACTATTCCGATCCTGTTCGTTGCCGTATTCGGCATTATGCTGGTCAGCATCCCGCTGTTCAAAAAGGTACAGGCGGCACTCGACCGCGTCACCGGAATGACAAGAGAAAATCTGAACGGTGTCCGTGTCATCCGTGCGTTCTGCCGTGAGGAGCAGTCTGTTGCCGATTTCGAAAAGAGCAACGATGAGCTGACTTGTCTGAACGAGTTTGTCGGAAAAATTTCCGCACTGTTAAATCCGCTGACCTATGTCCTCATCAACATCGCAGCCGTTGTCCTGATCTGGCAGGCAGGCCTTCAGGTCAACATCGGCAGTATGCAGCAGGGACAGGTTGTCGCACTTTACAACTACATGCTGCAGATC
>ENA-OQKS01000383-OQKS01000383.1-human-gut-metagenome-genome-assembly--contig:-NODE-383-length-12873-cov-4.071238_pt1 | contig 12873 bp, 13 predicted proteins | sample MGYA00242804_ERZ504808 | MGnify/ENA primary metagenome ERZ504808 (study PRJEB26092, sample SAMD00036375) | human gut metagenome | host: Homo sapiens | study: EMG produced TPA metagenomics assembly of...
TGGCCACATACACGTAACCAGCGGTGATCATCGGGCGCATGTAGCGGAAGAACAGCGTCAGATTCAGGGTTGCGATATGCGCGCCATCCACATCGGCATCGGCCATGATGATGACCTTGTGGTAGCGCACCTTGTTGAGGTCGAAGTCCTCGCCGTAGCCGCCGCCGACGGCGGTGATCAGCGATTCGATGGTGTCCGACTTCATCATGCGGTCCAGGCTTGCGCGCTCGGTGTTGAGGATCTTGCCTCGCAGCGGCAGGATGGCCTGCGTGATCGGGTTGCGTCCCTGAATTGCGGAGCCGCCTGCGGAATCACCCTCCACGATGAACAGCTCGCATTCTTCGGGGTTGTTGGACTGGCAGTCCTTGAGCTTGTCCGGCATGCCGGCCGATTCGAAGATCGACTTGCGGCGGGTGTTCTCACGTGCCTTCTTGGCGGCCAGACGCGCACGGGAGGCCTCGATGGCCTTCTGGATGATGTTCTTGGCCTCGTTCGGGTGGGCTCGAACCAGTCGCCGAGCTTGTCGGTCATGACGCGCTGCACGAAGGTCTTCGCTTCGGAGTTGCCGAGCTTGGTCTTGGTCTGGCCTTCGAACTGCGGGTTGGTGAGTTTGACGGACACGACGGCGGTCAGGCCTTCGCGCACGTCGTCGCCGGACAGGTTCTCGTCCTTGTCCTTGAGGATGTTCTTCTCGCGGGCGTAACGGTTGACCAGCGAGGTCAGCGCGGCGCGGAAGCCTTCCTCATGGGTGCCGCCTTCGGTGGTGGAGATGGTGTTGGCGAAGGTGTGTACGGCTTCGGAATACGCGGTGGTCCACTGCATGGCGATTTCCGCGGAGATGCCGATCTTCAGGTCCTCGGCCTCGAAGTCGATGACGTCCGGTTCGACCGGGGTGGCCTTGCGGGACTTCACCAGGTAGTCGACGTAGTCCTTGATGCCGTCGTTGTACTGGTAGGTGACGGTCTGGAACTTGTCTTCGGTTTCGGATTCCTCGCCGGAAACCTCGTCGCCGGCCTGGTCGGGCTCGCGCAGGTCGGTCAGGGAGATCTTCAGGCCCTTGTTCAGGAACGCCATCTGCTGGAAGCGGTTGCGCAGGGTCTCGAAATCGTAGGTGGTGGTTTCGAAGATCTTGCCATCGGCCCAGAAGGTCACGGAAGTGCCGGTGGATTCGCCTTCCTCCATCGGCTTGCCCTTGAGCAGACGCGCGGTCGGCTTCTGGTCGATGTAGGTCTGGGTCCAGTGGAAGCCCTGACGGCGCACTTCGATGTCCACGCGGGTGGACAGCGCGTTCACCACGGAGATGCCCACGCCGTGCAGGCCGCCGGAGACCGCGTAGCCGCCGCCACCGAACTTGCCGCCTGCGTGCAGCTTGGTCATCACGGTTTCGACACCGGAGATGCCTTCGCCCGGCACTTCGTCGACCGGGATGCCTCGGCCGTCGTCCACCACGCGCACGCCGCCGTCCGGCAGAATCGTCACTTCGATGTGCGACGCGTAGCCGGCAAGCGCCTCGTCGACGGAGTTGTCGACGATCTCATACACCAGATGGTGCAGGCCGCGAGGGCCGGTGGAGCCGATATACATGCCCGGGCGGATACGCACCGCCTCAAGGCCTTCCAGCACCCTCAGATCGGACGCGTCGTAGTGTTCCGGAGACAGCGAATCGTCAAGTTGCGCATCTTCGAGCTGGTCGTTCTGGATCTGATCCTGAATCTGATCTTCCTGCGTGTTTTCAGCTGATTCGTTCAGCGAATCCGCATCAAGGTCTACCACAGAGATTCCTTCCTGCATTTTTCCCGCCATCAAGGGTCATTTCCGCAGGTGATACCACCTAGAACGCAAATAAAGGCCCCTTCTAGGCGTTTACATACACTGCTGGATATTCTACTCATGGAGGGGGACAGCGCGCTATAGACATTTGTCCTTGGAATTCAACGGTTTCCAACGGCTTCGGCATGGTTCCGAACGCGTCCGACAAGCCGGAAAACCTCCGTAAACCCCGTCGCAACGGCCTGTTTCACGCGCGCCACAATCGATCTCTCCTGTCAGAGAGGTCGATTGTAAGTCGACTTCGCAATAGCCCTCAGTAGCGAATCTTCCTTGAGATACGCCCACGGCTGAACCCTTGGCTCTGCGGGCCGGTGACCCTCACCTCATTGATGGTCAGACCTTCGAGTTTCCTGCGGATGGTGTCCGTCAGCAACGGCGTCATATACGACAGGGTGGTGGTCCAGGCCGGGCTGTCGCAACGTATCGTCAGCACGCCGTCTCGCAGGCTGGCGGGGTAGGAGTGCTTCGCGTTCTCCACGCCCACCACCTGGTCCCAATGGTCGCGCATCTGCGCCATTTTGAGGTGGGGTATCCATGCGCCGTTCGATGCCAGCAGATTGAACAGGCTGCCGACGGTTTCCGGATCGCGTCCGGGTTTGCCGAAGCTTTCCCACGCCTTGCGCGCGCGTTCCTCGCGTTCCTTGAGCCGCCCGGCACGGTCGCTGATGCGGTCGAACACTTCGGCCGGCAGCTTGCGTTGGTCGAGGTTCAGCAGTTCGCAGATTGGTGGTTTCGGCATTAGGATTCGGCCTCGATTCCTTGCGATTGCGCGCCACGTCCGGCGGCAAGCATGGCCGCCATCGCCGCGATATCACCGTCCGTCTCCTGCGATTGCGCACGCAGCGCGGCAACGTCGATGACATGCGCCTCGCCTTGCGGAATATCGCTTGCCGCGGCGACGGTGATCAGCACCTGGTCCTGCCGTCGCGCGAAGTCGAGGATCTGCCCGCGACGGGACTCGTCGAGCTGGGCGAACACATCGTCGAGGATCACGATCGGCTTGACGTCGCGCTGCGCCGAAACCACTTCGTACAGCGCCATTTTCAAGGCCAACGCCATTGTCCACATCTCGCCGTTCGAAGCGAATTCGCGGGCTGGCATGTCGTTGAGCCGCAATGTCAGATCATCGCGCTGCGGTCCGATCAGATTCTGCCCACGGGCCACTTCGCCGGGGTAGATGCGTTGGAAATGACGGCTGATTTCCGCGGCCGGCTCGTCGAACAGAAGCACCTCGTCGAAGGACGGCTCATACACCAGGTCGGCCTGTTCCTCTTCGCCCGCCAACGAAGCATAGATGCGGGTGAACGGCTCGCGCAGCAGTCCGATCACATCGTTCCGGTCCTTGGTCAATTGCACGCCGAGGGCGATGAATTGGCCGGTCCACACTTCCAGACCGCTCAGCACGGCCTGACGCCCGTATTCGGGATCGATGCCGGAGCCGTCAGACAGCTGTTTGAGCAATGCGGCACGCTGTTTGGCAACGTGCGTGAACTGTTGCAACGACTGCGCATAACGGGGCAACAGCAGTGAAGCCGCCTGGTTGAGGAAGTTCCGTCGGGTGGCCGGATCGCCAGACACCAACCGCTGGTCTTCGGGGGTAAAGGACACGGAGGGGACCAAACCCACGATATCCCTCATATATTGCGATTTTCCGCCGTCCACGCGCGCCCTGTTGGCGCCTCGCGCGGCGATGGTGATCTCATATGTGCGCTGTTCGCCCGCATCTTCGACGTTGGCCCGGGCAGTGGCGGAAGGGTGGCCTTTTTCGACCAGCGGCAGCGATGACGAGGTGCGGTGGCTGGAGCCGGTGGACAGCACTTCCACGGCTTCCACGATATTGGTTTTCCCTAGGCCGTTCGAGCCTTGGAGAATGTTGATTCCCGGTTCGAAATCAAGCACGCAATGGTCCCATGACCGGTAATGGTCGAGCGCGAGACGGGAGATATGCATGAAAACCGGGATTCCTTGAAGGTGATGGCATGGTGGCCTGGACGGGAACTTGCCGTCCGGGCCACAGGTGGAACGAAATCAGTTGTTGAAGCGCATCGGAACGAGCAGGTAACGGTAGTCCATGGATTCGTCGGAATCCGCTTCCTGCTGGCCGTTGAATTCCACCGGCTTGACCGCGGTGGTCATCTTCATGCGCACGAACGGCTCGCTGATGGCGCTCAGGCCGTCGACCAGATAGGAGGGGTTGAACGCCACGGTGATGTCCTCGCCGTCCATGTCGATGTCGAGAATCTCCTTCGCCTGTGCTTCGTCGGCGGTGCCGGCCGACAGCGTCAGCTCCTGGCCGGAGAAGACCATGCGGATCGGGGCGTTGCGTTCGGCGACCAGCGAAACGCGCTTGATGGCGTCGATGAGGGCCTGCTTGTTGATGACGGCATGAATCGGGTATTCATCGGCATACAGGCGGTCAACGGCCGGGAATTCGCCGTCGATGAGCTGGGAGGTGGACACGCGGCCGGCGTTCTCGAAGCCCAGCAGGGACGGGTTGTCCGCATCGAAATCGATGGTGACGTTCTGATGCTCGTCCAGCGAACGTGCCATGTCGCGCAGCAGCGAGCCACGGACCAAAGCGGTGGTGCTGATGGTCGCATCCTCCGGCGTCCAGGTGAAGCTGGAACGGGCCAGACGGAAACGGTCGGTGGAGCTCATGATGACCTTGTCGCCCTGGAACTGGACGCGGATGCCGGTGAGCACCGGACGGTTCTCCTCACGGGAGACCGCGACGGACGCCTGGTTGACGGCCTGAGCGAAGGTGGGGGAGTCCACCTGACCCAGTTTCGTCGGCACCACGGGCAGATCCGGATATTCGCTTTCCGGCATGAGCTGCATGGTGAAGGTGGACTTGCCCGACGTGATGGTCATCGTGGAACCATCAGTGGAAAGATAGGTTTTCGCAGCGGGCAGCGACTTGGTGATGTCGGCAAGCAGTTTGCCCAGCACCAGAACGCTACCGGTCTCATCCACGCCGGCTTCGATGTGGTGGCGTGCGGAAATGGCGTAATTGAAGGCGGAAAGCTGGAGTGTGCCGTCAATGGCTTCCAGACGGATGCCCGCCAGAATCGGGGTTGCGGGACGTGCGTCGATGACACGTGTGGTCCATGCCACGGCATCGGCAAGAGCTTGGGAATTGACTTCGACTTTCATGGGGTATTCCTCGTTTCGTTCGATCCACATGCCATTCTAGCGATAAGAGCAACGACGACGAAAGCGTGGGGAATTCCCCGCATTACGAGAATGACGATGAAAGTAAGAAAAAAGTAACTTTCGTAATAATAAGCCCTGTGGATAGTGTGGATAAGCTCGTTCAGCCCAAGCGCAGCAACGTCTCAGTACGAGGCGACATCTGTGGATAACTTCTGAGCCGAATGTGGATAAGAGCATGGGTTATCCACAGGCTCATGGCCGCGCAAAACTTATCCACAATTCACTGTGAATAATCCACGAGCCATCCACTGCCGTTTTCCGTGTTTCCAACGGCTTTTCCACAGACCTTTCCCCGAAATGTGGATATGTATGTGGAAAACTCGATGTACAAGAAATTATGTCCGGGCGTGTCACGCGGATAGTAAAAAAGCTGGTAAATAATTTACCAGCCTAAGGAAAACCGTTGGAAATACGCCGTTTGTTGTGGTTGCTTCCGTTACTTGTCGTTGGAACGCTGCTTGAGCTGCAGAGTCAACTCGGTCACGTAGTTGTAGATCTCCTGCTTCTCCTGCATCTCGTCGTTGATGCGCGTATACGCGTGCATCACGGTGGTGTGGTCCTTGCCACCGAAGACCAGGCCGATGTCGTTGAGGCTCATGCTGGTCAGCTCGCGTACCAGATACATGGCGATCTGGCGTGCCAGCGCGATCTTCTTGGTACGCGAACGGCCGACGATGTCATCGAACGTCAAATAGAAGTACTTGGCCACCTGCGTGATGATGTCCGCGGGCTTGATTTCCACGTCGGTGGTGAAGAAGTCCTGCAAAGTCTGCTCCGCAAGGGCTTTGGTGACCGGCTGGTTGCTCAGCGACGCCATGGCGGTCACACGGTTCAGCGCGCCTTCCAGCTCGCGGATGTTCTCGGTGAACCGTTCCGCGATCAGGTTGAACACGTCGTTGGGAATATTGGAGCCGTTCATGGTGGCGATCATGCGCAGAATGGCGATTCGCGTCTCCAGATCCGGCGGTTTGACGTCCACGGTCAGGCCCGATTCGAAGCGGGAGATCAGACGTTCGTTGAAGCCCTGCAGGTCCTTCGGCGGCACATCGGAGGCGATCACGATGCGCTTGTTGGCCTGATGCAGGGTGTTGAACGTGTGGAAGAACTGCTCAAGGGTCGCGTCCTTGCCGCTCAGGAACTGGATATCGTCGATGAGCAGCACGTCGACCTCGCGGTAACGGCGGTTGAATTCCTTGATCTGGCCGGAACTTTGGTTCGTATCGGCCAGAGCCTCGATGAATTCGTTGGTGAATTCCTCACTGGTGACGTAGCGGACCTTCAGATTGGGGTCCTTGACCAGCGCGTAGTTGCCGATGGCGTTCAGCAAATGGGTTTTGCCCAGGCCGGAGCCTCCGTAGATACACAACGGATTGAAATCATGGCCGGAACCCTCCGCCACGGCCAGCGCCACGGTACGTGCGAAACGGTTGGAATCGCCGGGCACGAAGGTGTCGAAGGTGGCGTTCTTGTTCAAATGCGTTTCGGGGTCGAGCAGCGGCCTGTTCTGGCCGCTCTGGAAATGGTCCTGTTCCGGCGGCATCGTCGCGGGAATCGGCAACTGGCCTTGCATCGTCTCGTTCGCAGGGGATTTCGCCGGCGATTTCGCGGGGGAGAAGCGCGGATAGGTTTCCTCCGGCTGTTCCTCCGTTTTCGGCTTCATTTCAACGATTTTGAAGGCGGGGAAGATGTCCTGTTCGGCGGATTCGCGCAACGCCTCCATCAACGGCTTGTTCAATTCGGTCTGCAAAGCCTGCTGAGCCGCCTCACTGGGCACGCACAGCATGATGGTCGGACCCCCACATGCCTTCGGGATAGACGTTCTCCAGCCAGCTTTTGTCACGTACGGACAGCGACGGATTCTGGTGCAGCAGGGCCAAAGCGTCGGACCACACCCCACGAGCCTGCTCGAGAGGATCTGTTGTCGTGTTATCAGCCACGGATAATCCTTTCTCGACAGACGTACCACTGATGTGCAACTGTATATTTGTACTCTCTTTTCCCCGAGTTATCCACCGGCGTGCGTGTTGAAAAGATTGAAATGTGAATAACATTGTTGTAGTTTGTGGATAACTTTTGTGGGGAATTCGGCGGAATCGCAACGATTATGTGGATTGTTTTATGCGGGGAATCCCCATGAAAATGTGAAGAAAAATGGACGACGCGACAATCTGTTCAGGGGTCAGAGTAATTTAGTAGAGCTTGACTCATGAGGAGCCGTGCCTTGGCATGGCTAAAAACACCGGGAGCATTAATTATGAAGAGGACATTCCAGCCGAACAACCGCCGTCGCCACATGAAGCACGGTTTCCGTCAGCGCATGCGCACCCGCGCAGGCCGCGCTCTGATCAACCGTCGCCGCGCCAAGGGCCGCAAGTCCCTCGCTGCCTGATTTTTTAGTGGCATAGAGCGGTGGAACGGCTGAAAAGCCATCGCGATTTTGTTGCGGTGCTCAAACGCCGTCGTAGGGTATCGCGAGAAGACATCGTCGTGCATTATCTGATGCACGACGATGTCGTAACGGGCGATACAGCGACGGTGCAAGGCCGCCGTGTCGGCTTGGCCGTTTCCAAAGCTGTTGGCAACGCGGTCACGCGCAACGCCGTGAAAAGGCGTTTCCGTGTGCTTGCACGAAAGTACGAATCACTATTACCCGAATCCTGCGATATCGTGTTGCGTGCCAAGCCAAGTGCCGCACGTGCCGATTTCCTGTCGCTTGAGCAGCAGATGGCATCGTGTTTCGAAGCGGTGAAACGTAAAACCGCTTCCCGGCAATGAGCAAGGGGCATCATCGCAATTGGATGGTGCGGCTCATCCGCTGGTATCAGAAACATATTTCCGCCCATACCGCACCTCGGTGCCGGTATTATCCCAGCTGCTCCAATTATGCGATTCAGGCGATTGAACGATTTGGCTGCCTTAAAGGTGGTCTTCTTGCGTTATTACGCCTTCTTCGTTGCAACCAGTGGAACCGTGGAGGAATCGACGACGTTCCACAGCTCTATTCCTTGTTTTACAGATGTTCGTGGTCGAAGGCACACGAGGAGCCTCGTCTCACGCCTCTGGATGTAGATGAACCTATAGGCGATAAGGAGAATGGCCTGTAATGAATCAAGATCAATTCCTCCTCGATAGTGGTTTCTGGGGCTGGCTGTACAAGCTCCTGTACCCCGTCGAGTGGCTCATGACGCAGATTATGGCCGGATTCCACCGATTCATGGTGATGCTGGGCATGAACGAGATCGGTTTCTCGTGGGTCATGTCCATCGTGTTCCTGGTGATTGTGGTCCAGGCGTGCGTGTTCCCGCTGTTCTACAAGTCCATGAAGGGCATGCGCAAGATGCAGGCCCAGATGGCCGTTTTGCAGCCCAAGATGCAGCGCATCCAAAACAAGTACAAGGGCAAGAACGATCCCGCCAGCAAAGAGGCTTTGCAACGCGAGATGATGAAGCTCTACCAGGACAACGACGCGAACCCGATGGGCGGCTGCACGTCGATGCTGCCTATGTTCGTGCAGGGTCCTGTGTTCATGTGCATGTTCTACACCCTGTCGGCCATTCCATACATCGCCCGTGGCAAGTTCAGGAACGGTTCCGGCCTCGGCGCCTTCGACATCGCCACCGCCAAGCAGTTCACCTCCACCAACGTGTTCGGCGTGAACGTGGCCGAGAACTTCACCACCGCCGACATCCACGGCAAGATCATCATCGGCATCTTCGTGGCGTTGATGTGCTTCTGCCTGTGGCTCATGCAGTACAACAGCATGAAGCGCAACATGGCCCAGAGCGCTGCGAACAAGCAGACTGAAATGATGCAGAAGATGATGCTGTGGATGTTCCCGATCATGTACATCTTCTCCGGCGTCGCCATGCCGTTCGCAGTGCTGGTGTACTGGCTGACCAACAACATCTGCAACCTGCTGCGTTCCGTCTGGCAGATCCACGTCTTCCCGACTCCGGGATCCCCGGCCGCCGAAGCGAAGGAAAAGCGCGACCACGCCCACGAGAACGCCCGCCGCGCCAAGGCCGGTCTGCCGTCCCTCGAAGAGGAGGAGCTGCAGAAAGCCAAGAAGGCCGCGGAGGCGAAGGAAAAGAACGGCTTCCAGCGTCAGCAGCCAAGCCGCAAAAAGAAGAAGAAATAACATCAAGTGTGTGTCCTGTGTTTCACGTGAAACGCAGGACACACCGCTTTTGTATCGGGCGAATCGCCCATATGATACAACCCAATCAGTAGACTTTCAGTAGACTTGAAATAATACGAACCCCGCTCAAAGGAGTAAAACACCATGGCGCAGGATGCTGAGAAAACCATCGATCAGCTCAATGACGAAGCTGACATCGCTGCCGATTACCTTGAAGGATTGCTTGACATCGTCGACTACGAGGGCGATATCGAAATGGGCGTGCGCAACAACCGTCCGACCGTGCAGATCGTTGCCGACGACGACACCGACATCAAACATCTGATCGGACGCAACGGCGAAGTCGTGGACGCCCTGCAGCAGCTCACCCGACTCGCCGTACAACAGAAGACCGGCGAGCGGTCCCACCTCATCGTGGACGTGGACGGCTATCTGAAGCGCAAGCGCCAGCGCCTGCACGACCTTGCGCTGGATGCCATCGACGAGGCGCGCGAGACTGGCGAGCCGGTGGACCTGAAGCCGATGAACTCCTTCGAACGCAAGATCATCCATGATGTGGTGCGCGAGGAAGGCATGAAGTCTCGGTCCCATGGCGAAGAACCGCATCGTTACGTCACGGTGTACGTCAAGGCTTCCGCAGCCGATGACGCCGACGAGATCGACGAAGCCTGAAATAGTTTCACGTGAAACATGAAGCGTCGCGAGTTTCTCGCGGCGCTTTTTGATGCCTGTAGATTAGGATGGTGTGCATGAGTGATGTGAATGACGAATTGGATGGGTCGCCGATTCTTGAGGAAGTGCTTGGCGATGCATTGGGCAAGTTGAAGGTGTTTCACGTGAAACTTGCTGCGGAAGGAGAGCCGCGCGGGCTGATAGGGCCACGCGATGTCGGTATTATTTGGGAACGGCATATTCTGAACTCCGCGGCCATCGTACCGTTCATCCGTGAAGCAACGGCCAAGAGGCAATTCAAGACGGTGGCGGATATCGGCAGTGGTGGAGGATTCCCCGGTATCGTGGCGGCCGCCTGCCTGCCGGACCACCAGTTCACTTTGGTGGAACCGATGGAACGCCGTATCGAATGGCTTCATGAGTGCGTTGACGAAATGGGATTGGACAATGTCTCGATAGTGCGCTCCCGAGCCAACGCCGTAATCGAAGCCGTCCGCGGTTCGAACGGTGGCCGGAAGGGCAGGGGAGAGGATGCCGTCGATCTCGACGGAAATCCCATCCCGGTCAGGCATCCGTTTGCCGTGGTGACCTGCCGTGCGGTCGCGCCGATGACCAAACTATCCGGATGGACGCTGCCGTTGCTGGACAAAGGCGGACGGCTGGTTGCCCTGAAAGGACGATTCGCGCAGGAGGAAATCGTCAAGGCCACCAAAGAGATCTCCAAAAACGGCGGTATCCATCCCCGCGTGGTGGAGGCCGAGGCCGGTCCGGGCCTGGAACCGACGCATGTGCTGATGGTGGACAAGCGATAAGTTATCCACAAAAATCGCGTGAGTTATCCACAGTATCCACAATCGCGGAAATGTGTTACGAAGCATCTTGAAGAAGCTTGGAATTGCAACGATTGTTCTGTGGGTAACTTTTGGGTGGTCGGATGAGTTATCCACCAACTATCCACCGTTGTTCACAATGGTGCACATGGCCGTGAACAGGTGAAAATCTGTCCACCCGAATGATGAAACTTGATTGTTGAATATGTATAGGAAGGCTAGTTCATGACTGGACCTGAAGAACCAGACAATTTGACGTCGATGGAATCCGCCACGGAAACCATCAAGCGAATCTTCGAAGGCTCGACATCCCCCGTAGGCGCGCAAATCGCTGATGAATCGACGCGATACAAGGCATTGGAGCATGCGGTCTGCCCGAAGCCGGCCCAAACGCGCCTGATCGCAGTCGCCAACCAGAAAGGTGGCGTCGGCAAAACCACATCCGCGGTGAACCTGTCCGCGGCCTTGGCCCGTTTCGGATGCAAGGTCCTGCTTATTGATATGGATCCGCAGGGCAACGCCTCCACGGCACTTGGGTGCCCCCGCACGCCTCCGGTCAGCCTTCGGTGTATGACGTCATCGAAGGACGCAAGCGCATCGCGGAAGTCAAGTGCACGTGCCCTGATTTCGACAACCTCGACGTGGTCCCCGCATCCATCGATTTGAGTGGCGCCGAACTTGAGGTCGCCGACATGGCGGATCGCAACTCGCTGCTGAAGAACGCGGTGGACGAGTTCCTCGCCACCAGCGAAGAGCATTACGATTACGTGATCATCGACTGCCCGCCGAGCCTGGGTCTGCTGGTGATCAACGCCATGTGCGCCGTGCACGAAATGCTGATTCCGATTCAGGCCGAGTATTACGCCTTGGAAGGTTTGGGCCAGCTCATCAACACCATCGGACTGGTGCAGGAACATTACAATCCGTCGCTGCTGGTCTCCACGATGCTCATCACCATGTACGACAAGCGCACGCTGCTGAGCCGCGAAGTGCATGGGGAAGTGAAGAAGCACTATCCGACAATCGTGCTCGACACCACCATTCCGCGCACGGTGAAGATTTCCGAAGCGCCAAGCTTCAACCAAAGCGTGATCGCATACGACCCCAAGGGCATGGGTGCGATCGCGTACTGCGAAGCCGCGCTGGAACTTTCGCGTCGTTCCGATACGGTGCTGCAGGCAATCGATGCAAGAAGGAATGAGAACTGATCATGGCAACTAAGTCGCGTTTGGGTAAAGGTCTTGGCGCACTGTTTCCTTCTCTTCCGGGGGAGCCGCAGCATCAGGAGCATGCGGCGCCTGCCGCTGCCGCCAAAGAAGTCAAGGCTTCCAAGACTGATGAGCATGTGGAATCCAAGAGCGCGTCCGCTACCGCACAGGCATCGGTGAACGCCGTGCAGGGGATGAAGCATGCTGTTTCACGTGAAACAACCAAGAAAAACCAGCATCGTCGTGCCAGCATGCCGTCGATTTCGTTGAACGAAAGCGCGCATCCCGCGGACATGTTCTTCGGCTCCACCGCTCAGCCAGCTTCCGAACAGGGCGAGCAGCAGGGGAGTGTTTCACGTGAAACCACGCCGACCGAACATAAGAAGGACGAACCGGAACTGCTTCCCGTGCAGGGTGGATATCTGGTTGAACTGCGTTTGAGCGACGTCGGTCCCAATCTGCATCAGCCACGTACCATTTTCGATGAAGACGACCTGCGCGAGCTAGCCGAATCCATCAAGGAAGTCGGCGTACTGCAGCCAATCGTCGTACGCAAGCGTCCGCAATCGCAAATCGAAGCCGCCCGCAGGGAAGCCACAGCCAAACCGGCCGAACCGCACAACATGTTCGACGGGCGCATGGATAGCATGTACGAGCTCATCATGGGCGAACGTCGTTGGCGCGCATCGCAGATCGCCGGCCTGAAAACGATTCCGGCCATCGTCAAAACCACCGCCGATGACGACATGCTACGTGACGCACTGCTGGAGAACCTGCATCGCGTCGCGCTGAATCCACTGGAAGAGGCGGCTGCCTACCAGCAGATGATCGACGATTTCGGCCTGACGCAGGCCCAACTGTCCAAGTCGGTGTCGAAATCCCGTCCGCAATCGCCAACACCTTGCGATTGCTCAACCTGCCGGCCGCCGTGCAGAAGAAGGTCGCATCCGGACTGCTGTCCGCGGCCATGCGCGTGCGCTGC
>ENA-OQKS01000384-OQKS01000384.1-human-gut-metagenome-genome-assembly--contig:-NODE-384-length-12845-cov-2.777953_pt1 | contig 12845 bp, 10 predicted proteins | sample MGYA00242804_ERZ504808 | MGnify/ENA primary metagenome ERZ504808 (study PRJEB26092, sample SAMD00036375) | human gut metagenome | host: Homo sapiens | study: EMG produced TPA metagenomics assembly of...
CTGATCGGCTCTGCTCAGCGTGTGCCTGTTCCCACCGGCTCCACCACCCTGCTGGTCGCAGTCGTCAAGGGCAAGGACGTCACCAAGGAGTCCATCAACGCTGCTATGAAGGCTGCTACTTCTGAGTCCTTCGGCTACAACGAGGATCAGATCGTCTCCTCCGACGTCATCGGTATGCGCTACGGCTCTCTGTTCGACGCTACCCAGACCATGGTCGCTAAGATCGACGACGACACCTATCAGGTCCAGGTCGTGTCCTGGTACGACAACGAGAACTCCTACACCTCTCAGATGGTCCGTACCATCAAGTACTTCGCTGAGAACTGCTGATCACAGCTCTACGCTCAAAAGTGCTTGAGGTGCCCTGCTGAATAAGCGGGAAGCCTGATCCGTGAGTTTGACACCCTTCCTTCTGCGGTACGCCGCAGGGGAAGGGTGTTTTTGTTTGTCGATACTTGCCACCTCATCCCCTTCATGATACAATAAAATCAATACCGCAGTTTATTGCATTTGTGTCGCAGGACAAGGTCTACACCCGCGACCTGTTCCGTCGGGATTAAAGTGGATCGTTTTAAGCGCCGCAGGAGGGGAGACCGCCTGCGGCGTTTTGGCAGCCGGGCCGGACTACTGTCAAAATAGACACAATTCCCGAATATCACGGGAAAAGTTTGTTAATAAATTATCCATCCTCCGTCCTTGCAATACACACACATTTTGTTTATAATAGTGTCATAGGGGCTAAGACCCCGAGAGTGAGCGAAATTCGATTCCGAAGAATGAATTGAGAGGAGAATAATCACTATGGGTTTAGGTAAAAAGACGATCGACGATCAGAACTACTGCGGCAAGAAGGTCCTTGTTCGCTGTGATTTCAACGTCCCCATGAAGGACGGCGTCATCACCAACGAGAACCGCATCAATGCGGCGCTGCCCACCATCCAGAAGCTGGTCAATGACGGCGCGAAGGTCATTCTGTGCAGCCATCTGGGCAAGCCGAAGAACGGCCCCGAGGCAAAGTTCAGCCTCGCTCCCGTTGCTGTGGCTCTGAGCGCAAAGCTGGGCAAGACCGTTGTCTTTGCTGACGACGACAATGTCGTGGGCGAGAACGCAAAGGCTGCTGTCGCTGCCATGAACAACGGCGACGTCGTCCTGCTGCAGAACACCCGTTTCCGCAAGGAAGAGACCAAGAACCTGCCTGAGTTCTCTCAGGAGCTGGCTTCTCTGGCAGACGCATACGTTGACGATGCCTTCGGCAGCTGCCACCGCGCACACTGCTCCACCGCAGGCGTCACCGACTATATCAAGGACACCGCTGTCGGCTACCTGATGGAGAAGGAGATCAAGTACCTCGGCAATGCCGTGAACGATCCCGTCCGTCCCTTCACCGCCATTCTGGGCGGCGCAAAGGTCGCTGACAAGCTGAATGTCATCTCCAACCTGCTGGAGAAGGTCGATACCCTCATCATCGGCGGCGGCATGGCCTACACCTTCATCAAGGCTCAGGGCTATGAGGTCGGCAAGAGCCTGTGCGACGACTCCAAGCTGGACTACTGCAAGGAGATGATGGCAAAGGCTCAGGAGAAGGGCGTCAAGCTGCTCCTGCCCGTCGATACTGCCTGCGTCGAGAACTTCCCCGACCCCATCGACGCTCCTGTCGAGACCACCGTCGTCCCTGTCACCGCTATCCCGGCTGACAAGGAAGGCTGCGACATCGGCCCCGAGACCATGAAGCTCTTCGCCGACGCTGTCAAGGCTTCCAAGACCGTCGTCTGGAACGGCCCCATGGGCGTCTTTGAGAACCCGACTCTGGCTGCCGGCACTCTGGCCGTGGCCAAGGCTATGGCTGAGAGCGACGCTACCACCGTCATCGGCGGCGGCGACAGCGCAGCAGCTGTCCAGCAGATGGGCCTGGGCGACAAGATGACCCACATCTCTACCGGCGGCGGCGCTTCTCTGGAGTACCTGGAGGGCAAGGAGCTGCCCGGCATCGCAGTCATCCAGAACGCATAATCACAGCATCATGAACGGTGCGGCGGCTGTTTCGCCGCCGCATCTTTTATTTATAAGGTAAATAAGGTAAGGAGAACGTATCATGGATAAGGCAAAGCGCAAGGCCATTATTGCTGGCAACTGGAAGATGAACAAGACCGCCTCCGAGGCTGCTGTTCTGGTGGACGAGCTCATCCCCGCCGTCAAGGACGCATCCTGCGAGGTCGTCATCTGCACTCCCTATACCGACCTGGTCACTGCTGTGGCAAAGACCAAGGGTACCAACATCCATGTGGGTGCTGAGAACGTCCACTTCGAGAAGTCCGGCGCATTCACCGGCGAGATCAGCGCGGATATGCTGGTGGATCGTGGGCGTCGAGTACGTCATCGTCGGCCACTCCGAGCGCCGTCAGTATTTCGCAGAGACCGACCAGACCGTCAACAAGCGCGCTCTGGCCGCTCTGAACGCCGGTCTGAAGGTCATCATCTGCGTGGGCGAGAGCCTGCAGCAGCGTGAGGAGGGCGTCACCGAGGAGCTGGTCCGGATGCAGACCAAGATCGCCCTGCGCGATGTCACCGCCGAGCAGATGGCAAACGTCGTCATCGCCTACGAGCCCATCTGGGCCATCGGCACCGGCAAGACCGCGACTGCCGATCAGGCTGAGGAAGTCTGCGCTCAGATCCGCAAGGTCATCGGCGAGGTCTACGGCGAAGCCGTGGCCGAGGCTACCACCGTCCAGTACGGCGGCAGCATGAACGCCAAGAACTGCGAGGAGCTGCTGAGCAAGAAGGACGTGGACGGCGGCCTCATCGGCGGTGCTTCCCTGAAGGCTCCTGACTTTGCTGTCATCGTCAACGCTGCCACCAAGGGCTAAGCCCTGAGCGGTAAAATCGTTCTCTCTGCGCCCGGCTGCGCCGCATTTCCGGCAGGGAGCCGGGCGCTGTTTGTTGAATTTTCAAAGGAGATCCTATTTTATGTCCAAGAAACCTGTTCTGCTCTGCATCATGGACGGCTTTGGCTGGACCCCCAACGAGACCTACGGCAACGCCGTGGCTGCAGCCAAGAAGCCTTTCATTGATTCTCTGATGGCAAAATATCCTATGACCACCATCGACGCTTCCGGCATGGCTGTGGGTCTGCCCGACGGCCAGATGGGCAACTCTGAGGTGGGTCACACCAATATGGGCGCTGGCCGCATCGTCTACCAGCAGCTGACCCTCATCACCAAGTCCATCCGCGACGGTGAGATGCTCAAGAATCCCGTCCTCGTCAAGAACATGAAGGCTGCCATCGACGCCGGCAAGGCCATCCACCTGATGGGTCTGGTGGGTACCGGCGGTGTCCACAGCCACGCTGACCACTGGTTCGGTGTGCTGGAAATGGCAAAGCAGATGGGGGCAAAGGAAGTCTATCTCCACTGCATCACCGATGGCCCGCGACACCGACCCCCACTCCGGCAAGGGCGTTCTTTGTCCGACCTGCAGGCCAAGCTGGATGAGCTGGGCATCGGCAAGATCGCCAGCGTCTCCGGCCGTTACTACGCCATGGACCGCGACAACAACTGGGACCGCGAGGAGAAGGCTTACGCTGCCTTCGTCTACGGCGAGGGCAACCACGCCGCCAACGCGCAGGAGGCCATCGAGGCATCCTACGCCGACGACAAGACCGACGAGTTCGTTCTGCCCTGCGTCACCTGCGAGGGTGGCCGTGTGCAGGACGGTGACACCGTCATCTTCATGAACTTCCGCCCCGACCGCGCCCGTCAGATGACCCGCATCTTCTGCGACGACGCCTTCACCGGCTTCGAGCGCCGCGGCGGCCGCAAGCAGGTCCACTACGTCTGCATGGCCGAGTATGACGCCACCATGCCCAACTGCGAGGTCGCTTATCCTCCTGTGGAGCTGAAGAACGTCCTGGGCCAGTACCTGTCCGAGAACGGTAAGACCCAGCTGCGCATCGCCGAGACCGAGAAGTACGCTCATGTCACCTTCTTCTTCAACGGCGGTGTTGAGGCTCCCTACGAGGGCGAGGACCGCTGTGTCATCCCCAGCCCGAAAGTGGCTACCTACGACCTCAAGCCCGAGATGAGCGCCCCCGAGGTCGCCGACGAGTGCGTCAAGCGCATCGAGAGCGGCAAGTACGACGTGGTCATCCTGAACTTCGCAAACTGCGATATGGTCGGCCACACCGGCGTTTTTGAGGCCGCTGTCAAGGCCGTTGAGGCTGTGGACGCTGCTGTCGAGAAGGTCGTCACCGCTGTGCTGAACGCTGGCGGCTGCGCTTTCCTGACCGCTGACCACGGCAACGCCGAGAAGATGAAGAACCCCGACGGCACTCCGTTCACCGCCCACACCACCAACGTCGTGCCTTTCGTGGCCATCGGCTGCGGCGATGTGAAGCTGCGCGAGGGCGGCTGCCTGGCCGACATCGCACCCACCATGCTGCCCTATATCGGCCTGCCCGTCCCGGCAGAGATGACCGGCAAGAGCATCATCGCTGAGTAAACCTTTTCTGAAATAAAGCAAGCGCCCCGCAGCTCGTAACAGAGCTGCGGGGCGCTTTTTGTGCTGTTTGGCTTTTCAGCGCTCGACCCAGATGGACATCTTCGCACTGGTAGCGATGTCGCCGAGAAGGATGGTGTCCATCTTGATGCTGCAGGTCACGGCCAGCGCTTTGTTGGAATCGCTGCCGGTGAGCACCGAGGCGGGCAGGTTCTTGAGGGTCAGCACGGCGGTGCCGTCGGACAGGTCGCCGCTCAGAGTGCCGTCATAGTTCACCTCGCCGATGGCGATGCCGGTGAGACTGCCGGTCATGTTCATGGAAGAGAGCTGCTTGACCGGAAGCTCGAGAGTGAAGGTGCCGTTGGGCTGGCGGGTAAGGGTAGCTTCGCGGGTGGTGTCTACGGCACTGTCAGCCATCGACTCCTTGTCCCCGGACTCCCGCCAGAACCGGACGCCCACCGTCATCTTGACGGCGGCGGCACTGGCACTGACCGCCAGCGTCAGGAGCAGCAGCAGCGAGACGAGGACCGCCCCGGTGCGTCTGCCCATATGCTTCAAAGAAATCGTCATATTCAAGAATCGACCTTTCCAGCCGCAGAGACGGCTCTGTGCGTTCCAAAACGGAACGCGAAGGAATTTGTCACCGCAAAAATAACATATTCAGAAGAAAAAGTCAATCCGGCTTGTGAGGCTTTCACAAAAATGTTTCACATAAGACACATCTTGTGGAAGAAAAAACGCAGACTTTGCCGAAGACACAAAAAAAGCCGCCTCCCGGCGGACGGGAGGCGGCAGAAGTCAGGAAAACTCAGACCTCAAAGTTGGGGTCGTCCTTCAGCACATGGATGCTGGTCATGAAGGGGCTCTGCTCGGGGTCCTGGAACGGAGCCTCCTTGACGTACTTGTTCAGGGCGACAGCGGTGCGGGCGGGGTCGGCGATGGTGCCGGCGCCGCCGATGCAGCCGCCGGGGCAGCCCATGCCTTCCAGCAGGTAGCCGTTGTACTTGCCGGCCTTGGCCAGCATCAGCAGCTTCTTGCACTCGGCGAGGCCCTGTGCGGACGCGATCTTGACGTCCATATCGGGGTGCCACTCCTTGACCTTGTCGGCGACAGCCTTGGCGACGCCGCCGGACTGTGCGAAGCCGCGGCCTGCGCCGGAAGCGTGGACCAGATCGATCTCATCGGGGTCAACTTCGAGGTTGGCCACGTCGATGTCCTTGGCCTCGATGATGCCGGCCAGTTCCTCGAAGGTCAGCACGAAGTCCACATCAGAGCGGACGGTGCGGCGGGAAGCTTCCAGCTTCTTGGCGGCGCAGGGTCCGATGAAGCACATACGGGCCTCGGGGTCGGCCTGCTTCATCATGCGGGCGGTAAAGACCATGGGGGTCATGGTCATGGAGATGTTCTTTGCAAGATCCGGGAAGGCGGTCTTTGCCATCATGCTCCATGCCGGGCAGCAGGAGGTAGCCATGAAGTTCAGCTTGTTGGGGACCTCCTCCAGGAAGTCGTGGGCCTCATCCACGGTACACAGGTCAGCACCGATGGCGACCTCCACGACGTCGTAGAAGCCCAGAGCCTTCAGCGCAGCCTTGAGCTTGCCGGTGGAGGCCAGGCCCGGGAACTGGTTGATGAAGGCGGGAGCGACGAGGGCGTAGATGCGGTCGCCGCGGTTGAAGCCCTGAATGAGCTGGTAGATCTGGCCCTTGTCGGCGATGGCACCGAAGGGGCAGTTGACCAGACACTGGCCGCAGGACACGCACTTGCTGTAGTCGATCTCGGCGCGGCCCAGCTCATCGGAGTGGATGGCACCCATGCCGCAGGCAGCGGCGCAGGGACGCTCGGTCTTGACGATGGCGTTGTAGGGGCAGACGCCGACGCAGCGGCCGCACTTGATGCACTTTTCCTGGTCGATGATGGAACGGCCGCTCTCCCAGGTGATGGCCTTCTTGGGGCAGACTTCCATACAGGGGTGTGCGAGACAGCCCTGGCACAGGTCGGAGACCTTGACCAGCTTCTCGGGGCAGCGGTTGCAGGCAAACTTGATGACGTTCACCAGCGGGGGATCGTAATACTTATCGGCGATGGAAGCGTCCTCCAGACCGGAGACGACGCTGTTGTGCTCGTCCATGCGGCGGGTGGGCAGGCCCATGGCCAGACGAACGCGCTCCTCGACGATGGCGCGCTCGAGGAAGATGTCCTTGCGGAGCTTGCCTTCCTCACCGGGGATGATGGTGTAAGGGATCTTGCGCATCAGGTGGTTGGCCTGCTCGCCCTTGACGTTGGCGTAGGCCATCCGTGCCACCTCGGTAAAGACCTGGCGGCGGATCTGGATGACCGTGGTGTTGATTCCTCTGAAACTCATTCCAATCTCTCCTTGCTTTGAAACAACAGAACAAAAAACCGCTCTGACGCGGCTTTTCTCCGGGGCATTTGATACTGGGCTGCTGCAAACAGCCGGATGCCCCGAATGATCCACTTTTATTGTAGCATAAACCCTTCGGGAAGAAAAGGGAAAAGCCTAAAATTTGTTATGAAATTCACAACTGATATATCTTGCACAAATGCGAACAAATGGATTTGTACAAAACGGCAAAGAAACGGCTAAGATTACACCATCTCGGCCCGGACACGCTCGCCGTCGTAGCTGCCCAGCCGGACATGGACGATCTCGCCGCTCTTATGGCCCGGGGCCGATACCACGACGGGAACGTACAGCCGGGTGTAGCCGGTGAAGAGGGTGCCGGAGAGGGGAGTCTCCAGCAGAACGTCGTCCTCGCTGCCCTCGCAGCCGGCCAGCACCTCGCGGCGGATGTCCTCGGCGATGGCGTTCATCTCCCGGCTGCGGGCCTGCTTTTCGCGCTCATGGACCTGATCGGGGAAGTCGTAGGCGGGGGTGCCGCTGCGGCGGGAGTAGGGGAAGACGTGGACTTTCAGGAAGCCGATCTCCTTCAGGAACGCGCAGCTCTCCCGGAAATCTTCCTCCGTCTCGCCGGGGAAGCCGCAGATGCAGTCGGTGGTGAAGCTGACCGGGCGGTCACCGTAGGCGGCGCGGAGCTGGCGGACCACCTCGGCGTACTGCTCGGCGGTATAGACGCGGCGCATCCGGCGCAGGGTGGCGCTGCAGCCGCTCTGCAGGCTCAGGTGGTACTGGGGGCAGAGCTTGTCCACTGCCGCCAGCCGGGTGATGTATTCGGGGGTCAGCATATCGGGGTCAAGGCTGCCCAGCCGGATGCGCTCGATGCCCTCCACCCGGGCGCACTTCTCCACCAGCTCCACAAGGTTGGTGCCGGTATCGAGGCCGTAGCTGGGCAGGGAGATGGCGCTGAGCACCACTTCCCGGTAGCCGGAAGCGGCCAGCTGGCGCAGCTCGGCGAGGATGCTCTCTTCCGAGCGGCTGCGCACCGGGCCGCGGGCGCGGGGGATGACGCAGTAGGCGCACTGGCGGTTGCAGCCGTCCTCTACTTTAATAAAGGCGCGGGTGTGGGTCTCGAACCGTTCCACCGGCAGTTCCTCGAACCGCTCACCCTTCGCGTGGGGGGCGATGGCGACGATGCGCTCGTGGCCGTCCAGCAGCTTGAGCACGTTGTCGAGGATGGCTCTCCGGTCGCCGTTGCCGCAGACCAGGTCGGCCTCCATGAACTGGGCCGCTTCCTCGGGGAAAGCCTGTGGGTAGCAGCCGGTGAGGACGGTGACGGCGCCGGGGTTCTCGCGCTTGGCCCGGCGGAGCCACTTGCGGCTCTTCTGATCGCCGAAGTTGGTGACGGTGCAGCTGTTCACCACAAAGACGTCGGCCTCTTCGCCCTCCGGCACGATGGTGAAACCGGCGGAGCGGAACATCTGTTCCAGCGCACCGGTCTCATTTAAGTTGACCTTGCAGCCAAGAGTAATAAAAACAAACTCGCATGGGGGTGTCCTTTCAAGTTGATATACATTATAAACCATCCTATTATAGCAGATTTTTCCCGGGAGAAAAGAGCATTCCGGCCTCTTTTTTTGCATAGAATGCAATCAGACAGACATTGCGGGGAGGGACAAGGGATGGAACGAAAGAATTTTGCGGTGCTCTGCGCAGCCGTGCTCTGCTTCTGGCTGTTTGCACTGGCCCTTGGGACGGCGGAGGGCGTGGGCCTGCGGGCTGTCATGCACCCGGAAGAGCGGGCCGTCAGCGCCGACGTCGAGGAAGCGGCGGAAGGGATTCTGCTGCCGGCCGCAGCTGCCGCGCCTCAGCTCGACCTCAACTGCCGCGCTGCCATCCTCATCGAGCAGGGGAGCGGACGGGTCCTCTACGAGAAGAACGCCGACGAGCGGGTCCCTATCGCCTCCATCACCAAGGTGATGACCCTGCTGCTCGCCTTCGAGGCTGTCCACGACGGGCGGCTGACCATGGAGACGCCGGTGCCGGTGAGTGAGCACGCCTACCACATGGGCGGCAGTCAGATCTGGCTGGAGCCGGGGGAGCACTTTACATTGGACGAGATGATAAAGGCCATCTGCGTTTCCTCTGCCAACGACGCGGCAGTGGCCGTGGCCGAGCTGGTGGGCGGCAGTGAGCCGGCCTTCGTGGAGCAGATGAACGCCCGAGCCGCCTCGCTGGGAATGGAGCAGACGTCTTTCCGCAACGCCTGCGGGCTGGACGCCGAAGGCCATCTCTCCACGGCCCGGGACGTGGCCGCCATGAGCCGCACCATCCTGAACACCTGCCCCGAGGTGCTGCACTACACCGGCATCTGGACGGATACCCTCCGGGGCGGGGCGACCCAGCTGATCAATACGAATAAGCTTCTCCGCCGGTATGAGGGGATCACCGGCCTCAAGACCGGCACCACCGGCGGCGCAGGCGTCTGCATCTCAGCCAGCGCCACCCGGAACGGCCTTTCCCTCATCGCGGTGATCTTGGGCGCACCGTCCAGCGCCGACCGCTTCGACGCCGCCACGACTCTGCTGGACTATGGTTTCGGGGCCTATGAGGCCGCGCCGCTGCCAAAACTCGAGGCACAGCCGCTCCAGATCACGGTCAGGGGCAGCGCGGCAGGCAGCGTCCCGCTGGATTACTCGGCCCTGCCGGAGACGGTTCTGGTGGAGAAGGGAAGCGGGGCGTCCCTGCATACCGAGCTGACCCTGCCCGAGGAGCTGGAAGCTCCGGTGGAGCAGGGCCAGACGCTGGGCAAAGCCGCCGTCTATCAGGGGGAAGCACTTCTGGAAGAGTACGAAGTGCGAGCTGCCGCCGATGCGCCGAGGATGACTGTCCGGGATGCCATCGGCCTGCTGTGGCAGAGCCTCACCGGCGCGGCATGACCGAAAACTGCGCACTACCGGTCAAAAACGGTCAGCGAGGGCAAAGAATGGCTTGGACGTTTGTATAAAAGATGTAAGAGCATACAAAACAACACTATTAAAATTGTATGAAAAGCGAGGATTTTGGCCTTGACTTTGCCCGGCGGGAACGGTACACTTATACCAAGAAAAACCCTCGCCGGGCAAAGAGCCCGTAAAATGTTTTGGAGGTTTTGATAGAATGAGTCTCGCTCTGAATACAAAGCACCTCTCCAGTTTCATCAACGAAGAGGAATACAAGGCCATCTACCCCCAGGTAGAGGCCGCGCACAAGACGCTGGAAGCCAAGAACGGCCCCGGCAGCGACTTCCTGGGCTGGATGTATCTGCCCCGTGACTATGATAAGGAAGAATTCGAGCGCATCAAGGCAGCTGCTGCCAAGATCCGTGAGGATTCCGACGTTCTGGTGGTCGCCGGCATCGGCGGCAGCTATCTGGGCGCACGCGCCGTCATCGAGGCCGTCAAGGGGATGTACCACAACGAGCTGGACAACGGCCTGAAGATCTACTTCTGTGGCAACAGCATCAGCCCCACCTATCTGAATGACATCATCGCGCTGTGCAAGGGCAAGCGCTTCTCCATCAACGTCATCTCCAAGTCCGGCACCACCACCGAGACCTCTCTGGCCTTCCGTGTGCTGCGCAAGCTGCTGGAAGACGAGATGGGCGTGGAAGAGGCCAACAAGCGCATCTACGCCACCACCGACCGTGCCAAGGGCACCCTCAAGCAGCTGGCTGACGCCCAGGGCTGGCCCACCTTCGTCGTCCCCGACGATGTCGGCGGCCGCTACTCCGTCCTTTCCGCTGTGGGCCTGCTGCCCATCGCTGCTGCCGGCATCAGCATCGACGACGTCATGAAGGGCGCAGCCGACGCGATGGAGCGCTTCTCCGTGCTCAGCCCCGACAACGACGCCTACAAGTATGCGGCCATCCGCAACATCCTGTACCGCAAGGGCAAGAGCATCGAGATCCTCGAGTGCTATGAGCCGAACTTCACCCTCATGAACGAGTGGTACAAGCAGCTGTTCGGTGAGAGCGAGGGCAAGGACAACAAGGGTCTGTTTCCCGCAAGCTGCATCTTCTCCACCGACCTGCACTCCATGGGTCAGTTCATCCAGGAAGGCTCCCGCACCATGTTCGAGACCATCGTGGATGTCAAGAAGCCCGCACAGGACCTCTTCATCGACAAGCTGGAGGGCAACTTCGACGGCCTGAACTTCCTGGCTGACCAGAACATGAGCGTGGTCAACCGTAAGGCCATGGAAGGCACCATCCTCGCCCACACCGACGGCGGCGTGCCGGAGGTGGTCATCGAGGTGGACGACCTGTCCGCTTATAATGTGGGCTATCTCATCTACTTCTTCTGGCGTGCCTGCGCCTGCAGCGGCTACCTGCTGAGCGTCAACCCCTTCAATCAGCCGGGTGTCGAGAGCTATAAGAAGAACATGTTCGCTCTGCTGGGCAAGCCGGGTTACGAGAACCTGACCGCCGAGCTGGAAGCGAAGCTGAAGTAAGAGCAAGCGGAACAAAAAACGATCTCCCGCCGTGAGGCGTGGAAAATACAGGAGGACAGAACTATGATTAAACTGATTGTTGGCACCAAAGGCTCCGGTAAGACCAAGGCTATGATCGACATGATCAATGATTCGGTCAAGACCTCCAAGGGCAACGTCGTTGTCGTCGAGAAGGGCATGAAGCTGACCTATGAGGTCCCCAACGCCGCCCGTCTCATCGACCTGGACGAGTACAAGATCGCCGGCGGCGAGATGCTGTACGGCTTCGTGGCCGGCCTGCTGGCAAGCAATTATGACATCACTGACCTGTACATCGACGGCATCCTGAAGGTGCTGGATCACGACATCAACCGTCTGGGCGTCGTTCTGGACGAGATCGCTGCCGCCGCCGGCGACTCCATCAAGGTCACCGTCACGGTCAGCGCTGATGAGGCTGCTCTGCCCCACGATGTGAAGAAGTACCTGTAAAATAACTCTGAAATTTCTGATTTGAAGCATCCCAGACAGGCAGGAAACCGGAGAATTTGAAATTTTTTCGGTTTTCTGCCTGTTTTGGTGTTGACAAAGGGCTGTGTTGGCGCTATACTAACAAAGCAGCCTTTTATGAGGTGTACTATGCAATTTGACCTGAGAAAGTTTATCGTATCCGGCACGAAACCTTACGCCGCAGAGTTTCAGTGTGATTTGTCTGCAAAGGATTTTGCCGGTGCAAGGATCGAGCAGCCTGTGACGGCCCGCTTTGAGGCGGTGCCGGATGGCGAGGAGATCCGGATGACGCTGCGGGCAAACGCATTGGTGCACGGAGAGTGCGCCCGCTGCCTCGACCCCGTCGAACGGGAAGAGACGGTGCAAGCAGAGTGGACGGTCAGGGAGCGCGATCTGGATGACCCGGATTTCGACCTGCCCCTCAACGAAAAAGGACATCTGGATGTGGACGAATGGCTCTGTCAGGAATTCATGTTCCAGATACCGACGGTGCTGCTTTGCAGCGCTGACTGCCCGGGCTTGTGTCCCCGGTGCGGGAAGAAGATGGCCGAATGTACCTGCCCTCCGGCAGAAACTGAGGCCGAACCCGCAGACGCAAGGCTAGCGATACTCAAATCACTGCTGAACTGAGAAACCCATCAAGGAGGTGCAAAAAATATGGCAGTACCTAAGAGACATCTTTCCAAGGCCCGCCGCGACAAGCGTCGCAGCAATGTTTGGAAGCTGGAGGCCCCCGCACTGGTCAAGTGCAGCAACTGCGGCTCTCTGAAGCTCCCCCACCAGGCATGTGGCAACTGCGGTTACTACAAGGGCGAGGAAGTCATCAAGAAGGGCTAATTTGCGCAGAATTGGTGGCACATTGGTGTTATGTACAGAAGGGGAGGGCGCAATGCCTTCCCCTTCTTGCTGTTTATGGAACGGATGAAACCTCTCCGTCATCCCTTCGGAGTGCCACCTCCCCTAACCGAGGGAGGGCTTTGGTCGAGCCGGGTAAGCTTGCTGGATACGCCAGAGGCTCCCC
>ENA-OQKS01000385-OQKS01000385.1-human-gut-metagenome-genome-assembly--contig:-NODE-385-length-12837-cov-3.006924_pt1 | contig 12837 bp, 13 predicted proteins | sample MGYA00242804_ERZ504808 | MGnify/ENA primary metagenome ERZ504808 (study PRJEB26092, sample SAMD00036375) | human gut metagenome | host: Homo sapiens | study: EMG produced TPA metagenomics assembly of...
TGTCGGGCGAGGCCGTGAGCGTGCCTACGCGTACTTCCTATATGATCCAACCAAGCCGATGACCCAGCAGTCGCATGACCGACTGGCCACCATCGCGCAGAACACTGCGCTCGGTTCAGGTTTTGACGTGGCGATGAGGGATCTTGAGCTGCGTGGCACCGGCAATCTGCTGGGCGACGAGCAGAGCGGGCATATCGAGGGTGTTGGTTTCGATCTGTATGTGCGCATGGTGTCCGAGGCCGTCGAGCAGTACAAGGAACCGGAACGTACGGAATCGGTTGCTGTCACCATCGATCTGCCGATCGAAGCGTCCATTCCCGTCAGCTACATCGATTCCGACAAATTGCGATTGGAAGCCTACCGCAAGTTGGCGGGTGCTCGTACGGAAGCCGATCTTGACGAGTTGCGTGATGAGCTTACGGATCGTTACGGCAAGCCTCCGGTCGATTTCGAGGCGCTGTTCGATGTGGCGAGACTTCGGTTCAAGGCAAGGAAGTTGGGCATTACCGAAATCATCGGGCAAGGCCGTAACGTTCGTGTCGCCAAATTCGAGCCGCGAGAATCCGTGCAAATGCGCATGGCCAGAATCTACAAGGGCATTCAATACCGTCCGATGACTAAAACATACCTGATTCCCGCGCCGTTCGCAGGTTCGCTGGGATCTGGTCCAATGAGCTCTGATGAAATCGTTGGTTGGACGAACCAATTGCTGGATGACCTTGACTGGAAGCCAACGCCAAGGAAATAGCAGGTGAAGTTCCAGACGCATCCGACACGATTTGTGTGAGCGTTCACACAAATCGTGTCGGATAAGTTTGCCATACGTCCACAAAACGCACTATTCTAGGCAATGTCATCACAACCTAACGTTTATAAGGAGTAGTTGTGGCAGTAATTGAAAGCGTTTACGCGCGTCAGATTCTCGATTCCCGCGGCAACCCGACCGTTGAGGTCGTTCTCGACACCGAAGACGGTGCTCAGGGCCTGGGCCTCGTTCCGTCCGGTGCTTCCACCGGTGAAGCTGAGGCTTGGGAGCGTCGCGATGGCGACAAGTCCGTGTATCAGGGCAAGGGTGTTCTCAATGCCGTCAAGGCCGTGAACGAAGAGATCGCTCCGAAGGTCATCGGCATGGATGCTTCCGACCAGCGCGCTCTCGATGAGGTCATGATCGAGCTCGACGGCACCCCGAACAAGGGTCGTCTGGGCGCCAACGCCATCCTCGGCGTGTCCTTGGCTGCTCTGTACGCCTCCGCTGAGTCCGCGGGCCAGCCGCTGTACCGCTACATCGGCGGCACCAACGGCCACATCCTGCCGGTCCCGAACATGAACATCATGAACGGTGGCGCCCACGCTGACTTCGCCACCGACATCCAGGAGTACATGATCTCCCCGTACGGCTTCAACACCTACAGCGAGGCTCTGCAGGCTGGCGTCGAGGTCTACCACACCCTGAAGAACGTCCTGAAGAAGCAGGGCCTGAACACCGGCCTCGGCGACGAGGGCGGCTTCGCTCCGAAGATGAAGTCCAACAAGGACTCCCTGAACTACATCATGGACGCCATCTCCGCCGCCGGCTACGAGCCGGGCAAGCAGATCGGCATCTCCCTCGATGTGGCTTCCTCCGAGTTCTACAACAAGGAGACCGGCAAGTACCACTTCGAAGGCGACGACCGTGAGGCCGGCTACATGCTCGACTTCTACGAGAACCTCATCAACGAGTACCCGATCGTCTCCATTGAGGATCCGTTCCAGGAAGAAGGCTGGGAAGACTGGGCCGCCATCACCGCCAAGCTCGGCGATCGTCTGCAGTTCGTCGGCGACGACCTGCTGGTCACCAACCCGGCACGTCTGGCTAAGGGCATCGAGCTCGGCGCCGCCAACTCCCTGCTGGTCAAGCTGAACCAGATCGGTACCGTCACCGAGACCCTCGACGCCATCGAGCTGGCCACCAAGAACGGCTTCACCTCCATGGTTTCCCACCGTTCCGGCGAGACCCCGGACACCACCATCTCCGACCTGGCTGTGGCAAAGAACACCGGCCAGATCAAGACCGGTGCTCCGGCTCGTGGCGAGCGTATTGCCAAGTACAACCGCCTGCTCGAGATCGAGGAGGAGCTCGGCTCCACCGCTCAGTATGCTGGCTACAGCGCTTTCAAGGCCTGCAAGAAGTACATCGCCAAGTGAGCGTAAGCGCATCGAATATGCGCTGATGTAGAGTGCCCGTCGTGTTCCTCGTCGAACGCGGCGGGTATTTTCATTGCTATGAGTTCAAAGTCACGCAAGAAAGCATCCAGAAGGGGCAGCGCTGGCCCCATCGCGTTCTTTGTGGCGGTATTTATCGTGGCTTTGGGATCCATCCAGCTGGCGTCGACGTTCCATACCTATGCGCTGAATATGGCTGAATTGAATGGCTTGAAGAAGCAGGAAGCTGCGCTGATAGCGCAAAAGCAGGAACTGGAAAACGACATTGCGCGTTGGGATGACAAAGCTTACGTTACAGCGCAGGCAAGGGATCGTCTGGGATTCGTATTTCCAGGAGAACAGGCGATTCGTGTGGAACATCCCGAAGCGGTGACCGGCGAAACCACAGAAGATGCAAAAAAGACGGATGAATCGCACGAAAACCGTACTGCCTTGGTATAAGGAAATGGCGTATTCGTTCAAACAAGCCGACCAATCGGACGAAGTGAAATCGAAATCGAGGGAAACGTCCGAAAGTACGTCAACCGGTGAATCGGATGCGAATGGAACAAGCCAGGAATCCGGTGGCCAGCAGCAGACTTCACAAGACAACAACCAACAGCAATCAGGAGATCAGCAGGAGTGACACAGGGTATGACAATCAGCGAACAGGCCAAAACCTTGGCGAAGAAGGTTCTCGACCAGCCTGCCACCGAGCATGATATTGCTGTGGTCGAGCGTCAGCTGGGTCGTTACCCGCGTGGCATGGTGGCTGTCGGAGCACGTTGCGTGTGCGGCAGGCCTTTGGCTGTGGTCACGCGTCCGCTGCTGCCGGGAGGTGTGCCTTTCCCTACCACTTGCTATTTGACTGGCCCGGAAGCGGTGAAAGCCATCTCCCACATCGAAGCCGAAGGCAAGATGAAGGAGTACAACGATCTTTTGGCTGAAGATGACGATCTGAAAGCCGCCTACGAGCGTGCGCACGAACTGTATTTGGCGTTCCGGCATGAAATCGCCGTTGCTATGGAAGACAGCGAAGAGCATATCGAAGGCACCAGTGCCGGCGGCATGCCTGTTCGCATCAAGTGTCTGCACGCCTTGCTGGCGCAAACGCTGGTGATGGGCGAGGGCGCCAATCCGATCGGAGACATGGCATTGGAGGCGATTCGTCATGAATTCGACCCCAATGTATGCCGTTGCACGGTGGAAAACGAAGACTGAACCATATTCAGACAGAAAGAAGAAGCAATGAAATCCGTTACTGTTGCCGGCATTGATTGCGGTACGAACTCGATTCGTCTGAAGGTCTCCCGAGTCAGCGAAGACGGCGTTGAAGATATTGTTCCGCGTATTCTTCGTGTGATTCGCCTCGGTCAGGATGTTGATAAGACGCATCGTTTCGCCGATGAGGCATTGGAACGTGCCTACGCCGCTGCCCGCGAATTCGCCGAGGTGCTGAAAAAGCATCCGGTGGATGGCATTCGTTTCGTTGCCACTTCGGCCACTCGTGATGCTGAGAACCGTGAGGAATTCGAAGACACTATCGAGCAGATCCTCGGCGTGCGTCCGGAAGTCATTCCCGGTACGGAAGAGGCTGATCTAAGCTTCCTTGGTGCCACGAGCGTGGTTCGTCGCGACGTCGAAGCTCCGTATTTGGTGGTTGATTTGGGTGGCGGCTCTACGGAATTGGTGCTTGGCGGCGATGGCGTAAGCCATCCGAACACGCAGGTGCAGGCCGCGTTCTCCATGAACATTGGCTCGGTGCGTATGACCGAACGCCACTTGAAGAACGATCCGCCTACCGAAGCGCAGATTCAAGAAGCCATTGCCGACATCGACGAGCATATCGATGAAGCGTTCAAAACGGTTCCTGCAGGCAAAACCCGTACTATCATCGGCGTGTCGGGCACAGTGACTACCATGACCGCTCTGGCCATGGGATTGACCGAATACGACCATTCCGCGGTGGATGGTGCCAGCTGCTCGCTGGAAGACGCTTATGCGGTTGATAACAAGTTCCTTACGATGCCGCGCGAAGAGCGCCTGACCTACAAAACCATTCACCCGGGTCGTGTTGACGTGGTCGGTGGCGGTGCACTGGTGTGGAATCGTGTGCTCGCCAAAGTCAGCGAAGCGGCCTATGCCGACCATGGTCAGCATATCGACTCCTTCATGGCCAGCGAACACGGTTTGCTTGATGGCATTGTGTTGGATTACGGCACGCGATTGCTTGCCGAACGTTAACGTGGCATAATGACTTGGGCGTCGGCTTGTTCGATGCCTTGCCGCCATGGCGAAACTGGTATACGCAACCGACTTAAAATCGGTCTCTTCGGATTGCGGGTTCGATTCCCGCTGGCGGCACCATGCGACCCAATCAGAATATACTGGTTGGATTTTGTTTTATCTCGCGCTGAGATGAGCTTAATGTTGACTCAAAATCCGGTGTCCACATGATGAACAACGCATGACAATCGTCGTGCAAGGGGGCTAGTTTTCTCTGCTGTGAGAGTGGTGAACGGCGAACAATCTATGCGAAGCAGAAGATATGCGTCTCTATCTATTGACTATTTGACAACGAATCTTGCATACAGTGCGGTACTGTCGATGCTTCCGATAATGCTCACCCAGCGTGTCGGCTCAGCGAGTGTTTTGTCGGGTGTGATGCTTGGTGTTCTATCGGCTGCAGCACGGGGAAGTACACTGTTTTTAGGCCGGTTGATTGAGAAAATATCAACACTATGGCTCATGCAGATCAGCTTGGCGATTATCGTACTGGGACTAGTATCTTTTGCATGGCTATTGCAGGTTTCGCCTGTATTTGCTTTGCTTGGCTTGATGTTGTTCGGTGTTGGCATTTCATTGGTGAATTTCACTCTTCGAGGGCACATCATTGCAACCACTGCAGATAGCAAGGAGCAAGCATCATTCTTTTCGCTGGCAACCTTGTCTGCGAACTTAGGAGCTGCTATTGGTCCTATCACAGCGTCTTATGTACAGTGCAGACTTGGTCTCGCCAACTTTCTCATCATCATTTGTCTGATATATGCCGTCATATCCGTTATCACCGGAATTTGTTTTGATCGACATGTTTATCTACGAACTTCAGATAGTCCTTCAGAGGAAAAAACTTACGATTCTTTCCACCATCGGTACATTATTGAGCAGTCGAAGAATGTTGCCGGTATTGCTGATTGTCGTTACTGGCAGTGTGATGAATGGGCAGCTTTTTTCTGGCATGTCACTCGTATTTCATGGTTTTTCTTCAGATCTGCTGCCGAGTGGACTGTTCTTCACTGTGGATGCCATTGCTGGGATAGTTTTGCAGTTCCCCATCAGCAGGCTGGTGGTACGCATCATGGATACAGGAAAAACATCAACGTATTGCATGGGCTTAAGCCTAGGGTTGTACGGCATCGCTTTTGTGCTGTTCGCAGCGGGAACGTTGATGCAATCGGTATGGTTCATATTTGCTGCTCTGCTGGTATTTGCATCTGCGGAATGCACGTACGCACCGTTGACAAATGTCGCCATGGTGGAATCCGGAGAAAACATGCCTCTTGTCGACATACTCAATTGTCGTCTTATTCTGACAGCCATTGGTGAATCCATCGGATCATTTTGTGGCGGATTTTTCGTGCCTTTTCTCACATCGGCTTTCCATGCAACATGGATGTATTGGCTGGCTTTGTCCATTATTGCAGTTTGTGGGCTTTTTTTAATGTATCCGAAAGGAAATGCAGATAAATGAATAAGAAATTTGACGTTGTGTCTCAAATACTACGTAATGCAGAAATTGCTCCTAAAAAAATCGCCGTTGAAGATATGTCTGGATGCCTCACATATGAACAACTAGTTCAACAATCGATGAATCTCAAACAGAAGATACTCTCTCGGTATGCTATTCAATAATGATGACTTGTCATTCATAGTCCGATCTCAGGTCTTCTGGCTGCGATGACGGCCTAATGGTCGAGGTCGTTGTGAAATATTGCTGGATAGCACGTACGAAACAATCCGTTATTACACTGGCGGCATTGATAACCCCAAGTAGCCGACTGGAACGGAAAAAGTATGACGTCGAAAGATATCAAGCCAGTAATCGAACAGCCCGATACGGAAATTCCGCTGATGCTCTCCCAAGCGATTATCGTCGCAGGAGTTTTGGCTGTGGGCGAACTGGCTTGTTCTCCGCTGTATTTCTCGTTGTTGAAGGCGTCGTTGGCGTTGATTCCATGGGCTATGGAAGCGGTGTTCATGGCAGTGGCGTTCACGTTCGTTGTGGGCTTTGCGCTGCTGTGGTGCGCCGAATCGTTCACGCTCAAAATGCGTGAACGGTTCCGACCGTTCGCATATGCGATTGTTGGACTTATCGGTTACGGTGCGTGGAGCCTGCTGGTGTTCTCCGCCACCATCAATTCCGTGCTTGCCATGGTGGGGGAGAGTGTGCTCACCAATGGCCAGATTGGTGCGATTGCGTTGAATGGCGCAGCTCTTGGTTTCGTCGCTTTCCTGTTCGCCAAGTTACTGGACGTTAAACTCGGCAATCGTAAAACCACGGCCATTATCATGCTGGTGGTGGAAGTTACGGCCGCCATCATTGGTTTGATCATTATGATTCTCATGTTCCGTGCATTGTATGCAGCCTGAGCAAGGCACCTGAGGAAGCAAGGCGACGATTGGTATGTTCAGTATTCTCGAGATGTTCAAGATAGGCGTTGGACCAAGTTCCTCACATACTGTTGGTCCGATGGTGGCGGCATGCAAATTTGTCGAATCACTTGAACATACGGGAACGCTTGGCCGTGTGAGCCGTGTACGTACGGTACTGTATGGATCTCTTGCGTTGACGGGTTTGGGGCACGGTACCGATCGCGCGACTGTGGCAGGTCTGGAAGGTAACATGCCGCAAACCGTCGATACGGACCATGTGAACATCATTCGTCATGAATGCGAGTCGAGTGGGGAACTGCTGCTGGCCGGTAAGCATCGCATCGATTTCGACTATGCGCATGATGTGGCGATGGACGTGTGGCATCGCTTGGCCGCGCACCCTAATGGCATGCGTTTCCAGGCATTTGACCAGCAGAACAATCTTGTTGACGAACAGGTCTGGTATTCCATCGGTGGAGGCTTCGTACGGCAAGGCAATGCCGAGGATCTGATGATCGGCATTCATGAGCGTCCGCCGATCGGAACGTCTTTCGCCGATCAGCAGAGTGATTCCTCACTTGATGACGGCTCGGATGTGCCATATCCATTCACGTCATGCGACGATCTCATTGCATTATGCGAGAAGCACCATATGAGTATCGCCGACATTGTGTGGGCCAACGAAACGGCCATGCAGTCGGCGGTGCAGGTTCGCAGCGAACTGGATAACGTGTGGCGGGTGATGCGTCGTTGCGTACAGCACGGATGCCATACGTCGCAGACCGTGTTGCCCGGCGGTTTGAATGCGCCCCGCAGGGCACCGAAAATGTATGCAAGGCTTGCCTCGAACAGTGATGTGCTTGCGCGAGACAAGAAACGCGCGGATGCGGTGCTCGAATCGTCGGATGCGGCATGGGTGGATTTGTTCGCTTTGGCGGTGTCGGAGGAAAACGCCGGCGGTGGGCGAATCGTCACCGCACCGACCAACGGTGCTGCAGGAATCATTCCGGCAGTGCTTCACTATTACTGGCATTTCGTTGACCATGCGAACGAAGAGGGTGTTATTACCTTCCTGCTCACTGCAGGCGCGGTAGGGTACCTGTTTAAACGCAATGCCTCCATTTCCGGTGCGGAAGTCGGATGCCAGGGAGAAGTCGGTACGGCATGTTCGATGGCTGCGGCCGGTTTGTGCGCGGTGATGGGCGGTACTCCACAGCAAGTGGAAAACGCTGCGGAAATCGGCATCGAGCATAATCTGGGACTGACCTGTGATCCCGTGGGAGGTTTGGTACAGATTCCATGCATCGAACGCAACGCCATGGCTGCGAACACTGCCATCAACGCGGTTCGTATGGCCATGCTGGGAGATGGAACGCATATCGTGACCCTCGATCAGGCCATTAAAACCATGAAAGACACGGGCGAAGACATGATGTCCAAGTATAAAGAAACCTCAAAAGGTGGTTTGGCGGTCAATGTCGTTGAATGCTAGCGGTGGTTGGTGCTAGTCTAGGTGGCATTGTGCTTTTCAAGGAGGTTCACCATGGCATCTCAAATGCCCGTTGTCAATGTTGAGTTCGGCGATCGCCCGACCATCGAATTCCCGTCCGAGACCGCTCCGGCAGGTCTGAAGGTTGTGGAGCTGCTCGAGGGCAATGGCCCGATGGTTCGCCGCGGCGACACCGTCACCGTTAACTATCACGGTGTGGTCTGGGGCAAAGACACCCCGTTCGATTCCAGCTTCGACCGTCACCAGCCGGCCAGCTTCGGCATCGGTGTCGGCCAGGTCATCAAGGGTTGGGACCAGACCGTTCCGGGGCACAACGTCGGTTCCCGCTTGGTGGTATCCATTCCGCCGGAGTATGGCTATGGTTCCCGTGGCGTTCCGCAGGCCGGCATCGGCGGCGAAGACACCCTGGTGTTCGTGATCGACATCATCTCCACCCGCTGAAACTAAGCGGCATAGAGTAATTTCCAAGGTCAAGGAGGCAACATGGCCGAAGAAAAAACGCTTCTGCTGACGCAGGAAGCTTATGACAAGATGAAGGAAGAGCTCGCTTGGCGCGAAGGCGAGTATCGCGACGAAATCCTTTCCAAGGTTTCCGCGGCACGCGCCGAGGGCGATTTGAGCGAAAACGGCGGCTATCAGGCCGCTCGTGAGGCTCAGCGAGTAAATCAGGGCCGCATCGAGGAACTGACCGTCAAGCTGCGCAACGCGAACGATTCTGACCGCGCCCAAGGCCGGCGAAGTCGGCGACGGTTCTTTGGTGACGCTGGATGTCAACGGACGTGAAATGGTCTACGTGCTTGGCACGCGTGACCTGTCCATCGCCACGGACTACAGCATCATCAGCCCGGAATCCCCGATCGGCGCGGCCATCAACGGCGCTCACGAGGGAGACACGGTGTCGTATACGGCTCCGAACGGACGTGAGATTTCCGTGACCATCAAGGAAGCCAAGCCGCTCGCCTGAGTGATGTTCGTCATAAGCTGAATCTGATATTCCAGCGATATAAATACAAGGCTGGTTCATCGAATACAACGGATGAACCAGCCTTTTCGTATATTTCGTCAAACTGCAATCAGATATGATCTGAACTTACGTCCATAGCTGCACGATCACCATGTAGATCGCCACCATATGGCATGCGTAACCGGCGACGGTGCCGCAGTGGAAAATCTCATGGAAGCCGAACACCTTCGGCCATGGATCGGGCTTACGTAGCGCGTATACGATGGCTCCGGCGATATAGCAGGCTCCGCCTGCGGCCAACAGCACCACAACCGCCGGACCGGCATATGGCGAAATCCAGAACAATCCCATGAATGCCACTCCGGAAACACCGAAAATAATATACACAATCACGTAAAGCCAGCGTGGGGCGCTGATCCAGATGACGTGAATGATGAGCGCCACGGTAGTGCAGATCCACATGCCCGCGATGATTGAATTGCGCCAGAACGGTTCGAGTGCAAAGGAGACCGGCGTATAAGTGCCTGCGATCAGCAGGAAGATATTCATATGGTCGATGCGTCGTAGCACATCCGTGACGCGAGGTGACCAATCGCCCAAATGGTAGCAGGCGGAATTGCCGAACAATACCAGCGAACACGTCATGAACACGGCGCAGGCCCACTTCAAACCGGTACCGTGTGCCAGGCAGATCAGCACGATGCCGGCCGCCAATGCCAGAGGAGTGGCCACGGCATGAATCCAGCCGCGCATCGCCGGCTTGGGGCGACCGTGCACGTCAAGACGAATCTTACGTTCGATCTCCGCCGGAGTGATGCCTTCTATTTTCGCGGCACGAGCTTCGCCCTTGGCTATAGCCATTTTCGCCTTGCCGTCGGCCTTCTTGCGGATGTTCTCGGCCTTGTTGCGTGCCTTCACGCGAATAATATCGGCCTTGGCTTGAAGGGCCTGTTCGCGTGCCTCGGCGATGATCGCTCGTTTTTCCTCGATCTCTACGTCTGTGGGTTTCGCCATCTGTGTGCCTCCACTGTAAGTTACGGAACCGTAACCTACGTTACCGTAACTCATGGATATGTCAATATTGCTTTTCCTGCAATATGCGTCGTGTCGTGCAAAACCTCTGGTGTGATGCGTATGATGGAGCGCATGGCTGATTTCTCACATATCTTGACGACCCGTCCCGATTTCGATGACGAAGATCGTGAATGGCTGCATCATCTGGTCGCCGACTGGCAGGTGATCGCCGACCTGAGTTTTGCTGATCTGCTGCTCATTCTGCAAAATGGCGAGGGCAAATACATTATTGCCGAACAGTGTCGTCCATCCACGGTGATGAGCCTGAGGGCCGACGATGTGGTTGGCGACGTTGTCGAGGAGGAAATGAGCGCTGAATTGGATGCCGCGATGGCTTCCGAATCGGTGTTCCGTTCCACGGTGCTCCGCACTGTGGGCGAGTCCACGGTGTGCAATGTGTATGCGCCGGTGCGTCATAATGGCAAGACGCTGGGCTTGGTGGTACGTGAGACGAATATGGCCACCCGGGAGTCGAACGGACGTTACGAATCCGAAAGCATCAGCGCAGGTAAGCAGCTGTATGAGATGATTCCTCGCGGTCAGTTCCCATATCGTAATCCGATTATGAACCAGCGTCACAATGCGCGTGTGGCGGACGGCTTCATCGTGCTCACCGTCGAAGGTATCGTGCGATATGCTTCGCCGAATGCCATCAGCTGCTTCCGACGTTTGGGATCGGTCAGCACCATGCAGGGGGAGTATCTGAGCGAAATCGGCACCAAATTGCTGCGCGAGAACGATCCCGTGCTGGAAACCTTGCCTCTGGTGCTCAGTGGCAAAGCCGCCGTCGATTCCGAACTCGATGCCAACAAGTCCGCGGTGTCCATGCGTTCGCTGCCGTTGATGGATGCCAATGGCCGCGTTGGCGCTGTTGTGCTATGTCGCGACGTGACTGAGCTTCGCCGTCGTGAAAAGGAACTGCAGACCAAGGATGCGACGATTTCCGAAATCCACCATCGCGTCAAGAACAACCTTCAGGCGGTTTCCGCATTGCTGCGACTGCAGGCACGTAAGACCAAGTCCGAAGAGGTCAAGAAAGAGCTGAAAGAGGCGCAGCGTCGTGTACAAACCATCGCCATGGTCCATGAAGGCTTGAGCCAGACCGCCGATGAAATCGTCGATTACGACAAGGTCATTTCCAGCCTGTTGAAGATGGCGGTGGATTTGGCCACCATGCGTGACCAGCATATCGACATCGACTTCATCGGCAGATTCGGCATGATGCCGGCGCAGGATGCCACGCCGTTGTCATTGGTGCTGACCGAGCTGATCACCAATTCCGTGGAACATGGCTTCGAAGGTCGCAAAGAAGGTCATATCACGATTTCCGTGGGACGCGGCGGCAACAACCTCAATGTTGTGGTCGAAGACGATGGCACGGGCTTGGCCAATGAGGAGCATGATGGTATGGCACGTTCCTCCGGATCCGGTTTGGGAACGCAGATCATCAGCACGTTCGTCAACAACGATTTCGGAGGCACGGTCCGTTGGGAGCCCCGTCGTGGCGGTGGCACCCGAGTAGTGCTCGATATGAAGCTGCGTGCGGCGCAGGAACGATAGGAAAGATACGAAAATGTCCGGTTGACCAGGGAAGTCAACCGGACATTTTCGTTGTAAGTCGCTATTCGCAGAGCGTATGCAATGATGGATCTTTGAAAATTTCAGATCTGCATCTGCATGGCTTGGGAGCGGCGGGCACGCATGGCACGGCGCTTGAGCGCACGACGTTCGTCTTCGCTCAAACCGCCCCAAACACCGTAATCCTGATTGGTGTCAAGCGCGCACTTCAGGCACGCGTCAATCACCTTGCAGGTGCGGCAGACGGCCTTGGCCTCTTCGATCTGCTGATAGGCGGCGCCTGTATTGCCGACCGGGAAAAACAGCTCCGGATCCTTGTCGCGGCATGCGGCCTTGGCGCGCCAGTCAAAAGCACTGCTCATATAATCGCCTTCCTCTTGCCATGTACGGCATGTAAGTCCGTTACTCAGATAACCACGAATCGCGCGACTTTTCAAGAGTCTTCGCGAAAAGAATCCCACGAATCGTTAAAAACCTTGGAATTCCACGCACTGAATAGGGCATGCTTTGGCCTGTTGCATGAGCACGCCACGACCTGGGAGGGTATAGTCGTCGGCTGCGAACCCGTCCAGAATTGCGCCGGGAATGCCGAGCATCAGATCGTTGGAACGTTCTCCGCAGGGGAACGCCACACGAGTCGGACATCGGTCCAGCAGTGCGGAAATAGGTTTTTCCACCGCGGCAATCACTGTGATATTGGGATTGACCAACGCCTCACGCAATTCGTTCGCTTCAGGCGCAGAGGAAAAGGGATTAAGCGCTTCGTCCGCATCATCCACAATCCAGATGGTTCGCTTATGCGACGGTAAGGGTTTGCCGTCATCCGTCACCATGCCATGTTCGGTTTTGCGTGTGAAACGAATATTGGCGCAACCCG
>ENA-OQKS01000387-OQKS01000387.1-human-gut-metagenome-genome-assembly--contig:-NODE-387-length-12787-cov-3.599842_pt1 | contig 12787 bp, 7 predicted proteins | sample MGYA00242804_ERZ504808 | MGnify/ENA primary metagenome ERZ504808 (study PRJEB26092, sample SAMD00036375) | human gut metagenome | host: Homo sapiens | study: EMG produced TPA metagenomics assembly of...
TTACGACTAACGTACCCGAACCTTAGTTTAAAGTAAAGTAGACGCCGCTAGAACGCCTTACGTTGCCACCGTTTCCTTTTCGGTGGGGGGGGTGGGGTAAATGAAACTGTTTCATAGCTTTTTAGCTTTGCAAAGGTTATCATTGTTCGATGTACAAGTGAATAAGAAGCGAAAGAACATTTGACTATGTAGTCGAATGCGTCAAACGGCAATCGGACTAACATTATGCAAAGGATGTCAACCCCTGGGGTAGGGGATCTCGGAAGGTTGAAGACTTTGCAGGAGGGGATTCGATGAAATGGTGGCTTAGAGGTGGCGCCAACAACACGCCGCACCACGCTTCAGGAACGCGGGCGACCGACCGCGCTCTTTCGCATACCCGCTCCCTGACCGCCGCCGCCATAGCGGTAGCCATGATGGCCACTGTCACCGTCACCTCATTGCTCCCTACTTACAGTGCCAAGGCGGACACTGCTAAAGCGGGTATTTGCACGCCAAAACCTATCAGCTTGGGCGATAATGTCGGAGACCTCACTGTCGATTCCGGCGTTGCTACTTATGTGGGTGGCAACATGTACGTCGGTGCCAACAATCAGAACCGCGGCGGTGCATACAACACCCTTAACGCATCCCAGAAGATTGATAAGTCTTACGCGGTGGAGGCCGAAGGTCTCACGCTCGTCAATGGCAAGCTCGCTACCAATGGTGTAAAGACCAGCTGGAACAGCAAAGGCTTCCGTTTTGGTGTGGTTGGCTTTGGCGCGCAGTTCCGTCCGAAGTCCGGTAGCGATGTGCTGGTGGTGGCTGGCAACAGCACATCCGATACGGGTAATTCCACGGGCTATATGTGGGATGCGGGCAATTCGAGCAAGAGCGTTTCCGCTCTCGGTGGCTTCGATAATGGTTCCACTGGTCGCGCATTCGTGCAGAACACCGATAGCAATCTAACATGGTATTCCGCCCGCATCAAAGGCGACACCAGTTGGCATCTCAATGCTGATACTAATAGTTCTGGATCCAACGCCGGCCGCTCCATATGGGACGCCACAGCTTCTACTGATGCAACTGATACGAACGTGTATTACGACAACAACATTGGCTTAAGTAACGTCACTCTTAACGGTGCTACGAAGGATTATTCCACCTTCTACACTAATAACGTTCTGGGCTTATCCACGCATCTAGCTGGTTTGCAGAATAGCGACGGCGCGCACGTCGCCGAAGGCACAGTCGGTACGGCTGAATCATCGACCCAAACTTCGACCACTGGTGCAACCTACTCAAACGGTTACTACACGCGGCATCATTACATTTTGGTGATAATCAGATTCAGTATGGTTTCAAATTCGGTGCCTCCGGCTCAAATGCTGAAAAGCTCATCACTTTCACCGGCGATGGAACATCCGCCATGCAGGTCTTTAACATCGATGCAACGCAACTTTCCTCCGATGGCTATCGTGGTGTCGATTTCAATTTCACTAACATTCCAGGTAATGCCTCGGTCGTGGTGAACGTTAGTGGTGGTAATGTCGATTTCCATACCGGCTGGCGATTCTGGTGGAACGATCTCGAGATTGGTGACGGCTATTCCAAGGCTGCGACTGCCGAACAGAAGACCGCCTATTCCACTGCCGCGCAGAAGATCATGTGGAACTTCAAGGATGCCACCCAAGTGACCATTCGTGGTGGCGTCGCAACTGAAGGCGCGGGCGACGGGAAGAAAACGGATGACGACCCTGCTGCTGCCATGCTCGGCAGCATCTTGGTCCCGCGCGGTAATTTCGAAGACCATGTCACCACCAATGGCCGCGTGTATGTCGGTGGCGATTTCAGCATGTACAATCCGACTGCCATTCCATATGTCAACAATAACGACGGCTGGGAAGGCAGGACCGCCTCCGTGATCAACATGGACCAGGAACGTCATAACCTCCCCTGGAACGGCACGTTCAACTCCTCCTGCGCAGTAATCCAGATCAACAAGGTGGATTCGAGCAAGAACGCGCTCGCCGGCACCACGTGGGGCGTGTTCAAGAACTATGCGGATGCTAAGGCCGGGACCGCTGCAAACGCTTTGCGCGTCGTCAAGGATGGTGGCGCATTCGATCTTGACGACACTGACAACGGCACCATTCAAATCGGTAGCCTGAACCCGAATGCCACGTACTATCTGAAGGAGATCGCTTCTGCCAGTGGTTATCAGGTTTCTGACAAGGTATATCAGATTACTGCCGGTGCGGGTGGCTCTACTGCCCAGGACGTGAAGGAATCTTCCGACGGCACTACATGGACCGCCGTTGCAGACAATTGGATTGTCAATGAGAAGAAGGGCGCTTCGCTGGAGTGGTCGAAAGTCGACGGTTCTGATTCCAACAAGGTGCTGTCCGGTTCGGAATGGCAGTTGACCACTTCTGACGGTCAGACCGCTTACCGGATCACGGATTCAACCAAGAGCGTCGAGTCGGTCAAGATTTACTACAACGGTAATGTACAGTCAGAGACCATCACGATGACTGAGGGTATTCCATTTGATCTTACTGCGTCCGTTTTTGGTAATGGCAATAAAACCGACGGCGTACCGCAAGGGGTCGCATGGACTGCTACCGGTTCCGTAGTGGTTGATGACAATGGCAAGGTTACTGCCGTCAACGATGGCGACGGCACCGTTACTGCATGCTCGCTTGCCGCTACGAATATTTGCGCGACTGTCAATGTGACTGTTCCGGCTGGCACGATTATCAAGCCGACGCCAAAGAACAGCACCACGTTCTATTTCAAGGCAGAAGGGTACACTTCCGGCAACACGAAACTGCATTATCGTCTGTTAGCGGAAGGGAATGAAGATTGGAGCACAGAGGACACGGATCCTGTGCTGTCCAATGCTACCAATTGTTCTGGCTGGCTGAGTGTTACGATTGACAACCCTGGCCTTAAAGCTGTGGAATTCCTGTTCTACCAAGGTGATAGTTGGTATCACAGTGGCAGTGCAAGTAGCAGTTCGAACTTTACTCTTTCGGCGGGTCAATCGGCAGTGGCAGTACAGGACTATAGGGCTGTCAACGGTGCTCCCTCCGGCTGCAGTGCCGGCGGTGGCTCTGGTAGCGGCGGAAGCACCACCACTGGTACCGTCATCATTACCGGAGATTCAGTGGTTAGCCTCGGTAAGACCATTACGTTGACTGCAACGCCGACGCCGAGTTCTGACACCGTCACGTGGTACAGCGGCAACACCAGTGTTGCCAGTGTCACGGCGGGTTCCGACAACACAGCTACGGTTAAGGGTCTGAGGGCTGGCACGACCACCATCACGGCAAAGACTCCTTCCGGAGCGACCGCTTCCGTTATCGTCACGGTGAAGGATGATTCGACGGTAGGCGTGTATTTCAAGAAGTCCGCCGTCAACAGCAAGTGGAGCAACTACTACCTGCACTACCAGAAGACCGCCGATTACTGGCCGGCAGTCAAGATGGAAGACGCCTGTAATGGTGATTACGTGGTCGCTTACATCCCGAAGGCTGACGCGCATAAGGGATATGGTTTCCTCTTCCGCGACTCCACGGACATCAAGACCGGTAACTGGCACGGTTCCAACGGTTGGAACACTAACGGCGATAACTTCACGTTCTGGAATAACGGCAAAGGCATGCATATCGAATCCAACTCCGATAAGGGTAAAGGTGAGCCCTCTGCCTGCCAGACCACTCGATCGGTCGCCAGGGTGAAGGCTCGCGTGCCCGCTAACAGGCAGCGTTCCAGCAAGACGGCTGTTGCGGGTTCTGGCAGCAGCACGACCACCGTTTACTCTTGCGGTGACGCTCTCGGTAAGTGCGATATGAACACTGCGCCTGGTTATTTCAAGGTGACTGATCTTGCCGATGGAACGTATACGCTTACCGAAATGGTCGCACCGAATGGTTATACCGCTGGCGGTCCGTATACGGTGACGATTACGACCGTGAACGGTGTTACGAAGGTTTCGATTACCAATGCTGGCGACACTGCGATTACCGGCAACAAGATTCCGAACACCCGTAACACCGGCACGATTTCGTGGAACAAGGTTTCCTCGGATTCCAACAATGGCAAGAAGCTTTCCGGCTCGGAGTGGAAGCTGACGAAGACTAAGAACTTCGGCTGGAACGATAAGGACAAGGCCGAGTACACCGACATCGCTTCTGCTGATCAGAAGCTGATTACGATCACCGACTGCGTGCCTGCCGAAAACAAGACTGCGGCGGAGACCACTTGTTCCGCGCCGGCAGGCGCTGCGGAAGGCCAGCCGTACGACGTCGACCCTGCTGCCGGCCAGTTCAAGCTGGAAGGCCTGGATTGGGGCACGTACACGTTGGTCGAAACCAAGGCGCCTGACGGTTACGATGTCGATTCCACTGTTCGCACGTTCACGTTCGGCCCGGTTGAAGGTTCCGACGTCACTGGCAACTGGAATTCGAACAGCGTCGCTGAAGGCACCGCGGATAAGACGGGCGCTTTCACAACTGCCGATAAGACTTACGACTCTGATGTGTTCAACTTCGCGGTTGGGGGGATTAAGAACCAGCCGGGGGTGGTGTTGCCGGCGACTGGTGGAACTGGCAACTCTTGGATTTACGCGGCGGCTTTGGTGGCTGCGTTGATAGGTGTTGTTGCGGCTGGAATGGCCCTCAAGGTCAGGAGGCGGCAATGATGAACTCGTCTAGGAGAAGGGGGACTGGACCGTAGCGTAGCGACCCAATGCCCACTAGGCAATAACTGAACACACATAACTGAAGATTCAAGATTTCAAACAAGAAAGAAAGGGAGAACAATGAACAAGGTTCTCAAGGGCCTCGTCGCTGTGGCAGCCACCGCGGCAATGGCCGTCGCCGGTTTCGCCGGCGCAGCCAGCGCAACCGCCGAGGAGACTACCGCTACGAAGTATCAGATCACTGTCCCCGAGACTGATACTCACACCTATGATGCATACCAGATCTTCAAGGGCGATCTGAATGATGCTGGAACAGTGCTCAGCAATATCACTGCTGGTTCCGACTTCAAGGAAAAGAATGCTGCCGGCACTAACGGTGCTGATCTGACTGCTGCTCAGGCTGCCGAAAAGATTGCTACTGGTACATATGCGGATGACACTGCCAAGCTGAAGGCAATCCAGGCTTTCGCCAATCTGACCACTGTGTATGGTTCCGTCTCCAAGGATGCTCCGCTGTTTGCTGAACCGGGCTACTACCTGTTCAAGGACAAGGATTCCACTGCAGGCAAGAATGATGCAGCCACGCTGTTCATCGTCAAGGTTGTTGGCAACCAGGAAATCGAGCGTAAGGCCAATCAGCCTTCTGTCGAAAAGAAGGTCCAGGACACCAACGATTCCGATGGAAGCACTTCTGATTGGCAGGATTTCGCCGACTATGATGTGAACGACAGGGTTCCGTTCCAGCTGACCGCCACTCTGCCGACCGACGCCGCTGATTTTGCGGCATATAAGACCTACAAGCTGGTGTTCCACGATAGCCAGTCCGAAGGTCTGACTTTCAACAAAGACATCACTGTCAAGTACGGCGATAAGGTCGTTTCCTCCGATTCCTACACTGTTGATACCACTGGTCTTAACGAAGGTGAAACCTTCCGCGTCACCATCAACGATGTGAAGACCGTCAAGAATACGGATGGTCAGCCGATTGCTGTTACTGCAGGCGGCAAGTTCACTGTTGCATATTCTTCCACTCTGAACGAAAAGTCCATTATCGGCGCTCAGGGCAACCCGAACAAGGTCTCGCTGGAATACTCCAACAATCCGAACGTGGGTGGCGAAGGCGAAACCGGTAAGACTCCGGAAGATACCGTCATCGTTTTCACCTACCAGCTGGATGTCAACAAGACCTTCAACGCTACTGTCAACGATAAAGATCTGCCTGAGTTCACTCTCTACAAGAAGGTTAGCGCTTCTGGCGACTACACCAAGGAAGTCGCTAAGGTCAAGGTTGTCAAGAACTCTGATGGCAAGTACGTCGCTTCCTTCCCGCGCGTGGATGACGGCCTGTACAAGCTCGTCGAGACCAAGGTGCCGGACGGCTTCAACAAGGCAGACGATACCTACCTTGAAATCAAGGCTACCCATGATGAGACGGCTGAGAGCCCGGCTCTGAAGAACCTGACTATCACTGTCAAGAATGTGGAGACTAAGGGTGACACCGCCACTGGTACCGTTGCCACTAGCGTCGTGAACAAGAAGGGCTCCAACCTCCCGTCCACCGGCGGCATGGGCACTGTGATGCTGTACGTGGCTGGTATCGCCGTGTTCGTGCTTGCTGGCGCGACCCTGGTGATGGCTCTGCGTCGTCGCAATGCCTGATCCTCCGGATTCCATAAGAATCTGAAGTAACCATGCGAAACCCGTGAGCCGCGTTGACGCAAGTCAGCAGCGGCTTACGGGAATCGCAATACATAATTCAAAAACTAAAAATTAAATAATAACTGAACCCACATATGCTGGGCTGGACCACCTCAATCCCTTGTACACTGCCTAATTTTCTTGAGTATCCAGCCTGGCTCCATATATTTTCCGGTTTGCCGTTGGGGGCGAATCAAACATGCTTACTTTCCAATCCACAGAAGAGGGGTCGGCAATGAAGGAACGCACGATCGCAAGCCGCGTCATCGCCGCATGCTGCGCAATCGCCGCCACATTCGCCGCGGCAGCCTGTGCATTCACTACTCGCGATGCCGTCGCGGCGCCAACAACAGACTCTGCCAGCGGCAGCATCGCCATTTCTTACCAACACAAAAGCTCGGATTCCGAAACGTCCGACGATTCTATCAACTTCGCCATTTCGGACGCCAGCTTCAACCTCTACAAAGTCGGGCAGATTCCAGCCAGCGGCGGCGCCACCTTCGAGCCCGTCGCACCGTTCACCGACTCCACCGCCTACCCCGTCGACTGGTCGAAGATGACCGGCAAGGACGCGCAGGTGTGGCGAGACATGGCCAACACGCTCGCCGGACTCATCGCGGTGAACAAACCCGACGCCACGGCAACCGGCGTCACCAACACCTCCGGGCATCTGACCTTCACCGGACTGTCCGACGGCCTGTACTTGGCCGTGTCCGACAGCGTTGACGTGAAGGTCGCCAACGCCTCCGGAAAGAACCAGACATGGACGTGCTCTTCCGGCAGCATGCTCGTCGCAGTGCCCGAAGACGGCGTCTCCGGCGGGTCGCGTGTGCTGAGTATCGAACCGAAAACCGAATGTGTGGCGCAACCGCCGAAAACCGTGGAACGCACCGTGCGTAAAATCTGGAATGACCGGAACAATTCCGACGGCAAGCGCCCCGAATCCATCACCGTGAAACTCCTGCGCGACGGCGAGCCCGTGGAAAACGTGAAGCTGAACGAGTCCAACAAGTGGACGCACACGTGGACAGCGCTCGACGCGGACCACGAATGGACCGTGGTCGAAGCGGCGGTGCCCGACGGCTACACCACCATCTCCGATGTGGAAGGCGACTCCACTGAAATCACCAACACGCACACGCCACCCACCACGCCGGACCAGCCGCACACCGGCGCCGACGTGCAGCAGGCCGCTTGGATTGCCGTGGCCATCTTGGGCGCGGGCTTGGTGCTGCTGATCGTTGCCAAGACGGCTTTGCGGAAGCGGGCGTAGCATAAATAACGTGACGGATGAATCGGACGCCAAGCCAGCTGCGCAAGTCGAATTGGATGCGCGGGTTAAACCGGGTGCGCAGGTTAAACCGGCTGCCAAGCATAAGAAATCGAATGCGCTGCTCAATGTGATGATTGCCATTTCCACAATCGCCATGATCGGCGCGCTGGGCCTCATCGCGTATCCGACATTCAGCGACTGGTGGAACCGCATGCACCAGTCATACGCCGTAGCAGGCTACGTGGAACAAACCAAAGACATGTCCGGCGCCGAACGCAAAGCCATGCTGAAAGCGGCGCACGAATACAACGAACGACTCGCCGCGAACGGCGATCGGTGGCACATGACCGACGCGCAGAAGCGCGAATATGATGAAACGCTCGACGTGACCGGCACCGGCATCATGGGATACGTGACCATCCCGCGCATCAAAGTGAAACTGCCCGTCTACCACGGCACCAGCGACGGCGTACTGCAGATCGCCGCCGGACATTTGGCCGGCACATCGCTGCCCGTAGGCGGAGCGACCACGCACGCGGTGGTCTCCGGACACACCGGCCTGCCGTCCGCCCGGTTGCTCACCGGCCTCGACGAACTGAAAAAAGGCGACACGTTCGCATTCCACGTGCTCGACGAAACCTACACGTACCAAGTGGACCAGATCTCAGTGGTGCTGCCGAGCGAAATCAGCAAACTCAACATCGAGCCGGGCGCCGACTACGCGACACTGATCACCTGCACGCCATACGGAGTGAACTCGCACCGGCTGCTGGTGCGCGGCCACAGGATTCCGAACCCGAAGGTCCCGGACACCACGCAATACGACGAGCCGGGGGAGATGACGGCTGTGGCGGCTGCGGTTGTGGGGTTGCTTGTATTTGTGGCGGGCTGTGCTCTCGTGCGGCTCGCTGGGCTGTGGCGGCGGTCGTGGCTCGTGCGGCACGGTCGCGTGGCCGGTGCCGCACTGACCGGTGGGCGAGAGGGTGCTGGTGCTGGTGGCCCGCGCCACTCCTCCGGCGTGCGGGGCTAGTCATAGACCCGCCGTGCCGCATTGCTTCTTCCGGACAACGTGGCTGGTATGCGTGCGGGTGGATGCCGCGTGGGCACATATACGGGGCGGCCGTGGCGTCGTGCATGACGACGGATGCCGCGTGGGCGGAATATGAAACCAACGGGCGGCGACGTGCCGCGAATAGCTAGTATCGGGCGTGGAAATACGCGGAAAGGAATCGGCTGTGGGCGGCAAGGTGAGCGGCGATTGGAGAAAAGCGGATCGGCTGTTCGGCAACGACCCGGCAGGGCTGGACGAATCGGCGCGCGGAATCGTGGTGCTGGTCGCCGTCGGACTGCTGGTGGGTGTGCTGTCCGGCATGTTCGGCATTGGCGGCGGCACGGTGATCGTGCCCGCGCTCGTCTGGCTGGGGCTATCTCAACGCAACGCGGCCGCCACGTCCATGCTGGCGATCGTGCCGACCGCCATTTCCGGCGTTGTTTCCTATGCGGCCGGCGGGAATGTCGACTGGCTTGCCGCGGCTCTGCTGTTCTGCGGCATGTTCGTAGGCGGGCAGGTCGGCAGTTGGCTGCTCTCGCGGTTGCCGGAATTGGCACTGCGGTGGATTTTTGTGGTGTTTCTTGTTTTTGTGGTGGTCGACCAGGTGAGTTTCGTGCCGTCACGCGACCACCAGATCACTATGACGGTGGCGACCGGTGTCTGCATGGTGCTACTGGGTGTGGTCATCGGCATGCTGGCGGGATTGCTGGGTATTGGTGGCGGCGCGCTGGCGGTGCCGGCGTTGTCGATTCTGTTCAGCGCATCCGACCTGATCGCGCGCGGCACCTCGCTGCTGGCCATGTTCCCGAATTCGATCACGACCAGCGTGGCGAATCTGAAGCGCAATCTGGTGCATGTGAAGGCCGCGCTGATCATTGGGTTGGTGGCGGCTGTGACCGCGCCGCTCGGCACGTGGATTGCGGGGGAGGTTTCGCCACGAGTTGGGGCGATTATGTTCGCCTGCTATCTGTGCGTGCTGCTGGTGCGGTCCGTGTTCGTGGCCGTAAAGGCCACGCGCGCGGCGCGGGTTGCGCGGGGCTGAGTGGCGCGGGCATTTTTTCCAGTGGCTGGATGATTTAGTCGCGTGAGTGGTGCGTCAGAGGTGGTTTTTATCCAGTCACTGGGATTTTTGGCGTGTGAGTGGGGTCTGAGAGGTTGGATTTATCCAGCCAGTGGGGGATTTTGGCTTGTGGGGTGCGGTGGGGGTGTTGTTTGACGGAATATGGCGATTTTATTGGCCGTATTCCCCCTGTTCATGCGGTGGATATGTTGCGGTCATCATATGGCGATGAGTGTTCATCTGCCGTTCTTCTGTAGTGCGGTGTGCGTTGGCTTGCGGCGCATAGCGTGGGCGGTGGTATCGAAAGATCCAAGCAATGCAGCCGCGGAAAGGTTCCGCGCAGCCGGAAAACATGGTCGAAACGGGCGTTACCTAACGGGCGCAACCGAAACGGCAGGTTGGACGGCACGGAAGAAACTGCATGGAAGAAAGAAGAAACATGAGCAAGCACAAAGCTTTGAAGGGCGCGATCGCAGCGGTCGCATCCGTCGCAACGCTCGGCGCGCTCGCCGCACCGGCGTTCGCAGCTGACACCACCTACAGCCCCAACGGCAAGCCGGTCGCGGAACTCGCCAAGCATGGCGGCGCGCAGCGCATCGCCACCATCGGCAACAAGAACGCGAAGAACGTCATCCTGTTCCTCGGCGACGGCATGGGCGATTCGGAAATCACCGTCGCCCGCGACTATCTGAAGGGCGCCAACGGCCACTTCGAAGGTCTCGACGCGGTCGGCCAGCCGAGCGCGCTCGGCGACGTGCAGGCGGGCACCGGCCAGTACACGACCTTCTCGGTCGGCAACGGCAGCAAGGACAGCGCCGTCGGCAAGGATGGCGACGGCAAGCTGGTCGCCAACCCCAATCCGGGCAAGCTTACCCCCGTAACCGATTCCTCCGCATCCGGTTCCGCATGGGCCACCGGCACCAAGACCTACAACAACGCCGTTGACGTTGATATTTACGGCAATCCGCAGCTGAACCTCTTCGAGCTGGCCAAGGCGGCCGGCAAAGCCACCGGCAATGTGACCACCGCCGAAATCCAGGATGCTACCCCGGCCGTGCTGGAATCGCATTCGTCCGAACGTGCCTGCTACGGCCCACAGGGCAAGACCGACGGCACGTCCAACAATGCCTCCAAGCAGTGCCTCATCAACCAGCTTAAGGAAAACGGCGGCATCGGCTCCATCTCCGAGCAGCTGCTCGACACCCGCGCCGACGTAACCATCGGCGGTGGTTCCAAGTACTTCCGTCAGACCGTTCAGGGCGGTGAATACAAGGGCAAGACTGTGTGGGAGCAGGCCAAGGAAATGGGCTTCCAGACCGTCGAGAACGATCCGGCCGCGATGAACGCCCTGCAGTACAAGGACGGCCAGCCAGTGCTCGCCCTGATGAGCGACGGCAACATGCCGACCAAGTTCAACCCGTCCAAGGCCACCGCCAAGGATCCAGCTAAGGACGCCAACCCGACCGTGTGCACCCCGAACGCCGGCTGGCTCGGCAACCAGGGCTCCTCGCTCAAGGACATGACCAAGAAGGCGCTCGATTTGCTGAATGACAACCCGAACGGCCAGAAGAACGGCTTCTTCCTGCAGGTCGAGGGCGCCTCGATCGATAAGCAGGACCACGCAGGCAATGCCTGCGGCCAGATCGGCGAGACCGACGACTTCGACCAGGCCATTGCCTACGCCATGCAGAACGTGGACCTCACGAACACGCTGGTGATCGTCACCGCCGACCACGCGCACACCTCCCAGATCCTCAACGCCCAGCCGGCTTACGCACTGTCCACCGTGCTGAAGACCGCTGATGGCAACAACATGGTCGTCTCCTACGGCACCGCCCAGGACGATTCTCGCGATGCAGACGGCGGCTACAACGGCGGCGACATGGAGCACACCGGCACCCAGCTGCGTATCGCGGCTTCCGGCCCTGGCGCACAGCGCGTCATCGGCCTGACCGACCAGACCGACAACTTCTACACGATCGCCGGCGCTCTGGGACTGGCCACTTCCGCCGAATCGCAGAAGGCACTGTCTGACAACGGCACTGTGAAGGTCTCCGCTGCCGACGGCAAGTTCACCGCGGACGTCGACGGCTTCAACGGCGACGCTGTGCTCAGCTACGAGCTGAAGGACAAGAACGGCAAGACCGTGGCCGCGTCCGATTCCTCCACTCCGCTCTCCGGCGTGCGCGTCAAGACCGCACAGACCACTCCGATCGCGCTGGACGGCGTGACCGAAGGCTCTGAATACACGCTCACCGTCACCGGCCGCCAGTCCGGCAAGGCCGTGACCGTCGACTTCCAGGCTCCGGCCGCCAACTCCGCTGACAAGAACAACGGCAAGCCGGGCGCTGGCAACGCTGACAAGAACGGCGTGATCGCTTCCGGCAAGGTCAACAACGATACGAAGGCCGGCCCGTTTGGCGCCGCACTGCTCGGCAAGACCGGCACCGCGGTGCTGGCTGCGGCTGTTGCGATCGCCATGCTGGTTGCCGTCGCGATGCTCATCAAGACCGTGAAGGCCGCCAAGAACGACCGCTGATTGGCTGAATAACCTCCGATGATCCCCAAAACCGCCGCCGCTGAGATGCTCTCCAGCGCCGGCGGTTTTGGGTTTTGCGCAAAGTTGAGTGAGGTGTGCTCAAGAATTTTTGCGATTTTGGGAATAATAACTTGCGATTCAAAGTTGAGTGGTGTAGGCTCAAGTTTTGGAAAGCATGAGAGACGGCAATCCGGAAACGGCGATCCGAAACTCGAGCGAAGAACGAAAAGAACGTATAGCGAACCTATTGCAAAGGAGACCAAATATGGGACGCGCAGTTGGCATCGATCTGGGTACTACTAATTCCTGCATCGCAACTCTTGAAGGTGGCCAGCCCACCGTTATCGTGAACGCCGAAGGCGCTCGCACCACGCCGTCCGTCGTGGCATTCAGCAAGTCCGGCGAGATCCTCGTCGGCGAAGTCGCCAAGCGTCAGGCCGTGACCAACGTCGACCGCACCATCAGCTCCGTCAAGCGCCACA
>ENA-OQKS01000388-OQKS01000388.1-human-gut-metagenome-genome-assembly--contig:-NODE-388-length-12778-cov-3.042684_pt1 | contig 12778 bp, 16 predicted proteins | sample MGYA00242804_ERZ504808 | MGnify/ENA primary metagenome ERZ504808 (study PRJEB26092, sample SAMD00036375) | human gut metagenome | host: Homo sapiens | study: EMG produced TPA metagenomics assembly of...
TGTTCTCTTTGCGAGAGCATATTAAACTTCGACACATTTATTTTTATTTTAATACATTATGTGGAGTCGGCAGCAGTGAATGCTCCCGACTCTTTTTGTTTTTATGTGATGATTAATATAGAAAATATATCTATCAGTTTTGGCAACCTGACTCTTTTCAGAGGACTCGACCTGCAAGTTCATTACGGAGAAAGCGTATGTATTTGTGGTGGTTCCGGCAGTGGAAAATCTTCATTGCTGAAAGCTGTTTTGGGCTTTGTACCTTTAAGTGAAGGGACAATAAAGGTGGACGGCACACTGCTGGCACCTAGAACGGCGGATCATATCCGAAAGAAAATAGCATGGATTCCCCAGGAGTTGGCTCTTCCTTCGGAATGGGTCAGTGAAATGGTGCGGATGCCTTTTGAACTGAAGGCAAACCGTGAGGCGGGATTCAACAAAGAGCGGCTGATGGATTATTTCGTATCATTAGGATTGGAAGAGAAACTTTATGATAAACGGGTAAATGAAGTGTCGGGTGGTCAGCGTCAGCGTATCATGTTGGCAGTGACAGCCTTGCTTGACAAACCTTTACTGGTAGTGGACGAACCGACTTCGGCACTTGATCCGGAATCGTGCTTACGGGTGATTAACTTCTTTAAATCCTTGTGCAGTAAAGGAATGACTATCTTGTCTGTTTCGCATGACAAACAGTTTGCCGCCGGATGCGACAAGGTATTTACTTTATAATCTGACTGATGGGAACAATTGATATAGACTATGGCAGTTTGGGAATAGGATTGCTGCTGATGCTTATTCCGGTTTATTTTTTATGGCATTTCAAGACGGGCTTGCTTAAACCGGTTCTGATAGGCACGGTACGTATGATTATACAGTTGTTTTTGATTGGGGCTTATCTTCGTTTTCTGTTTGAATGGAACAATCCGTTTATCAATTTTCTATGGGTGATCATCATGGTTGGGGTGGCTGCTGAAACGGCTTTGACGCGTACGCGGTTAAAACGTGGAATTTTGATGATTCCAATCTCTATCGCTTTTTTTGTAACAGTGGTGCTCGTCGGACTTTATTTTCTTGGTTTTGTATTAAAGTTGGATAACATCTTCAGTGCCCAGTATTTTATTCCGGTTTTTGGTATAATCATGGGGAATATGTTGGGAGTGAATGTGATAGGATTAAATACTTACTATGCCGGATTGCGTAGGGAACAGCAACTTTATTATTTTCTGTTGGGGAATGGCGCTACCCGTAATGAGGCGATAGCTCCATTTGTGCGTCAGGTTCTTATTAAAGCGTTCAGCCCGGGCATTGCCAATATGGCAGTAACAGGGCTTGTTGCATTGCCGGGAACTATGATTGGGCAGATATTGGGAGGAAGTTCGCCACATGTGGCTATCAAATATCAGATTATGATTGTAGTTATCACTGTGGTGGCATCCATGCTTTCACTAATGATGACCATTTTTCTGGCCTCACGGAAATCATTCGACAGTTATGGCCGGTTGTTACGGGTTCATAAGGATACCAAACGGAAGTAGGGGCCTTATTCTTGCTTTGTATACATTTTATATATTTCTTTCAATAAAATAGAAAAACATGAATGAGCAAATTTGGAAATATATAGCAGAATTATCAACTCCCGGTTTCTTTGTCACTGCGGATATAATGTATGAAGGAGAGGAATTTCCCGTAGATATTAAAGCATTTATCATTGATAAACTAGCTCTGATAGAAACAGGAATATCAGCCCGCAAATTTACGTTTCATTCGGGCGGATGGCGTATTCATCTTACTTTTTTCCCGACAGACCGTGTTGTTGACGAGCGTTATGCTTTGAAAAATAAAATGATAAAGTGGGGAAAGTATAAAAAATAGCTTGGTTGCTTTTTAAATTCAAATGGATTGATTATCTTTGCAATCAAATTTTCGCGAACGAATGAAAATTAAGGAAATAGTAAGTGCCCTTGAAAGGTTCGCGCCTCTGCCTTTGCAAGACGGATTTGATAATGCCGGATTGCAAGTTGGACTGACAGAAGCGGAAGCAACAGGGGCTTTGTTGTGTCTGGACGTTACTGAAGCTGTTGTGGATGAAGCTGTCATGTTGGGATACAACCTGATTATATCGCATCATCCACTTATATTTAAAGGTTATAAATCTATTATTGGTCGGGATTACATTGAACGGTGTGTGTTGAAAGCCATTAAAAATGATATTGTCATTTATTCGGCACATACCAATCTGGATAATGCTCCCGGAGGTGTCAATTATAAAATAGCTGAAAGATAGGCCTCAAGAATGTACGCATATTAGACCCGAAAGAAGAATATTTATTGAAGTTTGTAACTTTTGTGCCGGATGCACAGGCTGACAGAGTAAGAAAAGCTTTATTTGAAGCCGGTTGTGGTTGCATAGGTAATTATGATTCATGCAGCTATAATTTGGAAGGTGAGGGGACTTTCCGTGCGCAGAGAGGAACCAGTCCGTTCTGTGGAGAAATAGGCGAATTGCATAAGGAATCCGAGGTGCGTATAGAAACGATTCTTCCGGCTTTTAAAAAGGCTGCGGTGATAAAAGCATTATTGGCAACACATCCTTATGAAGAACCGGCTTTTGATTTTTATCCGTTGAAAAATACCTGGACACAAGTAGGTTCGGGAGTGGTCGGAGAATTGGAAGAGCCTGAAGCCGAACTGGATTTCTTGAAACGCATCAAGAAAACGTTCGAAGTGGGCTGTCTGCGACATACTCGTTTATCCGGTCGTCTGATACAGAAAGTAGCGTTGTGTGGCGGAGCTGGAGCATTTTTATTGCCTAAAGCGGTAAGTGCCGATGCTGATGTATTTATCACAGGTGAAGTGAAATATCATGATTATTTCAATTATGAGAATGATATCCTGGTAGCTGAAATGGGGCATTATGAGAGTGAACAGTATACAAAAGAAATATTTTATTCAATCATACAGGAGATGTTTCCGGAGCTGGAAGTCCAGATAACCCGGGTAAATACAAATCCTATTAAATATTTGTAAGAAAAACTATGGCTAGAGAAGCAAAGAAAGACCCGAGCGAATTAACAGTGGAAGAAAAGCTGAAGGCTTTGTACCAGTTGCAAACCATGTTGTCTGAAATCGATAAAATTAAGACTCTGAGAGGGGAACTTCCTCTTGAAGTTCAAGACCTTGAAGATGAGGTTGCCGGTTTGAGCACTCGTATCGAGAAAATTAAAGCTGATATCGAGGAATTGAAATCAAACATTGCAACTAAGAAAATTGAAATCGAGACAGCTAAGACTTCTGTTGAAAAATATAAAGCTCAGCAGGATAATGTGCGTAATAATCGTGAATATGATGTGTTGACAAAGGAGATTGAATTCCAGTCATTGGAAATCGAACTTTGCGAGAAACGCATAAAGGAATATATTGCAGCAGAAAAAGCAAAGAGCGAGGAGATAGAGCACAGTAATCAAGACTTGGATGAAAGAAAGAAGGACTTGGAAGCGAAGAAATCCGAATTGGAAGAAATTGTTTCTGAAACCAAGCAGGAAGAAGAAAAGCTGAGAGAGAAAGCAAAAGTATTGGAGACAACAATCGAACCGCGTCTGTTGCAGGCATTTAAACGTATCCGTAAGAATTCTCGAAATGGATTGGGAATTGTATATGTTCAGCGTGATGCATGTGGTGGTTGTTTTAACAAGATTCCGCCCCAGAAACAGCTTGATATCCGTATGCGTAAGAAAATTATCGTATGTGAATATTGTGGTCGCATCATGATTGACCCTGAATTGGCGGGTGTGATTGCTGAACAGCATTTGGAAACTGTCAAGAGATAATATATCTCCTGAAGCAGTATCTTTTTCTTTGTGGAAAAAGAATTTCATCACATTCTAAGCAAGATCTTGTAAGAAGATGTTGCTTAGAATGTTTTTATATCTACAGTTCTGAATAATGGGGAATCTCCGGTAGAAAAAGGTATGTTTTTGTATTGTAATCAATATGGCAGCAGTAATGGTTCAATCCGTTGCTGACAATCAGATAATCAACTTTCAGGACCATGTTATACCTGGTTATCTGATCAAATACTGTTTGCGTGATTTCTATATGTGGAGCTTTGTATTCCACAATCAGTTTGGCACTTAGATCTTTGTTGTAGAGCACAGTATCACTAACGTTTTTTTTGTTCCGTTTAAGTCCAGTTGTATTTCGTTGGCCAGTAATCCCTTCGGATATCCTTTATAATCCGTCAGATAATGAACAAAATGTTGTCTTACCCATTCTTCCGGAGTAAGGGCGACATATCTCTTGCGAAGCATATCGAAAATAACATTTTTTCCATTTCGCTCCGCGATTTTAATTTCGTAGGATGGTAAGTTTAATGATAACATTTAGTAAATTTGCATAAGTGTAACTCGGTAATAACCGATACAAAAATACAAAAGATTATGAAAACAAAAGAGGAAATTGTAGCAAACTGGCTTCCCCGCTACACAAAAAGAAGCTTGAATGATTTCGGAGAATACATCCTTCTGACCAATTTCAATAAATATGTGGAACTTTTTGCCGACAAATTCAATGTGCCGGTATTAGGACGTGATGCCAATATGACTTCGGCACATGCGGAAGGAATCACTATTATTAATTTTGGCATGGGAAGTCCTAATGCTGCCATCATTATGGATTTGCTAGGGGCCATCCAGCCTAAAGCATGTTTGTTTTTAGGCAAATGTGGGGGCATAGATAGGAAAAATAAGTTGGGAGATCTGATTCTACCCATTGCAGCCATTCGTGGAGAAGGAACATCCAATGATTATTATCCGCCTGAGGTACCTGCGTTACCTGCATTTATGTTGCAGCGTGCCGTTTCGTCGGCTATTCGCGACCATGCCCGCGATTATTGGACTGGAACGGTATATACTACCAACCGCCGTATATGGGAGCATGATGAAGAGTTTAAAAAGTATCTCCTTAAAACGCGTGCCATGTGTGTGGATATGGAAACGGCTACGCTGTTTACTACTGGTTTTTACAATCATATTCCTACTGGAGCATTACTTTTGGTATCCGACCAGCCGATGATTCCTGAAGGGGTGAAGACGGAGAAAAGCGACAGTATTGTAACGCAGCAATATGTAGAGGAACATGTGGAGATTGGTATTGCTTCATTACAGATGATTATTGAGGAAAAGAAAACGGTCAAGCACTTAAAATTTGACTGGTAATTTTACTGTGTATGGCAAAAGAAACAACATACGAAGAGATAGCCCGTGAGCTGAAAAACCGTATCTATAAGCCTGTTTATTATCTAATGGGTGAAGAGTCTTATTATATAGACCGGATATCTGAGTATATAGCACAAACGGTGTTAAATGAAAATGAAAAAGAATTCAATCAGACTATTGTTTATGGGGCTGATACAGATATCGCGACTGTTATCAATGCAGCCAAGCGTTATCCCATGATGTCCAAATATCAAGTTGTAATAGTAAAAGAGGCTCAAAATATAAAGAATATTGAAGAGCTTGTTTATTATCTCCAAAAACCTTTGGATTCTACAATTCTGGTGTTATGCCATAAACATGGTACATTGGATAGAAGAAAAAAATTGGCAGCTGAAATAGAGAAAGTAGGTGTCCTTTTCGAATCGAAAAAGATTAAGGATGCCCAGCTTCCTGGGTTTATATCTTCTTACTTGAAACGTAGATCAGTAGAAATAGAACCTAAGGCTTCAGAAATGATGGCGGAATTTGTTGGAGCAGATTTAAGCCGTATGGCTGGAGAGTTGGAAAAATTAATTATCACACTTCCAAGAGGACAAAAGCGGATTACTCCAGAACAGATAGAACGTAACATTGGCATAAGCAAGGATTATAATAATTTTGAGCTTAGGAATGCTTTGGTGGCAAAGGATGTTTTCAAGGCTAATCAGATAATAAAAATATTTTGAGGAGAATCCCAAAACAAATCCTTTGCAGATGACCTTGTCTGTGTTATTTAATTTCTTCTCTAATTTAATGCTTGCATATTATGCTCCTGATAAGTCAGAGCAGGGTATAGCCAATCAGCTGGGGCTTAAATCATCATGGCAGTCTAAAGACTATATGGTTGCTATGAGGAAATATAGCGGAGTAAAGGTAATGCAAATTATTGGTGAGATTCGTTACTGTGATGCAAAATCAAAAGGAGTGGGTAATCCATCTTTGGGAGATGGAGATTTGCTGCGCGAACTTGTATATAAAATTCTTCATTAATTAACAGGGTCAAGTAAGATTCCGATGTCCCGATGCTTTTATTTTTTAAGTGTCGGGATTCTTTTTATCCTTTCTCTTAGCAGAAATCCTGTTGATGACTCAATTGAGAATAATATTTTACATTCATACTTTTATTATTACCTCATTTAATGCTACAGTTATGTTTTTGTTCTCTATTTTTCTAGATGATGAGAGATGGATGATGAGAAAAATAGTATTAACTCGCTTATTCCTAGATTGATAGAGCATTTTTCGCCTTCTTAGAATCGTGTATTTTAAAGAGAATGTCCGTTAGTACATGAATATGGTAGTATTTTGCCTTTTCGGAGTAAAATGAATAGAAGAATGGGGATGTGAAAGAATGCAGATGAAGTGAGCAAATAGCTACCATTTATTTTTGTAAGTTCCATACGCTATTTTAAAATTTTGAATCTATACTTTGTTCTCTTATCGTGCCTTCCATGATTCTCACTATCCATGGATTCCATAAAGCGAAGATGGGTTAAAACTTGGATGGGTTTTACCATGAAAAATACATTGACTTGTAAAATAGGAAAACAAAATATTCATAGGATCAAGTTGGATCATAAAACAGATGAAATTTACTGTTGGAAATAATTATAATTTAATTTTGTAACATTACACCTGTAAACCCTCTTAATATAGAAGGTTTTATAAGTTTTACAGATTTAGTAATGTGAATGTTACAAATATAAACAGGATGGTGGTCAAGACGTGAATATTACATATATAAATGTGTATGAATAATTATTTATCCCTTATTTTATTACAATAATATATTATAAACCAAAGTTTTACATCTTATTGATAAAGCTATTGATAACTTGTATGCATTTTATTTGCTTATATAGTCATGTTTGTTTGTAAATATATTTGTTTTTTCTGTGAGTATATTATAGATAATCAGTATTTTATATACTTATAGTTAAAGTGGTAATTATGGTGTTTTTAGGAGTGGTTTACGTGTGTAAATCTTAATTTATTTCCAACGATACACCGTCTATTTACTTTTGTAATATATACATTTTTATATTGTAAATTTGCATTTATGAATTATATTAATTACTTTTGTATCTGTAAATTTTGCCTTATACTTTTGTAAATGAAGGAAAGAATCGCTCAAATAATCCAGAAAGAAGATATGACTGCAGCTCAATTTGCAGAGAAGATTGGAATTTCACCTTCCTCTCTTTCCCATATTCTTAGTGGCAGGAACAATCCTAGCCTAGAAGTCGTCATGAAAATACACAAGGCGTGTGACTATATCAGCTTAGACTGGTTACTCTATGGTGAAGGACAAATGGAAACGGATGTTGATTCAGACAATAACATTCATTATACGCCTTCTTTGTTTGACGAGAATTCATTATTTACGCCCGAACGTCCGGCTTCTCCGGAATATCGCAAGGAAAAATGAGGTTAAAACACCGCTTTATTCTCCTAAAGAGATTGTGCGTGAGGAAATTAAGTATGTGGAAGTACCTGCCAAAAAAATCACTGAAATAAGAATATTCTTTGATAATGGGACTTATGAAACGTTCAAACCTGAAAATTAGGGTGGGAATCCACTAAAATGCCGGTTGGCAGAATAAGATTTGGGTAAATTCGTGTATCTTTGCATAGAAAACGAATTTACCCAATTTTATTTCATGAAAAAATATATTTTAGACCTTGTGGTTACACAGAACATCAAATTGCATGCCAATTATGTTCTGATAAAATTGACTCATGCCAACCCATTGCCCGAGATGCTGCCGGGCCAGTTTGCTGAGATACGTATAGACGGTTCCAATACTACTTTTCTCCGCCGTCCTATTTCTATTAATTATGTGGATTAAAAACAACCAATGAAGTTTGGTTCCTGGTGCAATTAGTTGGCGATGGCACTCGCAAACTAGCCACTGTGAAACAAGGAGATATTGTTAATGTGGTGATGCCTCTCGGCAATGGATTTACAATGCCTCGGAACGTGACAAAGGTAAAGCCGTTACTGGTTGGCGGTGGTGTGGGTACCGCCCCGATGTTGATGCTTGGTGCAGAGTTGGTAAAAATGGGATGTACGCCTGCTTTCCTGCTAGGCGCACGTTCATCCAAAGACCTGTTACAGTTGGAAAATTTTGAGAAATTAGGTGAGGTGTATACAACGACTGAAGATGGAAGTATGGGCGAGAAAGGTTATGTGACACAGCATAGCGTCTTGCATACAGACCGGTTTGATATGATATACACCTGTGGTCCAAAACCCATGATGGTTTCGGTAGCTAAATACGCCAAAGCTCATGGAATAGAATGTGAGGTTTCACTGGAAAATAGGATGGCTTGTGGTGTCGGTGCATGCTTATGCTGTGTGGAGAACACGGACGAAGGGCATTTGTGTGTTTGTAAAGAGGGTCCTGTATTTAATATAAAGAAACTATTATGGCAGATTTAAGCGTAAATATCGGCGATTTAAAGCTTTGTAACCCGGTTATGACAGCATCGGGTACCTTTGGATACGGAAAAGAGTTTGAGGATTTTGTAGACCTCGAAAAGATTGGTGGTATCATTGTAAAAGGGACTACCCTTCATCATCGTGAGGGTAATCCTTACCCACGCATGGCAGAAACCCCTATGGGGATGCTTAATGCGGTAGGGTTACAGAATAAAGGGGTGGATTATTTTGTTGAACATATCTATCCGCAGATAAGGGATATTCATACTAATATGATCGTTAATGTATCCGGATCTGCTGTAGAGGATTATGTGAAGACTGCCGAGATCATCAATGATCTGGATCATATTCCCGCTATAGAATTGAATATTTCATGCCCTAATGTAAAGCAGGGTGGTATGGCCTTCGGGGTCTCCGCATGCGGATGTTCCGAGGTTGTAAAAGCTGTACGTAATGTATATAAAAAGACGCTGATCGTAAAATTATCTCCCAATGTGACAGACATCACAGAAATAGCACGTGCGGCCGAGGCTTCCGGTGCGGACAGTGTATCTCTGATCAATACCCTGCTGGGGATGGCTGTCGATGCTGAAAAGCGTAGGCCTGTACTTTCCACTATTACCGGCGGCATGAGTGGTGCAGCGGTAAAACCAATTGCATTGCGTATGGTATGGCAAGTCGCTAAAGCAGTAAATATTCCTGTCATTGGACTAGGGGGTATCATGGGATGGAAGGATGCTGTGGAGTTTATGCTAGCAGGTGCCACCGCAATACAGATAGGTACTGCCAACTTCATAGATCCAGCTATTACTGTCAAAGTTTCAGAAGGAATAAATGACTATTTGGAACGTCATGGATATACATCTGTAAAAGATATAATAGGTGCTTTGGAAGTCTGAAAATTTTATCTTTTAAATTATAGCCCTGCGAGAGTGTAGATGAATAAATTGAAGCATCTCTTGCAGGGCTTTTTTTATAACCTTCTCTAGATGGAATGAGTATGAAAATGGTTGCCGTTGCAACTTGTTATATGGGTATAAAAATGATAACTTCAATTATTTTTTTTCGTATGAAATAGGCTTGTTTTTGTAAAAAACGGAAGTAGAAAAACAACTTGTAAAAAGACTTTATTTAATAATATAAGGGAAAGGAAGATGAACTTAGATTACACTTAAGGAGAGAACATCTTTTCGGATATGATATAAGCAAAAGAAAAGAGGTAAAAGCCCTATGACGAACATGGCTTTTACCTCTTTATTATTTATATATATTTTTTATTTCAACAAATCGGGTCTTAGCCGCTGTGTCCTTTCTAATGACTGCTGAAGTTCCCATTCTTTAATCTTTGCCTCGTGTCCGGATAACAACACATCGGGAACTTGCCATCCTTTGTATTCTGCAGGACGAGTGTATACAGGAGCAGCTAACAGATTGTCTTGAAAAGAATCGGACAATGCCGATTGTTCGTCAGAAATGACCCCGGGAATAATACGAACTACGGCATCGGCAATAACGGCGGCAGCCAACTCTCCACCTGTCAAAACATAATCACCGATACTGATTTCTTTCGTAATGAAATGTTCACGTATTCTATAGTCTATACCCTTAAAATGGCCACATAGAATAATTAAATTCTTTGCGAGTGAAAGTGAGTTGGCCATCGGCTGGTTAAACTGCTCTCCATCTGGAGATGTAAATATTATTTCGTCATACTCGCGTTCTGCTTTCAAAGCTGAGATGCATCGGTCTATCGGTTCAATCTTCATCACCATACCGGCAAATCCACCGAAGGGATAATCGTCTACTTTGCGATAACGGTCGTATGCATAATCACGCAGGTTATGTATATGTATTTCTGCAATTCCTTTTTTCTGCGCACGGCTCATGATAGAGCAGTTAAAGAAGCCTTCCAGCATCTCGGGTAAAACGGTAATGATGTCTATTCTCATATTCGGTTATTTTTTGCAAAAGTAGCAAATTCCTCTTTGTCGGAAGGTGTTTTTCATTCAAAAAATAGCTATTTTTGCGGGAAAACTACCTTTTATATATGACAGAAATAGAAAGAATAGACCAATTGCGCGAGGAGCTTCATCGACATAACTATAATTATTATGTATTGAATGCGCCTGAGATTACAGACCAGGAGTTTGACAAGCTGATGCGTGAACTTCAGGATCTGGAAGAAAAACATCCGGAACATAGAGATGAGAACTCGCCCAGTATGCGTGTGGGAAGTGATATAAACAAAAATTTCACGCAGGTGGTACATAAATATCCTATGCTTTCATTGGCTAACACCTATTCGGAAACGGAAGTAACCGAGTTTTATGACAGGGTAAAGAAGTCTCTGAACGAGGATTTTGAAATTTGTTGTGAAATGAAGTATGATGGAACTTCCATCTCTCTGACTTATGAGAACGGAAAACTGGTGCGCGCCGTGACGCGTGGCGATGGTGTGCAGGGAGATGATGTGACAGGCAATGTAAAGACCATCCGCAGTATCCCTTTGGTGCTGCATGGAAAGGGGTATCCTGAAACATTTGAAATTCGTGGGGAGATTTTGATGCCTTGGGTGGTGTTTGAGGAATTGAACAAAGAACGGGAAGCCCGCGAAGAACCGTTGTTCGCCAATCCCCGCAACGCGGCTTCGGGAACATTGAAGTTGCAGAATTCTGCTATTGTGGCATCTCGCAAGCTGGATGCCTACCTTTATTATTTACTTGGAGATAATTTGCCGTGCGACGGTCATTATGAAAATCTGAAAGAAGCTGAGAAATGGGGATTTAAAATTTCCGATCTCACTCGCAAATGCAAAACATTGCAGGAAGTTTTTGATTTTATCAAATACTGGGATGTGGAGCGTAAGAATCTGCCTGTAGCTACGGATGGAATAGTATTGAAAGTGAATTCTTTGCGACAGCAGCGTAATTTGGGTTTTACGGCAAAATCACCCCGATGGGCCATTGCATACAAGTTTCAAGCCGAACAGGCACTTACCCGCTTGAACAAGGTGACCTATCAAGTGGGGAGAACAGGTGCTGTGACTCCGGTGGCCAATCTGGATCCTATACAGTTGTCTGGAACCGTGGTAAAGCGTGCTTCGCTCCATAATGCCGACATCATAGAAGGGTTGGATTTGCATATTGGTGATATGGTATATGTAGAAAAAGGCGGTGAGATTATTCCAAAGATTGTAGGTGTGGACAAAGACGCCCGTATTATGATAGGTGACAAAGTAAAGTTTATTACTCATTGTCCCGAGTGTGGCAGTAAATTGGTACGCTATGAAGGTGAAGCTGCTTATTATTGTACCAATGATGCCGCTTGCCCCCCACAGATCAAGGGAAAAATAGAACATTTTATCAGCCGTAGAGCTATGAATATTGATGGTCTCGGTCCGGAAACGGTAGATCAGTTTTACCAGGAAGGATTGATACGTGATGTTGCCGATCTGTATACTTTAAAAACATCGGATATCATCAACCTAGAACGTATGGGAGAAAAATCTGCCGAGAATATAATAAAAGGTATAGAGCAGTCCAAAGAAGTGCCGTTCGAAAGGGTACTCTTTGCATTGGGCATCCGTTTTGTGGGTGAAACTGTGGCGAAGAAGGTGGCAAAATCCTTTAAGTCGATGGATGCTTTGGCAGACGCGAGTTTGGATAATTTGATTCATGTCGATGAAATCGGAGAAAAAATAGCGCAGAGTATCTTGTTGTATTTTGCTAATCCGAAGAATCGTGACATTATAGAGCGTCTTCGTGTGGCGGGTGTGAGACTGGAAGCCGATGAGGAGGATACTTCGGAACACACTGACAAACTGGCAGGGAAATCTATCGTGATCAGTGGGGTTTTCGCCCATCATTCGCGTGACGAATATAAGGAGTTAATTGAAAAGACATGGCGGTAAGAATGTGGGAAGTATTTCGTCCAAGACCAGCTTTATTCTGGCAGGTGACAATATGGGGCCCGAGTAAACTGGAGAAAGCGCAGAAACTAGGGTGTGACCATTGTGAGCGAAGAGGAGTTTCTTGCAAATAGATAGAGTGACTTTTTAGTCGAGTATAAAGTAAAAATAAGTGTG
>ENA-OQKS01000389-OQKS01000389.1-human-gut-metagenome-genome-assembly--contig:-NODE-389-length-12761-cov-3.047966_pt1 | contig 12761 bp, 13 predicted proteins | sample MGYA00242804_ERZ504808 | MGnify/ENA primary metagenome ERZ504808 (study PRJEB26092, sample SAMD00036375) | human gut metagenome | host: Homo sapiens | study: EMG produced TPA metagenomics assembly of...
GCCTCGAAGATCGCTAATATTCTGTCTTATTTCTTTAGTAATTCGTAAGGAGTGTTGCCGGAGAAGTCAGCGATGACGCCGTGCGCATCGTACCAGATAGAACACCTACAAAGATAGGGTTGGTGGCCTCACCGTACTGACCCTTCACGATAGGGTTCTGGATGCACATTTCCTTGGCAGCCATATTGTTTTCGAACACAGCCTTGCCATGCAGACGGATCCATGCGTATTCCGGGCTGGAAACGGAGATCTCTACCTCCGGGTTCTCCTGCATATCCTTGTATACATCCTTCTGGTTGTTGGTGCAGAACCACAGTTTTCCGTCAACCTCTCCTGCAAACATGAACGGCGGCTATTTTGCCTTTCCGTCACGTACCTACCGTTGCCAGATACTGTATCGGTATTCTACTATTTAAAAATTCTACTGTCTTTGCTCTATTTTACTTTCCTCCTATTTTGTTTTTTTGAATTGTTTTTTTCTTTCGATGGCTTTATAATAAGTCCATAGAGTTCTTTCGTAAAGTAAGCACAATATTGTGGTGTAGTTACCCAAAAGATACTATTGTGTAAAATCAGACGTTTCCGCCATCTTTCAAATCATTATTTTCTTCAAAAAGGAGGTTTTCTCTTATGTCATCCGCAGAAAAAACACCCGTTTCTCTTGCTGATCTTCCGCCCTGCCCGGTGGAAACTACGCTGACTCTGATCAGTGATAAATGGAAAGTTCTGATCTTGCGCGATCTGCTGCTCCACGGCACCATGCGGTTCGGCGAGCTGAAAAAGTCCATCGGTCACGTCTCTCAAAAAGTTTTAACTTCCCAGCTCCGCCAGATGGAACAGAGCGGTCTGGTCAACCGTAAAGTTTACGCCGAGGTACCGCCGCGTGTCGAATATTCCCTGACGGAACTCAGCTTCAGCCTCCACCCGATCATGGATGCGATGTGGGACTGGGGCGAGGCGTATAAGAAAAAGCTGGCGCAGGAAGAAGACGCTGCCGCAAATGCATGAACGAAAAAAGTCTGTTGAGAAACAGCCCATTCCGGTTTTTCTCAACAGACTTTTCTTCTCTTCTATCTTCCTTTCAGCACAATCGTCTTCCAGCTTCCGATCGTTCCGTCATACGTTCCCTGCCATACCGGATAGCGCTCGATCGGCAGTTTGACCGCAACGGCCTCCCGGTTAAAGTTCTGGACAAACACGTACCTGGTTCCGTCCTTCTGCTTACGCATCGTGACTTCCACACCTTCCGGAACTTCTTCCACGATCCGCTCCACACCGGCCTCTTCTGCCAGTTTCCGGCAGACTTCATCGTACAGTCCCTGTTCAAAGTCCGCACAAACGGCATACGCTTTTCCCTTTCCGTACACATTCCGGGTCATCGCAGGCATGCCGTCATAGAAATCCTTTCCGTATGTCATCACTACTTCCGCCGTCGATGGCTGTACCAGCTCGCAGAGATGACTGCAGCGGTATGCCAGTTCCAGATGCAGCGGATTTTCCGGTTCCGGAATGCCCTCGTTCCATTCGCCATCGTACAGTCCGTCAATCTCCATACTCCGGAATCCCATCACATCCATCAGGTCATGCGGTGTTCCGCCTAAGTAACAGAGATCCGTCTCATCCACAATGCCGGACCAGTAAGTCAGCAGAAAAATTCCGCCGTTTTTCACAAAGTTCCGAACCTTCTCTGTCCATCCTTCCCGCAGCAGATAAACCATCGGCGCTGCCACAACACGGTATCCGTCGAGGCTGCACGTCTCATCAATCACATCCACATTGATGCCCAGTTTCCGGAATGCCTGATATGGCTTTTCCACGGTTTCTTTATAAAAAACACCTGCATTCCGCGGACCCGCCGCATCTTCCACCGCCCAGCGGTTTTCGACATCATAAATCACGGCTGCTTCCGCCGGGTTCTGCGAACCGTTCACTTCCTGCAGTTTCTCCAAAGCTACGCCGACTTTCGTCACTTCACGGAATACCCTAGTATCCGATCCGCCATAATGGTCGATCACTGCCCCATGGAATTTTTCGGATGCACCGCGGCTCTGCCTCATCTGGAAATACAGCACACTGTCCGACCCATGCGCAACTGCCTGCAGTGACGCGGCCTGCAGCATGCCCGGTTTTTTCAGCTTGCTGACGGACTGCCAGTTCGTTGCGGAAGGACAGCTCTCCATCAGATAAAACGGCTTTTTCTGAATGCTCCGCATAATGTCATGCTGCATACCTGTATCCATCGCTGTTACCGTCTCCGCCTCTTTATGCCAGGTCGGATAATTGTCCCAGGATACAAAGTCAATCACATCGGCAAACTTGTAGTAGTTCAGTCCGGTAAAGTTATACATCATATTGATGGTAGACGGCTGTTCTGCCCCAGCGTCCCGCAGCGCTTTGATTTCCCATTTTACAAAATCCGCGGTCTGATCCGTCACAAACCGTTTCCAGTCCAGATTCAGTCCATGCAGCGAAAAATCTCCTTTCGGAGACGGGCTCTCCACCTGGTCAAAACTCTGGTAAGTATGACTCCAGAACCCGGTATTCCAGACACGGTTCAGCCGTTCCAGTGTGCCGTATTTTTTCTTCACCCAGCCGCGGAATGCCTCCTGGCACAGCGGGCAGTGGCACTCTCCGCCGTATTCATTCGAAATATGCCATGCAATCACGCCAGGGTGATCTTTGAACATTTCCGCCAGCTTCGTATTGATGATTCTCGTTTTTTCCCGGTAAACCGGTGAGGTATAGCAGTGATTATGGCGCTCCCCGTACAGATTCCGTTCTCCCGCTGCATTGACACGGAGCACCTCCGGGTATTTTTCCGCCATCCAGCGCGGTCTTGCCGCCGTCGGCGTGGAAAGCATAACCACAATTTCGTTTTCGTACAGGCGGTCAATCACCTCTTTTAACCATTCCAGACGGAAAACTCCTTCCTCCGGCTCTAAAAATGCCCAGGAAAACATGCCAAGCGAAACCTCGTTGATTCTGGCTTTCTTGAAATACGCCAGATCCTGTTCCAGAATCTCCGGGTAATCCAGCCACTGTTCCGGGTTATAATCGCCCCCGTGCAGGAGCTTTCCAAAATTTACTTCTTTCCCCATCTGCTTTTGTCTCCTTTTCTTTCGCAGACAGCCCATCCTGTCCACGGACAGAATGGGCTGAACGCATCAGATTCCCTTAAACGTAAAGGTAAACTCCAGTTTTTTATCAATCGGAATCAGGTACTCCGGATGGGTCTGTGCACCCCAGCTGTCGTCTCCGCCAACACCCATCTGCTGTTTTGCCACGCGCACAACGGTGTAATGTACCTGCGGCAGTTCATACGGATGCATCGCATTTTCCAGCTCGTGCGGTGTGTACGGCAGTGCGGAAAATTCCATCTTGTCGCCGCTGAACATCATACCGCGGCCCTTGCGGTTCGTCACGGTTGCCCAGCGTACACCAACCTTGTTGCCGCACTCCTGCGGAACGAGATATTTCGCCATATTATCTTCGACTTTATTCTTATAAACACCGAGCTTTGCTCCGGCACAGCGGTCCACATACGTCTCCTCCGGTCCCATGCCATACCAGGTAACGTGGTCGTAATCGGCATCCAGCTTGAACATCACGCCGAATTCCGGCATATCGCCGAGCTCTTTCACCGGATCATACGTCAGCGTCGTCTGAATGCTTCCATCGCCGAAGACACGGTAGGTCAGACGGCACTCACTCGCCGGTGTGGTCGGCATTACATAGCGGTAGCTGACTTCTGCGCAGTCCTCGTGTACTTCGATTTCCGGCGCATACAGTCCCGGATAATGGCTGCCGTTCGGATATTTGTGGGACAGATACATTGAAGCAATCTTCCACTGGCTGTAACGCATCGGCATCAGGCTTCCGCAGTCATTGTCGATCGGCGCACGCCAGAAGTTCGGTTTCGGAATCATTTTGATCATCTCAACGCCGCCGTAACGGTACGATACGAGTCCGCCGTTCAGATCGGAGAACATCACATCGAAATTCTCGCCGCGCACACCAAAATCATGGTTGGAACGGATCACTTCAAATTTCGCCGGTTTTTCTGCTTTCGCCGGTGCTTCCACTTCATAAACACCCTGTCCGAATGCAACTTCATGGCCGCGCTTGCCCCATATGGTATCTTCTTTCAGGCGGAAGGAAACGGTCACCGCATACTCGCCCGGAAGGGTCTGTACGGCAATCGGAAGCTCCACTGTTTTTTCGGAAAGCGGCTCCACGGAAATTTCCATCGGCACTTCTTTCAGTTTCTTTCCTTCTTTTTCGAGAATTACCACGCAGTCAAACGCATCGGTATTCACAAACAGGTTCTTATTTTTTACAACTGCTTTGTCTTTCTGTACATCCACAGCAATGTTCTGATAGCAGAATTTTACTTCCTGCATCTTCGGGGAAGCATCGCGCTCGCCGCCGTATACAATACCATTTCCGCTGAAATTGTAATCGCATGGATGATCATCAAAGTCTCCGCCGTACGCCTGGAACGCTTTTCCGTAGCGGTCTTTTTTGTAGATTGACTGGTCGATATAATCCCAGATAAAGCCGCCCTGGAACAGCGGTTCTTCCTCGGCAAGATCCATATATTTCTTCATGGCGCCGCAGGAATTTCCCATCGCATGTGCATACTCACAGCAGACATACGGTTTTCTTCTGTCTTTCGACAAGAATTCACGGATTTCATTGACGGTGGTGTACATCCGGCTTTCCATATCGCTGGTGTCGTTGTATCTGCGGTCGTCATTAACTCCTTCATAATGAACGAGACGGGTCGGGTCCATTTTCCGGTATAACTGGGACATTTCAAAAATAACTTTTCCGCCAAACGATTCATTTCCGCAGGACCAGATCAGAATCGCCGGATGGTTTTTGTCTCTCTGATACATCGAATTGACACGGTCGAGCATACAGTCCATCCACTCCGGGCGGTCGCATGGTACAACACCGGAGAAATCTCCGCTTCGTACCGCATCCGTATCTCTCGTTCCATGGGACTCCATGTTGCACTCCGCGATCATGTAAAGACCGTATTCATCGCACAGATCATAAATGCCGACCGCATCCGGGTAATGGCAGGTACGGATTGCATTGATGTTGTTCTGTTTCATCGTCGTCAGGTCTTTGATCAGCTCTTCTCTCGAAACGACACGGCCGGATACGGAGCTGAACTCGTGGCGGTTGACGCCTTTAAAGACAATGCGTTTTCCATTCAGCATCATGATGTGGTCTTTCATCTCAAAGCGGCGGAATCCGACTCTCTGCGGAATCAGTTCCTGCACCGTTCCATCCTCTGCGGTGACTTCCAGCAGAAGATCATACAGCACCGGTGTCTCTGCGGACCACAGTTCCGGGTGATCGACTTTCAGAACAAACTGTGTTTCCCCATCCAGCACACCTTCGGTGCTCTGCAGTGCCGTTCCGTCTTTTAACAGGGTAATTTTTACCTTTCCTGTTCCGATCATTTTCGTATCAATGACCAGATCTGCCTTCGTAAACGTATCATCCAGCAGCGTCTGTACTTTCAGATCCGAAACGTGAACCTCCGGAATCGTGTACAGATACACATCACGGTAAATACCGGAGAAACGGAAGAAATCCTGATCCTCGCACCAGCTTCCGCTCGTCCATTTGAAAACCTGCGCAGCCAGTTTATTTTCGCCCTCTTTCAGATACGGGGTCAGTTCAAACTCGGACGGAGTAAACGTATCCTCGCTGTAGCCAAGGAACGTTCCGTTCAGCCATACGGCAATACCGCTCTCTGCTCCCTGGAAGGAAACAAAAAGCCGTTTTCCTTTCATCTGCTCCGGCACTTCAAAATATTTCACATAGGAAGCCGTCGGATTGAACCGCTCCGGAATCTCGCCCGGCTGGATCTCTTCTCTTCCTTCCCATGGGTACTGCACATTGGCATACTGCGGTGCGTCATATCCCTCCATCTGGATATGTGCCGGCACGCGGATATCGTCCCATTTTGTGCAGTCATACTCCGGTGTCTCGAATCCCGGAATCGTGCTCTCGTAGTTCTTTGCGTAATGGAATTTCCACAGTCCGTTCAGACTGTGACGGAAGTTTTCCACATGCTGCTCCATTTCTTCCACCGATCCATAATATCTGTGATCGGAATGCGCCGCCACCCGGTTTCTCCATAGTACGTCGGGTCCTTCACTTTTTCATACTGAAATACACCCATTTTTATTTTCCTCCTTCTGGAATTTTGTTCTTTTTGATCTTTTGAAAAAAAGGTGGATATTCATCCAAATATCCACCTTTTCTGTTCGATTCTTTTTCTTATTTTACGGCACCTGTGATACCTTCTGTGAAGCTCTTCTGGAAGCAGAAGAAAATAATTGCTGTCGGGATCGTACAGATAAATACGCCGAGCATCAGCACACCATAATCTACAGTGTAGCCGCCGAGCAGGTTCGCTACCAGCATCGGCATGGTGATGGATTCATTGTTCTGTAAGATAACCTTCGGCCACAGGTAGTTGTTCCATGCGTTCATAAAGGTGATGATTGTTGCTGCCGCATACGTCGATTTCATGGTCGGCATATACATACGAAAGAAAATTCCTGTCTCGCTTAAGCCATCGAGTCTTGCCGCTTCGATGATATCGTGCGGGAAGGAACGGGAAGCCTGGCGGAACATCATGATCATGAACGGTGTTGAAATCGAAGGAAGCATGAAAGCTGCCATCGTGTTGACCATCTTTAGCTGGGAAAACATACGGAACATTGGGATCATGATGGCTGCGAACGGAATCATCATCGCAGTCAGAAGTACGGTAAATACCGCATCTTTTGCTTTATCATGATAGATCTCAAATCCATAACCGGCGATCGAGCAGACCAGAAGACAGAGAATGGTCAGCACCGTCGCATTCCGGAAGGAGTTGCACAGTGCAAGGCGCAGGTTCTGCTGCGCAATCAGCGCTTTAAAGTTGTCAATCAGATACGTACCCGGAATCAGTTTTCCGGCAATAACATCAATACTTCTGTTCGTAGACGCGCAGAACATATAGTACAGCGGAAATACAGAAAGGAGGGATGCTACCGTTAAAACCAGATACATGAAGAATTTCTTTGTTTTTCCCATTATCGCTCGTCACCTACTTTTCATCTGAAGCAGTGCCAGAATGGCTACCATGATCAGGATCAGGATGGACATTGCTGCCGCATAGCCAAAGTTCGGGCTCTGTACAAAGGACATATTGTAAATATAATGAGACATGGTCATGGTTGATTTTCCAGGACCTCCGTTTGTCAGGTTCAGGGACTCATCGAACAGCTGCAGAGTACCGTTGGTAGAAGTAATTGTGGTCAGCAAAATCATCGGTTTTAACAGTGGAACGGTGATCTTGAAGAAAGTCTGCAGCGGGCTTGCGCCGTCGATTTTGGCTGCTTCGTAGATCGAATATTCAATGTTCTGCATACCGGAGAGATAGAAGACCATGTTGTATCCGGTCCATCTCCAGATCAGGGCGATGATGATAACCGCACGGGCTGTCCACGCATTGGAGAACCACATGATCGGGTTCATGCCGAGGCCGCGGAGAACGGTGTTGATAAAACCGTCATTTGCAAACAGGGAACGGAAGATCATCGCGTAAGATACGAGAGATGTTGCGCACGGCAGGAAAATGCAGGTACGGAACAGTCCCTTAAAAACGCAGATCTTTGTTGTTCAGCATGGAAGCAAACATCAGGCCGAGGATCAGCATGATCGGCACCTGAATAATCAGATAAAAGAAGGTGTTGCTTAAGGTCTGTTTAAAGGTCGGGTCTTTTAAAATACGGGCATAGTTTGCAAATCCGTTGAATTTTAGGTTGATGCCCATACCTGTCTGTAAAGACAGGATGAATGCCTGAATCATCGGATAAAAGCTCATCCATGCGATCAGGATCGTTGCCGGCATCAGGAAAGCCCAGCCGGTAAGATTCTGTTTTCTTTCCAAGTTCATTCCTTTTTTCTTCTGACTGCTCATGGAATCTTCCTTTCTTTTTTTACCTGGCGTGTGTTTGAAAAAATCTTTTTGCAGACAACATTTCATGTTCTCCTGCAGAAATCATTTTTCAAACACACACCGCATAGATACAGAACGGGCCTGCTTCTGTCTGTCCAGGAAGCAGACCCGTTTCTTATCGTCCTACTTTTTTATGTATTGCAGGATATCAGCCACCCATGTTGAACTCTACAGTTTCCTGTGCGGTCTGAAGTTCGCTGTCCATATCTGCTCCTGTCTGGATGATATTGGAAAGTGCGGTTCCGACAGCATCACGTGCATCGTAGTAGAATGCTCCAGTGATGTTGGATGGAGTCTTGGTTGCGAAATCAACGATCTTTGCGTAAACCGGGTCATCGCTGAAGAATGCAACTGGCTGTGCATATGCTTCGGAATCTCCTGCCGGTGCCCAGGTTGCCAGAGCGCCTTTTGCGATGATATCATCGTAAAGAGCTGTGCTGCCTGCGAAGGTAGATTTCATAAAGTCAATGGCAAGATCCTGTTTTTTGCAGTTGGAAGAAATTGCCCAGGAAGAACCACCGTTGTTGGAGTAGTTGGTTGCTCCGTCAACGCCGTCCAGTTTCGGCATATTGGTGATTGCCCATTTGCCGGACTGATCTTCATTTGCTGTGATGGAAGCCATGATCCAGCATCCGTTGATAACGCCTGCTGTGGTTCCGTTGTTGATGGATGCAATGTACTGATCCCAGTCAGTAACCTCTACAAGAGTGCCATCTTTACCATCTGGCTGTAATCTCAAGGATTGGTTTCAGTGCTTTGTTGTCTACGATGTTGACAGATCCATCTTCGTTGAAAAGGGACTCACCGCAGGACTGCAGCATTTCCATAACAAGGTCCGGAGATCCGGCCTGAGATGTCAGGATCGGCTGGCCTGTTTTCTCTTTGACAACTTTTGCTTTCTCCATAAAGTCATTCCAGGTGATATCTGTGAAATCATCTACGGTGAAGCCTGCCTGCTCCAGCATATCAGTACGCAGGCACTCGATAACGGCACCATTGTCGAACGGAATTCCGTAGTTCTTCCCATCCAGAGTAGAGTAAGCAACTTTTGCGGATGAGAATTCGCTGAAATCAATTCCGGAATCGGTCAGATCGGTGAAGATGTCCGGATAGTTGGTTGCATATTTCTGGAAGGAGTTATCCTGCATCAGGAAGATATCCGGCAGAGTGCTTAAGTCTCCTGCGGAAACTGCTGTGGTCAGACGGGTTTCAATGTCGTCGGACTGTACTTCGCTGACTTCTACTTTGAATCCTTCGTGATCCTGTGCATAAATTTCAGCTGCTTTCTTGATCGCGTAAACGTTGAAGTTCGGGTCCCAGGTCCATACGGTTAAGGTGTTGTCATCATCAGAGCCGCCCTCTACTACGTCGCTGCTCTCTGATTTTGCAGTGGTTTCACTTGCTGCTGATGCATCGTTTCCGCCGTTGCTGGAACTTGTTGTAGTTCCTCCGCTGGAACCACATGCAGCCAGTCCAAATACCATTGCTGATGCCATTACGATTGATACAATTTTTCTTTTCATATTGCACATCCTCCTTAAGATGTTATTTTACAACCGGAACCTCCGCACTTTTTACAGCGCAGAAATTTTTTTGGTTGTTTTGTACATTTTTTTATGTTTTTATTCCCTCAACATGTACAAAGTATAACATATTTTCCCGTCGTTTGTGCGCATTTTTAACTCTATACTATGCATTTTCAACCATTTATATGCATTTTGACGGACATCACCATCCTTCCTGTGTTTTTATATCAAAATTCAACAATTTTCGTTCATAATGTTCCGGTGCACTTCGCCACTGCTGTGGAGATACACCAAGAATCCGGCGGAAATTACGGTTAAATGTAGAAATTGTTGTGAATCCGCTTCGCATTGCAATCTCATTTACAGAAATATTTGTTTTCCGCAGTTCCTTACATGCCGCCCGGATCCGGACCCAGTTAATGTACTCAACCGGCGTCATCCGCATGGATTCCTGAAAAATACGGCGCAGATGTGTTTCGCTGATATGACATACCTCTGCCAGCTCCTCAATTCGAAGAATCTCTTTATAATTTTCTCCAATATAATCCAGCGCAGGCAGAATCAGAGCGATACTGGCATCATCTACAATAGAATTCTTTTTCCTGCTCCTCGTCCCTTTCATTCCATCTGGCAATCTGCATCAGAAGCGCTCTGGTCAGTCCTTTCACTTCCTCGAGATAAAATTCCCGTTTTTCACCCATGCATTTAATGATCAGTTTGATCATCTCCGCGACCTCCGGCCTTTCCTCATTTTTCACAAAATGGGCCTTCTGGTTAATACGCGCAATCAGCTTTTGTGCCATGCGCATATTGCCCTTATACAGCTCTGTAATAAATCCTTCCACATCCACAAACACCCATGCCCAGGAACATACACTGTTTTCTTTTGAGTTTGTTGTATGCGGAAAGTTTTTCGGCACCACCGTAAACATACCGCCATGATACGGCAGTTCCTCATCTTCCAAAACAATCGTTCCCTCACCGTAATAGCAGAAACCGATCTCCATCAGGTTATGAAAAATGCAGATAATCAATCTGGTACCCATAATTCTGCAACCATTTTTCTCCCTGCAGCACCAGCACCGGGCATTTTTCCGGCACTTCGTAATAGCGGTATTCCATTCTGGGCTTTTTCTTTCTGCTCATATCCGTACCTGCTTATTCTACTTTTTTTCTGAATCATCGCCAGAAACACGAGCGGTTCTTCCCCTGCGCAGGAAACCGCATGGCCGCTGCCGTCCTCGCAGAACGTCGTCATGCCCGCCTGCACCGGGTAGGTTTTGTCGTTATCCTGATACATACCCGCACCGGACAGGATGTGATACGCTTCTGTCTCCCCATGATGCTCATGATACGGAAGCTCATCACCCGGTAAAATCGTTACTTTTGCAAAGAGTGTCACCTTTCCGGAAAGGCGTTCGCCCTCCAGCAATTTTTCTGTTGTGTGTCTGTCTGCCATTGTTCATGTCCTCGTTTTCGTAATCTTTTTTTGTTTTCCCTGTCTCCATCCTACACCAAATAGCGTAAGATTCGATCTTCTCTGTGTTTTTATTATATTCTCTGCTTCACCGGAAGACAATGAGATTCACCAAAAACGAGCAACTTTTTTCCGTCAGCCTACAATCTTTCCTCTGTCAATCTCCACCGTCGTATCGCACAGTGCTGCAATGTCTTCCCGGTTGTGGCTGGCAAGAAGAATGGTTTTTCCTTCGTCTTTCAGTTTCAAAAACAGCTGCCGCATCTCCTGCACGCCCTGGTTGTCGAGACCGTTCATCGGTTCATCCAGAATCAGAAGGGAAGGTTCCTCCATAATCGCCTGTGCAATACCGAGACGCTGGCGCATGCCGAGCGAATACTTGCCGACATGCTTTTTCGCTTCCGGATCCAGTCCGACTTTTCGGATGGCCGCATCGATCTCCTTTTTTCCGATCTTCCTGCGGATGCCGGCGAGAAACTGCAGATTCTGTCTGGCACTGTAGCCCGGAAGAAAGCCCGGTGTCTCGATGATGGCGCCAATACTCTCCGGCGCTTCGATCTCTTTCCCAATCTGTTTTCCATCCACAAAAACCGCGCCATCGTCCACCCGGAGAAATCCGCAGATGCATTTGAACAGTACCGTCTTCCCACTTCCGTTTCTTCCGATCATTCCGTGAATTTTTCCTTTTTCGAAGCTCAGGCTGATCCCGTCCAACGCCGCGTAGCTGCCAAACTTTTTTGTCACGTTTTCTATTCTTATCTTTTCTTCCATTCTTTCAGATTTCCTCCACAAAGTTCAGATCCTTTTTCCGAATCCCGAGATACGAGAGGATCGTGCATGCGCCGATGACAATCGCAAAGACACTGTAAACATATGCCATCGACGGCCCGTTTCCATACCCCTGCCACTTGTAGCTCGCAATGTTCATCCAAAGCGGCGGCGCGCAGTAATAGCCGATTGTGATGTTGGAAAATTTGCTGAGCAGAAGCGCGGTGAGTGCGATGCCGCAGTTGATGACGATTCCAAATCCCCTGTGTACCAGAAAATTTCCGGCATAACTCACAACGCCTGTCATAACCGACAGGCACCAGATCGCAAGCATTGTGAGTCCCATTGCCTCCTGCGGCGAAAATCTCGAAAGGATCAGATAATCCAACGGTTCCTGGTCAAAGGTATATGCCGCATTCGTCTGAGCCAGCGTACTGATCACCTTCCCCCATCCGGTTTCCCACCCTACATTCGGAAACACAAGCAGTACCGGAATCATACTTAAGCATATGGTGTAAAAAAAGGAAACAACCACAATGTACAGCATGTTTCCCCAAAACCAGCTTTTCCGCCCGGCCCGCAAAATCTGCCACCCGCTGTTCGGTTCCAGAAACGGAGCATCACAGAAAAGCAGCAGAGCCCCAAGAACAATGATAATCTGGTCTCCATTATATCTGGTCATAAACGGCAGCATCCAAAAAGTCACATCAACTCCGGTCTGCTCGCAGAAGCCTCGAATACCCACCGTCATTACATGAAAAAGGATCGCAATCCACAACAGCGCAACATAAAACCGTGGTGTTGTGAATGTTTTCCGCAAACGTATCTGACATACCCGAAGGCTCATCCGTATTCTATCCATTCTGCGCCCTCCTCTTTACCACTCGCACGAAAATTACACCTTCCATTCCTGTCAGAAATAAGGAAATAACCAGCTATCACAAAAAAATACCTT
>ENA-OQKS01000391-OQKS01000391.1-human-gut-metagenome-genome-assembly--contig:-NODE-391-length-12731-cov-2.416138_pt1 | contig 12731 bp, 9 predicted proteins | sample MGYA00242804_ERZ504808 | MGnify/ENA primary metagenome ERZ504808 (study PRJEB26092, sample SAMD00036375) | human gut metagenome | host: Homo sapiens | study: EMG produced TPA metagenomics assembly of...
CCCGGAAGCACAGCAAAAAGCCCGGCATCTTCGCGAGGAAGATACCGGGCTTTTCAGCTATGCAATCGGCGATCAGTTGAGACCGGAGAGCTTGTTGATCAGCTCCGGGTCACGCGTCGCACCCTTGTCGGCCGAGCGGGCGAAGGCGGCGTACGCCTTCAGCGCCTGGGAGACGTGGCGGTTGCGGTGAGCCACGTAGCCGTCGCCAGCCTCAAGCTCGCGACGACGCTCGTCCAGCTGCTCGTCAGTCAGTTCGACGTTCACGGAACGGGCTTCGATATCGATATCGATGATGTCGCCGTTCTTGATGAGCGCCACCGGGCCCTTGTTGGCAGCCTCAGGCGCCATGTGGCCGATGGCCAGACCGGAGGAACCGCCGGAGTAGCGACCGTCGGTGAGCATGGCGACCTGTTTGCCGATGCCCTTGCCCTTGACGAAGGAGGTCGGGTACAGCATTTCCTGCATGCCCGGGCCGCCCTTCGGGCCTTCGTAACGAATCACAAGCGCCATGCCGGGCTTCAGGGTGTCGTTCAGAATGACCTCGATGGCCTGCTCCTGGGAGTCGACCACCAGAGCCGGTCCACGGAACTTCCAGATCTCCGGCGGAACACCGGCGGTCTTGACCACGCAGCCGTCGGGGGCCAGGTTGCCGCGCAGCACGGCGAGGCCGCCTTCGTGAATCTCCGGGTGGTTGATGTCGTGGATGGCGCCGTTGGTGCGGTCGCGGTCGAGCGAGTCGAACAGGGTGGTGTGCGTCCACGGCTCCGGGGAGATGATGTGGCCAGGAGCGGCCTTGTACATCTGCTGGGCTTCCTCGGTGCAGGTCGGGCGCATGATGTCCCAATCGGCCAGCTTGGCTTCCAGCGTCGGGTAGTCGATGGAGTGCACGTTGGTGTGCAGCTTGCCGGCGCGGTCGAGCTCGCCGAGGATGCCGGTGATGCCGCCAGCGCGGTGAATGTCGGAGATCTCCCACTTGCCGGACGGCGACGCCTTGCAGATACACGGCACGGTGTGCGAGATGCGCTCGATGTCGTCAAGCGTGAAGTCCACGTCGGCGGACTGCGCCATGGCGAGGATATGCAGCACGGTGTTGGTGGAACCGCCCATAGCGACGTCCATGGTCATGGCGTTCTCGAACGCTTCCTTGGTGGCGATGGAGCGCGGCAGTACGGAGTCGTCGGAGTCGTCATAGTACTGGTGGGCGATCTTGACGACCTGCTGCGCGGCGCGCTTGAACAGGTCCTTGCGGTAGGAGTGGGAGGCGAGGATGGTGCCGTTGCCGGGCAGCGCCAAGCCGATGGCCTCGGTCAGGCAGTTCATGGAGTTGGCGGTGAACATGCCGGCGCAGGAACCGCAGGTCGGGCAGACGGTCTTCTCGTAGTTGAGCAGCTCCTCGTCGGAGACGGAATCGTCGGCGGTGGCGTACATCACGTCGATGAGGTCGGTGCTCTTGACGGTGCCGTCGGCGAGGATCGTGGTGCCGGCCTCCATCGGGCCGCCGGAGACGAACACGGTGGGGATGTTGAGGCGCAGCGCGGCCATGAGCATGCCGGGGACGACCTTGTCGCAGTTCGGGATGCAGATCAGTGCGTCGGCGCAGTGCGCGTTGCACTGGTATTCGACGGTGTCGGCGATGATGTCGCGGCTGGGCAGGGAGTACAGCATGCCGGTGTGTCCCATGGCGATGCCGTCGTCGACGGCCATGGTGTTGAACTCGCGCGGGATGCCGCCGGCCTCCTTGATGGCCTCGGAGACGATGCGGCCGACCTTGTTGAGGTGGACGTGGCCGGGCAGGAACTCGTCGAACGAGTTGGCGATGGCGATGATGGGCTTCTTGCCCATGTCGTCACCTTTGACGCCAGCTGCACGGTAGAGGGCTCGGGCACCTGCGAAGACGCGCCCGTTCATGATTTTTGCAGATCGCATTTCAGTCATGGTTCTATTCAAGCTCTTGCAAGGGACACGCGACATGTCAAGAGTCGGAATATGGAATTTTCATAAGTGTTACAAAACTCACAGTGGATTAAGCCTATGTAGCCTTTTATGTTGTCTGCAAGTCGGCAACGAACTGGCAGAATCCACCGGACCCGCTCCGGTCGCTGCGTGAGGCTATAATTGCTGCGGTTGAGATAGATTTCCATCATGTGATTCGGAGACTTGCAAAAATGGCAGAAGAAACCAAGGATACCGAGGTCAAGGGCAACGAGGAGTTCGGCACCGCGCCCGTGCCCGAGGGTTTCGCGAACCCGCCGATCGACGATCTGATGAAGCACGCCGATTCCAAGTACGCGCTGGCCATCTTCGCCGCCAAGCGCGCCCGTCAGATCAACTCTTACTTCACCCAGCTCAACGAGGGCCTGCTGCAGAACGTCGGCCCGCTGGTCGAATACCAGAACCAGGAGAAGCCGCTGTCGATCGCTTTCCGCGAGATCGACGAGGGCCTGCTGGAGGAGACTCTGGGCGAGGATGATCTGAGCGAAGGCAACTGATTCGTCTGAATCCGTCCGGTTCGCTGTACGCGGTATTTGCTTTTTCTGGGGCGACACTCTTGCCCTTGACGGCGGTGACGTGTACAACTGAGCGTCAGGAGCGAACGACTTGGGGCTCGCGCCGACCGAAGGTCTGGCACGGGCCCTTTTCGTAGCCTGTTCAGGTCCTGCAACAACAGAATGAACCAACGTATCATTGTGCCTTATCCGCAAAAGGCGGGTAGGGCGATAAGTCCGAAAGAGGGATGATATGACCAATCAGGAGCGCAAGCTTATCTCGGCCGAATCTGTGACCGAAGGCCACCCCGACAAGGTATGCGACCAGATTTCCGACGAAATCCTCGACGAACTGCTTCGGCAGGATCCGCAGTCGCACGTCGCCGTCGAGACCTCCGCCGCGACCGGCGTGTTCCTCGTGTTCGGTGAGGTGACGTCAAAGGGGTATGTCGACGTCCAGTCCACCGTGCGCGAGACGCTGCGCCGCATCGGCTACACGTCTTCCGAGGTCGGCCTCGACGCCGACTCCTGCGGCGTGATCGTCGCCATCACCGGCCAGAGCGCCGAGATCAATCAGGGTGTGGCGCGCCTCACCGGCGAGAAGGAGACCGAGGCCAGCCGCGAGGAGCGGTACGAGGCCCAGGGCGCCGGCGACCAGGGCGTGATGTTCGGTTACGCCACCGACGAGACCGACGTGCTGATGCCGCTGCCGATCTATCTGGCCCACCGTCTGGCCTTCCGCCTGACCGAAGTGCGCAAGTCCGGCGAAGTGCCGCACCTGCGCCCGGACGGCAAGACCCAGGTGACCATCGAATACGACGAGAACGACAAGCCGTTGCGCGTCGACACCGTGCTGATCTCCACGCAGCACGACCCGGAGGCGAGTCAGGAATGGCTGGCCGCCCAGCTCAGGAGCATGTCATCGACCCGGTGCTGGACGAGGTGCTCGGCGACGGCGTCAAGCATGACGATTACCGTCAGCTCGTCAACCCGACCGGCTCGTTCGTCCTCGGAGGTCCGGCCGCCGACGCCGGCCTGACCGGCCGCAAGATCATCGTCGACACGTACGGCGGCGCCGCCCACCATGGCGGCGGCGCGTTCAGCGGCAAGGACCCGTCCAAGGTCGACCGTTCCGCCGCGTACGCGACCCGCTGGGTGGCGAAGAACATCGTCGCCGCGGGGCTGGCGCACCGTGTCGAGCTGCAGGTCGCCTACGCGATTGGCGTGGCTGAACCGGTGTCGGTCAACGTCGAGACGTTCGGCACCGAAATCGGCGTGACCCGCGAGCAGATCCAGCAGGCCGTGCGCAAGGTGTTCGACCTGCGTCCCGCCGCGATCATCGACGAGCTTGACCTCAAGCGCCCGATTTACGCGAAGACCGCCGCATACGGTCACTTCGGCCGCGTCGACGTCGAGTTCCCGTGGGAGCGCACCGACAAGGTCGAAGAGCTCAAGGCCGCCATCCGCTGACTGGCAGATCACAACGATCACCCTCGGTTTCACTTCGTAACGTCCCCGACAGCGGAGGCTGCCGCGAAGCGAAACCGAGGGTGGTCTTGTCTATACACACAACATGCATACACAAAAAAGCCGCCGGACACCCGAGAAGGTTGCCGCCTGCGGCGGACTTCACCGGTGGCGTGATACAAATGAACCATGAGTACGAATGACGCGCAGCAGTTGGCGTTTGACGGCATGGCGCCGCGCAAACGCCACAAGCGCGCGCCCGCCGAGAAGATTGTGGCCGCGGAAGACCCGATCGCGCAGGTGGTGCTGGACGTGCAGGCGACCCATCTGGGCCAGACATTCGACTATCTCGTGGAGGAGCGGTGGTCGCAGACCGCACGGCCCGGCGTCATGGTGCGGGTCCGGTTCGGGGGCAGGCTCCTCAACGGCGTGATCTGGAAGCGCACGGCAGCCAGCGCCACGCCCCGCTCCGCGCTGAGATTTCTTGAACGGGTGATCAGCCCGCACGTGCTGGTATCCGAATCCATGCGCGACGATATCACGCGCATCGCCGACGCCTATGGCGGCACGCGGGCCAACATACTTCGCCTGGCGGTCCCCCGCGCGTGGCGCGCATCGACGGCGAACAGCAACTGGCCGCGCGTTCGCTATGGGTGGGAAGGCTCAGATTCTCGCACGTCTCGGACGAACTGATGCAACGGTGCTTCGACACGATACAGGCTTCATATGACGGCGCCGCCATGCTGCGCTCATCCCTGGAGGGCAGCTCGTTCGCCGCCCTGGTGATGGATGCGCGTCCGGGAGCGCGTGCGTGGGCTCGTGACGCCGCGTGGATGATCGCTGCCGCGATGAGGCAGAACCGTGCCGCCGTGGTGGTCCTGCCCGGGATAAGACAGTGCGAGGATCTCGCCGTTGCCCTGGAGGGACTGGGACTGTCCCGTTTCGCGCCGGGCGGCGCCGAGCACGGCGGATACTCCGGTGACTTCGTCGTGCTGGCCGCAGGACTGCCGCCGGCGGAACGGTACCGTGCCTATCTGGCGGCGGCGACCGGTCAGGTCGGGTGCGTCATCGGACTGCGTGCCGCCATGTATGCTCCGGTCGAGGGGCCGGCCCTGTTCATGATAGTGGATGATGCCGCGTACCAGCAGGCCGACGGGATGATGCCGTACGCGCAGGCACGCGGCGTCATGCGTCTGCGCGCTGAGTCGCACGGGGGAGTGTTTGTGGCGCTGTCGTACGCCCGTAGCCCGTTGAGCCAATGGGAATGCGAGGACCACACGGCCGTGACTGCCGTGAGCGGCCCGAGCGCATCCGTCACGCCGTTGCCAGCCGCTCGCAGGGATCAGATGCCGTGGGTGCGGTGGCTGAACCGCGAGGAGCTGGCGCGTCTCGCCGACCCGAGCATAGGCGCCCGCGTGCCGCATACCGCGGTGACGGTGTTGTCGAAGGCCTTGCAGACAGGGCCAGTGCTGCTGTCCATCCCCTCGGACGGCATGCAGGAGGCGTTGAGCTGCGTGAAATGCCATGCGCAGGCTCGTTGCGCGAAATGCACCGGCCCGCTGGGGCGCATGGGTGATGGGGTGCCGCGCTGCCGGTGGTGCGCTGCGGCGGCGGTCGACTGGCATTGCCCGCATTGCGGCTGCGAGCGCATGCGCGTGATACGGGTTGGCGCAACCGGCACCGCCCGCGAGCTGGGCGGCCTGTTCCGCGGTGTGTCCGTCGTCATATCGTCGCCGAGCCAGCCGCGAGGCGTCGTCGAGTACGTGGATGATGCGCCGCGCATCGTCATCGCCACGCCGGGAGCGGAGCCTCGCGTGCTGCCTGCATCCCGTCAATCGGAGCAGGATGCCGGCGAATATCGTGCCGTGGCGGTCCTGGACGCGTGGAACAGTCTGTATGCGCCGGGTGTGGACGCCCGCGTGGATGCGCTGACGGCGTGGATGCGGGTCATGGCGTTGTGTGCGCCCCGCACTCGTGGCGGACAGGGTCTGCTGATTGGTGAATGCGATCCTGCAGTGGCCCATGCGCTGATGATGTGGGATTCGGCGTCGCTCGCCCGGAACGAATTGCTGGAGCGTGGGCAGGCCGGCATGCCTCCGGTGTGCGCGGTCGCATGCGTAGTGGGGGCGTCGGGATGCGGTGATGGCCGCCTTGGACGATATCGGCGTGCTGCGCGGCGATTGGGCCTCGCTGGATGTTGCGGGGGAGCCGATACCCGGCATGCTGGGGCCGGTGCCGATAGCGGCTCCGGTGACGGTGAGCGAACGCGAGCTGGAGAGCACGCAGGACCGGGTCAAGGCCCTGGTCCGTGTGCCGGTCGGCATGCGTGCCCAATTGGCCGTCCGCCTGCGGTCCGCGGTGGCGCGTCACATGGCGTCGCGCACTCCTGGCGAACTGCGGTTCCAAATCGATCCCAAGGATTTGATCTGATCCGAGAGATTATCCGCCGCGTCGAGGTGTCGTTTCGAGGAAAGCGGCGGTGTGACATGTCTGACTGCCGATTGAATCAGCATTCGGAACCTTTGTTTCGGTTGGTGAGATGAGACGGGGATTCTTTGCCACGAAACGTCAAAAAATCGCTGTTTTCGGCATTCGGCCCACTTCTTGTGCCACAAAATCGGATTTAACCGGTTGCATGCCGTTTCGAGCCATGAGACCGAAACTGGGAATCATTGGAAAATGGCCGATTCTGTTATTCGGATCGTTTTTTCGTGTCGGTCGTGTGGCACGAAATGTCGAGAACGCTTGTTTTTTGCATTTCGTGGCAATGTATTCGGTCGAGAAATGCATTTCACCTGTGTGCAAAACCATTCGGGACATACCGGAACGTGTGGTCGTGGAACGGCTTCGATGACATAAAAACAACATGCGACCGAAGGGCGGAATCGTTTTGACCAGGCCGTCACTGCATCCGGTGCCCACCATGCAGGCCGGGCCTGATTCGCTGGCGGAGACCAAGATGGCCGGCGAGGCGCGGAAGGATTCCTCTTTCCGAGAATGCGACGGGTGCTGGTACGGCGACCGTTGTCTTGCTCACGGCGATTATGGCGCTGATTGATGTCGGCGTATATGACATCTGCCGCGTAGATTCGGGGCTGCCGAAACGATTCGGACGAGAACTTTCAGACGCGGCGCTTATAGTTGCATGCCGGAATGCATCGGTGCGGCGGATGATTCGCCGCGTCGTCTCGATGGCATGGAACCATGGATGTGCGCGGCCGCGCGCCGCGGAATCGTTCATTGGAATCGTTCATATGGATGGAGGCATCATGAAGGGTTGGCCGGGCGAACCGGATATGGAACATGACGTGCTGGTGGCGCAGGGACCCGCCGCGGCCGCCGACGGCAAGCCGATCAGCAACGTGATTTTCGATTTCGGCAACGTGCTGATCTACTGGGATCCGTCCGTCGTGCTGCTGCCCAGGTATTCGCAGGAGACCATCGACCAGTTCCTCGACAATGACATCTCCGGCTTCTACGACGCGAACGACCGCATGGACGGCGGCGCAAGCCCCGACGAGGGCGTTGCGTGGATGCGTGAGCATTACGGCGACAAGTGGGCGGATATCTTGCGCTACTATCTCGACAATTTCGAGGATTCCCTGACCGGCGTCGTGCCGGGTGCCCGCGTGCTCGTCAACGATCTGAAGGCCGCCGGCATTGGAGTATGGGGCCTGTCGAACTGGGAGAAGGAACTGTTCCCGATCGCGCTGAAGCACTGCGAGATCCTGCAGCGGCTCGACGGCCGTCTGGTGTCGGGGTACGTGCACATGCGCAAGCCGCACAAGGACATCTACGAGAAGGCCTTGGAGGAGTTCGGCATCAGCGCCGAAAGCAGCGTATTCATCGACGACAAGGCGATGAACATCGCGGGCGCGAACGAGGCCGGCATCCGCGGCATTCGCTTCTCGGATGCCCGCAAGCTGCGCGAGCTGCTGATCGAGCAGGGCATCGATATCCCGGCGGTTCAGTGACCTCCGCCCGTCCGCACGTCGTCCGGCGTTCGACGATGATGACAGGGCAGATGGCCTGAAGTCCCAATACCGTGGAAGGAAACGGAACACATGTTGAAAATCCTCTTTGCCGGCACGCCTGATGTCGCGGTGCCGTCCCTGCGCGCCCTCGCCGCGGACAGCGAGCACTTCGAAGTGGTCGCAGTGCTCACCCGCCCGGACGCGCCCACCGGACGCGGACGCAAGCTCACGCCCAGCCCGGTCAAGACTGCCGCGCTGGAACTGGGATTGCCGGTACTGGAATCCGACCCGGCCGAGCCGACGTTCCTTGACGAGCTGAAGGTCACCGGCGCGCAGGCCGCCGCGGTCATCGCATACGGACGAATCCTGAAGCAGTCCGTGCTGGACGCGCTGCCCTGCGGCTGGTACAACCTGCATTTCTCGCTGCTGCCGCATTGGCGTGGCGCGGCCCCCGTGCAACGAGCCATCTGGTCGGGCGACGATATGACCGGCACCAGCGTGTTCCGCATCACGCGAGCGATGGATGCCGGCCCGCTGCTGGTGCAATCCGAAACGCCGATCGGCGAGCATGAGACCGCCGGCGACCTGCTGACCCGTCTGGGAGAATCCGGAGCGCTGGTGCTGCGCGACGCGCTGCGCACCGTCGAGGACGGTACCGCCGATCCCGTGGAACAGGCGGAAGGCGATTACCCGGTGGCGGAGAAGATCCGCGTCAACGACGCGCATATCGATTTCAGTGCGCCGGTGGAAGCGGTCGACCGTCAGATTCGCGCGTGCACGCCGAATCCCGGGGCATGGACCGAACTGGATGCAGGCGGGCTCGGGCTCGACGACGGGCTGTCCACGCTGCACGTGCTGCGGGCGCACCCGGCCGATATGACCAATCCGAACGTACCCGGGTCGTTGGTGTCTGGGGCGCTCGCAGCTGGAAAGAAGAATGTCTGGATCGGCACAGGCTCCACACCTCTGGAATTGCTGGAGGTCAAGGCGCAGGGCAAGAAGGCGATGCGCGCCGCCGACTGGGCGCGAGGAGCCCGACTCTCCGAAGCCGCGCGCTGCCGGTAACGAGGTGCGCGTTGCGGACTGGAGGTAAGTGAAACCACCCCCAGTCTCGCTGTCGCTCGCCCTCGCCTGCAAATGGCCCTGCCCTTTGCTTTACGGCTCGGCCCGCCAGCGGGGCAATTATCACGCTCTCGCTGGAGGGAGCTGTCGCGAAGCGACTGAGGATGGTCTTGGCGCTATCGTCGTGCGACGTCAGCGCAGGAAGTCCAGCACCTTGGTCAGGTCGCGCTCGTTGATGGACTCGTGGGCGGCGAGCTGAGTCTTCGGCTTGGCGCAGAAGGCGATGCCGAGCCCGGCCGCCTGAATCATCGGGATGTCGTTCGCGCCGTCGCCGACCGCCACGGTCTGGCTCATGGGAACCCCGTCTCGGGCGGCCCACGCCTGCAATGCATGCAGTTTCACCGTCTTGCACACGATATTGCCCAGCACCTTGCCGGTCAGCGCGCCATCCACCACTTCCAGACGGTTCGCCAGCCAATGGTCGATATGCCCTTCGGCGGCGAGACGGTCAACGACCTCATGGAATCCCCCGGACACGACGCCGACCTTCCAACCATGACGGTGAAGCTCGTCGATCAGCGCCAACGCGCCATTGGTGAAGTGCAGCTTGTCGTGCACGGTGTCGAACACGCTCACGGGCAGTCCCTTGAGCAATGCGACACGCTCACGCAGCGCATCACAGAATTCGATTTCCCCGCGCATGGCACGTTCGGTGATCTTCGCTATCTCGTCGCCGCTGCCGGCCGCCTCGCCGAGCTCGTCGATGACTTCCTCGTCGATCAGCGTGGAATCCACATCCATGACAAGCAGACCAGGCTTCGACAGCGTCGGCGCGGCCGCGGTGCCGTCACCCATGGTGTCCGAGGGCGATTGGTGCGCGGCCGCGAACGCCTCCACGTCGGACACGTCATACGATTCGTCAGAAGGTTGCAAAGTTTCGTCAAGCATACCGTCGATTGTCGGAAATCGTTGGGACAATATCCGGTATGCATGAATCCCTGCGCATATCGGCCTTCGCGCCCGCTGCGGTGCACGGAGCGGGCGACTCCGGCTCCGCTGTCGGCGCCATTGCCAAGGTCATTGTGGCCGTCGCGGCCCCGGCGATTCGCCGGGCGCGTAATCTGATAGGGAAGCGTGCTCGAAAAAGGGGCGAACAGTGAACGATATCATGCACGACGGCACTCCGGACGGCATATGGAACTCGCAGGACCATCCGTCAGGCCTACCTGATTCAGGGCCGGTCTCATCGGCGGGCACGGGTGCCGAAAGCGCCACGGCACGACAGGACGCGAGGAAGATACGGGAGAACGTCGCACATGAGCTGGCGGCCGCCAATGACCAGCTGATGGCCAAGAACCATGCGCTCGCGCAGGCGCTGTCGCGTGCGGGCAAGGAACTCACCAAGGCGAAGGCGCAGCTGTCACAGATGGCCCAGCCCCCGAAGACCTTCGCGACGATGGTCAAGGTCGACTCGTCGATGACCGACGAGCTCGGCGTCCAGCATGCGTCGGCCGAGATCCTGACGGGCGGCAGGCGGCTGGTCGTGCCTGTGGCCGCCAACGTCAACGCGTCCCGGCTGACGGCCGGCGCCTGCGTGCTGCTCAACGAGAACATGGTATTGGTCGAGCAGCGCGGCACTGACATGCTCGGCTCTGTCCGCACGATCCGCCAGGTGTTTGATGACGGGCGTCTGATTGTCGCGGATGGCGGCGGCAACCCCAGCGTGATCCGGCGCTCGGGAGCGTTGGCGCACGAGACGTTCGCCAACGGGCAGCGCGTCATCGTCGATCCGTCGGGCCGGCTCGCCCTGGAACTGCTGCCTGACGAGAACGATGCCGACCTGGTGCTGGAGGAGGTTCCCGATGTCACCTTCGCCGACATCGGCGGGCTTGACAGCCAGATCGAACGCATCCGGGACGCCGTGCAGCTGCCGTTCCTTCACCGCGGCCTGTACGAACGGTACAATCTCAAGGCGCCCAAGGGCGTGCTGCTGTACGGCCCTCCCGGCAACGGCAAGACCATGATCGCCAAGGCCGTCGCCCATGCGCTTTCGGATGGTTTCGGCAGGGGCAGCGGCGTGTTCCTCTCGGTCAAGGGTCCGGAACTGCTCAACAAGTTCGTCGGTGAATCCGAGCGTCTGGTGCGTCAGATCTTCACCCGCGCGCGCGAACGCGCCGCGGACGGCCGGCCGGTCATCGTGTTCATCGACGAGATGGATTCGCTGCTGCGCACCCGCGGCACCGGCGTCTCCAGCGACGTGGAGACCACGATCGTGCCGCAGTTCCTCTCCGAACTCGACGGCGTGGAGAGCCTCGACAACGTTATGGTGATCGGCGCCTCGAACCGCGTGGACATGATCGACCCCGCCGTGCTCCGCCCGGGACGACTGGACGTGAAGATCCGCGTGGACCGCCCCGGGGCGGATCAGGCGGCATCCATCATTCGCCACTATCTGACCGACGACCTGCCCCTGCAGCCCGGACTGGACGCCGACGGCCTGTCGCGCGTTCTGGTGCGCGACATCTACACGCGCTCGTCGCGACGGTCACCTGTGCGACGCGTGCAACGACCAGGGGCAATGGTCGGCCATCTTCCTCTCCGACGTCGCGTCCGGTGCCATGCTCAAGAACATCGTCGACCGCGCCAAGACGAAGGCGGTGAAGGCGTCCATTCTCGGCGGCGACGACGTGGCGTTGAACGTCGAGCTGCTGGGAGAGGCCGTGGAGGACGAGTTCGTGGAGACACGAGGGTCGGTAATGGACGTCGATCCGGTGCAATGGTCGAGAATCAACGGCATGGACAACGGGCGCGTGGTCCGTATCCGTCCGGTTCCGCGCAAGGAAAAGGAGAACATGCAATGACCGTGCGACGGGTGATGGGCACGGAGACCGAATACGCGATCTCGGCGCCCGCTGTCTCACATGCCAATCCGGTGCAGCTGTCGTTCGACGTAATCGGCGCTGCCGCCGACCCCGAACGTTCGCGCATACGCTGGGACTATCGTCAGGAGGACCCCGTCAACGACGCGCGGGGCACCCGTCTGGAGAGGGCCGCGGCCCGCCCCGACATGCTTACCGACGAGCCGCAGCTCAACATCGTCAACGTCATCGCCCCCAACGGCGGCCGCATGTACGTAGACCACGCGCACCCCGAATACTCGGCGCCGGAGACCACCGACCCGTTCGAGGCGGTGCGGTACGACCATGCCGGCGACCTGCTGATGCGGCGGGCGGCCGCGTCGGCGAGCGCGGGAACGGGGCACGACATCGTCCTGCACCGCAACAACGTCGACGGCAAGGGCGCCAGCTGGGGCACCCATGAGAACTACATGATGCTCAGATCGGTGCCGTTCGACACGGTGGCGGCGCTGATGACCGCCCATTTCGTCTCACGGCAGATATACGCCGGATCCGGCCGCGTCGGCATAGGGGAGCGCAGCGAGACCGCCGGATACCAGCTCAGCCAGCGTGCCGACTACATCCACGCGATCCTCGGACTGCAGACCACCTTCGAACGCCCTATCGTCAACACGCGCGACGAATCCCACAGCCCATCCGATTATCGTCGCCTGCACGTGATCGTCGGCGACGCCAACCGCATGGACGTGCCGCAGACGCTCAAGCTGGGCGCCACCAGCATGCTGTTGTGGCTGGCCGAGCACGCGGACGAGACCGGCTATGATCTGGCAGCGCTGCTGGACTCCATGGCGCTCGTCGACCCCGTGTCGGCCATGCACACGGTG
>ENA-OQKS01000392-OQKS01000392.1-human-gut-metagenome-genome-assembly--contig:-NODE-392-length-12727-cov-3.455873_pt1 | contig 12727 bp, 10 predicted proteins | sample MGYA00242804_ERZ504808 | MGnify/ENA primary metagenome ERZ504808 (study PRJEB26092, sample SAMD00036375) | human gut metagenome | host: Homo sapiens | study: EMG produced TPA metagenomics assembly of...
ACTACTTTTTCAACAAGCAAACAGGCCCAATTTAAAAAAAGGATTGTCAAACCTTTTTTTTTAGAAATGCAACCTTTTCAGGAATACACTCCGATTGATTCCAATATAAATACCCTTTGTCAAAAGTTTTTCTATCATTATGCTTCAGCCCCAACAACATCCTATCCCAAGAATACTTTTCATCTATCATCTTATTGTAAAACGATCTATCATCCTCCGGCATATCAATCGTGCCCAGCACATATCTCAGTATTCGAATATATTCATCAATAGCCCGATCTTTTTTTTCCAATGTATTATGACTATGAGAAATACTTTCGGAACGAATCACATAATACACCAAAGGAGTCTCAATAAATCCTCTATTAAATTTGTAATATACAGGAAGAAGCATCTGCCAGTTTGGTCCAATCCAAGAAGGATATATATACCTTTCAGGATTTACCTCATCAAACATGGACATTCGAATCATGTGGCACGCCGCAGTAAAAATGGAATTGGTCATCAACGCTTGAAAAAAATGATTACGATCAAACCGATTAGGATTATGATGGGACAGGACTCCTGTAACTTTAGTGATATCATTATCCTCTACCAGCCACGCGTCACTGGTGACAACAGCACAGTCCTTATGTGTTTCCAAATAACAAACCTTTCTTTCCACAGAATCAGAAATCAATATGTCATCGTATTCCGGCCAACACAAATAGTCACCTTTCACCCGTTTTAGGCCCTCATTCACAGCAGATGACACCCCACCATTCTCTTTATATACATATTCAAATGAAATACCTGCTTTTTGGAATTTTTCCTTATAAGACAAAACCACGTCCTTTGTTCCATCTGTTGAACCATCATCTATATAAATGTATTCCATGTTTGGATATGTCTGATTTAAGATTGAATCAAGAAGTCTACCGACAAAGGAAACCCCATTCCATCCAGGAGTTATCAAACTAACCAAAGGAAAATTATTTTTCTCCATAACGATATATCAAATTAAAATATTTATTCTTCATTATTTTAATAATCTTTCCTTTTTCATCCATATCCAATCCTGTAAGAAAGACAAACAATAATGCCACCACACAATATAGAAAACTAGATATCAAGAAACTATAAAAAGTTTCTTCGCTATAATTTGCATAATACCAATAACAAATAGGAAAACTGATTATAATAGTCAACCCGACAGGACATAATACATTCTTCAGATAATGAGAAATATTTAAAAACACTATTTTTTGAAGAAACAGCAATCTTAAAAACAAAAGGATGCTTTCTATAACAATACTTACCAACAAGGCACTATATGCCGGAAATTTGAACATAAACAAAACTGCTGCTATAGGAAGATTTAATAAAAGGAAAAAGCCCATTGTCAATTGATAATTCCTAATCTTTCCCGTAGCCTGCACGGAAATACTCAACACTCCGGAAAGAGAAACAATCAAAGAATTGGCTAAAACCAATCGGGTAAAAACAACAGTTTCCTGAGGATACTCCCCCAACCATAATTGCAATAAAAAAGGTAAATTGAATATAATAGGAATTGAAAGGACATACAGTATAAAGAAAGAAATTTTACTTCCTAAATAAATAAAAGAATGCATCTTGGAAAAATCACCTACAGAAAAGCTTTTTACTATTTGAGGATTCATAGCTGTTTGGAAATTGGCTACAAAATTGCGAATGATACCATCTATCTGATAAGCTATCCCTCTAGCAGCATTAACAATAGTAGAAAAAAACAAATTTATCAATACATTTATTCCCTGCATATTAGCTAATGTAGAAATACTTCCACATAAAGACCATCCTGCAAATTCTCCCACCTCTTTCAACTTAGACCAATCAATAGAATATCGAAATCTTGTTTCTTCATATCTACGGCAATACCACCAATATGCTAATCTTAATAGAACCGATGCAAGGGCAAGACATATCGCATAAATTATTAATTTGTCCTTCGATGTCAAAAACAACATAAGACAAACGATTATCTTCATTCCTCCCTCCAATAGACCCATCATGGAAAAAAGTTTCATATTTTCACGTGCAATGATTATTGAATTATAGGGAACGCTTATTATTGTGAACAGAGTTGACAAAAGAGAACATTGGTATACGATATTTGCAGCAAATATTCTATCGGGAGGTATATTCAATATAGAATTAACAAACCAAAGCCCTAATGTTTCCCCTAATAACAAAATAGCAAATGATATTACCAAATGTAACAGCTGTATTTGACAGAAAACATTCTGAAGTGCTACAATATCATTCCTTACTAATTCAAAGGCCAAAAAACGTTGAGTAGCATTGCCCATAGCACCATTTAAAAAGGAAAGCATGACAACAAATCCTGCTATCACATTATACAATCCAAAGTCAGATGCCCCCAATTCCTTAAATATAACGCGCGATGTAAATAAAGAAATCGCTAACAAAAACAACATCCGAAAATAAAGCAGTAAAGTGTTTTTGGCTATACGTTTATTATTTAGTTGAGCATTTACAGATTCCATTATAAAAGCAATACTTGATTAGTAAATGGCCGGCTAGTACTCTATTTAGAGCAATTCCTTTTATATAAACACTTTTACAAATACCTAATTGAATAAAAATGTCCGCCATTGCTATTCTATCTTCTCGAACGGAAAAGCATGAAGATAGCTCACCGCCACCGTCATATTTCCGAAAGCGAACACCAGCCGGGTATTCCGGTGCAAACGCATGATGCACCCTTCCTTTCCCCGAAAAACGCCACCGGTAATACGAATTTTTTGCTTCTTCTGAAGATAGTCCTCCAAAGGACGGTTCATCAGTTCGATATTGTAAGGCATGGATTCGTACAGATAGATAAATTCCTCCATCTGGCTTTGAGGGATGACAGCCGCACGATGCGTGTTATAGTCCGTCACCAGATACTGGCGGGGAAGCATGGCAGACAGAATACGCTCCAACTGATCCAAGGGAGCACAGACAAACAGCCAGCCATTACCTGCAATTTCCTTCTCGTCCGTCAAAGTATTCAATTTTTGGGTGGAACCGGTAGCAAAAGCCTCTTTCACCACCCGGGCTGAGTCACGGCGGGCAGTATATTCCTCCTTGGTATAAGCACATTGCTCAAAACGTTTCCTATGATCGGCAGCTGTATAGGAAAACACTTTGAAACAGAAAAATTCCTCCTCTACACTCCCCGATAGAGTACGGAACCGGACAGCTTTCCTACCGCTGAATACACTGATATAGCGTTTCAGCTCTTTATTAGACAGATACAGATAGTACCAACTGAGTTCCGGGTATTCCTTTCCTATTCCCGCCAATGGCGTGACTCCTTCATTTGACCCCAGGTCTGAGCCGGAAGCGATTGAACTGCAGAGCAGTAACTTAGGCGCTTCGCTCGTTATGTTTTGATTGTCTGACGGGAGTACTTTTACAGATTCCGCATCGCTCTTTATTGCCATCAAAACATTACAATTTAAGTTCATAATCTTGAAATATAAGGCTCAGGCAAGCCCTTAAATTTCTTCTTTTTGGAGGGGTTCTCTTCATAAGAGAACCCCTAATTTATCTTAACTAGCTGATAATGTGGTACATAATATTCCTTAGAATTAAAACCTTTGCAAACAATAATCATTCTTAAGGCAATTTGAAGACACTTTTTCTAATGCGAAAACTTTCAGATTGAAGAATTATACGTATATTTGCAGCAAATTGGGGTTCTCTTATGAAGAGAGCCCCAATTTGCTGCAAATATCTAAAACAAGAAAATTTTGATTATCAGACTATTATATCATAGACCTACTTACCGAAATTTATTCTTCACATTCAGATTCCCGTAATATCATTTAAGATTGGATTTATTGGCAATTACAGACAAGTACCTTTCAATAAAACAATACATTAACAAAGTAAACACGATTTAGGATACACCCTTTAATTAAGACACTTCACTGTGTCCTGCACATATAAACAGCCGACCGTACTGTCATAAAAAAGAGGAAGCGTCCTCTTCTGAGATTACGCTTCCTCCATCCATACTAATTAAATCTTAACTTTGCAGCCTGAAGACTACAGGAACAGTGTATTTCACCCTCACTGCTTTTCCTCTTTGCTTGCCGGGCTTCCATTTTGGCATGGAACTGATCACGCGGATTGCTTCCTTGTCCAGATACGGATCCACACTCTTCACCACTACCGGATTCAGGATCTCTCCATGAACACCCACAACGAACTGCACCACTACCCTTCCTTGAACTCCCTGCTCGGCACTGACGGTAGGATATTTGATGTTTTCACTCAGATACCTCATCAAATCAGCATTACCGTTACGAAATACCGGCATCTCTTCCACCACCACAAATTCCACATTTTCATCCACTACTTCTTCGGGTACTTCAATAGGGGTCGGTATAATTACCGGAGCATCCGTAGGGTCTGAAGCTGCAATATCGGTTTCTGTTTCCATCGAGTTATTATCCACTATATTGAGCTCTTCCGGGTTGACGGCAGCCGGCGGAGGCGGCAGAGGTTTATCCTGATTATAGGTTACAGGAACTAATTCTTCAAAGAAATCCGGGTCACTGACTAAATCACTGATCGCGTAAGTTACATTACGTTCAGTCCATTCGAACGAAACAAACATAAACGACAGCGTCACAATGAGACCCATGAACAGCCAACGGGACTTACCCTTTTCAAGGTCGGCTCTTCGTGCTTTTTTCACTTCCATAACAAGTTGTTTTTTAAATTAGACAATATGTGAGTAAAAATCTCAGTGTCCGCTTTTAAACTGGAAGTAAGATAGTAAAAATATAGATAAGTTAAAAGAAAAGGAGTGTCTTATATTATTTTTTAATATAAAACACCCCAAATTCAATTCCGTTAAACAATTAATTAAAAATCAGCTGTTTATTTAGTTAATATTCAATTTTACGTTAACATATCCTGCTTACTCTACGGCAATGCCGGTTTCCGCCAATACAGACATCTTTTATCACAAGCTCACCATCTCCTGCAGAATACCTACCGCCGTCTCTACCGTTTCCACATTCTTGACTACCATACTACGCTTGCCGTTCTGCTCACGCAAATTGCAGTAACGCGGATTCTTGCTCATGTAATCAATCACCTTGCCAAAAGCCGCACTTTGATAATAAGGACTTTCCTGATTACTGATAAAGAACAAAGTCATTCGTCCGGCTTTCAAGAATACTTTTTCCACCCCCAACCGTTTAGCCAATCTGCGCAAAGGTACGATACGCAGAGTCAGCCTCGGAGACTTCCGAACGTCCCTCACGTGCCTTGAAAGCGAGCAGGTCCTTATCCAATTCCAATCCGTCCAGTTCACGATAAAGCAACATACGTTCGCTGCTGCTGGGGATATACTCATTGGGGAAAAGCAATTCCAAATCACTTTCCACCTGACATTCATCCACAAAGTTCTCGCCACTGATTTTCTCTTCTCCCGCTGCCTGCAACTCCTCTGCATAAAGATCGGCAAACTCATCCTCTTTCAACTCTTTCACCGCTTCGGCCAGTATCTTCTGATAAGTTTCATAACCCAAATCGGCAATGAAGCCACTCTGCTCCGCCCCCAGCATATTTCCTGCTCCACGGATATCCAAATCCTGCATGGCTATATGGATACCGCTGCCCAAATCACTGAAATTCTCAATGGCTTGAAGACGGCGCTTTGCCTCGGGAGTCAGTGAAGTCAATGGAGGCGCCAACAAATAACAGAATGCTTTTTTATTGCTTCTTCCCACACGTCCACGCATCTGGTGCAAATCACTCAAGCCAAAATTCTGCGCCTGGTTGATGATAATCGTATTGGCATTCGGTATATCAATGCCACTCTCGATAATGGTGGTTGCCAGCAGCACATCATAATCATAGTTCACAAAGTCGAAAATAATCTTCTCCAGCTTTTCGGGCTCCATCTGTCCATGACCTATGCAGACACGGCAATCGGGTATATTCCGCTTGATCATGGCTTCCAATTCTACCAGATTCTGTATGCGGTTATTGACAAAGAATACCTGTCCGTTACGACTCATTTCAAAATTGATCGCTTCCGTTATGATATCTTCATTAAAGGTATGCACCTCTGTCTGAATGGGATAACGGTTGGGAGGCGGAGTCTGAATGACAGAAAGATCACGGGCGCCCATTAAACGAGAACTGCAAAGTACGGGGGATGGGGGTAGCGGTCATAGTGAGTGTATCCACATTCACTTTCATCTGACGCAACTTCTCTTTCACACTAACTCCGAACTTTTGTTCCTCATCAATGATCAGCAATCCTAAATCTTTGAACTTAACGCTTTTACCGATGATTTTATGTGTACCGACCAAAATATTTATTTTCCCATCCGCCAGTTCCTTCACTATTCTGGAAACATCTTTCGCACTGCGGGCACGGCTCAAATAATCCACCTTACATGGAAAATCTTTCAACCGTTCGCTGAAAGTCTGAAAGTGCTGATAGGCCAGCACCGTAGTGGGAACCAGCACAGCCACCTGTTTGTTATCAGCCACAGCCTTGAAAGCAGCACGAATAGCCACTTCAGTCTTTCCGAAACCCACATCACCACACACCAGACGGTCCATAGGACGGTCGCTCTCCATATCGGCTTTGGCATCCTGAGTCGCTTTCAACTGATCGGGGGTATCCTCATAAATAAAGCTCGCCTCTAATTCATGTTGCATAAAACTGTCGGGACTATACGAGAATCCTTTTTCCTGTTTACGTTGCGAATACAGTCTGATCAGGTCACGGGCTATATCTTTGATTTTGCTCTTGGTACGCTCTTTCATTTTTTCCCACGCACCGGTCCCCAATTTGTTCAGGCGGGGAGTTTCTCCCTCCTTCCCTTTATACTTGGATATTTTATGCAGGGAATGAATGGAAACAAATACCACATCCTCATTCTGATAAATAAGTTTAATCACTTCCTGGGTAGTATTTCCATTCGGAATGCGTACCAAACCGCCAAAACGGCCTACACCATGATCTATATGTACCACAAAGTCACCCGGCTCAAACTGGCTCAACTCTTTTAAGGTCAATGCCACCTTACCGCTACGCGCCTTGTCACTACGAAGATTGTATTTATGGAAACGGTCAAAAATCTGATGGTCTGTAAAAAAGCAGCTTTTCAATACATTATCTGTAAAGCCCTCATGTAAAGTCTTGTTGACTGGAATGAACGTGATATGATCGCCACGCTCCTCAAAGATATCTTTCAGACGCTTTGCCTGCTTCTCACTATCGGTACATATATATAAGGTGTAACCTCGTTTCTGATAATCAGTGAATGAAGTGCTTACCAAATCAAAATTCTTATGAAAAATAGGCTGGACCGTCGTATCGAAAGCCAACGTTGCCTGTGGAGTTCCTGTAGGTTTGTTACCAAATTCAATCCGTTTGAAATCCAAAGCCCGTACTGTAAATTCCGCCCCGTCTATCAGCTTCAGTTCCAAATTCATCAGTTCCGTCTTCTCTCCCTCGTATGCGGCAAGCGCCTGAGGAGAGAGTGCCTCCTCCCGTACTACCTGTATTCTTTCACGTACCCAAAGAAAGTCTTTCATTGCCAGAACTGTTTCCCGAGGAATGAATTCAAAGAAAGACACCCCGCTCTTGTCGGCGGCATTCGTCAGCTCGGGCACGATGGCAATGCTCTGTTTCTTCTCTTTCGAAAGCTGGTTTTCCACTTCAAAAGTACGGATGCTGTCTACCTCGTCACCAAAAAAGTCAATACGGTAAGGATACTCGGAAGCAAAAGAGAAGACGTCAATAATACTACCGCGTACAGCATATTGCCCCGGTTCATAAACATAATCTACATGCTCGAATCCGTAACCGGCCAGCACTTCCGTGATAAACTCTGTGTCCACATGCTCACCCACACCAAGTTTTAACGTCTTGTCCATCAGTACCTCTTGTGATACCACTTTCTCCGCCAACGCTTCGGGATAAGTCACCACACATAGCGGATCGCCTTTCTGTAAACGGCTCAACACTTCCGTACGCAGGATCTCATTGGCTGCATCTTTCTGCCCATATTTAACAGCCCGACGATACGAGGATGGAAAGAACAAAATATGCTCATCACCGTTCACCTGTGTCAGGTCATGATAAAAGTAACCCGCTTCCTCCAAGTCACCCAGTACAAATACAAATGTCTGTTTATTCTCTCTAAGAAAGGAGGAAACAAATAAAGCTGCCGCAGAAGCATGTAATCCTCCCAGGAAAATAGTCCTCACTGAGGAATCTTCCAATAACGCAGCCAGTCCCTTAGTGTTAGGATGACCGGCATAAATACGTTGCAATTCCGAAATATCCATATCTTTTTTTAAGATGGGGACAAAATTAAAGAAATATCTGATTACTTCCTCCTTTTTTTGCCAACTATTCAAGATTTTCCTATTTTTGTACGCTAATATATAACCCCATGGAAACAAAAGCAATAAACACAAAATTGAAAGGACACGCACGTGTAGATGTAGCTGATGTGCTACGCGGACTGGCAGTGATGGGAATCATCATCCTGCACTCTATCGAACATTTTAATTTCTACTCATTTCCCGATACAGCCGGACAAAGTGCGTGGCTGAACTTCTCGGACAAAGCCATTTGGAACGGGTTATTCTTCATGTTCGGCGGAAAAGCATACGCCATATTCGCTTTACTTTTCGGTTTTAGCTTTTTTATTCAAGATGACAACCAACGCCTACGGGGCAATGATTTCCGTCTACGTTTTTGTTGGCGGTTAATTCTTCTTTTCCTGATAGGTAATATCAATGCCAGTTTTTTCACAGCGGAAGTGCTGGTCCTTTATTCTTTAGTAGGTTTCATCCTGCCACTGACTTGCCGGCTGAAAGACAAATGGATATTTGCATTGGCATGTCTGCTATTGATCCAGCCATTGCCGCTTTATTATGTAATACGTGCCTGTCTCGATCCGGAATTTGTTACTCCGGCCATCCCCACCCGCAGCTTCTGGAATGCAACTTTTGCAGTGCAAAGCAATGGTAATTTTCTGGAAACCATCCGTGTCAATTTATGGGAAGGACAGTTGGCAAGCCTTGCCTGGGCCTGGGATCACGGACGGGTATTCCAAACAGCCGCCCTTTTCCTGCTCGGTATGCTGATAGGGCGCAAGGAACTTTTTTTGAAAGAGCACTTGAAGGTATGGAACAAGGTACTTGCAGGCTCACTCGTCGCATTTTTCCCTTTATATGGATTGGGCAATATGCTACCGGACTTTATCACAAATAAATCCATTCTGACCCCTCTTTCACTAATCATCACCTCGCTTTCCAATTTTTGCATTTATGCTGATTCTGGTATCCGGTGTCGTCTTCGCTTTTTACAAGACAAACTTACACGACGGATTAATGAAAATAACGCCATACGGAAAGATGAGCCTTACCAATTATATTACTCAAAGTATAGTAGGTTCCATGTTATACTACAACTGGGGATTTGCATTGCACAATCAGTTTGGTATCACAGCCAGCTGCCTGGCAGGAATAGTTTTCTTCATCTTGCAATTCTCTTTCTGCCGCTGGTGGATGAATCACCACTCTCACGGCCCGATGGAATATATATGGAAACGGGCAACCTGGCTGAAATAAGCCAAGAACCGAAGTCTGCCCGCATTTGTTTATAAAAGACATACAAATAGAACTTTAAAATATGCGCGAAGAAATCATAAAACTATTAGACCAATATCGGTTAAAAGAAGCATTATCCCAAATGACAGGATATGCCACCCATACTTCCGACTGGCAATTAAAGAATGAGCTAGAAGCCCTGCAAACGTCATACGACCTGATGCTGCAATATACTTCAAAAGGGATGAAAGATCCCAATAAGGTGGAAATATACCATAAAATGTTACGCACGGCATACGAACTGGCCGACCGTATCCATATAGCCGTACAGGCAACACAAAATTACGGAGCCTATTATGACACAATGCGCACTTTTGTCCAAAGCCCTCCTCACAGCTATGCCGAATTACAAATGCAACTGGAGGCGTATACAGAAGATATGGCTACAGCACCATTGATATATACCACCGAGGCCAAAAGAAATGAAGAAATGGATGCCATGAGAAAACGTCACGAAACAGCTGTAGACGAATTATTTGAAAAAATATGGGTATCCACCCGGTGGAGTGAATCGGAATATGCTGAAGCGCAAACTTTGTTCAACTCACTATTGATCCAAGTCAACGACCTTTCCATAATGGTCAGCGCCGTTACCATGAGCCTGCTGCAAATATTCGACATCCGCAAGTTCATGTTTCTATTGAACGCCTATACCCATCAGGATACCATGCTGAATCAGCGGGCTATTGCAGGGATCGCACTAACATGCTACTATTATGAAAAGCGTATCCTTCAATACCCTGAAGCCGTGTCGCGCATAAATGAACTGAATGAAAATTCCGAGTTCATCAAAAACCTGCATCATATCCAGATTCAATTATTGCAATCTTCCCGTGAAACCCGAAAGATAGACAAGAAGATGCGTGAAGAAATCATTCCCGAAATGATGAAAAATCCCAAACTTAATTTGGAAGGACTGGATGAAGATGCCGAAGATCATAATCCGGAATGGGAAGAATGGATTGACCGTTCAGGCATTACCGATAAATTGCGCGAATTAGGTGAACTGCAAATGTCCGGGGCAGATGTGTATATGAGTACCTTTTCACAGCTGAAACAATTCCCGTTTTTCCGCAAAATTTCTCACTGGTTCTATCCTTTTGATCCCCAATATCAGGATATCGCCAAATTATCTCTCGGAAATGACGAACAAAAAATCTCTCTGCTCAACATTTTGATGAATTCGGATGTATTCTGCAATTCCGACAAATACTCTTTTTGTTTTACCATGTTACAAATGCCGGAAAGCCAAAGGAATCTCATGCAGCAACAATTGAACGGACAACATGAAGCTTCTGAAGAACTGAAAGAACGTTTAAAAGAGATGTCACAATCAAAAGCCCGCGCTGAATTCGTGAGCCGGCAATACATTCATGACCTCTACCGTTTCTTCAAATTATGGTCAAGAAGACATGAAATACATGACATTTTTGAGGACACTCTGGACTTATGGAATAAAGAAGCATTGTCTCAAGCCTTGTTACACAAAGAGTATATCAACAAACTGGCAGATTACCTATTCACACACGACGACTTGGCAGAAGCCGGAATTCTCTATGATAAATCAATTGAATTATACAATCGTAAAAATGCCGAATTATGGCAGAAAGCAGGTTTCATTTATCAGAAAATCGGTTCCTATAAAAAAGCGATAGATTATTACCTGCAATCAGATCTGCTGATCCCTGATAATACATGGAATAACCGCCATTTGGCACAATGTTATAGAAAAGAGGGAAACTACCCAAAAGCTTTGGAATATTATAACAAGGTGGAACAGGCACAGCCCGACAGTCTGAATCTGGCACTACAAATAGGACAATGCCTGATGGCACTGGAACGATACGATGAAGCACTGGCTTATTTCTTCAAAGTGGAGTATCTGGATAAAAAGCCACAGAATGCCCGACGCGCCATCGGATGGTGTTCCTTCATTACCGGCAACCATCAACAAGCCAAGAAATATTACGACTTGCTGATATCCGAGCCCAAGCCCATTATGGAAGACTGGATGAATGCAGGACATGTGTATTATATCCTGAATGAAACAGAAAAATCAATAGAATATTATCGCAAAGCCCAGGAACTATGCGACAGTCATGATGAGTTTGTCCGCCTTTACCAAATAGATAAGAAAGACTTGATAAAGCAAGGCGCCAATGAAGTAGACTTGTTTATACTTCCCGATGAATTAATTTAAAGGATTATAAGATAAATCTATTCGGGATAGAAGTTTGGTATAATTATATAAAACTTCTATCCTGACCGGATTCTCATCATCCAGACGATAATTGGCATGCACATTATAAGTGCTTAAACCATGATTCATACAATATCCGATATCATTAGGTAAGGCTGTTCTATTCCTCAACTGCCCAAGATTCAATAAAAAATAGAAGAAACTATCCACCCCATCATAATCAATCACATAAGCCTGTAAATTCAGATTCGCCTGATAGTTGATGTTATTATCATAATTATAATAAGTATGACAACTGGACACACTATCATTTGCCTCAGTAAAAACAGTCATCACCTCCTTCAACCGTCCCAACTGATCAAAAACATATTTTCCTTGCACTTTCTTCAAGAAACGATAATCGGAAGTAGCACGATAATCAGAATTGATAAAAATAGTATCTCCTTTATAATCATAGACAGTCTGTTTATCAGCTTCATAAACCTCCTCTCCTACCTCAACATACAACGGGCCCTACTCTCCCTCGCCTTGCCTTTTCCTATTTGAAACGTAACATTGCAAAGCTTATTGCCGGTATTCAAACAATCCATCTGTCCGATGGTTATCTGGTCGCCCTCATACCTTACCGGGGTATCCCCATACTTTATAATTTTACCATCACGATCATATTCCAATTTCAAAACTTGTTCTTCCTCTCCCGTTAAATCGGTGACCTTAGTCACATATGTGTCAGCTTTTTTTTCTTTACAACCATCAGCAACAAACAAGAGAACTAACAAAGAAATATATTTTACTAAACAACTTTATTTTCTATAAGTCAAGTATCATCTCTATGCAAAT
>ENA-OQKS01000394-OQKS01000394.1-human-gut-metagenome-genome-assembly--contig:-NODE-394-length-12693-cov-3.445806_pt1 | contig 12693 bp, 8 predicted proteins | sample MGYA00242804_ERZ504808 | MGnify/ENA primary metagenome ERZ504808 (study PRJEB26092, sample SAMD00036375) | human gut metagenome | host: Homo sapiens | study: EMG produced TPA metagenomics assembly of...
GTAAGAAAATAAATAACGCGTGCGCATACCGCCCTTTCTCCGGCGCTCGACGTACCTTTGTACGCCTTCGGCCTCAGGACGGGCGTCTTCGCACGCGTTATTTATTTTTCGCAGCGTAACTTTGATCAAGCCCATGCTTTTTGGCATGGGCTTTTTCATTGCGATTTTCATTGCGATTGCGCGGTGCGCGAACCGCACGGGCGGACCGCGCGTGCCCGCTTTGCGTTGGTCTGGGTTGCGTTGTATGGTTAGGACAGTTCGAAAACCGCGATGTTTCGCGGCGGACTTTTCATTCGACGGAAATTTTCCGCAATTCTTTTTTACAGCTGTCGCGGGCGCATGCCTGTGGAAGCCAAGGAAAGGCAACTACCAGTGGCAACAAGCCCTAATCTCGATGATATGAAACTGCCCGAGCTCAAGGAGCTCGCCAAGCAGATGGGACTTCGTGGTGTCTCCACCATGCGCAAGACCGAACTGATCGCAACACTTCAAGCCGCCCGTTCCGGCGGCCAGGCTCCGGCCGGCGTCACCGTGCGCGCGCCAAAGTCCGCTCCCGCCGCAGACGCTGAGGTCAAATCGGCAAAGGACAAGAAGGCCGATGAAGCCAAGCAGGAGGAACGCCCCGTCCGTGCCAAGCAGGCCAAGTCCGCGGAATCCTCCGAAGTCGCGGATGCCGTGGCAGCGGTGGACGCGTTGAAGCCGAACGATGAAGCGCCGAAGCGTCGTCGCCATCGTGACGCCGAAGCCGGCGCCGACCTGCTCGCCGAACTGGGCCTTGACGATGCCGCTCCGAAGCAGGATGACCGCCGTCGCCGTCGTGATGACGACCGTAGGGACGATTTCGAGCCGCGTCGCCGCCGTCGCGTGGCGGACGGGCCGAAGAGCGAAGACGTCGTGCGCGACCTTGATGACATCCTCGCCACGCTGCCGTCGCAGGAAGACGCCGATGATGATAAGCGTCGCGACGAGACCGAAGACAACGAATACCGTCACAGCCGTGGACGCAACGATCGCCGTGGCCGCCGTATGCGTGGCCGTGACCGCGATTATGACGAGCGTGACGAGCGTCGCGGCAGGGGCGATCGCAATGATCGCAACGACCGTAACGATCGCGCCGACCGCATGGACCGCAACGCCGACCGCGACCAGCGCAACGATCGTATGGATCGCGCCGACCGCGACCAGCATCGCGACGAGCCGAAGGAAGACCTCGTGCCGGTCGCCGGCATCGTCGACGTGCTCGACTCCTACGCGTTCGTGCGTACGTCCGGCTACCTGCCGGGACCGAACGACGTGTATGTCTCCATGGGCCAGGTCAAGAAGTACGGCCTGCGCAAGGGCGACGCCGTGCACGGCTCCATCCGCGCCCCGCGTGAAGGCGAACGTCGCAACCAGCGTCAGAAGTTCGTGCCGCTGCAGTCCATCGACTCCATCAACGGCATGAGCGTCGAGGAAGCGCAGCATCGTCCGCAGTTCAGCAAGCTCACCCCGCTGTATCCGCAGGAACGCCTGAAGCAGGAGACCACGCCGAACAAGCTCACCGGCCGCCTCATCGACATCGTGGCGCCGATCGGCAAGGGCCAGCGTGGCCTGATCGTGTCCCCGCCGAAGGCCGGCAAGACCATCACCCTGCAGAACATCGCCAACGCGATCGCCACCAACAATCCGGAAGTCCACCTGATGGTCGTCCTCGTGGACGAACGTCCGGAGGAAGTCACCGACATGGAACGCACGGTGCAGGGCGAGGTCATTTCCTCCACCTTCGACCGTCCGGCCTCCGACCACACCACCGTCGCCGAACTGGCCATCGAACGCGCCAAGCGTCTCGTGGAGCTCGGCCAGGACGTGGTGGTGCTGCTCGACTCCATGACCCGCTTGGCCCGCGCCTACAACATCGCAGCCCCGGCCTCCGGACGCATCCTGTCCGGCGGTGTGGACGCGCAGGCGCTGTACCCGCCGAAGAAGTTCTTCGGCGCGGCCCGCAACATCGAAAACGGCGGCTCCCTGACCATCATCTCCTCCGCGCTGGTGGAAACCGGTTCCAAGATGGACGAGGTGATCTTCGAGGAATTCAAGGGCACCGGCAACATGGAACTGCGCCTGAGCCGTGAGCTCGCCGACAAGCGCCTGTTCCCGGCCATCGACGTGAACGCCTCCGGCACCCGCCGCGAGGAGCTCATCACCGATCCGCAGGAACTGCCGATCATCTACCGTCTGCGTCGCCTGCTGGGCGGCCTCGAGCCGGAACAGGCCTACCAGACGCTTGTGCCACGCCTGAAGAAGACAGCGACCAACCGCGATTTCATGGCGTCGCTCATCCAGCAGAGCGGCAACGCCACCAACGGCAACTGAGTCGTCGGCTGCAAGCGAATCTGAAGGTTTGAGGGGCTGCATGGCAATCGCCGTGTAGCCCCTTTCCTATGCGTGCGTTTCGACGAATTTCGTGAGATTGACCATTTTTTGGACAACGTTGTCAATTAAAAAATAGGTAAAAATACGACGAGAAAAGATAAATGGGGAAAATATATATGGTCGATATGGGGGTATGAGCTAAATAAAACAAAGATATTTCATGACAGCGTTGCGCCGTCCGGATAAACTGCGGCGATTCCGCGACGGTATGTGCGCGGTAGTGGGTATGGTAAGGAAGAAAAAGAACATGGAACTGCAGTGGGGACGGTCGATTGCGGCCGGTGCAGTGGATTGTTGGAAAAGGGGTATGAATGACCAACAGTGACAATGGTCCGGTAGACGCACGTACGGTTGCGAGCCAGCTCGACGCGACCGATGGCGTAATCCTCGACATGCTTGAAAAGGATGGCCGAGCCACGCTGTCCCACCTTTCCGAGGCGACAGGCCTGTCCGTGTCCGCCGTGCAGTCGCGCGTGCAGAAGCTTGAGCGTCGCGGCGTGATCCGCGGCTACAAGGCGGTTATCGACGACGAGCGCCGCGGCCTTGCGGTGAACGCCTACATCGCGGTCACGCCCATCGATTACTCCCAGGAAGCCGAGATTCCAGACAAGCTCAAAAACATCGACGGCATCATGTCCTGCGATTCCGTCGCCGGTTCGCCCAGCTTCATGCTCACCGTTCGCGTCGAATCGCCCAGCAAGCTCGAAGAGCTGTTGAACCTCATCCATCGCACGGTGTCGGTCAGCACCGAAACCACCATCGTGCTGCAGCGTTACTTCGCGAAGTGACCGCTGTTCGGCAGATGCCGCGGTAGGGTGCGCGGTAGGCTTATACCCATGAGCGACAGCGAACATGACTGGCTTCGGCCAGAAGAAGAAACCGAATCCGAAACCATCATCGACGCGCGCACCGCGCAGAACAACCCCGAAGTGGCCGATGTGGTGGCTAAAATCGCCTCGCTGCGCCAATCGATAGACAACGTCGACACCGCCATCGTCTCGCTGCTGGCGGAACGGTTCAAATACACGTCGCAGGTGGGTGTGCTCAAGGCGCGTGCGGGCTTCGCGCCGGCCGATTACCAGCGTGAACATGCCCAGATCGAGCGTCTGCATCGCATTGCCGATGAAGCCGGACTGGATCCGGAAATCGCCGAAATGTACCGCGAATTCGTGGTGACCGAGGCCAAGCGCCGCCACAAGCGCATCGCCGAAAACGGGGGAGACCCGGGCGTACTCGACGTTTTCGCCTGAGCCGTCCGTTTTCTGCGCGCCCCGCGCGAACGTCCATTGCCGACGGGCATGCCGGGCACTACATTAAATGCCTTGGAAAGTTGTTTCGATTGCGATTGAGAGGTCCGGCATGCGCCACGCCACCGCGAACCGTCCATCCGGTGCCCGACGCCCGCTTGCCGCGGCGATCGCGGTCGCCGTCATCACCGCCGCTCCCGTCGCGGCAGTCGGCGTGAACGACGCGATATCGGCCTTGCAACAGAATGGGCAGTACGCGGCCGATGCATCGCATGATGACGTGATGAGCGCCTACACCTCCATCGACAAACCAGGCCGCCTTTTCCTGACCAACAGCGGATCCTCCACGTCGAAACGCGTTCCCAAAGGCGTTGTCGCATTGCCGTGGAAAATATCCGCCTCCTTCACCCTCAACGGGCCCGACGTAAGCGTTTCCGACGTTTCCGGCGCTTCCGGCATGATCGGCATACGCATCGCCCTGCATGCCACGAAACCCGACGTGACCGCCAATCTGACGCCAATCGTCGCCTTCACCATTCCCGGACGCGTCGGCAGTGACGTGACCGCCGATGACGGCGTGCTCGTCTCATCCGACAACACCTCGACCCTGGTGGCTGCGGTCGGCAAACCGGGCGAGGACCTGACCTTCAACGCCTACGTGACGGCGAAGCACTTCACCATGAGCTCACTGTCCATCGCCGCGGTGGAAGGCAACGTTCAGCAATCACTGCCTGACCTGACCAAGCGCGCAACCACCTTGGTGGACGGTCTGACCAACGTCGGCTCGCAACGCAACCGCAAGCTCATCGCCCAACTGGAACAGCTCAGAGACAACGAGAAAGCGCTTGCCAAACAGACCATCGCCGTACGTTCCAAAGCGCACGATCAGGCGTTCGACGGCTACATCGACACGTATGTGGGCTCATACACCACGCATCTGTCCGGTTCGATCGGCAACGCCACACAGCTTCCCGCTATTCTCGGCACCGCGTCCGAACTGAACGGCGATACCTCCGTAGCTAAATCCGTGGCAGACCTGGCCAACGCCGTCAACGACGTGAGCGCCGCATACCGGCATATCGGCGCGGCCGACGCCGTCGACGAGGTGATTCGCACCATCGAACAGCGCGGCACATCCGGCTTGGTGAACGAGCTCACCAAGCGCGCCGGCGAGGAACAACAGCGCGGCTCCAAAGACTACAGTGCCGGCCAATCGCAGCTGTCCGCGGCCATGATCCCGTATTCGATGGATTTCACCGACGCATACACGGCTCGGCTTAAGGAACTGGGCGCCACCGCAGGCACGGCTGGCAGCTACGAAACCCAGGCGATCGCCGACGTGCGTGCCGGCATCAAAGACAATGAGAAGCTCAAAACCGCGTCCGACAAGGTGTCCGCGGCGATGACCGCGTTGGCGGACGCCAGCGAGCACACCGGACAGGCCAGCGCATTCCACCAGATCGTGCTGCGATTCGCCGACCAGCTGGATTCGGATGACGACACGTCCGAATCGGGCGCTGCCGATGACGCTTCTGTGCTGGACACGTTGCGTTCCGCCTCCGCCAGCCAATCGTTGTGCGCGAAAGCCGAGAAACGGCGGTCCCGTGCGCAACGCAAGGCCGAACGCGCGCAGGCGAAGAACAACACCGCCGATTCGACCAGCTTGGTCGATGACAAGAACGCCATCAGCATGGATGATGTGATGAGCTACGCGGGCGGACTACGCCCGTCGTTCGGCGCCGCAGCGGACACCACGTCGAAGAATGTGGCGAAAGTCGGGGGAGTGGACGGCTCTTCGAAGAACAGCGGTGGCGATTCGTCCGACGGTTCGGCGGATTCGTCCGCCAGCTCGCTACCAATTACCGGCTATGGCTTGGCGAAAACCGGTTTCACGCCGGATAATGGCGATTTGATTGACGAGACGGTCGAATTGGCCGCCGCTGCGGAAGTTTTCGACGATGCGCTGCAGGCTGGATTGGGTGGGAACGGTTCCGGAAATTCGTCCGCTGGCCCGCAGTACCTCCTGTCCGTTCCGGTGCTGTAGAGCACGCGGTTTGTGCGATGCGCTAAATCCGATAGTGCTCCGTCGCTTACGTGGTGCGTTTCGGGGTTTTTGATTGCGATTTCCGCCTCCGCTTGTGCATTCGTTGAGATTACGCCCATAAAAACCATTTTTCGCGTACGGGTTTGTGCGCAGGGGCAGGAATGTACGCTGAGAACAGCCGAGAACGGGATAAGGACGGTTCTATGCGCGCACGTCTTGCGATTTAGGGCGATTCTGCACGGACGTGAGCAAAAGGGGATATGATTTTGACCGTTTTGCCTGCGATTTATACCCCTTTTCGCTCACGAAAGCATTTTTCCCGCGATTTTGACTGAATATGAGCAAAAGGGGGCACGGTTAGTTGCAGACAGTGACGGGATATACGAGGGGCCTCTCCTTCATGCAAAGGAAAGGCCCCTCGTATGTGGGTGAAGTGAGCGGCTGCGCTACAAAAGCCGCTGGCGGCTCACCTCAGAGACTCACTTCTTCGGTTTCTTGGCCGGCGGTTCGCCTAGCTCGCTTTCGGCGACCGTCACATCGGCGGCCTCGTTCTCACCCTCGGCGGCAGCCGGTGCGGTGAAGGCGATCGGTCCGGTCACGCGACCAGCTTCGGCGATATCGCCCAGCGCGGCCTCGATGGACCCGCGCACATCGTCGGCAACGGCAAGCGTCACAGACAAGATCGGGGTCTTCATCGAAACCTTGGCCTTCGACTTGATGCCACGCAGCGCGGCCAGAGCCTCACCGGCATGAGCAAGCAGATCGGCGGATGCGTCGCCGGCGGCGGCCGCGTACACGTCGGCCACAGGCCATGCGGCGCGGTGCACGGAGCCCTCGCCCTCATGCATCCAGCTCCACACCTCTTCGGTGGCATACGGCAGGTACGGGGCCAGCAGGCGCGCGAACGCATCAAGACCCAGGCCCAGCGTGGTGCGTGCGGACTTCACCGCGGCCTCGCTCGGCACGTTGCCGGTGGAATCGGCGGTGCCATAAGCACGGTTCTTGACCAGCTCGATGTAGTCGTCGCAGAACTGCCAGAAGTAGTTCTCGATGACTTCCAGAGCCTTGGAATGCTCGTAGTTGTTGAGATCGTCGGTGGCTTCGCGGACCACGGCGGCCATCTTGGACATCGCGGAACGGTCGATCGGCTCGGTCACGTCGGCCGGGTTCCATGCGGCGACTGCCGGAGCGCCCACGTGATGGTTCTCGTCCTCACGTCCGATGGCCAGAGCGAACTTGGTGGCGTTGAGCAGCTTGATGGCAAGACGGCGGCCGATCTTCATCTGACCCTCGTCGTACGTGGCGTCCAGACCCAGACGGGCGGCGGCGGCCCAGTAACGCACCGCGTCGGCGCCGAACTGCTTGATCGGCTTGTCCGGCACGACCACGTTGCCCTTGGACTTCGACATCTTCTTGTGGTCCGGATCGAGGATCCAGCCCGACAGCGTGGTGTTGGACCACGGCAGGCACTTGTTCTCCAAGTGCGCGCGGTCCATGGTGGAGAACAGCCAGGTGCGGATGATGTCCTGACCCTGCGGACGCAGATCCATCGGGAAGGTGGCGTTGAAAATGGCCTGGTTCTCCTCGCCCGGTTCCTCCCAGCGGGTCACGATCTGCGGGGTGAGCGACGAGGTGGCCCAAGTATCCATGATGTCCGGCTCGGCGGTGAAGCCGCCCGGCACGTCACGCTGGTCCTCGGTGTAGCCTTCCGGCACATCGTCGGTCGGATCGATCGGCAGACGGTCCTCGCTCGGGGTGATCGGATGATCGTAATCCGGGGTGCCATCCTCCTTCACCGGGTACCACAGCGGGAACGGAACGCCGAAGAAGCGCTGGCGGGAGATCAGCCAGTCGCCGTTGAGGCCGTGCACCCAGTTCTCGTAGCGCACGCGCATGAAATCGGGGTGGAAGTTCAGCTCCTTGCCGCGCGCGATGAGCTCGGCGTTCAGCTTCTCGTCGGTGCCGCCGTTCTTCAGGTACCACTGGCGGGAGGTGACGATTTCGAGCGGCTTGTCGCCCTTCTCGTAGAAGTTCGTCATACGCTTGGTCGGGGTCGGCTCGCCGTCCAGGTCGCCGGCCTCGCGCAGCGCGTCGACGATGATCTTGCGGGCGGAGAACGTGGTCTTGCCGGCGGTCGCGGCGAACATCTCACGGCCGGCCGGGTCGGTGATCCAATCCGGGGTGTCCATGACGATGCGGCCGTTGCGTTGGATGATCGGGCGGGTCGGCAGCTTCAGGTCGCGCCACCACTCGACATCGGTCACGTCACCGAAGGTGCAGCACATCGCGATGCCGGCGCCCTTGTCCATCTCGGCGGCCGGGTGCGCGAGAATCGGCACCTTGACCTTGAACAGCGGGGAGTACACGGACTGGCCGAAATACTGCTTGTAACGCTCGTCGTTCGGGTTCGCGATCAGCGAGGTGCAGGCCGCGAGCAGCTCGGGACGGGTGGTCTCGATGTAGATCGGCGTGCCGTCCTCGAAACGGAAGGCGACCTTGTGGTAGAAGCCGGGGTATTCGCGGCTTTCCAGCTCGGCCTGGGCCACGGCGGTCTGGAACGTCACGTCCCACAGGCCGGGCGCGTCCTGCTGATACGCCTCACCGCGCGCGAGGTTGCGCAGGAACGCCTTCTGGGCCACGCGCTGCGGATGCTCGCCGATGGTGTGGTAGGTCTGCGACCAGTCGATGGACAGGCCGAGGGAACGCCACAGCGCCTCGAACTGCTTCTCGTCCTGGGCGGTGAGCTTCTCGCACAGCTCGATGAAGTTCTTGCGCGAGACCGGCACCTGATCCTTGGCGTCGATCTTCTTGCCGTCGGTGCCCTCGAACGGCGGCTTGAAATCAGGATCGTACTTGAGCGACGTGTCCACGCGCACGCCGTAGTAGTTCTGCACGCGGCGCTCGGTGGGCAGGCCGTTGTCGTCCCAGCCCATCGGATAGAACACGTCATAGCCTTGCATGCGCTTGAATCGCGCGATCACGTCGGTGTGCGTGTAGCTGAACACGTGGCCGACATGCAGATGGCCGGATACGGTGGGCGGCGGGGTATCGATGGAATAGACGGCCTTGCGGTCGCGGGTGCCCTGGAACTTGTAGACTCCGTCCTCGTCCCATTCGCCGCGCCACTTGTCTTCGAGCCCGTCGACGCCGACCTTGTCGGGCAACGGGGTGAGGTGTGCCTTGATGATGCTGTTATCCTGCTCTTCGGTCATAAGCGACAGTCTAGAAAGCAATCGTGACAACAGCCGCGCGGCTGCGTCCGCCGGCGGGCGGGTCCGGGCGCATGGACCCCCGAATCAGTCCGTGGTGGTCATATCGGCGAGCGGCAGCTGCGTGTAGGTCATGTTGACGGGCACTCCGGTGATGTTGCTGCGGTACGCGCTGATCGGCTTGCGCGTGCAGATCCAGTCCACCGGCGAATCGTCGTCGAGCGTGCCGATGAACGACTGGAAGTTCTTCGCGTAGTCGTCGCTGCTGAAGGACTTTCAGCGCCTTGCTCCACGCGCTCTGCGAGTCGGTGCTGACGAAGCCGATGTACGAGTTGCTGTTCATCAGGAGGTCCAGATCGTCCTCGCCGTCGGTCTCGTAGATCGTGAAGTCGTATTGGTGGTCCTGCGTCACGGTCTTGCTCCATGTGGCATCGTCGACCATCGACACGGACACGTCCGAATACGCGGGTTCGGCGTACATCGTCTGCTTGACCTGTTCGCCGATCTGGGAGCCGTATTCCTTCGGATAGACGAAGGTCAGCGGTCGTCTGGAGACGCGGAAACGGAAGTATTTGATCAGGTCGTTGCCCTTGCCGATGTCGTGGCCGAACGTCTCATCCGTCTTCTGATATCCGTCGTCGAGCGGTGACAGCGGCCCGGTCATGACCGTGCCGCCGCCCAGCGCCTCGGTCATCGCGTTCTTGTCGATGAGGTAGCGCACTGCCTGCCGGAACCGCTTGTCGGAAAGGATGGACTGCGTGTTGTTGCTGAAGGCGAGCACGACCTTGCGGTTGCTGACGCCCTGCTTCTTGACGATGCCGTCATCTTTCACCGCGTCGGCGGCGGACTGATCCAGCGCGATGGCCGCGTCGATCTGGCCGTTGTTCAGAGCCTTGGCCAGCTCCGTGGTGTCGGCCGCGAAGTTGACGGTGACGGTCTTGGCCTTGGACTTGCTACCCCAATAGTGGTCGTTGCGGCTCAGCGTCAGCTGCTTGCCGGATTGCCATTGGGAGACGGTGAACGGTCCGGACCCGCTGGCCTGCTTTGCGTAGTCGATGTTCTCACGCTGGTTGTAGACGATGCCGATGCGCGTGGTGAGCTTGGCGAGCAGCCGCGGGTCGGGTTCGCGAAGCCGCAGCACCAGCGTGCTGTTGCCGTCCGACTCCACGTTGGACAGCGCGGACAGTTCGTCGCTGCTGACATACTTCTTGGTGATGATCTGCTGCAGGGACCATACGGCGTCGGACGAGGTGATCGTGGTGCCGTCGGCGAACGTCGCGCCGCTGCGCAGGTTGAAGCGGTAGGTGGTGCCGTCTTCGGACACCTTCCACGAGGAGGCGAGCGACGGCTGGATCTTGTTGTTGTCATCGCGCTTCAGCAGCGTCTCATAGACGTTGCCGAGAAGGACGCGGTCGAGCGAATCGTCGTCGGTTGTCCGGATATCCAATGATTCCGGGGCGCCGGTGATGCCGACGCTCACCTTGACGCTTGATTGCAGGCCGCTGAAGGTGGGCAGCGTGTATCTGCGGTGCAGCAGGGACCAGCCCAGCCAGACGGCGCAGCCGAGCACCCCCGCGACGATGACAAAGATGATGGCGGACTTCGCCGAACTGCTGATGGAGGTATGCCGTGCGCTGTGCTGCATGGCTCCGAGTGTAATGCCCGGGGTAAACGGGTCGACGGGGGATCCCTGATGCGTGGGATACCGGCCGGGTCCGTCCGCTTGGTCTATATCAGTGAGCTCGGGCAGGTGTCATGAAGTGGACACACCGCGCAATCGGGTTTGCGCGCGTGACAGGTGGCGCGTCCATGCAGAATCAGCCGGTGCGACAGGTCGGTCCACTGCGACGGCTCGAAATACGAGCAGATCTCCCGCTCGATATGCACCGGATCTGGACTGGACGAGTTCCAGTCGCCGCGCCAGCGCAGCCGTCCCGTCACGCGGATCACATGCGTATCGACGGGGAATCCGGGCACGCCGAACGCGTTGCCCAACACCACGTTGGCCGTCTTGCGGCCGACACCGGGCAACGTCACCAGCGAGTCCATCGTATCGGGGACCTCGCCACCGAAACGGTCACGCAGCACTACGGCCAATCCCAGCAGATGCTTGGTCTTGGAACGGTAGAAGCCGAGCGGGTGGATGATGTCTTCGACGTCCTGCGGATTCGCTGCGGCCAGGGATGCGGCATCGGGGAAACGCGAGAACAGCTCGGGCGTGACGGTGTTCACCCGCTTGTCGGTCGTCTGGGCGCTGAGCACGGTGGCTATCAGCAATTGCAGGGGAGAAGTGAAATCCAAGGCGCATTTCGGGTGCGGGAACGCCTCGACGAGCAATGCGTACTCCTCGTGCATCCGCTGGATGCGTGCCCGTTTGGATTCGCGTGGCATGATGCGCCGGTCTTACTGGGCGTTGGCGTCAGTGTCGTCGGAAGCCGTCGGAGCCGCGAGTGACTTGTCTCCCTCGCCCTCGGGCGGGTCGAAACGGTAGCCGACGTTGCGCACGGTACCGATCAGATGTTCGTATTCGCCGCCCAGCTTGGCGCGCAGGCGACGGATGTGCACGTCGACGGTACGGGTGCCGCCGTAATAGTCGTATCCCCACACCTCCTGCAGGAGCTGCGCGCGCGTGAACACACGACCGGGATGCTGCACCAGATACTTCAGCAGTTCGAATTCCTTGTACGCCAGATCGATGGGCCTGCCGTGCAGCGATGCCGTGTAGCCGTTGGTATCCACCACGAGATCGCCGGAACGGATCTGGCCATCCTCGGTGCGCTCCGAATCGTCCGTGGTGCTGGCACCTGTGATCGGCGCATTGCCGCGTTCCGACACCAGTCGCAGGCGCCCCTCCACCTCGGCGGGTGAAGCGGAGGCCACCACCACATCGGCGATGCCCCACTGCGAGTTGACGACGGTGAACCCGCCCTCGGTGAGGATCAGCACGATCGGCGTGGCCAGGCCGGAAGCGTGAATCAGCCGGCACAGCGTCTTCGCCGTGGCGAGGTCATCCCGGGCGTCGAGGAAGAGCACGGTGTTCTCCGGCATCTTCACCAGGCTTGCGGCGTCCATCGGCAGCACGCGCACGCGGTGGGACAGCAGTGCAAGTGAGGGAAGCACGGTGGCAGGGTCGTCCGCGAATGTCATCAGCGTCAAATCAGTCAACCGCTTCCCCTTTCCTGAATATGGATAACCGTAGTACCCATATGGTTAGTGGTCATATTGTAGGCGCATAATGTGGACAGCCGACGCTAGGCTAGAGTTAGTGGAATGGCGGTCGCGAGGCTGCCGCGGATTGCGATTTGTGGAGTGTGATGACGATGGGCGACGGCGAACAGCGTACCGGAAGCTCGATTGGCCGCGTACTTGCGGTTCAGGCGGTGGCATACGTGGTGCTATTCGGCGTGACGGGCGTGCTGGAGTTCACGTTCGGGAACCAGGGCGGTGTGGCGCAAGGGGTTGCGATCGCGCTCGCCGTGGTGCTGCTCGTGCTATTCCAGGTTGGGTGGCCGTTCCGTGCCGGCATTGCCGACCGCCTGATCGGCGCGGTTGCGGGCGTGCTGTCGATTCTGTGCGCGCGGACGTCGTTGGCCAGCCAGCTGTTTTACCCCGCGTACGAGGGCGGGCGTCTTGCGGATGATGGACGTCTGGTGATGTATCAGCTGGTGCGTTGGGCGGCGTGCTTCGCGATACTGCTGATCGCGGCGACGATCATCGCGTTCGGCCGGCAGATGGTGCGCGCGGAGCGCAGCCACCTGATTCGCGCGCTGTCGCACTGCAG
>ENA-OQKS01000396-OQKS01000396.1-human-gut-metagenome-genome-assembly--contig:-NODE-396-length-12619-cov-2.980067_pt1 | contig 12619 bp, 14 predicted proteins | sample MGYA00242804_ERZ504808 | MGnify/ENA primary metagenome ERZ504808 (study PRJEB26092, sample SAMD00036375) | human gut metagenome | host: Homo sapiens | study: EMG produced TPA metagenomics assembly of...
ACCGTTCTTCTACTCGCCTTCTTTTGACATCTGGATCGTTGTGTAGGTACTGTTGGAACCGGTACCTGCGATCACCGGGATTCTTCCCTTGACACGCTCGATCGCAAATTTTGATGCATTCCATGTGCTCTTCTTCTGATAAAGTAGAAGATTCACCTGTTGTTCCGCAGATGATAATACTGTCGGTCCCATGTGTACAATGGTAGTCCAGCATTTCATCCAGTTTCGTCATAATTTATACTCTCGTCCTCATGAAACGGCGTTACAAGTGCCACTCCTGATCCTGTAAATATAGCCATAATATTCCTCCTGACATGTTGCTTTATGATACTAAACGATTAAAATAAGTTTAGCATTAAATGCAGGCACTGTCAATCAGAGTCTTTTCCAGTTTACTGACCGAAACTTCATAGGCAACCCTCTTTTCTGTCTCGGTATCTGAAATCCGTTTTACATATTCCCTGCTCTGGATCCTTCCCAGAATCTGTACATGCTCTCCCACTTCAAAGCCGGAGGCATATCTTGCATTTCTCCCCCAGCAGATACATGGAATATAATCAGATTTTCCATATGGGCGGTTAACCGCAAGCAAAAGATCTGCGATCTCCCTTCCAAGCGGTGTCTTCCGGTAGATCGGTTCCTTGCAGATATAGCCATCCAGCCAGATACTGTTGGTCTTTGTCCCGTCAGGTTCTTCTTCCATAAAGGAAATCTCCCGTACAAATACGGATAATACCAGACGGTTTTTCTGCTCTTCATGCCGGTTGTAAGAGCGGAACTGTCCATGCACCATAATATACTCTCCGGTATAATCCTGTGTCACGTCGATCAGTCTCTCTGAGATCATCAGCGGAATACGGTCTTCTGAATTGCTCAGTCTTTTCACTTCTACCTCTACCATATAAAAGCCTTCTCCGAAGACCTCATGGCTGAATGAAAATTCAGTTGCTACCTTTCCCATGATCGTTACCTGGTTATTTTCAATAATCTTATCTGACATAATTTTAAGTTCTCCTTCCTCTAAAACGTATTTCCTATGGTCTTTAATAATCTATGCCTAAAGTACAGAATTTAGAACAACTTTTTTAAACTCTTGTAAAAATTTCAAAAATGTGGTAGACTAATAAAGTTGTATATATTAAATTAGAAGTGTTTACAAGTGAAGATTCAAAGAAAAGGATGTTATAAAATGAAGACAAAACGCGAAGATGTAAGAAATATCGCAATTATCGCCCATGTTGACCACGGTAAAACGACACTGGTAGATGAATTATTAAAGCAAAGCGGCGTATTCCGTGAAAATCAGGCCGTTGAGGAACGTGTCATGGATTCCAACGATATTGAAAAAGAAAGAGGAATCACAATTTTATCTAAAAATACAGCCATTCACTACGAGGGAGTAAAAATCAACATCGTTGACACTCCTGGCCACGCAGACTTCGGTGGTGAAGTAGAACGTGTATTAAAAATGGTTGATGTGTAATTCTTGTTGTCGATGCATTTGTAGGGTCCAATGCCACAGACAAAGTTTGTATTAAAGAAAGCATTAGAGCTTGATCTGTCTGTGATCGTATGTGTCAATAAAGTAGACCGTCCAGAAGCAAGACCAGATGAAGTTGTTGATGAGACATTAGAACTATTAATGGAATTAGATGCAGGGGATAAACAGCTTGACTGTCCATTTGTATTTGCATCAGCCAAAGAAGGATTCGCAACATTAGATCTTGATGGTGAGAAGAAAGATATGAAACCATTATTGAGACGATCATTGAACATATCGAAGCACCAGAAGGTGATCCAGAGAAACCATTACAGGTATTGATCAGTACGATCGACTACAATGAATATGTTGGACGTATCGGAATCGGTAAAGTAGATAATGGTGAGATCGCGGTCAACAAAGAATGCATCGTAGTGAATGCTCATGACCCAGAACGTAAAGAAAAAGTCCGCATTACAAAATTATATGAATTTGAAGGACTTGATAAAGTCGATGTAAAGGATGCACAGGTAGGATCTATTGTAGCGATCTCAGGAATCTCAGATCTGTCAATTGGAGATACGATCTGTGATGTGGATGGAGCAGAAGCAATTCCATTCCAGAAGATCTCAGAGCCAACGATCTCTATGCAGTTTATGGTAAATGACAGCCCTCTTGCAGGTCAGGAAGGTAAATATGTTACATCAAGACATATCAGAGACAGATTGTTCAGAGAATTGAATACGGATGTCAGCCTTCGTGTGGAAGAAAGTGAGAATCAGGACAGCTATAAAGTATCTGGACGTGGAGAATTACATTTATCTGTATTGATCGAGAACATGCGTCGTGAAGGATATGAATTTGCAGTCAGTAAAGCAGAAGTATTATATCATTATGATGAGAATGGTAAGAAATTAGAGCCAATGGAGATTGCCGTCATTGATGTTCCAGAAGAATTTACAGGGGCAGTTATTGAGAAGTTAAGCCAGAGAAAAAGGTGAACTTCAGAATATGACAGCAGCCAATGGAGGTTATGCAAGACTTGAATTCTCTATCCCATCCAGAGGACTGATCGGGTATCGTGGAGAATTTATGACAGATACAAAAGGAAATGGTATCTTAAATACACTGTTTGATGGATATGGACCATACAAAGGGGATATCCAGTATCGTAAACAGGGATCATTGATCGCATATGAAGCAGGAGAAACGATCACATATGGTCTGTTTAATGCACAGGAGAGAGGTACTTTATTTGTAGGACCTGGTGAGAAAGTATACGGTGGAATGGTCATCGGACAGACTGGTAAAACAGAAGATATCGAGATCAACGTATGCCGCAGCAAGAAGCTTACAAATACACGTGCTTCAGGATCAGATGATGCATTAAAATTATCTCCTCCAAAGATCTTAAGCTTAGAGCAGGCATTAGAGTTTATCGATACGGATGAATTACTTGAGATCACTCCAGAGAATATCCGTATCCGCAAGAAGATCTTAGATCCAACAATGAGAAAACGTGCAAAATTCTCATAAGATCATGCACGGTATGAAAGCCGTTTAAAACATGTCGAAAAAGTGTGACTAACTTTGTCGAAGGATTTTTCTTCTAATTGTGTCAAAATTGGAATACGATTTAAAGTATACTAATAGAACACAAGAAGGGAGAAAGAGTATGACAGAGCAGGGAATCAATCATAATCAAGTGGAGGTTTGCGGACGTATCAATTCAGCGTTTGAATACAGCCATGAGATTTTCGGAGAAGGATTTTATACAGTCAAACTTTTAGTAAACAGATTAAGTGAAGCAACAGACGAGATACCATTATTAATATCAGAGCGGCTCGTTGATGTGACAAAAGATTACAAAGGAATGCTTGTAAGAGCTTGCGGTCAATTCCGTTCCTTCAACAAGCATGAGGAGAATCGTAATCATTTGATCTTATCTGTATTCGTCAGAGATCTGGATTATAGAAAGTATGGATGGAGTCAGACCGAATCAGATCATTTAGATGGATTTATCTGTAAGCAGCCAGTATATCGGATGACACGACTGGAAGAGAGATTGTGACATCTTGCTTGCAGTGAACCGTTCCTATGGCAAATCCGACTACATACCATGCATCTGCTGGGGAAGGAATGCGAGATTTGCAGGGAATCTTGAAATCGGTTCAAGAATTCAGCTGATTGGAAGAATTCAAAGCAGAGAATATCAGAAAAGAGTTTCAGAAAATGAAGCGTGGAATTTGCGAATGTCGTATTGCAGACAAAGGATTCTATATTTATAGCCGGAGGAGTAACCGACAGTAAAGGAAGGTTCATGATGGAGAATATCCAAGCTGGAAGTTATCTGCTTTGTATTTCCGGTATGGGATATACCTCCCGGATTATATCATTGGATCATTTAGCTGTTTCTAAGGATTTAGGCGTTATCATGATATCGCCGGAATCGATCCTGTTAAAGGAAGTGGTGGTAACGGGAGCCAGTGTGATAAATGCCGCCGACAGGAAAATTATCCTTCCTACAGCACATCAGTTAAAATCGGCCGGCAATGGTCTGTCGTTATTGCAGCAGATGAAGCTGAGCAGAATACAAGTGGATCAAATGCGTAACAAGGTAACATCCTCCGGTGAAGGGGATGTACAGTTACGGATAAATGGAGTAAATGCCGAGATACAGGATATATTGGTCCTTCGTACTGAAGATGTGATTCGTATAGAATATCATGATGCTCCCGGTTTGCGATATGGGGATCATACGGCTGCTGTGATTGATTACATTGTAAGACGGCATGAAACCGGTGGATATGTGGCTTTGGATGCGCAGGATTCTCCGCACGTACTTTTTGGAAACAATAATTTTATAGTGAAGATAAACCATAAAAAGTCAGAATTCGGTTTGAATTATAATAATGTTTATCGTTCGGTAGATAATTATTGGCGTAATAATTGGGAAACTTTCCGCTATGAGGATGGTTCTTCCTTTACACGGGTGGAAGATGGTATTCCGAGTAGAATTTCCACTTATGGGTATAATATAGGATTGAATTATAGTTTTCAGGATCAGGGGAAATGGTTCTTTAATTCCACTGTACGGTGGGCTTTTAATAAGAACAAGCAGAATAACCAAAGCAGTCTGTATATTTGGGAGAAGCCTGAAGAAATTTTGATGATGAAAGAACATAGTACGGGCCGGACTTCCCGTCCGTCGGTGGACTTGTATTTTCAATGTAAACTGAACAATGACCAGTCATTGATTATCAATGCTGTGACTACATATATTGACACTCAAAGTGACAGGAGTTATACGGAGGGGAAGAGTAATGAACCGCTGACTGATATTTATTCTACCGTATCGGGAAATAAATACTCATTTATAGGAGAGGGTATTTATGAAAGGAAAGTAACCAAGAAGAGCAGATTGAGTGCAGGAGTGAAATATCAGCAAAGTCTGGCGGATAATACCTATGGTGGAAACGAGTCATCTGAAACAAAGATGCATGAAACCCATGCGACAGCTTATGTGGAATACAGTGGGAAAATGGATCGTTTCAATTATTCTTTTGGACTGCAAGGCAGTTATTCCCGATTCAAACAGAAAGAGGAAGGATATAACAGGTATTCGTTATTGCCCCGTTTGAGATTGGGATATCAATTTTCAGATAATGTCTTTGTCCGTTACCGGGGACAGATTTCACGTAAATCGCCCGGTTTGTCCGATATGGGAAATGTGAGACAATTAATTGACTCTTTACAGGTGAGAAGCGGAAATCCGGAATTAAAGATATTCACAGTATATAAAAATGAGTTGGAGGCAGATTTCCGGAAAGGTTTGTTTAGTGGTAATTTTCATTTGTCGTATCAGTATCAGCACAGGCCTATCATGGAAGAAACCATACGAGATAAGAATAACAGTTTTGTCCGTACCAATGCCAATCAGTTAAGTTGGCAGAAATTGAATCCTGAGTTGGAATTGAAACTCGGTCCTCTGAAAGATATTTTGACTTTTTCTTTTTCCACCGGTATAAATTATTATGATAGTCGTGGCTTGGATTATCATCATACATATACCAATTGGTATTACAGGGCCGAAGTGATGGCATCTTATAAAAGATGGTCCGGATTCTTTCAAATGGAAAATCATCGGAATAATTTCTATGGGGAAACGTTGTCATACGGGGAAAGTTTTCATACTTTGGGATTGTCCTATCGATACAAGCGTTTGAATATCGGGATGATGACTTTGAATCCATTTGTTGATAATTACAGAATGGGAGGAGAAATGTTCAGTAAAGTGGCTCCTTCTAAGAATTGGTGGTATGTGAAAGAGAGCTGCCGCCTGTTTGTGGTAAAAGTATCATGGAATATCAGTTTTGGACGTAAGTATGAAACCATGCAGAAACGTGTGAATAACGAAGATAGCAATGCAGGTACATTGAAGTCGGGGAAATAAAAATCACTATTTTGGGTGGTCATAACCATAAAGTTTTTAACTTTGCATATTATCAATACCCATATTTCTTTTTTTGAAAGAAGGAGAAAAAATATAGATATAATGAATAAAGAGAAATGGTTGAAAAAAGGGTATGTTACCGAACCGGTAGACAAAACTCTGGATTTGAAAACTGAAATTGATAAGTTGCGTAAGGAAAAGAATGCGCTTATCCTAGGTCACTATTACCAGTCGGGCGAAATACAAGATATTGCCGACTTTGTAGGTGACAGCTTGGCGCTGGCACAATGGGCGGCTAAAACGGATGCGGATATCATTGTGATGTGTGGTGTCCACTTTATGGGTGAAACGGCTAAGATTCTTTGTCCTGATAAAAAAGTGCTGGTACCGGATTTGAATGCAGGCTGTTCATTGGCCGACAGTTGTCCTGCTGATGAGTTTGCTAAATTTGTCCAAGAGCATCCGGATTATACAGTGATTTCGTATGTTAACACTACAGCGGCTGTTAAAGCGGTGACCGATGTGGTGGTCACTTCTACTAATGCCAAGCAGATCGTAGAAAGTTTTCCGGCAGATGAAAAGATTATTTTCGGTCCGGATAGAAATTTGGGTAATTATATCAATTCGATTACAGGACGCAATATGTTGCTTTGGGATGGTGCCTGCCATGTGCACGAACAGTTCTCTGTGGAGAAAATACTGGAGTTGAAAAAACAGTATCCTGACGCTGCTGTTCTGGTTCATCCCGAATGTAAAGGAGCCGTTTCCAAACTGGCCGACAAGGTTGCTTCTACGGCAGGATTGTTGAAATATGCCATTGCCAGTGACAAAAAAGACTTTATTGTGGCTACGGAAAGCGGTATTTTGCACGAGATGCGTAAGAAATGTCCTGAGAAGAACTTTATTCCCGCTCCTCCCGAAGACAGTACCTGCGCTTGCAATGAATGTAATTTCATGCGTCTGAATACGCTGGAGAAGCTGTACAATACGTTAAAGTATGAATGGCCGGAAGTGACAGTGGATGAAGCTGTGGCCAAGGAAGCGGTGAAACCGATTAAGAAGATGCTGGAGATCTCCGAGAAACTGGGATTATGACTTTTGTAAAAGATAACAAGATGTGGTTAATAAAAGACGTTTCTGTTATTCTTAAAAGTAAAGGGGAATTCTTCTGGAAAGGATTTATCATCGGAATAGGAGTGACATTTCTGTTTCATTAAAGATTTGTTTTGACGGAATAATGGTTCTCATGGAAATCATTATTCCGTCAAAATTGTTTTCAAAGGAAAACAGAATACTTGTTTTTATGAGGCTCAATAGAGGTAAACAAATGATATAACTAATTTATATAGTTACGCCTTCAGAAACCGGCAAAGTTTCTCTACGGCCAGCGCACGGTGACTGATTTTGTTTTTCGTCTCATTGCCTAGTTCGGCAAAAGTTTTAGTATATCCTTCGGGCACAAAGATAGGGTCGTATCCGAAACCTGACGAACCTCGTTTTTCTTTGATAATCTCACCTTTTACAATTCCTTCGAACAAATGCTTCTTTCCATCCAGAATCAGGCAGATAGCTGTGCGGAATTGTGCTTTTCTATTTTGCACTCCCTGCATATTCTGCAATAATTTTTGCATATTGGCTTCCGCATTGTGTCCTTCGCCTCCGGCATAACGGGCGGAATAAACACCCGGAGCACCATTCAAAGCTTCCACTTCCAGGCCTGTATCGTCGGCAAAACAGTCTAAACCGTAGTTTTTATAAATATACTCCGCTTTCAGCATCGCATTGCCTTCCAACGTATCAGCAGTTTCGGGGATATCAACATGGCAATGGATATCTTTCAAACTCAATAATTCAACTTTTTCTCCTAGAATGGAGGATATTTCATCCAGTTTATGAGCATTGTTTGTAGCAAATACTAATTTCTTTTTCATTTTATATCATATTAATTGAATGCAAAGATACTGAGAATGAACCAAAGTAAGATAATTCCTGACAGAATAATATAGGTGAAAAGGTAAATAGTAATTTGTTTGCTATGTGTATTTTCAATTTTTGATTATTTTTGTTGGTATCATTTGATACTTGATAGTATGGTATATATAGAAACTCCTCATTTGTTGTTACGGGACTGGAAGGAAGAAGATATTCTTCCGTTTGTCCGTATGAACAGTGATAAAGAAGTAATGGAATTCTTTCTCACTACTTTGACAGAGGAAGAGACGATGGCTTTTTATTGTCGTATCCGGAAAGAATTTGAAGAATATGGTTATGGTTTGTATGCTGTAGAATGTAAAGAAACTCAGAATTTTCTAGGCTATGTGGGTTTTCATAATATTGCTTTCGAGTCGGATTTTACTCCCGGAGTGGAAATAGGCTGGCGGTTGTGCCGGGATGCATGGGGAAAGGGATATGCCACAGAAGCCGCTTCTGCCTGTCTGGATTATGCGAGTGATAATTTACCTTTTAAAACGGTATATTCGTTCACTGCCATACCCAATAAACGCTCTGAACGGGTCATGCAGAAAATAGGAATGCATTTTGAAAAAGAGTTCGATCATCCTTTGGTGGAACAAGAGCATTGGTTATGCAGACATATATTGTATAAAATAGAAATTTGAGAAAATAGATTAACCGATATGTAGTAATCTTATCATTGCTTCATCGTTCTGTTTTTCAATGCAGAAACAGTGAAGCAATGGAAGAGATTATTTTTTAGTTACTTTATTTTTAGTTTGTCGAATCCTTCGCCATACACTCCTACCACATTACTTTGTGATATAAATGCATTGGGATCAATATCTTTCACCAATCGGAATATATCCAGTGACTGGCTTTTCTTTGCCAGTACCACTACGACCTTGATTCCTTGTTTGCTATACCATCCTGTACCATCCAATAAGGTAACTCCACGATCTATTTGTTTGGTGATTCCTTCGGCTATTTCATCATGTTTACGCGAGAAAATAAGGAACTGTACGGATTGGCGTGAACTGTTTATAACATAATCAATCACAATGCTCATAATAAACAATACGCAGAAACCAAACAACACCCGTTTCCAGTCATGGAATATGAAATAACAGGAGGATATGATGACAATATCACAATACATCATCATGCGGCCAAGGGTTACATCTTTATATTTATTGATAATCCAGGCAATGATATCCGTTCCGCCGGTACTTCCATTATTGCAGAAAACAATGCCGATACCAAATCCCAGCAAGCCGGCACCTACTACACAAGCCATGAATTCTTGTCCCGGTCCTAACAATTGCGGCAGTGTACCATCCGGGTTTTTCAATAATGCTTGAAAGAGCCATAATAGGAATGTCAGCATAAAGATGGCATAAATGGTTTTAAGGCTGAATTTAGGTCCTAGTATCTTTAATGCGAAACCTAAAAAAACAGCGTTGATAATAAAATAAGAAACCTGGATTTCAATGCCTGTAACATAATTATATAATGGCTGAAATACCGGTTACTCCGCCTGTAGTTATTTGATAAGGCAGTAAGAAAGCCGCCCATCCCAGTGCATAGCAAATCAGTCCGAAGGTAATGGATAAATAGTCTTTTACCTCTCTGCCTAGTTTGATTTTTAATATTTGGTCCATGGTAATGAGGATTGTTTTTAATGTAAGTAGAAAGGTGTGTCAAAAGTTACTGCTTTTGACACACCTCAAGGATAGTATCGATTATAATACGATGTTTACAATTTTTTTTGGAACGATGATTACCTTTTTCGGGGTTTTGTCCTTCAATCCATTTCTGGGCTTGTTCATCTGCCATAACTGTTGTCTGAATGGTATTGTTATCAGCATCAGCGGCGAAATCCATGGTGAAACGTGCTTTGCCATTGAAAGAGATAGTGTATTTTACAGTGTCTTCTTTCAGGTAATCTTCATTGAATGCAGGCCATTGTGCATCGCATACGCTGGTGGTATTTCCCAAAGCTTCCCAAAGTTCTTCTGCATAATGTGGAGCGAACGGAGCTAACAGGATGATGAGATTGCTCAATACCTCTTTATTGCGACATTTCAATGAAGTAAGTTCGTTTACACAAATCATGAACGCACTGATAGAAGTGTTGTAAGAGAAAGTTTCAATATCTCCGGTTACCTTTTTAATCAGCTTATGAATTGCTTTCAACTCTTCTTTAGTCGGTTCACCCTCTACAGGCAAGAATTCGTCTGTGCGGCTATAGAACAGATTCCACAGTTTCTTCAAGAAACGGTGAACACCGTCAATACCATTGGTATCCCAAGGTTTGGACTGTTCTACCGGACCGAGGAACATTTCGTACATACGCAGCGTGTCGGCACCGTATTTCTCGACAATCATATCCGGATTGACTACGTTGTACATGGATTTACTCATCTTCTCTACCGCCCATCCGCAGATATATTTTCCATCTTCCAGGATAAACTCAGCATCGTTATACTCAGGACGCCATGCTTTGAAAGCTTCTACATCCAGAATATCGTTGGATACAATATTCACATCCACATGCAGCGGAGTGGTTTCGTACTGGTCTTTCAGGTTCAATGACACAAAGGTGTTGGTGTCTTTGATGCGATATACAAAATTGCTTCGTCCCTGAATCATTCCTTGGTTTACTAATTTTTGGAATGGTTCTTCCTTGATACTTACGCCCAGATCATGCAGGAACTTGTTCCAGAAACGAGAATAAATCAAGTGACCCGTAGCATGTTCGGTGCCGCCTACATAGAGATCTACATTTTGCCAGTAATGATCTGCCTTTTCTGATACTAGTGCTTGTGCGTTGTGTGGGTCCATATAGCGCAGATAGTATGCGGATGAACCTGCGAAGCCCGGCATGGTATTCAGTTCAAGCGGGAATATAGTGACGTTGTCAATCAAGTTGTTTTCCACGACTTCACCTTTTTCTACATCCCAGGCCCACTTGGTGGCATGTCCCAATGGAGGTTCGCCTGTTTCGGTTGGCAGGAACTTAGCTACTTCGGGAAGTTCAAGCGGCAATTTAGATGAGTCAATCATATAAGGCATACCGTTTTTGTAATATACAGGGAACGGTTCACCCCAATAGCGCTGGCGTGAGAAGATGGCGTCACGAAGACGATAATTCACTTTCACGCGTCCCAAATTGTGGGCTTTCACATATTCTTTGGTAGCTGCGATAGCTTCTTTGATGGTCAGTCCGTTTAAAGAAAGGTCACAATAAGGAGTGACATCCTTGCGGGGTGAGTTGCAAACAATACCTTCTTTGGCATCGAAACTTTCTTCACTTACATCACAACCTTCTACCAACGGAACGATAGGCAGATTGAAATGTTTTGCAAAAGCGTAGTCACGGCTGTCGTGAGCAGGAACCGCCATGATGGCGCCTGTTCCATAACCTGCCAATACGTAATCACTGATCCATACGGGAACAGCCTCGCCGGTAAACGGATTGATGGCGTATGAGCCACTGAATACACCGGTAACGCGGCGGTCGGCGATACGTTCACGTTCCGTACGTTTCTTGGTGCGGTCCAGATAGGCTTCCACTTCGGCTTTCTGTGCTTCAGTAGTAAGTTGGGGAACCAGTTCGCTTTCGGGCGCCAGTACCATGAAGGTTACACCGAACATGGTATCTGCACGGGTAGTAAAGATAGTGAATTCAATATCACTGTCTTTCACTTTGAATTGTACTTCCGTACCTTCCGAGCGTCCAATCCAGTTACGCTGTGTTTCTTTCAGTGAATCAGTCCAGTCCACAGTGTCCAGTCCGTCCAGCAGCCGTTGTGCGTAAGCCGATACGCGTAAACACCATTGGCGCATTTTTTTCTGAACGACGGGGAAACCGCCGCGTTCCGAAACTCCATCCACCACTTCGTCATTGGCAAGAACAGTTCCTAGTTGCGGGCACCAGTTCACCATGGTTTCTCCCAAATAGGCAATGCGGTAGTTCATCAGGATTTCCTGTTGTTCTTTTTCGCTTTTGGCATTCCATTCTTCGGCTGTAAAGCTGAGTTCTTCGCTGCAAGCTGCATTCAGTCCTTCGTTGCCGTACCGGGCAAATGCTTCCGTTAGTTCGCTGATGGGGCGTGCCTGCTGTGTATCGTTACAATAATAGCTGTTGAACATTTGTTGGAAAGCCCACTGAGTCCAATGGTAATATCCTGGTTCACAAGTACGTACTTCACGGTTCCAATCAAAAGAGAAGCCGATTTTGTCCAACTGTTCACGATAGCGGTTGATATTGTTCACAGTGGTGATGGCAGGGTGTTGTCCGGTTTGTATAGCGTATTGTTCTGCAGGAAGTCCATATGCATCATATCCCATCGGATTCAGCACGTTGAAACCTTGCAAGCGTTTGTAACGGGCGTAAATATCACTGGCTATGTATCCCAACGGATGTCCTACGTGCAATCCGGCTCCCGACGGATAAGGGAACATATTCAATACGTAGAATTTCTTTTTGCTTTCGTCTTCAGTCACTTGATAGGTATGGTTCTCTGCCCATCTTTGCTGCCATTTCTTTTCAATCTCTCTGAAATTGTATTCCATGATCTATTTTTTGTTATTTAATATCTTTGTTATTAAGTGATTGCAAAGATAATGAAAGTCGGGGAGATATATGGAAAGAACAGAAATAAAAAACTTCTTGTTATGTATATAGATTTCTTTTGTATGACACTTTTTGGTAGGAATATATAATATAT
>ENA-OQKS01000397-OQKS01000397.1-human-gut-metagenome-genome-assembly--contig:-NODE-397-length-12614-cov-2.959798_pt1 | contig 12614 bp, 10 predicted proteins | sample MGYA00242804_ERZ504808 | MGnify/ENA primary metagenome ERZ504808 (study PRJEB26092, sample SAMD00036375) | human gut metagenome | host: Homo sapiens | study: EMG produced TPA metagenomics assembly of...
TTGCTATTTTTTTGTTCTGTGCAGACTGTTTTTCATGAAAGTCGGCAAGCTCGGCTAACAACAGGATCAGATAAGCCTGGCGCCTTAGATCATTGGCTTTGGAAAGCTGCTTATGATTCAGCATATAATCGATGTGTTTCAGGATTATTTTCTGATCCGGTGCAGGAAGTACCAATTGATTTTTGGAAAATCCACATTCTTTTACCATTGAGTGAGCTCGGATTCCGCGAAAACCAATCCAGGCATAAGTCCAGGGATTGGTTTCATCAGCACCGTATGTGACTGGTTCATTTGGAATAAATTACAAACATCTGGTCCGGGAGTAAGGCTCCAGGTCTGACCTCCGGCAAGAATAGAATCCGGTACCGTCCAGCAACAAAATGGATGATGAACTCATCTCTTGGCATGGAACAGATATGGTCCGGGCGGGCAGTGTTCTTTGCCCGTATGGATCAGACTGATATCAAGGGAGCCTTCTTTCAGATTTTCAAGACAGCGGAAAGTAGCGCTGTCCGTATATTTTACATTTGGCATTTGGGTAATTCCTTTTTCTATTTTCTTTGATTGCAGATATTGTTGATATAAAGACATAAGGACTGATATCCTGCAAATACGCATAAATTCAAGTCGTTGTTGACATTTTACCATAAATTCAGCGGTTTTTCCATAACGATTATGACATAAATTCATTTCATTAGTCCATTTAAAAAAATAGACAAAAACGTATAATAAGAATCACAAGGAACACGTCGAAACGACGAATAAAGGAGGATGTATATGAGAAAAAACATGAAAAAACTACACAGTCGCAACAGTGATCGGTGCTATGACAGTTACTGCACTTGCACCAGTAGGCGCACAGGCGAAAGACAAAACTCTGACAGTTGCAATCTGGGATAACGGACAGAAAGCCGGACTTCAGGAAATTATGGATGAGTTTACAAAAGAGACCGGAATCAAAACTGAACTTCAGGTAGTAGAGTGGAGCAGCTACTGGACACTTCTTGAAGCAGGTGCATCAGGCGGAGACATGCCGGACGTATTCTGGATGCATTCCAATGAAGCTGTAAGATACATGTCCAATGATATCTTACTTGATCTGACAGACAAGATTGCAGACAGCGACAAACTGGAAATGGACAAATTCCCGAAAGATATCAAAGAAATGTATCAGTGGGACGGAAAAACATACGCAGTACCGAAGGACATCGATACAATTGCTATGTGGTACAACAAAGATATGTTTGATGAAGCAGGAATCGATTATCCGGACGGAAGCTGGACATGGGATGAATTCTATGACATTGCAGAAAAAACTTACGTAAACGTCAATATCCATCAGAAAGAAAATGCAGACAAACTGAAGGCATTAGCCCAGCTTCCCGATAGCTGTGCAGCTTCCGCAACCTGTTTGCAACAACAGCGCGAAATATTCCAAAAACATAATGTGTTCAGCCCCACTATGATTGATGGAATCATCAGCAAATTAACCAGTTATAACGATCTGACCTTACGTAACGACTTAAAAGATAATCCGGAAGGGATGTTGGCATTGGTCAATAAATATTTCCATTGCGGATAATTTGACTAAAACAGCGGGAGGAGGGTATATCAATATTTTGATTTGACCTTCTTCCGTTTTCTAACATTTACACCATGATAAATAAAAAAGATCAATGTACTTCTACACTGATCTTTTCTCTTGAGCGGAAAACGAGACTCGAACTCGCGACCCTAACCTTGGCAAGGTTATGCTCTACCAACTGAGCTATTTCCGCAAACCTCTAACATGGTGCCCAGAACAGGACTCGAACCTGCATGCCTCTCGACACACGCACCTGAAACGTGCGCGTCTACCATTCCGCCACCTGGGCATTCTGTGTAACACTCTTGTCACAACGCACAAGATTTTATTTATGTGAGCGGAAAACGAGACTCGAACTCGCGACCCTAACCTTGGCAAGGTTATGCTCTACCAACTGAGCTATTTCCGCAATTTCCGCTTTCGGTTTTAACTATTTCCCAGCTGTTTCCCGATTGCGGATGCAAAGGTAGTGCTTTTTTCTAAACTTCCAAAAATTTTCTATACTTTTTATAGTACTTTTATTACATTATTTCATCAAACTCCTCATAGTCAATATAAACCAAAAGTTTTTTTACTTACTATCAAGACATACGGTCACGATAATCCTCATATCGGAAGTCTTTATATACTTCCAATGTATTATCTGTATGCCAAATAGCAATAGAAGGGTGATGGATTCCATTAAACATGTTTGTTTTTACCATAGTGTAATGAATCATATCTTCCAAAACAATGCGTTCTCCTATCTGTAACGGATGGTCAAAACACCAGCTACCCATATAGTCGCCACTTAAGCAACTGTTTCCACCCAAACGGTAAACATTCTCTTCCGTTAAAGCTGTTTTTATCGCATCGACTGGTAAAGTTTTGGCACCACGCACTGCCGGCTGATAAGGCATTTCAAGACAATCGGGCATGTGACAAGTAAAGCTAACGTCCAAAATCGCGGTTTTTATCCCCCGGTTTTCCACTATATCGACAACAGAAGCTACCAAAGGTCCGGTCTGCCAAGTAAAAGCCGAACCCGGTTCTAAAATAATCTCCAAATGAGGATAACGGGCTTTCAAGTTTTTTAATAAAGAAATAAGATGCTCCGTATCATAATCTTTACGTGTCATCAAGTGTCCCCCTCCCAAATTCAACCATTTTATTTGTGGGAACCAAGAAGCAAACTTCTCTTCTATGTGCTGCAAAGTATGCTCTAATTCATAAGAACTGGATTCACAATGACAATGACAATGGAAGCCCTCGATGCCCTCCGGTAAAGTTTCAGGAAGCAAATCGGCCGTCACCCCAAAACGCGTACCGGGAGCACAAGGATTATAAAGTTCCACCTCTACTTCCGAATATTCAGGATTGATGCGGATACCACAGGTTATCTTTTCTCCAAAGGCCTCAACCATAGGATAAAAACGCCGGAACTGACTGAAAGAATTAAAGGTTATATGACTGCTGCATCGCATGATAACCGGAAAATCAGTATCCGTATACGCCGGAGAATAAGTATGGGCCTTACTGCCAAATTCTTCATACGCCAAACGGGCTTCATATACGGAACTGGCTGTAGTATAACGAATGTATTCCCTGAAAATGGGGAATGATTTCCACATGGCAAAAGACTTGAAAGCCAAGATGATCTCAACTCCGGCTCGGTCTGCCACACTCTTTATCAAACTCAGATTCTTTCTGAGCAATGCTTCATCCATTACATAGCATGGAGAAGGTACTTTATGGATATCTATCATTTTTGTATCAGAATTCTATTAAAATATTTATTCTATTCCACAACTTTGAATCGGGCAAATTTCAGTAATAATTGTTTTTCTCCGGCATTCCGGAAACGGACAGTCGCTTTGCTGTTCTCACCAATTCCTTCCACCTTTATCACATCGCCTATTCCAAAACGCTCATGCTCTATCACCTGCCCTGCCTGTACATTCACCGACAAGTTTCTCGCTGCGGACGGCTTTGAGACCGTTTCCGGACCAACCTTGGTCAAATTACGTGGTATACTGGGACGAATAATCTCAACTTTCGGTCTTTCTCCAACTAAAAATAGTTTTCTTGACCACCAGAGATGTTCGATGAAGAACGCCCGTAAGAAGACTGAGAAGCAGGTTCGTCAAACAAGGAACGAGCCGCACGTTCATTTTGCTCACGACAGAAACGGCTGGCTCTCTCGTCTATTCTCCGGGCCATCTGTTCCTCCTGAGGTAACTTCAGGAAATGTACATCAATATCTTTCAAGAAACGGCTAGGGCTACTGAACTCCATCTTTCCATATTTAAACCGACTCTTGGCAAAAGACAAATAGCAATGCTCTTCGGCACGTGTAATCGCCACATAAAACAAGCGGCGCTCCTCTTCCAGCTCCTTATACGAATTGAGTGACAAAGCACTGGGAAACAAGTTCTCTTCCATCCCAACTACAAAGACGTTTTTAAACTCCAAGCCTTTAGCAGAGTGAATGGTCATCAAGGTAATCTTCTCGGCATCCCCCTCTTTCTCGTTATCCTGGTCTGTCAACAGAGAAACCTCCGACAGAAAATCCGTCAACAGGATGTTTTCATTCCCTTCTTCTTCACGGGTTGCACAAAAATCGTGCATACCGTTTATCAGTTCTTCAATATTCTCCTGACGGCTCAGATTTTCAGGATCATTGCTCTGATAAATCTCATTCATAATGCCGGACTGACGAACAATCATTGCTCCCAATTCGTATGCATTCTTCTTCGGGACCTCCACTATAAAACTTTCTACCAGTTCACGAAACCCCTGTAATTTAGTATGCATACCCTTGTTAATATTCAAGCCGTATGCCAACGGCTCTTCCAAAACCATCCAAAGACTGACATGATGCTGTGCAGCCGCATCAATGACCTTGTTCAACGTAGTATCCCCGATTCCTCGCGCCGGATAATTCAACACCCGCTTAAAAGCCTCCTCATCATTCGGATTTACCGCCAGACGGAAGTAAGATATAACATCTTTAATCTCCTTGCGTTGATAAAAAGAAAGCCCTCCGTAAATCTTATAAGGTAAAGCACGCTTCCGCAAAGCCTCCTCAAAAATACGGCTCTGAGCATTTGTACGGTATAAAATAGCAAAATCATTATAAGAATAATGTTCCCGCGAACGCAGTTTCACAATCTGGTTGGCAACAATCTCCCCTTCCTCCACATCACTGTAGGCATTGAAAACTCCGATAGGCTCCCCTTTCGCTTTTTCCGAAAATACCTCCTTCCTTATCTGCTCGCTATTTTTCTCTATCAAACTGTTTGCCGCGCATACAATGGTCTGGGTAGAACGATAGTTCTGCTCCAATTTAAAAAGCTTGGCTCCCTTATACAGCTGAGTAAATTTCAATATATTGTCAATATTAGCCCCTCGGAAGGAATAAATACTTTGTGCATCATCCCCCACTACGCATACACGCTGATGTTCTTGGGTAAGCTGAAGCACAATGCTGTGTTGCGCAAAATTAGTATCCTGATACTCATCCACCAGCACATAACGGAACTGCTCCGCATACTTACGGCAGATTTCGGGATGATCGCGGAATAACATATAAGTATAAACCAACAAATCATCAAAATCCATCGCATCGCTTTGGCGACAACGTTCCCAATATCGTCGGTAAATATCACGGGTAGCGGGTACTTTGGCATTCAGATCATACTGATAAAGCTCTGCGTTCGAAACATATGCATCGGGAAAAACCAAATGGTTTTTCGCATTGCTGATACGCGCCTGTATCACCCCCGGTTTATAGGTTTTATCATCCAATTGCATTTCTTTTACAATAGACTTGATCAAACTCTTCGAATCTGAAGAATCATAGATGGTAAAATTGGAGGTAAAGCCGACAGCCTGTGCCTCACACCGCAGGATACGCGAAAAAATGGAATGGAACGTTCCCATCCATAAATAGCGTGCCTGATCGCCCACCTGACGGGCTATACGCTCTTTCATTTCACGAGCAGCCTTATTGGTAAAAGTCAATGCCAGAATAGACCAAGGAGTATATCCCCGCTCCAGTAAATAAGCTATTTTATAAGTCAGTACGCGTGTCTTCCCCGAACCTGCTCCGGCTATCACCAAAGAGGGACCTTCGTTGTAAAGCACCGCATTGCGCTGACTTTCATTCAATTCTTCTAATAGTTCGTCATAAATTTCACCTTTCGCCCGCAAAGATAGAGAAAGTTTGAGTTTATCAGAACAATTCTATGCTCAATAATGTTATTATGATAGAAGTTTAATTAAAACCTCGACTAAAAATGAATATATTATTAACCACTTTAATTTCATTAGTTATGACTTACGAAATGCCCAAACTCCCGTATGCAAACAACGGACTCGAACCTGTAATCAGTCAGGCTACTATAGACTACCATTATGGCAAGCACTTACAAACATACGTAAACAATTTGAACTCTTTGGTTCCGAGTACAGAATTTGAAGGAAAGACCGTAGAGGAAATTGTTGCATCAGCTCCCGACGGAGCGATATTCAATAACGCCGGACAAGTATTGAACCATACATTATATTTCCTTCAGTTCACCCCCAAACCCAACAAGCATGAACCGTCCGGCAAATTGGCAGAAGCCATCAACCGGGACTTCGGAAGCTTTGAAAACTTCAAGAAAGAATTCAACGCCGCTTCCACAGGACTGTTTGGTTCGGGCTGGGCTTGGCTTTCTATAGACAAGCAAGGAAAACTACATATCACCAAAGAGCCAAACGGAAGCAACCCGTGGCGTGCAGGCCTGAAACCATTGCTGGGTTTCGATGTATGGGAACATGCTTACTATTTGGATTACCAGAACCGCCGTGCAGATCATGTGAACAAGTTATGGGAAATCATTGACTGGGATGTAGTAGAAAAACGTCTATAAAAGAACCCTTAACTATACATCATAATAAAGCTGCCTCGCACCCTATTCATTCAGGGAGCGGGGCAATCTGCTTTAAGATGCAAAGATACAGCAGATATGCATTCATCCTTTTACAAGAATAAACAAGCATAATGCAAGATAATCATAAAAAAACATTCTTCCACAAAAAATAAAGCAGTCTGTTGTAGCATTATTCATTTCTTTCCCATATCTTTGCCATCGTAAAACAAAGGGGTGCCCCACGTAAACAGCGGACGGGCTGAGATTATACCCTGTGAACCTGATGCGGTTAGTACCGCCGAAGGGATTGTTACTTCTTACCTCATACCATCCGGTCAAAAAGCAACTCTTTGTATTTACAAGTAAATTCATAAACTGATATAGTATGAAACTGACAGTAAACAGCAAAGAAACCGAAGTAAAGGACGGATGCACCATAGCCGAACTTTCCACCTTTCTGGCACTTCCTGAGAAAGGTATCGCCATAGCGGTAAACAACCGGATGGTTCCCCGTATAGAGTGGGAGAAATGTGTGTTACACCCCAATGACAGTCTGGTAGTCATTAAAGCTGCATGTGGAGGATAAGACCGTGGAACTTCAATTCATCACTCACTTCACCGACACATATTCCTATTATGATTCCGCACGCATGGCCTTGGAAGGCGGTTGCCGCTGGATCCAGCTACGCATGAAAGACACTCCCGTTGACGAAGTGGAACGGGAAGCCATACGCCTGCAAGGCTTATGCAAAGACTATGGAGCGACATTTATCATAGACGACCACGTGGAGTTAGTTAAGAAAATTCATGCTGACGGAGTGCATTTAGGAAAAAAGGACATGCCCGTAGCCGAAGCACGGGGAATATTAGGAAAAGAATTCATTATCGGAGGCACCGCCAATACATTTGACGATGTAAAGATGCATTACAAAGCCGGAGCTGACTATATCGGCTGTGGCCCGTTCCGTTTTACTACTACAAAAAAGGATCTCTCTCCAGTGCTGGGACTGGAAGGTTACCGTTCCATTATTCTGCAAATGAAAGAGGCAAATATCCATTTGCCCATCGTTGCTATCGGGGGAATTACTTTGGAAGATATCCCTTCCATCATGGAAACGGGAATCACCGGTATTGCCTTGAGCGGAACCATACTCCGGGCGAAAGACCCGGTAGCGGAAACTAAACGAATCATGAATTTATAATAAAATCACAAAATACAATGAAAAAACTGATTATAGCTGGAAAAGAATTTAATTCCCGTTTATTCCTGGGAACCGGTAAATTCAATTCAAACACCGTAATGGAAGAAGCCATTCTGGCATCAGGATGTGAAATGGTAACCGTAGCCATGAAACGCATTGAACTGGACGATAAGGAAGATGATATGCTGAAACATATCATTCACCCCCACATACAGCTATTGCCCAATACCTCCGGTGTGCGCACAGCCGAAGAAGCCGTCTTTGCTGCACAAATGGCCCGCGAGGCCTTTGGCACCAACTGGCTGAAACTGGAAATTCATCCCGATCCGCGCTACTTGTTGCCAGATTCTACCGAAACATTGAAAGCAACCGAGGAACTGGTCAAACTAGGTTTCGTCGTATTGCCCTATTGCCAGGCAGATCCTACATTGTGCAAACGGCTGGAAGAGGCAGGAGCAGCAACCGTCATGCCGCTTGCCGCCCCCATCGGGACAAACAAAGGCTTGCAGACACGTGACTTCCTGCGCATCATTATCGAACAAGCTTCCGTTCCTGTGGTAGTAGACGCCGGAATAGGTGCCCCCAGCCATGCCACCGAAGCGATGGAAATGGGTGCGGACGCCTGTCTGGTCAATACAGCCATCGCAGTAGCCGGCCAGCCGGTAGAAATGGCAATGGCCTTCAAGGAAGCTGTCATTGCCGGACGCCGCGCTTATGAAGCAGGCTTAGGAGCGGTAGGACAGAACTTGATCGCATCCGCCTCATCCCCTTTAACTTCATTCTTAGATTAAACAGAAATATGATAGACAAAAAGCAAGATAAAAAAGCATACGCTCATGCAGAAAAGGCATATATGCAAGGAACCCTGTTCCCATACATCAAAGTAGGAATGCAGAAAGTAAACCTGACTCCTACTGTGAACATAGTGAACGGTGAAAAGGTAACAACGCCCAATGCTCCTGTTTATATTTATGACACCAGTGGTCCGTTCAGTGATCCCAATATGGAAATCGATCTGAAAAAAGGACTTCCCCGTATGCGCGAAAGCTGGATTATTGGACGGGGAGACGTGGAAAAACTGCCCTCCATTACCTCAGAATACGGAAAGATGCGCCGTGACGATAAAAGTCTGGACCACCTGCGCTTTGAACACATCGCCCTGCCCTATCGTGCCAAAGCCGGAAAGGCCATCACACAAATGGCATACGCCAAAGCCGGCATAGTTACACCGGAAATGGAATATGTAGCCATCCGTGAAAACATGAATTGCCGGGAACTGGGCATCGACACCTTTATCACCCCTGAATTCGTGCGTGATGAAATAGCCGCAGGGCGTGCCGTACTTCCCGCCAATATCAACCACCCCGAAAGCGAGCCTATGATTATCGGCAGGAACTTTTTAGTGAAGATCAACACGAACATAGGAAACTCCGCCACCACTTCCTCCATTGACGAAGAGGTGGAAAAAGCCGTGTGGAGCTGCAAATGGGGAGGTGATACCCTGATGGATCTCTCGACCGGCGATAACATTCACGAAACACGCGAATGGATTGTCCGCAACTGTCCTGTCCCCGTAGGTACCGTACCTATTTATCAGGCATTAGAGAAAGTAAACGGTAAAGTAGAGGATCTGAATTGGGAGATTTATAAAGATACATTAATCGAACAATGCGAACAAGGAGTGGACTACTTTACCATCCATGCCGGAATACGCCGCCAGAATGTACATTTGGCCGACAAACGTCTGTGTGGCATCGTAAGCCGCGGAGGCAGCATCATGAGCAAATGGTGTCTGGTACATGACAAGGAAAGTTTCTTATATGAGCATTTTGATGACATCTGTGATATTCTGGCACAATACGATGTAGCCGTATCCTTGGGTGACGGACTTCGTCCGGGCTGTATCGCTGACGCTAATGACGAGGCACAGTTTGCCGAACTGGATACCATGGGTGAACTTGTACTCCGAGCATGGAACAAAAACGTACAGGCATTCATTGAAGGACCGGGGCATGTACCTTTGCATAAAATCAAAGAAAACATGGAACGCCAAATCTCTCACTGTCACAACGCACCGTTCTACACTCTCGGTCCGCTGGTAACGGACATCGCTCCGGGATATGACCATATCACTTCGGCCATCGGTGCCGCACAAATCGGCTGGTTAGGCACTGCCATGCTATGTTATGTCACCCCGAAAGAACATCTGGGATTGCCCAACAAAGAAGATGTACGCATAGGTGTCATCACTTACAAGATTGCTGCCCATGCGGCCGATCTAGCGAAAGGGCATCCGGGCGCACAGATCCGCGACAATGCTTTAAGCAAGGCACGTTATGAATTCCGTTGGCGCGACCAGTTCCATCTGAGTCTGGATCCCGACCGCGCTTTGGAATACTTCAATGAAGGCCGCCATACGGACGGTGAGTACTGTACCATGTGCGGACCCAACTTCTGCGCTATGAAACTGAGCCGCGACTTGAAGAACGTGGGTAATTAAACAACCGACTTTGTAAAAACTATGGAAGATTTCAAGAAAGCACTTGAAGGAACTTTAGGAAGAAAACACATAGACAACATAGTAGATCAAGTGGCCAGCTTCCCCGACCGCTTTGATGCTCTTTATACTCTAACGCAGCATGAAGAAACAAGGATAGCCTGGCGTGCCACTTGGGCTTGTGAAAAACTGAGTTTCCTCCTTCCTTCCCTATTGATGGATAAAAGGGAGGAACTGATTACGGGCCATGCAATGCCCCCACGATGGAACAAGACGCCTGCTACTGAATATCCTTCATCATCTTCCTGTCCCGAAGCCTGTCAACGCAGCTTTCTTCGATTTCTGCCTTCAAGGTATGCTATCTTCTGCCGAAAGCGCATCCGGACAAGCCGTCTGCATGAAACTTGCCTACGACATCTGCCTGGAAGAACCGGAACTGACAGGAGAGCTGAAAGCATATCTGGAAAATATGGAACCGGAATACTATACGGTTGCAGTGCAATGTGTCCGCAACAACATCCTAAAAAAAAATAAGGTAATGAAGATATTGATACTCAACGGAAGTCCTCGTTGCCAAGGACTTATCAGCCGAATGCTGGACATCATGGCCGAAGAAGCTCGCATACGTGGCGCCGAAGTGGAAGCAATATCCATCCATAAATTGCAGGTACGCCCCTGTACAGGATGCATGGCTTGCCGCAGCCGGCAGGCCTGTGTCCTACCCGAAGACGATGCGCAGCGCACGCTTCAAAAGATACAATGGGCAGACGTGCTGATTGTCGGTTCACCCTGTTATTGGGGAAATATGAACGGACATCTGAAAGTAGTGTTCGACCGCATCGTGTACGGCATGATGGGAGAAAGTCCGAAAGGACTCCCCCAAGCGTTGCATAAAGGCAAGAAAGCAGTCATCGTAAGCACCTGCTCCACCCCATGGCCGTTCAATATCTGGTTTAACCAGACACGCGGTGTAGTAAAAGCGTTGCGCGAAATTCTGAAGTGGAGCGGATTCTCTATCAAAGGCGTTATCCAGAAGGGAGGAACGAAGCAACATCCCGAGCTGACGGAAAGCGACAAAAAGAAATGTAGAAAAATAATAAGAAACTTATAGCTTGAAACCTGTTTAAATGCCGAAAAAGTTTAAATAGGCTCTTATAGAAGCGAAATCATCTTATAGAACTATAACAAAAATAACAATTATGTTTTCAGAAGAACTTGAAAAATAGATTGGGAGGAAACCACCAAAACCATCTACTCCAAGACCGAAAGTGATGTGCTCCGCGCTCTTGGCAAGGAACATTGCGATGTGGACGACTTTATGGCGCTCATCTCCCCCGCAGCAGCAAAATACCTGGAGCCGATGGCGCAACTAAGCAAAAAATATACCGAAGAACGTTTCGGCAAAACCATCTCCATGTTTATACCGCTGTATATCACCAACTCCTGCACCAATTCTTGTGTGTATTGTGGTTTCCATATCAGCAACCCGATGGCACGTACCATCCTCACCCCCGAACAGATTGAAGATGAATACAAAGCCATCAAGAAACTGGGGCCTTTTGAGAACCTGTTACTGGTGACCGGAGAGAATCCGGCAAAAGCCGGAGTCCCTTATCTGGCTAAAGCTTTGGACATCGCCAAAAAATATTTCAGCAATCTGAAGATAGAGGTAATGCCCCTCAAAGCCGAAGAATATGCCGAACTGAAAGAACACGGACTGAATGGAGTCATTTGCTTTCAGGAAACTTATAACAAAGCCCGTTATAATATATATCACCCACGCGGGATGAAATCCAAATTCGAGTGGCGGGTAAACGGCTTCGACCGCATGGGTCAGGCAGGAGTCCACTCCATCGGCATGGGAGTACTTATCGGACTGGAAGAATGGCGCACCGATGTGACCATGATGGCTTATCACTTACGCTATCTTCAGAAAAAGTATTGGAAAACCAAATACAGTGTCAACTTCCCCCGTATGCGTCCGGCAGAAAACGGTGGTTTCCAGCCGAATGTCATCATGAATGATCGTGAGTTGGCACAGCTCACTTTTGCCATGCGTATTTTCGATCACGATGTAGATATCTCCTACTCCACTCGTGAACCGGCACAAATCCGCGACAACATGGCAGGGCTAGGAGTGACTACCATGAGTGCTGAAAGCAAAAACTGAACCGGGGGGATACTATACCTATCCGCAAGCTTTGGAACAATTCCATGTAAGTGATGAGCGTACAGCCGTAGAAGTAGAACACGCACTGAAATCATTAGGAAGGGAGCCGGTATGGAAAGACTGGGATGTTTCTTTTGACAAGTTCACGCCAATACGATAGATTTTACCCATATTTTTAAAGGAATGGGGCTGTATAAATGATACAAAGCTCCTTTTTTCAAATTAACAACAAACAAAGTGGAAAGATATAACCGTCAAATTATTC
>ENA-OQKS01000402-OQKS01000402.1-human-gut-metagenome-genome-assembly--contig:-NODE-402-length-12485-cov-2.370853_pt1 | contig 12485 bp, 14 predicted proteins | sample MGYA00242804_ERZ504808 | MGnify/ENA primary metagenome ERZ504808 (study PRJEB26092, sample SAMD00036375) | human gut metagenome | host: Homo sapiens | study: EMG produced TPA metagenomics assembly of...
CGACGAGCTGATGGATACCGAGCAGTTCAACGAGATGGAAGAAAATTCCACCGAAGAGTAAGAATCACAGACTTTGAAACGATTGCAGAACCCGGCGGGAGACCTTATTTTCCTGCCGGGTTTTTCTCTCTTTTTCTCTCAAATTCCCATTATTTCTTATTTGTACAGCTTTTCTGCATCTCTCTTTAAGATCTGTTTCTATTCTTTTACAGACGTATAATATATGTGAGTAGCAATTTTCATGCCGCTACATTACATAGGAATACGAGGTATCTTTTTATGAGAGATAAAGATGTGATACAGCACATTCAGGATTTATGCAAAGAGCGTTCCTGGACTTATTACCGTCTTGCAAAAGAGGCGGACATTCCCTATTCTACCTTAAATAATATGGTAAACCGCACCAATATTCCAACCATCCCTACCCTGCAGAAGCTCTGCGACGCTTTCGGCATCACACTTGCCGATTTCTTTCTCGACGAGCCGGATGCCCTGCAGCTTACCGAAGGACAACAGGAAATCATTACGCTTTACAATAATCTTTCGCTGGAGAAAAAGAAAATCTTAAAGGCTTATATGAAAGGTCTTCTGATGGAAGTCTGACTTTTCCGGCATCATAAGTATCACAGATAAAGAAAGTTCCGTTTTTTGTTTTTCCGAAACAGAGGCGGAACTTTTTTTCTGTCGATAAACTTTTCTTAAATTTTTCTAAAGCCCGGGACTTTTCCCGTATTTCGTTGTAGAATAAAGGACAACTGTTCACATATTAATCACAGAAGGAGTTACCCTTTCATGCTACAGATTCAGCATATCAAAAAAGAATACCGGACCGGGACGCTGGTACAGAAAGCGCTCGACGATGTGTCCTTAAATTTGCGCGACAACGAGTTTGTCGCTATTTTAGGGCCGAGCGGTTCCGGAAAGACGACGCTTCTGAATATCATCGGCGGCCTCGACCGCTACGACAGCGGCGATCTGATCATCAACGGCATTTCCACGAAAAAGTATAAGGACCGCGACTGGGATTCCTACCGGAACCACACGATCGGCTTTGTCTTCCAGAGCTACAACCTGATCCCGCACCAGACCGTCCTTGCAAACGTAGAGCTGGCGCTTACCATTTCCGGTGTTTCCAAAGAGGTGCGGCGCAAAAAAGCAATCGCGGCACTTGAAAAGGTCGGTCTTGGAAAACAGCTCCACAAACGGCCGAGCCAGATGTCCGGCGGTCAGATGCAGCGTGTCGCCATCGCCCGCGCTCTTGTCAATGACCCGGAAATTCTGCTTGCCGATGAGCCGACCGGCGCGCTCGATTCCGACACCAGTATTCAGGTCATGGACCTGCTGCAGGAAGTTGCCAAAGAACGCCTTGTCGTCATGGTCACACACAATCCAGAGCTCGCCGAGCTTTACGCCAACCGGATCGTCACCCTGCGCGACGGTGTGATCTGCTCCGACACGAACCCGTTTGAGCCGGATTCCGAAACCCTGCTTCCTCCCAAGCACAAAACATGGGCAAATCGTCGATGTCCTTTCTGACGGCGCTCTCCTTAAGTTTTAATAACCTGCGCACCAAGAAAGCGCGGACCTTGCTCACCTCGTTTGCCGGCTCAATCGGCATCATCGGCATTGCACTGATTCTGGCACTCTCCTCTGGTGTCAACGAGTATATTCAGAATATGGAAGAGGAAACTCTCTCCGAATATCCGCTTCAGATCCAGAGCACCGGCTTTGACCTCACTTCGATGATGGTCGGCTCACAAGAATGGCCGGACAAAGACTACAAAAAGATTCCCGGACAAAAAGAATAGAAATCAAAGTCCAGGAAGTCGTGACCAACATGTTCTCCACCATGAACTCCAACGATCTCGCTTCCCTGAAAAAGTACCTTGACGGCGGTGCGGACGGCATTTCCGACTACACAAATGCCATCGAATATTCCTACTCCGTCACGCCGCAGATCTACCGCGAAGACGGCGATTCCATCCGCCAGGTGCACCCGGACCAGTCGTTCCACTCGCTCGGTCTTGGCGCAAGCTCCAACAGCATCATGTCATCCATGATAAGCACCAACGTCTTTTACGAGATGCCGGACACCGCTTCCCTGTACGAGAACCAGTACGACTTAAAAGCCGGACACTGGCCGGAAAACTATAACGAATGTGTGCTTGTCCTCACTTCCGACGGCAGAATGAGTGATTTTCTGCTCTACACCCTGGGGCTCCGCGATGCACTCGAGCTGGATGAGATGGTCCGCCAGTTTTTAAATGAAGAAACCGTCGAGACCCCTTCCTCCATCGGCACGTATTCCTACGATGATATCCTCGGCACCACGTTCCGTCTTGTGAACAGCGCCGACTGCTACGAATACGACAGTCAGTATCAGGTCTGGAAAGATAAAAGCGACAACGAAGACTATATGAAAAAGCTCGTTGCCAACGGCGAAAAGCTCACAATCACCGGTATTGTCCAGCCGTCCCCTGACTCTGCCGCCTCTGCCCTGACCGCCGGCATCAATTACCCGGCATCGCTGACCCGCCACGTTGTGGAGGAAGCAAAGAAATCCGAGATTGTGAAACAGCAGATGGCGGACTCCTCCATCGATGTCTTTACGAATCAGGAATTCGGCACCGTGGATCAGAACAGCGGTCTTGATATGGATTCCTTTATCACTGTCGATGAGGACAAGCTGCAGAACGCTTTCCAGTTCAACGATTCCGCACTCTCCGGTGCTTTTTCCGGTGATTCCATGAACCTTGATTTATCCAGTGCCTTTGCGGACGCCGGAAGCAGCATGGATCTCGCGGGTGCGATTGACCTCAGTCAGATCTCTCTTAATTTCGACGGACTGCCGCAGCTTGATCTTGGCCAGATTTTATCCGGACTTACTCTCAATGTCAGCGAAGACGGCATGCAGGAACTAGCTTCCAGTCTCATGGAGGGCTATCAAGGCTACGCCTCGGAGCACCCGGAGGCGGATTATTCCCATTTACAGGAGGATTTCGTCTCCTACATCAATTCCACGGAAGCACAGGAAATCCTGCGGCGCCACATCCAGACCATCATTGCAGACGGCGGCGGTGTTTCCATTACACAGGAACAGATCCAGGAACTCATTCAGCGGATCTTCAAAGGGTATCAGGCATACCTGATCAAGATGGGCTACACCGATCCGGAACAGTTTGATGCTTATCTTGCGGAGTATCTGCAGACCGAAGAAGCTGTTCAGATCATCAACGACTGGATTTCCGAGGTGATGCAGAACAACGGCAATATCGAAATCACATCCGACCAGCTCACTGCGCTTGCGACGGAGCTTTCCAACGGTTATCTCGCTTACGTGAAGGAGAACGGCCTGCCGGATCCGACGGAGATGGGCCAGCACTTTATCGCCTATCTGAACACGGCGGACGGCCAGCAGCGGCTGAACAGCGGTATCACAAAAATCGTCGATCTCGACGGACTGCAGTCCCAGGTTTCTTCTGCGCTCACAAACTATATGGCAGGCGTTATGGGAAGCTACTCCGCTTCTGTCGCCTCGGTTCTGCAGACACAGATCACTTCCGCGATGGAACAGATGATGACGCAGATGGCCTCTGCAATTCAGTCCGAGATGGAGCGCGCCATGACGCAGGTCGGGAATTCTCTGCAGGATTCGATGGGCGATGCCATGAAGATTGACACCGATGCCTTTGCAAGTGCCTTCCAGATGAATATGACTGAGGATGATATGAAGGAGCTCTTCGCTTCTCTTAGTTCTTCCGGCTCTTCCACCTATGAGGGCAATCTGCAGAAACTGGGCTACGCTGATTTTGACGAACCCTCTTCGATCAGCATTTACCCGAAAAACTTTGAGAGCAAGGAACACGTTGTCTCCATCCTCGACGGCTACAATGACACGATGGAAAAAGAAGGACAAAAACGAGCAGGTAATCTCGTACACCGATGTGGTCGGCACTCTGATGTCCTCCGTCACGGATATCGTCAACATCATCAGCTACGTGCTGATCGCTTTTTGTCGGCATTTCCCTTGTGGTTTCCTCGATTATGATCGGCGTCATCACCTATATCAGTGTTCTGGAACGTAAGAAAGAGATCGGTATCCTGCGCGCGATCGGTGCTTCGAAACGCAATATTTCGCAGGTCTTCAATGCCGAAACTTTCATCATCGGACTCTGTGCAGGACTGATCGGCATCGGGCTCTCGCTGCTTCTGATGATTCCGGGCAACCTTCTGATCCACCATCTGGCGGATACGACGAAGGTCAGTGCTTCTCTTCCGCTCGTCCCGGCGCTTGTTCTGATTGCACTCAGCGTCGTTCTGACCCTGATCGGCGGTCTGATTCCGTCGAAGAAAGCGGCAAAAAGCGATCCGGTTACGGCACTCCGGACAGAATAATCTGATCCTTAAAACACACTTTGCAAGTACGCAAAAAAGCGACCGGCAGAGGCTTTTCAAAAGTCCCGCCGGCCGCTTTTTTCTATCTTAAACTTTTATTTTTCTTCCAGAGAAAATCCATGCTCTGTCCGCACCAGTGTCGTCTCATAGAAGGTCTTTGCGAACTGCACCAGATAAGCAGTATCTTTGGCGCCTGCCGTCTCATACGGGGAATGCATCGCAAGCTGAGCCATTCCGATATCCACGCTTGTCACCGAGACAAGAGAGTTCAGAATTGCGCCAAGCGTGCTTCCGCCCGGAATGTCGGCGTGGTTTGCGAATACCTGGCACGGTACGCCGGCCTTCTCGCAAATCATCTTTGTTACGGCTTCCGAAACAGCATCGGTCGTGTATTTCTGGTTTGCACTCTGTTTGATGACTACGCCGCCGTTCATGTATACGCGGCTCTTCGGATCGTATTTCTCCGCATGTGCCGGGTGGAAGGCATGTGCATTGTCAGCAGAAACAAGGAAGCTTCCCGCAAGATCTCTGTGATATGCAATCGTGTCTTTTCCACAGGCTGCATTGATATGCTGCAGTGTCTCTGTCAGGAACGAAGAATCCGCACCCTGCTTTGTGAGGCTTCCTACCTCCTCATTGTCAAAGATTGCGCAGACATTGACCTGGCCTGTTGCCTTTGCAGCAAGAAAGCCCTTTAAGGAGCCAAACGCGCTCTGCAGGTCATCCAGACGCCCACTGGATAAAAACTCTTTTCCGGCACCCCCAGATGGATCCTTCCACTCGGTTATACAGATAAAGCTCCATGGAGAGAATATCCTCTTTTGCGGTATCCGGCAGAAACAGCTCGTAAAAATGATCTTTCGCTGTCTCATCACCGAGAATCGGGAGCATGTCGGTCTGCACACTGTATTTGATTCCGTTGTTGATGTCACGATTCAGATGAATCGGTAGATTCGGGATCGTCACCAGATCTCGTCCGGCATCAACCAGCACGGATTTCACGCTGTTTCCGTCACGTACCACCATGCGGCCCGCCAGGGAAAGCGGACGGTCAAACCATGGGGAACGGATCATTCCGCCGTAGCCCTCCACGTTCAGGCGGGTGTAATGACCATCCGTCACGAATGGGTCCTCTCCCTTTACTTTAAACGTCGGACAGTCGCTGTGGCTTGCGATGATCTGGTAGCTGGAAAATGCGCTCTCCGGGATCTGGAACGCAATCACCGAGGATTCATTTCTCGTCACATAATATTTTCCGCCCGGAACGAGACTCCATTCTTTTGTCTCCTCCAGTTTTGTATATCCATTTTCGTTCAGCAGATCGCCGGCTTCTTTTACCACATGAAACGGGCTTTTGCACCGCATGATAAAATCGAGCAGCTCCTGCGCTGTATTCAGGTATTCCATAGTTTTTCTCCTTTGCATATATTCAAACGCTTCTTCTATTTTATAAAATCCCGCTGTCTTTTTCAAGACCCAAAAACCTGTGGGAACTTACTGTATCACTCGCAATCATCATTTCGAAGCGGATATTCGCAATCCGCTTCGCTACTCGCACATAAAACCAGCCGCTGCTTCGCAAAAAAATCCCGCACAGACAGATTTTTATTTTCTGTCGTGCGGGACTTACTTTTTCCGTTTTTTCTGCTATGCGGAAACCTGATTTCCGGTATACAGCTGGTAATATTTTCCTTTCTGTTCCATCAGCTGATCATGGGTACCGCGCTCAATAATTTGTCCCTGCTCAAGAACCATGATACAATCGGCGTTTCGTACGGTGGACAGACGATGTGCGATAACAAAGGTTGTTCTTCCACTCATCAGCTTATCCATACCATCCTGAACAATGCGCTCGGTACGGGTATCGATGGAGCTTGTCGCCTCATCGAGAATCAGTACCGGCGGATCTGCAATGGCTGCACGCGCGATCGCAAGAAGCTGCCGCTGACCCTGGGACAGATTCGCACCGTCTCCGGTCAGCATTGTGTCATAGCCCTGCGGCAGACGCATAATGAATCCGTGCGCATTCGCCAGTTTTGCTGCTGCTACAACCTCATCCTCCGTCGCATCGAGCTTTCCGAAGGCAATATTTTCTCTTACCGTTCCCGTAAACAGATGTGTATCCTGCAAAACAATGCCAAGCGATCTTCTCAGGTCATCTTTTTTGATCTTTCCAATGTTGATCTCATCGTAACGGATCTTACCTTTCTGAATATCATAGAAGCGGTTGATCAGATTGGTAATGGTTGTCTTTCCGGCTCCGGTAGAACCCGACAAACGCGATCTTCTGACCCGGCTCTGCAAACAGCGATACATCGTGCAAAACAATTTTTATCCTGATTGTAGCCGAAATCAACATGTTCGAATACCACACGGCCCTGCAGCTCGCGGTAATCCACAGATCCATCTGCCTGGTGCGTATGCTTCCATGCCCATTTTCCGGTACGCTCTTTCGTCTCGGTGAGTTTTCCGTTTTCTTCCTTCGCATTGACAAGCGTTACATACCCCTCGTCCAGCTCCGGCTCTTCATCCATCAGTCGGAAAATACGTTCCGCTCCTGCAAGTGCCATAACAATTGCGTTCAGCTGCTGGCTGACCTGGTTGATCGGCATGTTAAAACTCTTGTTGAAGGTCAGAAAGCTTGCTAGACCACCGAGCGTAAAGCCACCGACGCTGCCAAGGGCAAGTGCACCGCCTACAATTGCACAGACAACATAGCTCATATTTCCAAGCTGTGCATTGATCGGTCCGATAACATTTGCAAACGCATTGGCATTGTAAGCACTCTCATACAGATTGTTATTAATTTCTTTGAATTTTTCGATATTCTCCTCTTCATGACAGAATACCTTGACAACCTTCTGGCCATCCATCATCTCTTCGATAAAGCCGTTGACTTTACCAAGATCCCTCTGCTGTTTTACAAAGAAATTTCCGGAAAATCCGGCCACCTTTTTTGTCACTCCCAGCATGATAGATACCATAACCAGCGTTGTAATCGTCAGCGGGATGTTCAGAATCAGCATACTGACAAAGACACTGACAATCGTGATTGCACTGTTGATGATCTGCGGGATACTCTGACTGATCATCTGACGCAGGGTATCAATATCATTTGTATAAATCGACATGATGTCGCCGTGCGCATGGGTATACAAAATATTTGATCGGCAGCTTTTCCATATTGCCGAACAGATCATTTCTCAGATTCCGCAGGGTTCCCTGGGGTACATAAATCATGGTACGGTTCTGAACGAACGCAGCCACAATACCGATTCCGTAAAATCCGGCCACCCGCAAAATTGCGTGGAGCAGCGGGCCAAAATCCGGATCCGGCTGGGTCAGCATCGGCGTGATATAGCCGTCAATCAGCGTTTTCATAAACATCGTTCCCTGTACATTTGCCAGGACGTTGACAAAAATCGCAATGACAACAGCGATGCAGTGTACCGTATAATCCTTTAATACATATTTCATAATTCTGGTAAAGATCTTCATCGGATTCTTGACCTGCGTTTTCACCCCTCTTGGAGGTCTTGCTCCCGGCCCCTTTACCTGCTGTACTCTCTCTGCCATTCCTTACTCACCTCTCTTTTCGTCAAAGTCTCCGTCGCCACCGGTCTGAGACTCATATACTTCGCGGTAAATTTCATTGGTTTTCAGTAATTCCTCATGGCTTCCAAAACCATTTACTTTTCCGTTCTCCATGACAATGATGCGGTCTGCGTCCTGCACACTGGAAATACGCTGTGCAATGATCAGCTTTGTCGTTTCAGGGATCTCGGTCAGGAATGCCTTCCGGATTTTCGCGTCGGTTGCGGTATCGACAGCACTTGTACTGTCATCCAGAATCAGCACCTTTGGTTTCTTCAGCAGTGCTCTTGCGATACAGAGGCGCTGTTTCTGGCCGCCGGATACGTTGGATCCGCCCTGCTCGATGTAGGTGTTGTAGCCCTCCGGCATCCGGTCGATAAATTCATCGGCGCAGGCAAGACGGCAGACACGCTTGCACTCTTCTTCCGAAGCATTTTTATCACCCCATCGGAGGTTGTCGAGAATAGTACCGGAAAACAGCACATTTTTCTGTAAAACAACGGCTACTTCATTTCGCAGCGTTTCCATATCGTAGGAGCGGACATCCTTTCCGCCGACCTTAACGGATCCATCTGTTACATCATACAGACGGCTGATCAGGTTGACAAGACTTGTTTTCGCACTTCCGGTTCCACCGATAATACCGATTGTCTCACCCGATTGGATGGAAAGATTGATATCCGAAAGAACCGGCTCGCCGGCTCCTTTTTTGTAGTTGAAATAGACATGATCGAAGGTAATGCTTCCATCCGGAATCGAAAAGTCCGGATTCTCCGGATTATCGAGATCACTCTTCTCATTCAGGACTTCTGAAATACGGCGCGCACTTGCAAGGCTCATTGTGATCATAACGAATACCATGGAAAGCATCATAAGGCTCATCAGAATGTTCATGCAATAGGTCAGAAGGCTCATCAGTTCTCCGGTCGAAAGACTGCTTCCGACAATCATTTTGGCGCCGAGCCAGCTGATCAGAAGAATACAGCTGTACACGGTCAGCTGCATCAGCGGTGCATTAAAGGAAAGATTTTCTTCTGCTTTACAGAAAATTTTATAAATATTTTCGGACGCTTTGTGAAATTTTCCTGTCTCATAATCTTCGCGCACATACGCTTTTACCACACGGATTGCGGATACGTTTTCCTGCACACTCGCATTTAATTCATCATATTTTGGAAATGCCTGCTCGAAATATTTGGTTGCAGACCGCATGATCAGAAACAGACACGTTCCAAGAAGAATAACGGCCACCAGATAAATGCTCGCAAGGCGTGCATTGATGTAAAAACGACATAATCATTGCAATGATCATACTCGCCGGTGCACGCATGCACATACGAAGGATCATCTGATATGCATTCTGCAGATTCGTCACATCTGTGGTCAGACGGGTGACAAGACCTGCTGTACTGAATTTGTCAATATTGGAAAAAGAATATTCCTGGATATTTTCAAACATGGCCTGACGCAGATTTTTTGCAAATCCGGCAGATGCCTTTGCTCCATATTTTCCGCCCATGATACCTGCAAACAGACCGATGGCTGCTGCCACTACCATGAATGCTCCCACCACGTAAATGTGATGGAGATCGCCTTTTTCTACACCGTTATCGATAATGGATGCCATCATAAGAGGAATGATCATCTCCATGATAACCTCCAGAATCATGAAAATCGGAGTGGCAATGGAGGCTTTTTTAAACTCTTTTACCTGTGCTCCAAGTGTTTTTAACATGATGTCTCTCCTAACATATTTTTTACGTTGTTTTTGACCTGATCGATGACACGGTAGAAAGTGTCAAGATCTTCTTTTGAAATTCCCTCAACCGTCTGTTCTTCCAGCATATCGATCATATCTTTCGTCTTCTCGTGAAGCTCTCTTCCGGTATCGGTCAGCACCAGTTTTTTCAGCCGCGCGTCATAGGGAACGGACTCCCGTTTGATGTAGCCCTTTTTCTCCATGAGCTTTAAAATGTTGGTCACGGTAGAGCGGCAGATCTTAAATTCCGCTTCAATATCTTTCTGGAAAATATCTTTGTGCTCGTTCCTGCACAGATAGCCCAAAATCCACCCGTGCATGGCCGTCAGTTCATCGACGCCCCGCTCTCTGGCGGCTGCCATCAGGTTCCGTGACATCATATTGTCCAGCGTCCGCAGTTCGTGGCCGATTTTCTTTTTTACAACACACGCTGCTTTTTTCCTCCTTTCCCCTTTGCTGCCGTCCCCATCTGTTCGTTATAAAACTGTTTGAATAAGGACTGTTCCATAAGCAACTGTTCTATAGATGACTGTTTCATATTAAACAATTCGCTATAGAACATTCTAGGAGATTTTGTGGGAAATGTCAACCTGTTTGCGTAAAAAAATCGAAAAAAATGCTCCGGATAAAAGTTTTTCACTTTCCGCCCGGAGCATTCCGCTCGTTTATTCTTCGATTTTTCTTCTTAAATAGCTTCCCACCATATGGGAAAAGTTGCGGATATCGCGCGCATACGCGAAATCCTTGCCGAAAATCTTCTGCTCCGCCATAAGCTCCGTCTCCTCGCCTACAAAGACCCCAAGCACCGAGACACCCTGCTGCCTGAGGCGCCGCACCTCAGTTGCCGTGTCATGCAGTGCATAGTCATCCCGGTACGGCTTTGGATTTCTCGCATTCGGCCGGTTCACCAGCACATCGTACGGCTTTCCGTCGCTTAAGAGGATCAGCAGCTTCCGGTCTCCTGGCGTTTTAAAAGATCCATCCCCGCCGCCTTGACAGCAAGCCCGTCGCGGGTTGTTTGAGGATGTGATATACTCAAAAATATTGCTGTTCTTCTCCCGCGGATCGTCGTAATCGCGCATCCGGTGCAGGATCGTGTAATCCCAGAACGTACAGAAGCTCATCACGCGGAACGGGATGTGCAGGCGGCTTAAGGTCTCCGCCAGAATGTACGTCTGCAGTGTCACATTCTCCTGGCGCGGCCGCTGGGAACCGCTCGCATCTACGAGAATATCCACGACAAAATCCAGCGAATTCCGCCGCTGCTCCAGCCGGAACAGATCCGCATTCTGGCTCCGTCCCACCTTCCACATCCGCGCGGGCTGTAAAATTCCGTGGTCTGCATCCGCAAACGACTGATCCTCCTGCAGCAGCATCGCTTTTTTCAGTTCCTGATACAGCAGCGAAATGTTCTGCCGCACCGCGCGGTGCTGGTCGTAATAGGCATGAAGGTTTTTATCCTTCTGCTTCTGCGCGTAGGAGAGCTGATAATACTTTCCGACCGGATTTTTCAGCACACCCTCCGTGTAATAGAGGCTGCAGTCGCTGTGGATGCCGCGGCAGAGCTGGTAATTCCGGCTTTTCTCCTCACTCTCCGAGAGCCACGTTTTTCCGTAATTGCGCTGAATGTACTGATACATCCGTGCCAGCGCTTTCTCATCGACGACAACGATCTTTTTGGTATCGCTTCCCGCTGTTTTTCTTTCTTCTCTTCCGCCTCTTTTGATGTGAAATTTGTCATATCAAGCGAAACTCGCTCCAGATATGTCTCGAGCCCGTCCTCGTACAGTTCCTCCGAAAGGAAATCCTTCCAGGAATACTCGGTGAGCTCCTCGATCGTTACCGCAAGAACCGAGGCAAGATCACCGTGCTTTTTCACAAATGCGGGATCGACGACCTTATTGTACAGCTCGTCCGTCACCCGGATCAGTTCCATTGTATCCGCTGTTTCGGATGCGTGCTTCAGCAGCTCCATCCACTCCCTCGTTTTCCCCGAGTATGAAGGGCTTTTTCCCTCGTCCTCCTCTCTTCTTCCGCGTAGATACTCCAGTTTCAGGCGGCCTGTCTCATTTCTGGATAGAGTTTCAAAAGAGTGGTCCAGTATTTCCTCCGCTGCTCTCCTTCGAAAGCCCTTGACACCGGGGCGCTCGCTTTCGAGCCGCTTCGATACGGCCTCCTCCGTCACCAGCTGGGCGAGCATCATCAGTTCTCCCTCCGCTGCGCCGCTGTAAACCTTCTTCACCAGATACAGGCTGTAGGCTTCCCGATCAAAGTAACACGAAAAGGCGCCCTGGCGGATTGTGTCGTACAGTACCGTATCCGGCTCCTTCGCATACCGCTCCACATCCGGGTTCAGCTTCAGCGTGTAGTCGCCGCTGACAGTCCAGACGAGATTGCGGATCCGGCTTTCCAGCTCCATCTCATGCGTTTTTAATGTTTCCTCTGTCACCATACGTATTTCCTCTAAAAAATATCCTGCGGCGTCCACTCTTCCGGAATCCGCGTGCGCACGACATCCCGCACGATCTCTTTTTCAAACAGGTCAAAGCATTTATTGACAATGCCGATCTGCACCGCAAGATACGGGGACAGCCCCTGGCGCATCGTGCCGATCGCTCCGAACAGACCGCGGAGGTCGAGCGCGCGCGTGGTGATTTCCGCCTGTTTTGCCTTTTTCTGCAGATCGAGGTAAAGGCCGGCCAGCGCTTCGCGTGCCGCCGGTTTCAGATCCGGGAAT
>ENA-OQKS01000405-OQKS01000405.1-human-gut-metagenome-genome-assembly--contig:-NODE-405-length-12459-cov-2.396529_pt1 | contig 12459 bp, 13 predicted proteins | sample MGYA00242804_ERZ504808 | MGnify/ENA primary metagenome ERZ504808 (study PRJEB26092, sample SAMD00036375) | human gut metagenome | host: Homo sapiens | study: EMG produced TPA metagenomics assembly of...
AGGGAGCCGTAAAGGCAGGCGACCGACTGGCGGAGAGCTACCGGTCGCTCGGCATCGCTTATCTGAAAAGCCAGGAGTATGACAAGGCAAAAGAGGCTTTCAAGAGCAGTCTTTCGAGCATGAAGCACAAAGACGCGGAGTTTTCGCGCGATGTCATGTATTACGAGGCGGAAACCTGCGTACAGGCCGGAGATCTGGATGGAGCCATTGAGATCTGCACCAATATTCAGGAAGAAAAGGCCGATGCCGATGCGCTGTTCCTTAGGGGACGCGCGTACTTCCTGCAGAAGAATTACGAGCAGGCGAAGGTGGATTTTGATGCGGCAGTGGAGACGAAGGAGAGCTATCAGCTCTGCCTTGACATTTACGAGCTGTATCAGGAGAGCAGCATGAAGGCGGACGGAGACCGTTACCTCGAAGCGGCAGTGAAGATTGAGCCGAAAACGACCGAGGATTATTATAACATCGGCTGCGCATACTACTATCTGGAGGAGCAGGACGAGGCGGTCAAAGCGTTCTCGAAGGCAATGAAAGACGGCAGCAGCGCGGCGATGGAAATGCTCGGCGAGGTTTACCTTTCCAATGGTCAGAACGACGAGGCGAAAGCACTGTTTTCTTCGTATCTTTCGACAGATGGCTTTGCGGCGGCAGCAAACAACGGGCTGGCGCTCTGCGCACTTGCGGAAAACGACACGGACAGTGCACTCTCGTATATCGAGGAAGGACTCAAAACGGCAGAGGATTCCGACCGGGAAAATCTGCTGTTCAACCAGATTGTATCCTATGAAAAACGGGCGGATTTTGATACCGCGAAGTCGCTGATGGCGGATTTTCTGGCAGCATACCCGGAAAACACCGCGGCGCAGCGGGAAAATACGTTTCTCCAGAACCGATAACAGACGGAGGAAGTTGGATTGTTTGATTTAAGAGAAGAACAGGAGCGCGTGATTCTGGTCGGCGTACAGGAAAACGGCGGCGCAAACGCAGAAGAATCGCTCGACGAGCTGGCGGAACTGGCCAGCACCGCCGGTGCGAAGGTGGAGGGCCGCCTGGTGCAGGTGCGGGAGGCCATTCATCCGGGAACGTACATCGGAAAAGGAAAATTAGAGGAATTGAAAATTCTGGTGCGCGCCTGCGATGCGACGGGCATCATCTGCGACGATGAGCTCTCCTCGATCCAGTTAAAAGGGCTGGAGGAAGCACTGGAATGCAAGATCATGGACCGTACGCTTTTAATCCTGGATATCTTTGCGGCGCGCGCCGTGAGCAGCGAGGGTAAAATCCAGGTTGAGCTGGCCCAGTTAAAGTACCGTGCATCCCGACTTTCCGGCCTTGGCACATCGCTTTCCCGTCTCGGCGGCGGAATCGGTACGAGAGGACCGGGAGAGAAAAAGCTGGAAACCGACCGGCGCCTGATCCGCACGCGTATTACGCAGTTAAAACGTGAGCTTGAGGAAGTACGCCAGCACAGAGAGCTCCTTCGTGAAGGCAGAAAACGTTCCAAAAATCCCGGTAGCGGCGCTCGTAGGCTATACGTCAGCGGGAAAGAGCAGTCTTTTAAATGCACTGACAGGATCGGAAATTCTGGCAGATGCAATGCTGTTTTCCACACTGGATACGACGACGCGGTCACTGACCCTTCCGGATGGACAGGAAATCCTGCTGACCGATACGGTTGGATTTATCAATAAGCTGCCACATCATCTGATTGATGCATTCCGCAGTACGCTGGAGGAAGCACGGTATGCCGACTATATTCTCCACGTTGTGGATACGTCAAATCCGCAGATGGAGCTGCAGATGCAGGTCGTGTACGATACGCTGCGGGAACTGAAAGTTGAGGACAAAAAGATCGCCACCCTGCTGAACAAGCAGGATAAGCTTCTTGCCCCGATGGTTGTAAAAGATTTCCGGGCAGACGCGAGCCTTGCGGTCTCTGCCAAAAACAGGACAGGGACTCGAAGACCTCAAAAATTTACTCTCCTCGTGGATGATGGAGGGAAAAATCTATATCGAGCGCCTCTATCCGTACGATAAGGCGGGAACGATTTCACTGATCCGCGGATACGGAATTCTGCTCGAAGAAGAATATCTGCCGGAAGGCATCCGCGTAAAAGCCTATGTACCGAAGGATATCTATCCGAGGGTATAGAGGTATGGCAAGCGGGCTTAAAAACGGCAGTACATCCCTTTAAGCGCCGTACAGCGCCGAAAAATGGAAGGGACAGAACACAAGTAAAAGTACCATATCTAGTGATGTTAGAAAATTTCACACTAGATATGGTACTTTTTACTATTGACGGGAGAAACATGCTCTGCTATCATATGGTTCAGACACTGCAAAGAGTGGAACCTTAAAAAGGCCTTGCAGAAACGGTTGAATTAACAGGAGGGATTCCATGTTTCAGGTAGAAAAGAGAGACGGAACGATTGCAGAGTTCCAGATGAAAAAGATTACCGATGCGATTGGAAAAGCATTCGGCGCAAAAGATATGCAGTTCAGCGATGACATGCTTCAGATGCTGGCATTGCGCGTAACAGCGGACTTTCAGTCCAAGATCAAAGACGGAAAAATTTCAGTGGAGGCAATTCAGGACAGCGTGGAGAACGTGCTGATCCAGTGCGGCTACGCAGAAGTGGCAAAAGCTTACATTCTGTACCGCAAGCAGAGGGAAAAAATCCGCAACATGAAATCGACGATCGTAGACTACAAAGAGATCGTGGACAGCTACGTAAAAGTAGAGGACTGGCGTGTCAAAGAGAATTCGACCGTAACGTATTCTGTCGGCGGTCTGATCTTAAGCAATTCCGGCGCGATCACAGCCAACTACTGGTTATCAGAGATTTATGATGACGAGATCGCCGAGGCACACCGCAACGCGGATATTCACATCCACGACCTGTCGATGCTGACCGGCTACTGTGCAGGATGGTCGTTAAAACAGCTCATCAAAGAAGGACTTGGCGGCATCAACGGAAAGATTACTTCTTCTCCGGCAAGACATCTTTCGGTTCTGTGCAACCAGATGGTCAACTTCCTCGGCATTATGCAGAACGAGTGGGCAGGTGCGCAGGCATTTTCTTCATTTGATACGTATCTGGCGCCGTTCGTCAAAGTGGACAACTTAAGCTACGGCGAAGTGAAGAAGTGCATCGAGGCGTTTATCTACGGCGTCAACACACCGAGCCGCTGGGGAAGCCAGGCACCGTTCTCCAACATCACACTCGACTGGACCGTACCGGATGACCTCGCGGAGCTTCCGGCGATCGTCGGCGGTAAGGAGATGGACTTCAAGTACAAAGACTGTAAAAAAGAGATGGATATGGTCAACAAAGCGTTCATCGAGACGATGATCGAGGGAGATGCCAACGGAAGAGGCTTCCAGTACCCGATCCCGACCTACTCCATCACATCCGATTTTGACTGGTCCGATACGGAGAATAACCGTCTGCTGTTCGAAATGACTGCAAAATACGGTACCCCGTACTTCTCCAACTACATCAACAGCGATATGAAACCAAGCGACGTGCGCTCCATGTGCTGCCGTCTCCGCCTGGATCTGCGTGAGCTTCGAAAGAAAACCGGCGGATTCTTCGGTTCCGGCGAGAGCACCGGATCGGTCGGCGTTGTCACCATCAATATGCCGCGTATCGCATATCAGTCCAAAGATGAGAAAGAGTTCTACCGCCGTCTCGATCATATGATGGATATTGCCGCACGTTCGTTAAAGACGAAACGTGAGGTCATTACCCGCCTCCTGGACGAGGGACTGTATCCATATACGAAACGGTACCTTGGAACGTTTGAGAACCACTTCTCAACCATCGGTCTGATCGGTATGAACGAGGCCGGCTTAAATGCCGCATGGCTCGGAAAGGGTCTGGAGGATCCGAAGACACAGCAGTTTACGAAAGAAGTTCTGAACCATATGAGAGAGCGTCTTTCTGATTACCAGGAGGAGTACGGCGATCTGTACAACCTTGAGGCAACTCCGGCGGAGTCGACCGCATACCGTCTGGCAAAACACGACCGTGCAAAATGGCCGGATATCAAGACCGCAGGCCATGAGGGAGATACCCCGTACTACACCAACAGCTCCCATCTGCCGGTGGACTATACCGAGGATATTTTCTCTGCGCTTGATATTCAGGATGATCTGCAGACGCTGTACACCTCGGGAACTGTATTCCATGCGTTCCTTGGCGAAAAACTGCCGGACTGGAAAGCAGCAGCTTCCCTTGTGCGGAAGATTGCAGAGAACTACAAACTGCCGTACTACACGCTGTCCCCGACGTATTCTGTTTGTGCGAACGACGGCTATCTCGCCGGCGAGCATTTTACATGTCCGATCTGTGGAAAAGAGGCAGAGGTTTACAGCCGTATCACGGGATATTACCGTCCGGTCAAGAACTGGAACGACGGAAAACGCCAGGAGTACAAGAACAGAACTGTATATGATATCATCCACTCCAAATCGCCGGAGCAGAAAATGAAATCGTACGGCGCAGCAGAGAAACTGGCAGAGCAGGCCGCTGGAAAAGAAGAGCCGAAAGCCGCTGCAGCAGCAGATAAAATCGAGGAAGACGGCATGTACCTGTTCACGACAAGCACCTGCCCGAACTGCAAAATGGCAAAAGAAATGCTCGCCGAGGAGCAGTATGAGGTGATCGACGCAGAGCGTCACCCGGATCTTGCCGCACAGTACGGCATCATGCAGGCACCGACTCTTCTCGTTGTGGAGGACGGCCAGGCGCAGAAGATTGTGAATGCTTCCAATATCCAGAAATATGTGGATGAATATCTCTCCTAAATCTGTGCGCATATAGTTGCAGGAAAGAACAAACAGAGTTATAATAGGAAAAAGTGATACCCTCGCCCGGGCATCCCGGGTGGGGGTATTATTATGGCGCTGAGCACAGCAGAAATCGGCCCGGTGGACCGGTTTCACTTACAGAAGGGAGAAAAATTATGGGATACAGCCAGGACACAATCTGTGTACAGGGAGGATGGCAGCCGAAAAACGGTGAGCCGCGTGTACTTCCGATTTACCAGAGCACAACATTCAAATATGCAACCAGCGAGGAAATGGGAAAACTGTTCGATCTGGAGGAAGAGGGATATTTCTATTCCCGTCTGCAGAACCCGACGAACGACGTCGTAGCACAGAAAATCTGCGATCTGGAGGGCGGCGTGGCAGCCATGCTCACATCTTCCGGCCAGGCGGCAACGATGCTTGCTGTTACCAACATCTGTGAGGCAGGCGACCACGTTGTCTGCGCGGCAAAGGTTTATGGAGGAACCTCCAACCTGCTCGCCGTTACCTTAAAACGATTCGGCATCGAGACTACCCTCGTGGACCAGGATGCGCCGGCAGATGAGCTGGAAAAAGCATTCCAGCCGAACACCAAAGCTGTCTTTGCCGAGACGATTTCCAACCCGGCAGGTGTTGTACTTGACATTGACAAGTTTGTTAAACTTGCACATGAGCACGGCGTTCCGATGATCTGCGACAACACCTTTGCAACCCCGATCAACTGCCGTCCGTTCGAGTTCGGTGTAGATATTGTCACCCATTCCACCACAAAATACATGGACGGCCATGCAATGGCGCTCGGCGGAGCGATTGTCGATTCCGGAAACTTCGACTGGGATGCGCATGCAGACAAATTCCCGGGCCTTACTACACCGGACGAATCGTACCACGGCGTGATTTATACGCAGAAATTCGGTAAAAAAGACGTATATCACAAAGACAACCGCGCAGCTGATGCGTGATATGGGAGCGTGCCAGTCCCCGCAGAATGCATTCCTGACGAATGTCGGTCTGGAGACCCTGCACCTGCGCGTGGAGCGCCACTGCAGAAATGCCGAGAAAGTGGCAGAGTTCCTGAAAAAATCATCCGAAGGTAGCGTGGGTTGAGTACGCAGGCCTTGCAGACAGCAAATACCATGCACTGGCAGAAAAAATATATGCCGAACGGAACGTGCGGCGTTCTCTGCTTCGGACCGAAGGGCGGAAGAGACGGTGCGATGCGTTTTACGAACGGCCTGAAAATGGTAGCAATTGTAACACACGTTGCCGATGCAAGAAGCTGCGTTCTGCACCCGGCAAGCCATACCCACCGCCAGCTGAACGATCAGCAGCTCATCGAAGCCGGTGTTCTGCCGGATCTGATCCGTCTGTCAGTCGGCATCGAGGATGTGAACGATATCATTGCAGACCTTGATCAGGCGCTTGCGAACGTATAAAGATACAAAAAACAGGATGTGAAAAGGAGCGTATTGGTAAAATGGAAGAAATGGCAAAGAAACGCGTAAAAGATTCTGAGACAGAGCAGTCGTATCTTCTGATGCACCGCCATATCAACGGCTATGGCCGTCTGTTCGGCGGCCAGCTGGTCGCGTGGATCGATGAGCTTGCCGGTCTGGTGGGACGCCGCCACTGCGGCCACGAAATAACCACCGCGTGCATCGACAATCTGAACTTCAAGCATCCTGCTTTTCTGAACGACACCGTCGTACTGGTCGGAAGGGTGACGTATGTCGGACGCACTTCAATGGAGGTGCGCGTCGACACGTACGTGGAAGAGCTTGCGACCGGCATTCGGAAAATGATCAACCGTGCCTACGTGGTGATGGTGGCCATCGACGAGAACGGCCGCGCACTTCCCGTCCCGGGCCTGATTCTGGAATCCCCGGAGCAGGAAGCTGAGTGGGAGGGCGGAAAACGCCGCTATGAACTGCGAAAAGAGCGTCACAGAGAGGGGTTCTAAGTTGACGTTCACCCGCACATTTGCAGAATCCACCGGGGCGTTTACCGGAGCTGTCTTCGTGCATTCTGAAAATTTCATTTAAAAAAATCCCGCCGTGTCCCTTGACAGGCGGGATTTTCCATGTTAAGGTAAAGGCAGTTATACGACTGACGGAAGTGGAAATGACCACAGGGAGTATAGCGTGAGAAGAGGCCGACCGTCTGGGCAGAAGAATGCGTTGGGGGAGTGGGTCTTGTTTTTTTATCCAAAAACAGAAAATCCCATTCCAGCCACCTTGAAAAGGAGATCAGAAGATGAAAAAAGTATCACTGGAACAGGAATTAAAAGGAAATGCATATCCAGGAAGAGGAATTGTGATCGGCAGATCCAAAGACGGCACAAAAGCCGTTGCCGGATACTTTATTATGGGCAGAAGTCAGAACAGCCGCAACCGTGTCTTTGTTGAGGAGGGTGAGGGAATCCGCACACAGGCGTTTGATCCGTCGAAGCTGGAAGATCCGAGCCTGATCATCTACGCACCGGTACGCGTTCTGGGAAATGATACGATCGTAACAAACGGAGACCAGACCGATACCGTATACGAAGGACTGGAGCAGGGAAAAACGTTTGAGGTATCCCTTCGAAGCAGAGAGTTTGAGCCGGATGCACCGAACTACACTCCTCGTATTTCCGGTGTGATGCACGTAGAGAACGGAACGTACGGCTACCAGATGTCGATCTTAAAGAGCAATAACGGCGATCCGTCCCAGTGCAACCGCTACACCTTCTCCTATGATAACTGTGTAGCAGGGGAAGGCCATTTCATCCACACCTACATGCACGACGGCAATCCGCTGCCAAGTTTTGAGGGTGAGCCAAAACTGGTCGAGATTCCGGATGACATCGATGCCTTCACCGAACTGCTCTGGAGCAGCTTAAACGAGGACAACAAGGTGTCCCTCTTCACACGCTATATCGACATTGCAACCGGCAAGTATGAGACAAGAATCGTGAATAAAAATAAATAAGAAATCGAGTGTTTTGCGAAAGGAGAAAATCATGAAAGAATTAGCGTTAAAATACGGATGCAACCCGAACCAGAAACCTTCCAGAATTTACATGGATGATGACAGAGATCTTCCGATCGAAGTATTAAGCGGCCGTCCGGGCTATATCAATTTTCTGGATGCCTTCAATGGCTGGCAGCTGGTACGTGAGCTGAAAGCAGCCACCGGTCTTCCGGCAGCAACTTCCTTCAAGCACGTTTCCCCGGCAGGTGCAGCCGTAGGTCTTCCGCTGGACGAGATCCTGCGTAAAATTTACTGGGTAGACGATATGGGAGAGCTTTCTACGTTAGCATGCGCTTATGCAAGAGCCAGAGGCGCAGACCGTATGTCTTCTTTCGGCGACTTTATCGCACTTTCTGATGTCTGCGACAAAGACACCGCATCCCTGATCAAACGCGAGGTTTCTGACGGTGTCATCGCTCCGGGATTTACCGATGAAGCACTGGAAATCCTGAAAGCAAAGAAAAAAGGTAACTACTGCGTCATCAAAATCGACGAGAATTACCGTCCGGCTCCGCTCGAGCACAAACAGGTCTTCGGCATTACCTTTGAGCAGGGCCGCCAGGAGCTGCCGATCGACGATGAGCTGCTCTCAAACGTGGTAACCGAGAACAAAGAGATTCCGGAAGCAGCAAAACGCGATCTGAAGATTGCACTGATTACCTTAAAATATACCCAGTCCAACTCCGTATGCTTCGTCAAAGACGGTCAGGCCATCGGTGTCGGTGCAGGCCAGCAGTCCCGTGTGCACTGCACCCGTCTTGCCGGACAGAAAGCCGACAACTGGTTCCTGCGTCAGTGCCCGAAGGTGCTGGATCTGCAGTTCGTAGACGGCATCCGCCGCGCAGACCGTGACAATGCGATCGACGTTTACATCGGCGAGGAGTACATGGATGTTCTCGCAGACGGCGCATGGGAGAAGATCTTCAAAGTAAAACCGGAAGTCTTCACAAGAGAAGAGAAACGTGCATGGCTCGACCAGATGAAGGGCGTAACCTTAGGTTCCGATGCCTTCTTCCCGTTCAGTGACAACATCGAGCGCGCACACAAGAGCGGCGTCCAGTACATCGCAGAGCCGGGCGGATCGGTTCGTGACGACGCTGTCATCGAGTGCTGCAACAAGTACAACATGGCGATGGCATTTACAGGAATCCGTTTATTCCATCACTAAAAAGTTTTTTTATATAGTCATTGAACATGAAAAACAGTATATGGTCTGAAGTATAATTTTTTGGACCATATACTGTTTTTGTATGCAAAAAAATATGAAAAACAGGAGTTGTTATTTATTTAACGAGAAAGTTTATCGGTTAAGTATATTGTATTCAATTTTATTTTTGCTATAATGTAATTGAGTTAGATAGAGCTAACCAAAGGAGTTTTTATAATAATTTTAATCCAAAAGAAATGGAGGAGTTTTCAAAATGAAACAGTTTGAAGAATGGGAAGGATTTAAAGGTAGAATCTGGAAGGAAGAAATCAATACAAGAGATTTCATCCAGGAAAACTACACACCTTATGATGGAGACGAAAGCTTCCTTGCAGGATCTACAGAAGCAACAGATAAGCTATGGGGTATCTTACAGGGACTTCAGAAAGAAGAACGAAAAAAAGGTAAAAAAGCGTATCGTTTACAGAAAATCAATAGAATAAAAGCATCAATATAAAGAAATAAAAAAGAAATCAATGAGCGAAAAAAAGACAGAAAAGTCGGATAATAAGAGAAAATGCACAAAATACAAATAAAATATGAGAAAACGGGTGAAAAAACTTTTGCATAATGACGAAAAATGCGCTACAATATAAGCGCTATATGTGAATTTATTATTGGGAGGTATTAGAATTATGGCAACATTTTATGCATCAAAAACAGGAGAAGTATCTGCTAGAGAAAAAGAACATTCCGCGCTGGTACGTGAACTGGCCGGTGAGTGCATGACACTTCTTGAAAACGACGGAACCCTGCCGCTTGCCGGTGCAGGAAAAGTCGCAGTTTATGGTAACGGCGTCCGCCACACGGTAAAAGGGGGTACCGGTTCCGGAGACGTTAACACAAGAACGGTTGTTACGATCGAACAGGGCTTAAAAGAGGCCGGCTTTGAAATTCTGACTGGTAAATGGCTCGATGAATATGACAAAGTGCTTGCAGATGCGCAGGCTGCATATCAGGCAGAGCTGGCAAAAAAAGCAGAGGAGCTTCACGTTCCGATTTTTGCTGTTATGTTCTCGGAAGTATTTGCACAGCCTGATGTGCCGGTAATTACCGAAAAAGAGGACACCGATACCGCTATCTATGTTCTGTCAAGAAACTCCGGTGAAGGTGCAGACCGCTATAACAGAGCATGCGATTATCTGCTCGGCGAAAACGAGCTCGCTGACATTGCCTATCTGGCAGAGCATTATGAGAAAACAGTTTTAATTTTGAATATTGCGAACCTTGTAGACACCACAGAGTTAAAGAAAATCAAAGGACTGAATGCAATTCTTCTTGCAGGACAGGCCGGAAATGCAACCGGAAACATCGTTGCAGACGTTGTTCTCGGAAAGAGCATCCCATCCGGAAAGCTGACTGATACATGGGCTGCTTCCTATGAAGACTATCCGTCCTCAAAAAATTTCAGCCACAACAACGGTGACACCAACGATGAGTATTACAGCGACGGCATTTATGTCGGCTACCGTTATTTTGACACCTTCAACGTAACCCCGAACTACTGCTTCGGCTATGGCAAAGGTTATACTGATTTTGAGACGGAAGTAAGGGACGTGGAGGCAGATGCCAAGAACGTTACCGTTACCGCATCCGTAAAGAATATTGGTGATACATTCGCCGGAAAAGAAGTCGTACAGGTTTACTATTCCGCACCGGATGGCACGATTGAGAAACCGTATCAGGAGCTTGGCGGCTTCGGAAAATCCGATCTGCTCTCGCCGGGTGAGTCCCAGACGATTACCATTTCCTTCCCGACAAAATCTATGGCTTCCTACGATGAGAAAAAAGCAGCATGGGTACTCGAGGCAGGAACGTATTACATCCGTGTCGGCAACAGCTCCAGAACAACGAAAGTAGCAGCAGCCCTGAATCTCAAAGAGACCGTTGTTACGGTTCAGGGAAAGAATCTTTTCCCGGCAGATGACGCTCCACAGGAACTCTCCAAAGCAGGCGTAACACCGTACAGCTATGAAGGTGAGGCAGAAGAAAAAGCAGCTGCAAAAACAGATCGATATCTGCAGCAAATGCATCAAGACGGAGACTGTTGTCTACAGTGAGACACCGGAAGCATTCCCGGCTTATGAGGGAGAGAAGCTGACCGCGGCAGATGTAAAGAGCGGAAAAGCGACGTTAAAAGATCTCGTATCGCAGCTGACCGTAGAAGAGATGGCTGCCGTTTGCAATGGTACGGCAGACGGTCCTCGGACAGGAAGGCTTTATCGGATCTTCTTCCGATATGGCGCCTGGAGCAGCGGGAGATACAACTTCCATTCTTCTGGAGGACAGAGGTATTTACAATACGATTCTTGCAGACGGTCCGGCCGGTCTTCGTCTGATTCCGCACTTTGTCGTTGATGCAGACGGAAAGATGGTATCCTCCGGAAATCCTCTGGAAGATGCGTTTAACAAAAATGAAATCGAAGTTCCGGAAGGCGGCACGGAGTATTTCCAGTACTGCACCGCAATCCCGGTAGCAGCGCTTCTTGCGCAATCGTGGAACATGGATCTGATCCGGAAATGTGGTGATATCGTCGGAAAAGAGATGGAAGAATTCCACATTTCTGTATGGCTGGCACCTGGCATGAACATTCACAGAAATCCGCTTTGCGGAAGAAATTTCGAGTACTACTCGGAAGATCCGCTGGTGGCAGGTATGTGCGCCGCAGCCGATACCAGAGGAATCCAGTCCCATGCCGGAATCGGAACCAGTATCAAGCACTTTGCAGCCAACAACCAGGAAGACAACCGTATGTACGTCAATGAGCACATCAGCGAGCGCGCAATGCGTGAAATCTATCTGAAGGGCTTTGAAATCGCAGTCAAGACAGCACAGCCGATGACGATCATGTCTTCCTACAACCTGGTAAACGGTGTACATACTGCCAACAGCCACGACCTTCTGACCGCAGCAGCAAGAGATGAGTGGGGCTTCGCAGGTTATGTCATGACCGACTGGGGAACCTCAGAGGACATGAGCGGATTGTTCGCTTACAAATATAACCTGAAATACGGACATTCCACTTCAAGAGAGTGTGTTCTTGCAGGAAACGATCTGCAGATGCCTGGCCAGCAAGGAAACCGTCAGGAAATTGTAGCATCTGTTGCAGACGGAACTCTGCCGCTTGGACAGCTTCAGACCTGTGCATACCGCATTCTGAATGTTGTTCTGCAGTCCCTCGCATATGATGACTGCAAACCATACGGTGATCAGTTCGAACTCGAAGAGGCAGTTACCGTTACAAAAGCATAAAAACTAATAAATATAGAAGCAGCCCTGCAGACCTTTACCATAAGGCTTTGCGGGGCTGCTTTTTATACGGTCAAAGGGTCAAGGTCTATGCTTGCAAGAGGCAAACGATTTCCGCGATCCGCAAGCCCCGCTTTGTGGTACAAAATGTAAAAAGCTCACGAAAGAACTGTAAAACT
>ENA-OQKS01000406-OQKS01000406.1-human-gut-metagenome-genome-assembly--contig:-NODE-406-length-12451-cov-2.929812_pt1 | contig 12451 bp, 9 predicted proteins | sample MGYA00242804_ERZ504808 | MGnify/ENA primary metagenome ERZ504808 (study PRJEB26092, sample SAMD00036375) | human gut metagenome | host: Homo sapiens | study: EMG produced TPA metagenomics assembly of...
ATCCAGAGCAGAGGGAGAAGGCATATGAGGAGATGCTTCCGTTCTTCAAAAAACAGACAGCGCTCTTTTTTCATCGGATTACTATGCACTTGAAGCATCCAACTTTCTGCAGAACAGGGGAATAAAGGTTCCGGAGGAAATTTCAATTGCGGGCTTTGATGATGTTACTTATGCGACACTTGCGCGGCCGAAGCTGACTACCGTGCATCAGATGGTGGATGGAAAAGCACGCCGTGCCGTAGAGGTCCTGATGCACCTGATCCAGGATGAGCCGGTACAAAAAAGATATTCCGCCATTGCCGACAACGCTGGTGGAGAGGGAGTCGGTAAGAGATCTGACGAAGTAAATAGTTACCAAAATTACAGAAAAAACTCTTGTAGAAACTGCTGGTTTTGCGCAAAACTATTGAAAAATCACCGTGAAGTATGGTAAACTGTGCTTGCAAACGACAGAATCAAAGAACCAGACACGTTCTGGGGATGAAATAAAGGAGGTAAAAAAATGGACAAAAAAATGGTGGAAAGAAGCCGTAGTGTATCAGATTTATCCGCGCAGCTTCATGGACAGCAACGGAGACGGTATCGGCGATTTAAATGGTATCACATCCCGTCTGGATTATCTGAAGGATCTTGGCGTGGATGTTATCTGGCTGTCTCCGGTGTACCAGTCACCAAACGATGACAATGGATATGATATCAGCGATTACCAGGCAATCATGCAGGAATTCGGAACAATGGAGGATTTTGACCGCATGCTTTCGGAGATGCATAAAAGAGGCATCAAGCTGGTCATGGACCTTGTTGTCAATCATACTTCAGATGAACACAAATGGTTCGTGGAGAGCCGCAAATCGAAAGACAACCCGTACCGCGATTATTACATCTGGCGTGATGCAAAAGAAGGAAAAGAGCCAAACAACTGGGGAAGCTGCTTCTCCGGTTCTGCATGGAAATACGATCCGCAGACCGAGATGTATTACCTGCATCTGTTCTCAACAAAACAGCCGGATCTGAACTGGGAGAATCCAACGGTTCGAAAAGAAGTTTTCGATATGATGAACTGGTGGTGTGAAAAAGGCATTGACGGTTTCCGGATGGATGTCATCAGCATGATCTCCAAACCGGAAGGGCTGCCGGACGGAAAGATTCCGGAGGGCGGACTCTACGGTGATTCCGGCTGCGTAAACGGACCGCACGTTCATGAGTATCTGCAGGAGATGAACAGGGAAGTCCTCTCCAAATACGATCTGATGACGGTTGGTGAGTGTGCCGGTGTCACGATCGAGGAGGCAGAAAAATATGCATCCGCAGACGGCAAAGAGCTCAGCATGGTATTCCAGTTCGAGCTGGTTGAGCTGGCAAGCGGAAAATACGGCAAATGGACGGACAAACGCGTACCGCTCAAAGATTTCAAACGCGTCATGACAGCATGGCAGACGGAGCTTGAGGGCAAGGCATGGAACAGCCTCTTCCTTGGAAACCACGACCAGCCGCGCTGCCTGTCCCGTTTCGGCGATGATTCACCGGAATATCGCGTAGTCAGTGCCAAAATGCTTGCAACCTGCCTTCATATGATGCAGGGTACCCCGTACGTATACCAGGGCGATGAGCTCGGCATGAAGAACGTTCCGTTCCACGATCTGTCCGAATTCCGCGATATTGAGAGCATCAACGCGTTTCACGAGCTGACCGGAGCCGGAAAAGTAGCGCCGGACGATATGATGCGCTACCTGAACCTGCGCGGAAGAGACAATGCAAGAACTCCGATGCAGTGGGATGATACCGCTTCGGCAGGATTTACCACAGGAACCCCGTGGATCAAAGTCGGACCGGATTACGAGACCGTCAATGCAAAAAATGAGATGGCGGATCCGGATTCTGTATACAATTATTACAAGAAACTGATTCATCTCCGGAAAGAGAAGGATATCATGGTTTACGGAACGTACGAGCTGCTCAATCCGGAGGACGAGGCACTGTATGTATATACCAGAACCTTAGGCGATCAGAAACTCCTCGTGATGTGCAATTTTACAAAAGAGGAGCAGGAGTACACGGTTCCGGAAACCTTTGCGGGAGCAGAGGTACTGATCAGCAACTATCCGCAGGACGGCGCGGCAGCAGGGACACGAAAACTGCGTGCGTATGAGGCGGTTGTTCTGGAAACCAAATAAAAAATGCAGAGGAACCTGTGGCAGAACGGATTTTTGCCACAGGTTCCCGTTCTCAAAATACGGCAAAAACCGGTAAGAGTAAGAAAGGGGAAAACAAAACATGAAATCATATCTGAAAATGGAGACACATCCGCTTGCAGATCCGAAGAATGTAGTAAAGGGCGATAAATATCGTATCACGGTGCTGACGGAGCATCTTCTTCGGCTGGAATACAGTGAGGACGGTGAATTTATCGATGCAGCATCCCAGACGGTCGTAAACCGTGATTTTCCAGCAGTGGAATTTTCCGTCAAAGACACAGGCGATGAGCTGGAGCTGCGCACAAAGTATCTGCAGCTGAATTACAACAAAAAGGCATTCTCTGCAAACGGACTTTCCTGCAAAACAACGGCAGTCGGCATCAGTTCTGTACCGGCATGGCATTACGGAGATCCGACACAGGATCTTGGAGGAACGGCCCGTACGCTTGATCAGGTCAACGGAGCATGCGAACTGGAACCTGGTATCATGTCCTGGTTTGGTTCCGCTGTTCTGGATGATTCGAAGTCGCTTCTGATGACAGAGGACGGTTGGGTGACCCCGAGAAAGAAAGGAGTGCAGGATCTGTACTTCTTCGGATATGGCTGGAATTTCCGCCTGGCATTAAAGGATTTCTACCACCTTTGCGGCAAAACTCCGATGCTTCCGAGATTTGCACTTGGAAACTGGTGGAGCCGTTACTGGCGTTACAGTGAAGCATCTTATATGAAACTGATGGAAGACTTCGACAAAGAGAACGTTCCATTCTCGGTTGCCGTTATCGATATGGACTGGCACCGTGTAGACGATGTGGATCCAAAATACGGCAGCGGCTGGACCGGCTATAGCTGGAATAAAAAACTCTTCCCGGATCCGGAGCGTTTTCTTGGAAAACTCCATGCACGCGGCATGAAGACAACACTGAATGTCCATCCGGCAGACGGAATTCGTGCGTATGAGGACTGCTATCCGGAAGTAGCAGAGGCTATGGGAGTGGATGACAAAAAAAGAAGAGCCGGTCAATTTTGACATTGCGGATCCGAAATTTGTTGATGTATATTTCGACAAAGTTCATCATCCGATGGAAAAAGAGGGCGTCGATTTCTGGTGGATTGACTGGCAGCAGGGACAAAGTACCAAGATCGAGGGTCTTGATCCGCTGTGGATGCTGAATCACTATCATTTTCTTGACAGTGGAAGAGACGGAAAACGTCCGATGACCTTCTCCCGCTATGCAGGACCGGGCTCCCACCGCTATCCGGTCGGATTTTCCGGAGACACCCACATCACCTGGGAATCCCTGGATTTCCAGCCATACTTTACCAGCACAGCCTCCAACATCGGCTACGGATGGTGGAGTCATGATATCGGCGGCCATATGCTTGGCTACCGTGACGATGAGCTTGAAGCAAGATGGTATCAGTACGGAGTCTTTTCTCCGATCAACCGTCTGCACAGCTCTAACAGTGCCTTCAGTGGAAAAGAGCCTTGGAACTTCAGTATGGAAGTGCGCAGCACAATGGATGATTTCCTCCGTCTGCGTCATAAACTGGTGCCGTATCTGTATACGATGAACTACCGTGCATGGAAAGAGGACACACCGATCGTTGTTCCGATGTATTATGATTACCCGGAGACGGTTTTCTGGGGCAAAAATCGAGGCACCGAATCAGTACTTCTTCGGAAGCGAGCTGATGGTAACACCGGTGACAACGAAATGCATTCCGGAGCTGAAGCGTGCAAAAACAAAGGTGTGGCTGCCGGAAGGTACGTGGTTTGATTTCTTCAACGGAATGATTTACGAGGGCGGCAGAAGTATGGATCTGTACCGTACGCTCGAGGAGATCCCGGTTCTTGCGAAAGCAGGTGCGATTATCCCGATGACAGAGAAGATCAGTGCGCTGGATGTAGAATCCAACCCGGATGAGCTGACGGTACGCGTTTACGCGGGCGCGGACAATACATTTGCCCTGTACGAGGATGACAATACTACCATGGCATATGAGAAGGATGACTGTGCAAAAACATCGATGACGCTCGACTGGGGTGCGCGGAAATTTACGATTGCACCGGTTGAGGGCAATCAGAGCCTTGTTCCGGAAAGCAGAATGTACTGCGTAGAATTCGGCGGAAGTACGGACAAAAGAAGCGAAGGTCTTTGTAAACGGCGTGGAAGCGGATGCAGAAGTCAAAGAGAAAGACGGACTTCTTACGATCGCGGTAACAGATGTAAAACCGCAGGATACCGTGACAATCTGTCTGCCGGAAGATACGGAGATTGCAAAGAACGATGTCATGACACGTGCGATGGATCTGTTGCTGCACGCCGAAATCAGCTACATCACCAAAGAGCAGATCGCAAATCTTCTTCACAAAGCAGACGGAAAGGTAGCAATTCTGGCTGCAGAGCTGCAGAGCATGGAACTTTCAAATGATCTGCGCGGTGCGCTGCTGGAGATCATTACGGCATAAATTGCTGCAGAAAAACACGATTTGATTTACAGAAAAAGAATTCTGTGATACGATACATACAAAGAAAAGGAAGAGAGCGTGGCAGTGGATTCTGTCAGGCTCTCTTCTTGAAATGTGAGACAGGAGGATTTTTAAACGTGGGAAAATACATCATGGCACTTGATGCCGGCACAACGAGCAACCGCTGTATTCTGTTTGATCAGAAAGGACAGATCGTAAGCCTTGCGCAGAAGGAGTTTACCCAGCGTTTCCCGAAACCGGGCTGGGTGGAGCACGATGCCAATGAAATCTGGTCCACGATGCTCGGTGTAGCCGTGGAGGCAATGCAGAAAGCGGGCGCGTCCTACGAGGATATCGCGGCAATCGGCATTACAAACCAGAGAGAGACGACGATCGTCTGGGACAAAAAGACGGGAGAGCCGGTCTACAATGCAATTGTATGGCAGTGCCGCAGAACATCGGAATACTGCGATTCCCTGATGGAGCGCGGACTGGTTGACCGTTTCCGGGAGAAAACAGGTCTTGTGATCGATGCGTATTTTTCAGCCACGAAGCTGAAATGGATTCTAGATGAAGTTCCGGGCGTGCGCGAGCGGGCGGAGCGAGGCGATCTCTATTTCGGAACAGTGGAGACGTGGCTGATCTGGAAGATGACAAAGGGAAAGATACATGTCACCGATTACACCAACGCGTCCCGTACAATGCTGTTCAATATCCATACCCTGAAATGGGATGAGGATATCTTAAAAGAGCTGAACATTCCGCTCTGTATGCTGCCGGAAGTCCGCCCGTCGAGCTGTGTCTACGGGGAGACGGCATCCACATATTTCGGCGGCCCGATTCCGATTGCGGGAGCAGCGGGAGACCAGCAGGCGGCGCTGTTCGGCCAGACCTGCTATGCGCCGGGCGAAGCGAAAAATACATACGGAACAGGCTGCTTCCTGCTGATGAACACGGGAGAAAAGCCGGTTTCTTCGACACACGGTCTTGTTACCACGATTGCATGGGGCATCGGGGACAAGATTACGTATGCGCTCGAGGGATCCATTTTCGTCGGCGGAGCCGCAATCCAGTGGCTGCGCGATGAGATGAAGCTGATCGAGTCCTCGGCGGATTCCGAGTACATGGCGCAGAAGGTGAACGACACGAACGGCTGCTACGTCGTGCCGGCGTTTACCGGCCTTGGCGCACCGTACTGGGATCAGTATGCGAGAGGAACCATTCTCGGCCTGACCCGCGGCGTCAACAAATACCATGTGATCCGCGCAACACTGGAGTCGATCACGTATCAGGTGGATGATGTCTTAAAAGCGATGGAGGCAGATTCCGGCATGAAGCTCTCTGCGCTGCGTGTGGACGGCGGAGCAAGCGCCAACAACTTCCTGATGCAGTGCCAGGCGGACATCAGCCAGGCGCCGGTGGAGCGGCCGTGCTGCATCGAGACGACCGCGATGGGAGCAGCTTATCTTGCGGGACTCGCCGTCGGCTACTGGCCGGATCAGGAGACGGTAAAACAGAACGGAGCCATTGACCGTACGTTTGAGCCGGAGCTCTCGAAAGAGGAGCGCGATGAGAAGATGAACGGATGGCACAAAGCAGTCCGTTACGCCGAAGGATGGGCAAAATAGAAAAAGATTTTGGAAATGCAGAAAAGGAACGGTTTCGTAATGAAAACCGTTCCTTTTCGCGTACTGTGACTTCTTGTCTACTGACGTTAAAGAATGTCGATATGTTCGCCGTTTAAAGCTTTGTTCATGCTTCGCACGGCACAGAATTTACCGCACATCGAGCAGGTATCTTCCTGTTCCGGCGAGCGGTCGGCGCGGATGGCTTTTGCGGTCTCCGGGTCCAGTGCACAGTCCCACTGTGCTTCCCAGTCGAGCACGCGGCGGGCGTCTCCCATCTTGTCGTCAATATCACGCGCATGCGGCACGCCTTTGGCAATGTCGGCAGCGTGTGCGGCGATTTTGCTTGCGATGATGCCCTGCTTTACGTCATCCAGGTTCGGAAGAGCCAGATGCTCTGCCGGCGTTACGTAGCACAGGAAAGCAGCGCCGTTCATAGCGGCAATTGCGCCTCCGATGGCAGCAGTGATGTGGTCATAGCCCGGTGCAATATCGGTCACAAGAGGTCCGAGGACATAGAACGGAGCGCCCATGCAGATGGTCTGCTGTACTTTCATGTTGGCCGCAATCTGATCCATCGGAACGTGGCCCGGTCCCTCAACCATAACCTGAACGTCTTTTTCCCAGGCACGTTTGGTGAGTTCGCCGAGGCGCACCAGCTCCTCAATTTGGCAGACATCCGTTGCGTCGGCAAGGCAGCCAGGACGGCAGGCGTCGCCGAGAGAAATGGTCACATCGTATTCACGGCAGATATCGAGAATCTCATCGTAATACTCGTAGAACGGATTCTCCTCGCCGGTCATGCACATCCAAGCGAACACGAGGGAGCCGCCGCGGGAAACGATATTCATTTTCCGTTTGTGTTTGCGGATCTGATCGATGGTTTTTCTGGTGATGCCGCAGTGCAGGGTGACGAAATCGACACCGTCCTCGGCATGGAGGCGGATGACGTCAATAAAATCTTTGGCGGTCAGCGTATCCAGGTCTCTCTGGTAATGGATCACACTGTCATATACCGGCACGGTGCCGATCATGGCCGGACATTCGGAGGTCAGTTTCCGCCGGAACGGCTGCGTATTGCCGTGGCTCGACAGGTCCATGATGGCTTCTGCGCCCATATTGACCGCGGATAGTACCTTCTGCATCTCCACATCGTAATCTTTACAGTCTTTCGAAACACCGAGATTTACATTGATTTTCGTGCGCAGCATCGAGCCGATGCCCTCCGGATCGATGCAGGTGTGCAGTTTATTGGCCGGAATGGCAACCTTTCCGCTGGCAACGAGCGGCATCAGGTCTTCCACGGCCATATACTCTTTTTCTGCGACTTTTTTCAGCTCCGGTGTTACAATGCCGCGGCGTGCGGCGTCCATCTGTGTTGCGTAATTGTGTTCCATCTGTTGTTCTCCTTTATTTTCAAAATCAGATCCGGTAAGCGTGGTTCAGCGGTCCCGAGCCGTGGCCGAGATCCATCATGCTCGCGAGTGCGCCCGAAATATACTCTTTTGCGGCGGAAATGGCATCCGGAAGGGAAAGCCCCTTTGCGAGCCCCGATGCGATGGCGCTGGAGAGTGTACAGCCGGTGCCGTGTGTGTTCGGATTGTCGATGCGTTTTCCGGTGAACCAGGTAAATGTGCCGTTGTGATATAAAAGATCGTTGGCATCATTGATACTGTGGCCGCCCTTTAATAGAACGGCACAGCCGCAGGAATCCCCGATCTCTTTTGCGGCGCGTTCCATATCGCTTTCCGACTGGATTTTGATGCCGGAGAGAACTTCTCCCTCTGGGATATTCGGTGTGATGACTTCGGCCAGAGGAAAGAGCAGTTTTTTCATCAGGTCAGGCACGCCGCCCGAAGCGAGCGCGGAACCGCTTGTAGCGACGAGGACCGGGTCCACAACGATGTGTTTGGCCTGGTAGAAGCGAAGCCGTTCGGAGATGACTTCGATCAGTGCCGGGAGGATACCATACCGATTTTGACGGCGTCCGGGAAGATGTCCGTAAAGACGGCGTCAAGCTGTGCGGCCAGAAACTCCGGTGTTACATCGAAAATACCGGAAACTCCGGTGGTGTTCTGGGCGGTGAGTGCGGTAATTGCCGACATGGCGTAAACTCCGTTTGTGATCATGGTTTTGATGTCTGCCTGAATGCCGGCGCCTCCGCTGGAATCACTTCCCGCGATTGTTAATGCTGTTTTCATGTTTTTCGCGTCCATGAGAATTACTCCTTTGCATTACTTTTCTTTTTGGACAGGCGACAAAGAAAGTGGTGCCCCCAGTCTGCCGCCTGGTGTGAGGATGAATGGTTACGTAAAATTATTTGTTTTCCAGCATGCGCAGAGTCTGTTCTTTCAGATCCTTCGTTGCGGAAACAATGTCTTTCTGTGCAAAAATGGCACTGATGACGGCGATGCCGCAGATGCCGCTGCCGGAAAGCTCCGTCACGTTATCGCGTGTGATGCCGCCGATGGCGATGACAGGGATTTTAACGGCATTGCAGATAGCAGTCAGCGTTTCGTGGCTGACATCCTCCGCATCCGCCTTGGAACCGGTGTGGAAGACTGCGCCGACGCCGAGGTAATCTGCCCCGCGCTGCTCGGCGAGAATGGCCTGTTCCACGGTCTGTGCCGAAACGCCGATGATCTTGTCCGGGCCAAGCTTTGCACGGACATCGCCGGCCTCCATATCGCTCTGGCCGACATGAACGCCGTCCGCATCCATCTTAGCTGCGATTTCCACGTTATCGTTGATGACGAAAGGAACATGGTATGCGGCACAGAGTTTTTTCAGTTCCAGTGCCTCTTCCATAAAGTGATCCTGGTCAAGATTTTTTTCGCGGAGCTGGATAAACGTTGCGCCGCCCTGCAGAGCCTTTTCCACCTGGCTGTACAGTGTCTCGCCGTTCAGCCAGCTGCGGTCTGTCACAGCATATAAAAGCAGGCCTTTTTTATCGCACTTCATACTTTGCACCTTTCTCCAGCGTCTCGCCGTCCATGTGGTAGATGGCGTCGATGATGCGGTTCCGGTAGGTGGAGTTGCCGTCTTCCGGTTTCATATGGCTCCAGCCGATCTCGCCGGCAAATCCCATCGCGCAGACAGCGGCAGCAGCGGCTTTTAACGGCTCGTCCGGGTTGGCAACGAGGTAAGCGGTCATCATGCCGGAGAGCTGGCAGCCTGTTCCGGTGATGCTTCCCATCTCGGCGCGTCCGTTGCGGATCACGTAGCAGGTGTCAGCATCGGCAACGAGGTCGATCGCTCCTGTGATGGCGACAACACAGTTGTGGTCTTTCGCAAAGTTTTTTGCAAAAGCAACGGCGCTGTCGAGGTTTTCGTCTGTTACTTTATCGGCAACGTCTGCGTCAACACCCTTTGTCGTTCCGCTTCCAAGTGCCAGTGTTTTGATTTCGGAAATTATTTCCGCGGATGACGGGTGAACGGGATTTTTTCCATCAGTCCGACTGCGGTCGAAGTACGTAAGTGGCTTGCGCCTGCGCCGACTGGATCGGAGCAGGATTTTTGTGGCCGAGCGAAGCTGCTTTTGCACCGGCACGGTACATGCCGTCGATGCTCGTTCTGTGCAGCGTTCCGATGTTGATGTTCAGACCGCCGCAGATGGAGGTGATATCCTCGACATCCTCCGGTTCATCGGACATGATCGGGCTTGCGCCGCATGCCAGCAGAATATTGGCGACATCGTTTACTGTAACGTAATTTGTGATGTTGTGTACGAGAGGGGTTGTTTTTCTGACATTGTCAAGACAAGTGCCTAACATAATTTTTTGTTCCTCCTGTGTGAGTATTTTTGCAGAAGCAAATTCCCTTGTGGTACTGGAAGAACCTGTTGATGATGTGTTCATAGAGATTAAAAAAGCAGATATACGTGGAGGTATATCTGCAGAAAATGTGCATATCGTATCTCCCTACGTTGGCATTACCCAAATCAGGTTCAGGGTCTAGGAGATGCATCCTACTCTCAGCCCGCTTCGCACGCGAGCTCCCCTTTGCTTTCTGCAGACAATTATATACGCATAAAAACAATTGTGCAAGAGAAAAACGGAAGATTTAAAAAAATTTCAGAAAAATAAAAAAGACATGCAAAATATTGGAAATGTAATGTTATTTGGGTTGACAGAGAAAATAATATCAGCGTAAAATGAAGTATAAAATATGCGTGGAAGACAGGTGAAACGATGGAAGAACAAAGAAGCTTGAACTCTACCAGGACAGCCCGGAGTACACCTTCGACCTGATCCTCGTGGACGTGCATATCGCAAAGCCGATTGATGCGGAATTACTGAAAAAGAAAATTGCAGAGTATTGCAGGTGAAAAGAAGTGCCCCTGCCCGGCATCTGATGTGTGCCGGGCAGGGGCTTTTGATGTGCGAATCTTATTTTTCTTCCTCCGGGTACGTATAGCCCCAGGTTCTGCGGAAGGAGGTCATCAGATCCATGACGTCCTTCGTGTAGTCGAGGTGCATGGCAGATGCATCTCCATTGATGGCGCGTTCCATGTCGGCGAGCTCATAGGCGAGTGCATCGGCGTTGTCACCGGCTTTGATGATTTCGGATTCGCCGGTGGAAGCGTCTGTGATTTTTGCTTCCCAGGCACGCGGGTACTCCATGATCTCGATAAATCCGTTCTCACAGGAAACCATGCCGCGTTTCGGCTGTTTGGAGTGGAGAGAGAGCATCACACTTGCCATCTGTCCTTCCTGATTGGTGAGAAGGAGGCCGGCCTGCTCGTCCACACCGGTCGGAGCGGGCTTTACCTGGGAAAGGAGCTGATCCGGCTTGGAGTCGAAGAACCAGCGGAGGAAGGAGAGTGCGTATACGCCGATATCAAGCATCGCGCCGCCTGCGAGATTCCGGTTGAAGAAGCGGTTCTTCATGTTGTACTCTTTGAAACTGCCGAAGTTCATCGTGATCAGATTGACTCTGCCGAGACGGCCGGAGTCGAGAATTTTTTTCAGCTCTTTGTAGATCGGCATATGGTAAATCGTCATTGCCTCTCCGATGATGACACCTTTTTCTTTTGCAAGCGCTATGGCCTCGTCGAGCTCGTCGCTGTTCAGCGTAATCGATTTCTCAACGAGAATGTGTTTTCCATTGGCAATCGCCTCTTTCATAAAGCCAAGATGCGTGTTGTGCGGCGTCGTGATATAAATGACACCGACCTCCGGATCGGTAAACATCTCATGGAAATCATCGTAAACTTTTCCAATTCCATATTTCTCCGCAAAAGCAGCCGCCTTCTCATGGGTCCGGTTGCCGACCGCGTAAATATTCTTTCCGTTTTTCTGCAGTGCGACCGCCATTTCATTTGCAATCACACCGCATCCGAGTACAGCCCATTTGATTTCTTTCATCGTTAGATTCTCCTATCGTATCTATTTCGCCCAGAGCGGTTCTTCGCTTCCGCTGTAGTCAAACCGTCCGTCGTTTTTCTCTTCCAGTGCTTTGATCATATGGTACGTAAATTCATTGTAAGGCGTTGGAATTCCAAGCTCTTTTCCCATGCGGATCAGCGCACCCGAGAACATATCAATTTCCGTATGGCGTCCCGCATCGAGATCCTGGAGCGTCGAGTAGCGCGCTGTCGGCGGAACCGCACTTCCGCGTCCCGAGGAGACATCCGCCTTGCTGATATCAATTCCCTTTGCCTCCGCAATCGCCATCAGTTCTGCGCGGAGTCCGTCGCTGATCGCCTTCATATGCACACTGTCGCGGTAGCAGCCGACCCCGGCACCGAGAATAGCCTGCGGCAGGTTATTGCAGACATTCAGCCGGAATTTGCTCCATATTTCCTCTAAAATACAATCGGTTACCCGGTAATGCAGCCCTGTGCCGGAGAACAGATCCAGAACAGCCTGCACACGCTCACTGTCGTACGGCGCCGAAACTTCGCCGAAAATGATGCCGAGCGTCGCCTCAGGGTTGAAAACGTAGCCGTCATTCTCTTTATGAGAAGCTACTTTGATAACAGCATGAAGCAGATGCTCCGCACCGACTTTTTCCGCGATGATCTCCTCACTGTCCACGCCGTTCATCAGACTCATGATCACAGTATTCTCGCCTGTAACGGCAGTAATATTGTCAAGAGCCCCCGGCAGTGCGCCGTATTTGAGCGAGACGATCAGAAAATCCACGTCGTGTGCCCTCTT
>ENA-OQKS01000409-OQKS01000409.1-human-gut-metagenome-genome-assembly--contig:-NODE-409-length-12424-cov-3.407498_pt1 | contig 12424 bp, 10 predicted proteins | sample MGYA00242804_ERZ504808 | MGnify/ENA primary metagenome ERZ504808 (study PRJEB26092, sample SAMD00036375) | human gut metagenome | host: Homo sapiens | study: EMG produced TPA metagenomics assembly of...
TTGTGCGTGTGCGGAAAATGCAGAAATCGCATGTTTCACTGGCAGTGAACAAGCTGTGTGAAAAAGGATACATTCAAAAAGAAACAGATGCGGCGGATCGCAAGAAAGTGCATTTGAAGCTAGAAGAAAGTGCATCAGAAATTATCCGCTTTGGACAGGATTGCCAGAGAGCGTTTGGAGAATCGTTGTTTTCCGGAATTTCCAGAGAAGACAGGGAAGAATTTCTCAGATTATGCGAGCTGATTCGGAGGAACGTGACGGAAAAATAAAAACGCTGAAAGCCAGAGAGAAGAACATAATAGAAAAATAAGACAAAACAAAAACAGAAAGAGGAGGAAAACAGTCATCTGCCCCTAAATGGCAAAGTACAGGAAAAGTGCAACGGATCTAAGCGGATGACAGAAAAACTATGACAATAACACAACTTATCGTATGTATTGTGGCTGGTCTTGGCGCCGGCCTTGGCACGGGACTTGCGGGACTCTCCGCAGCGGCCGTTGTTTCACCGATGCTGATTACCTTTTTACACATGCCGGCTTATCAGGCGATTGGCATTGCGCTGGCATCGGATGTGCTGGCATCAGGAGTAAGTGCCTGGACTTATAAAAAGAATAAAAACATTGATATCCGCCACGGCGTGATTATGCTGATATCTGTTCTGATTTTTACACTGGTCGGCAGCTTCGTATCTTCGCTTGTGCCAAATGGAACCATGGGCGGATTTTCGAAAGTGATGACACTGTTTGTCGGACTGAAATTTATCATCCGTCCGATCATGACGACGAAAGAAGTACAGGCAAACAAATCAGAAAAACAGAAAATCCAGCAGTCGATTCTCTGCGGTGTTGTGATTGGATTTATCTGTGGATTTGTCGGAGCAGGCGGTGGCATGATGCTGCTTCTGGTGCTGACCAGCGTGCTCGGATATGAACTGAAAACAGGAGTTGGAACGAGCGTCTTTATTATGACCTTTACAGCTCTGACCGGTGCGATCTCCCATTTTTATATCGGCGGCGCGCCGGACATTCCAATTCTGATTGCCTGTGTCATCAGTACCCTGGTCTTTGCACAGATTGGAGCGAAATGGGCCAACGGGGCAAATGTGAAAATGCTGAACCGCGTGACGGGAATTTTGCTTTGTGCGCTGGGAGTGGTGATGCTGTTTTTCTAACTACGTCAACTGACACTTTAGAAGTTTCCAAATATGATTTAACCAAATCAAGGAAGTCCTTTGCTTCCATGGTGAAAAACAATAAGCAGCGAATCGGATTGAGAATATCTGCTGCTATATAGGAAAAAATCCTGTGGGACATGAACTGCCTCCCAATCTTCAAAATGGAAAGCGGAAGATTGAGAGATAGTTTAACGTCTTGCAGGATTTTTTCTATCATAAAACCATAGATTTTACGCAGATAACCTCAAAATCAGAAAATGTGTACAACTGGATGAAAATAAATCAGGATCTCATCGCACCATCCACGGAAAGAAATTTCTCCGGTTACATACGAACGCCATATCGCTTGCCAGGAAGAGGAATGCGTTTGCAATGTCTTCTGCCTCACCAATTCTTCGAAGAGGAATGCGGTTGATGAGTGGATCAATCATTTCTTTTGGAAGTGCGGCAACCATATCGGTACGGGTGATGCCAGGTGCAACCGCGTTTACACGGATATGGAAAGGACCAAGTTCCCGTGCGAGGGACCAGGTCAGACCGTTGACCGCATATTTACTGGATGGATAGGCAACGCCGCCCGGCTGGCCGCAGATGCTGACCATTGAGCTGGTATTTAAAATACAGCCGCCGCCCTGTTCTTTCATAATAGCAACGGTTGGAAGGATGCCGTTCATCATGGCGTTGACATTTAGATCCATGACACTGGCAAAGCGCTCTGCGGTATACTTGTCAATTGGTGTACTGTCTGAGACACCGGCGTTGTTCACAAGAATATCGATTTTGCCGTATTTTTCTTTGACTTTGTTGATCTCATCTACCATGGCAGCTGCATCGGTTAGCTTTGGCCATGCACCGGAAACTTCCCAGTCCGGGTTTTCTTCTTTTAAAGATGCAACCGCTTTTGCAACGGTCTCTTCCCGGGATCCGAACAGGACGACTTTCGCGCCGTTCTGCAGAAATTTGTGCACAATGGCATAGCCGATTCCTCTGGTTCCGCCGGTAACAATTGCAACTTTATCTTTTAACATCATACCATTCACCCGATCCCGTTTTTTCGTATCAATGAAAACTGATTATGCAGGCTGTAGTTTTTATTTTTTTAACGATTCGGAGAAAAATGAATTTTGCATGAAAAATCATTTGACTCTGAATGACGATTCGTTTTGGAGAATACAAAAAACGGGATATTTCCTTTCTCTTAAATTTTGTTGCAAATCTTTTCCTTTATTATACGGGATATCGTTGGTGGACAGTCAATGCAAATTTTTTCAGAAATAAACAGCATTCTTTTCTCAAAAGCAGAAGATTTCTATGGAAAAAGAGAATTGTTACGTGGCTTTTTGAGGGAAAACAGGATATAATAGGAAACAAAAGTATACACCAGGTGTATGCTTTTTATAAAATCAAAACGAAAAAAAGCGGAAAAACAGAAAGAAAAAGAGTGAAAAAAAGAGAAACAGTCAGAATGCGGGGGAATGACTGGACAAAAGGAAAAACGGGGTGCAACAATGAGAATTCAGGAAGTAATCAAAAAAACAGGATTGTCCAGGAGGACGGTTTATTATTATATCGATCAGAAGATGATCTCGCCTGTTGTTGATGAACATAACGGTTACCATGATTTTTCAGAAGCAGATATTCAAAAACTTTTTATCATCCGCAAGTTGCGCGAGGCAGGACTTTCACTGGCGGATATCCGCGCGATTCTTCACAAGCCGCGCACAACACCATTTTATCTGCATAAACAGCTGAATGCACTCCAGTCGCAGATGCTTACCATTCAGCAGACGATCAGCGAAATGGATCGTCTGAGCGGACAGCTTCCTGTGTGCCAGTCGCTTGACCAGCTTGCGGGGATGCTTGCAGATACCGATTTTTGCCCGGAAGATCCTACCCGGAATCAGATGGAATCCCGGGATGCCCGGCTGCTGGCACAGTATTTGTGGATGGCATATCTGGATACGCCGGTTACGGAATATCAGCAGTTTTTGTGGCAGAAAATCACACAGCATACGATTGAGCACGCAGGTACGGATTTGAAAATGATGTCCCGTTATTTACAGTACATTTCTCCGGAGCAGATTGATGCGACGAACATCAACCAGTATCTGCGCAATCAGAAAATTATTTCTCTGACGGAGGGAGATTATCCTGGTTTTGTGGAAGAGCTGAAAGTTTCTTTGCTTGCGTTTGCGGCAGATCCAGTACAGCAGGAAAAATGGCGTCTTCTTTATCAGCCGGTGATCCATCCGACGGCGTTGTTCTGTGTATCCGTGAGCGGATGGATGCGGGAATTTCATCCGGCATACCGCCGCTATTATGAAAACACGCACACCTGCTGCCGGATGCTGAAAGATTTTATGGACAGTGATGAGGGAGCAGCGCTGAATGCGACACTGCGGGAGGCATTCCAGGGAAATTGTGATGTGCGTACAGGATATTACGGAGAACTGGAAGTGGCGGCAACATTCCATAAAAGTATTTATGCATTGCTGCCGCCAGAGAAGATCCGAAAATTTCTGGAAGAAAATTCAGATGAAAAATGATCTGGTTTTAGGATTCTGTTTTTATCATTCGAAGCGAGGATGCCCGGGGAACAAGTGTCACCGGCAGTACAATTTTTTCCGGTTCCGCCGCAGGGTTTTCCAGTGCGGAAAGGAGAATCCGGCTGGCTTCCCGTCCGATGCTTTCAAAGTCCTGATGAATAGAGGTAATTTCAAGACTTCGACTGAGACTCGTGTCATCAAAAACCACAGAGACAGAGATCTTCCGGAATCCTAAGACCGATGGTACGGCAGGCAAGAAAGATGAGTTCGGCAACCTGGTCATTTTCTGCGAGAAGTGCAGTAATTCCATTTTGCCGCAGGATAAGGAGCTGCTGTTGAAAAGGTGTGATTTCTGTTGAAAGGGCATCTTCTGTAGAAAGTGCATGTGGCCAGGTGATAAGCTGCCGGGAATCGGGCATGATTCCGGCGGCTTTTATTTCGTGCAAAAATCCGCCGAAACGATCACGGACCGACGAGGTTTCGGAAAGGGGAGCTGTTGTGAAAAAGGCAATGTTGCGATGCCCCTGTTCCAGGAGGTGACGGGTGAGCTGCCGTCCGCCATCGTAATTGTCGCAGACAACATTGTTTAAATACGGACAGTCGGTCTGCTTGTCGATGATGACAACCGGGCGGTTTGCAAACAGGAAATCGTTTAACTGTTCCAGGTGGATATTGTCACGCTTGGGATAGTAGACAAGTCCGGCGATATTCTGAGAACGGAGCAGTTCCAGTGTGGCACGTTCCTTCGGAGAGGAAGAGCCGGTGATATGAATGCTTAAAAAGTATCCTTTTTCCGCCAGTGCGGCACTTAAGGAACCAATCGTTTCCGAAATGTTTCCCTGTGTTGTGGCAAAGGGAAGCAGCAGGGAAACCATTTTTGATTTGCTGTCGGTTTCTGATGCGGAGGAGGAAACCGGTGGGATTTTCTGCGAGACAAAGCTTCCAACGCCGCGTTTTCGATACAGGATTCCCTGCTGTTCCAGATCTTCAATCGCCCGCTTTGCTGTGATGCGGCTTACCTCATATTGCTCCGAGAGCATTTTTTCCGTGCAGAACACGGCATCGGAAGAAAACTGTCCGGTGCGGATGCGCTCTAAAAGAGCTTCTTTGATGATTTCATATTTGGGTTTCGTTATTCTTTTATTTCTATCCATGTCTGTAAAATTCCTCAAATAGTATGATTGGTGACAACTGTATTTGTAAAAGTGTGATATCGACTTGCTTTGTATTATAATCTCGGGAAAAAGATAAGTCAAACTAAAAATAATATATCAAATAAAAAGAAAATGATATAAAATCATGGAAAAACGTAGAAATACTTGACAGAAGCATTGCGTTTTTTTATGATATGATATATCAAATCAACACGGCAATACAGGAACAAGACTTAAATAGAAAGAGTTTTAAGTTTGAAAATCATTTTTATAACAGGAGGAAACACATCATGAAAACAACTGTTCATATTATTTCCCATTCCCACTGGGACAGAGAGTGGTATCAGTCTTTTGAAAAACACAGAATGAAACTGATTGAGCTGGTAGACAATATTTTGGAAAAAGCAGAGAACGATCCGGAATTTGGCGGATTTTTCCTGGATGGACAGACGATTGCCCTGGACGATTACCTGGAAGTGCGCCCGGAAAAACGCGAGCAGGTGGAAAAATGCGTCCGTGAAGGAAAAATCCAGACTGGCCCGTGGTACATTCTGCAGGATGAGTTTCTGACCAGCGGTGAGGCATGTGTCCGCAATCTTCAGGTCGGCATGCAGGAAGCAGCGCGTTACGGAGCGATCGGAAATGTCGGTTATTTCCCGGATGCATTCGGAAATGCGGGACAGATGCCGCAGGTGCTGAAGCAGGCGGGCATGGATGCGGTTGTGTTCGGACGCGGCGTAAAACCGATCGGACCGAATAATGAGGTAACCGGAGGACAGTATGAGTCCACGTATTCCGAAATGATGTGGGCATCCCCGGACGGAACGAAACTGCCGGGTATTCTGTTTGCAAACTGGTATAACAACGGAGTGGAGATTCCGGTGGATGAGGCAGAAGCAAAAGTTTACTGGGACAAAAAACTGGCCGATGCGAGAAAATTTGCGGCAACACATCAGCTTCTGATGATGAACGGATGCGACCATCAGCCATTGCAGAAGGACATTACCGAGGCAATCCGTGTCGCACGGAAACTGTACCCGGACATTGAATTTATTCATTCGGATTTCAAAACCTATGTAAAGGCAATGGAAAAAGAAATTTCCGAGAATTTCTCTACGGTAAAGGGCGAGCTGACAAGCCAGGAAACAGACGGAAGATGGACCCTGGCAAACACCGCTTCTTCCTGGATGGGACTGAAAGTGGACAACCGTGCCGGCGAAACAGCGCTGGAGCGGAAAGCAGAACCGGCGGCAGCCATGGCAGAGGTGCTTGGCAAAGCATACCCGGAAGACCAGATGATTTACAGCTGGAAAAAGCTGATGCAGAATCATCCGCATGACAGCATCTGCGGCTGCAGCGTCGATGAAGTAAATGAAGAAATGAAAACCCGCTTTGCGAAGAGCAGACAGGTGGCGGATGCGATTTACGATGAGAGTGTAGAATATCTGACCGATCAGGTGAATACCGCGGCACTTCCTGGAAACAGCGAAAAGATTCCGTTCGTTGTATGGAATACTTCTGGCACCGCGAAAAAACAGGTCATTGCAAAAGAACTGCATCTGTTCCGCGATTACAATCTGTTTGTATGGGATGGTTATGAGGCGGCGGAGGCGGTAGAAATGCCAAATCTGGTGCTTCGCGATGCAAACGGAAATGCAGTTCCGGCAAAAATCGAAAATGCAGGAATTTCCTTCGGATACGATCTGCCGGATGACCGGTTCCGTCAGCCATATATGGCAAAGAAGGTGCTGGTAACGTTTGAGGCAGAAGTTCCGGCGATGGGATATGCAACATATTATCTGGAGCAGGCAGAGCCGGATCAGAACCAGGAAACCTCTGCAGATTTTGCGAATGAGCGCGTTCTGGAAAATGAAAACCTGAAAGTTACGGTCAATGAGGACGGTTCCTACCAGATTCTGAATAAGGAAACCGGAAGAACGTATGAAAATCTGGGATTCTATGAAGATACCGGAGATATGGGAAATGAATATATTTATATTCAGGACTCTGGAAAACAGACAATCACAACGAAAGGCATGAAAGCTGAGATTCGCTGTGTGGAGAAAAATACATTCCGCACGGTAGTTGAGATCTGTCACGAAATGATGATTCCGTCTGGTATGGGAGAGGAACTGCAGAGACAGCGTGAGATGTGTATTGACCCATATACGCGTGTGGCAAACCGTTCGAAGGAACTGGTTCCGATGGAAGTAAAGACGGTTCTGACACTGGAAAAATCGGGAAAAAGGTCTGCATGTCGCAACGACGATCTGTAATCAGGCAAAGGATCACAGAGTCCGCGTTGTAATGCCGACGGGTCTGAATACGTCTACGCATCTGGCAGATTCTGCCTTTGAGGTTGTAAAGAGAAATAACCGTCATAATGATACCTGGACGAATCCCTGCGGATGTGAAAGACAGCAGTGTTTTGCTGCAATGGAAGATGAGACAAATGGTCTTCTTGTGGCAAACCGCGGATTGTATGAATATGAGGTTCTGGCGGATGAGGAGAATGCGATTGCGGTAACGCTGCTTCGCTCCGTTGCGGAGATGGGTGACTGGGGTTATTTCCCGACGCCAAAGGCGCAGCAGATCGGAACGTTTACCCTGGAGTTTGAAGTTGTGCCGTATGCAGCCGGTAAGACGGGCGAGGCATTTACCGAGGGTTACGCATTCCAGCAGGATCTGACAGCAGCACAGGCCGGTCTTTCAAAGGCATGGCTCAGAAAGCCGGGTCAGGTAAAACCGGAACTCGTATCGGGCGAGATGCCGCTGGAAATGAGCTTCCTCCGCTTTGAAGGGGAAGGAATTCATCTGACGGCGTTTAAGAAGGGACTTGCAAAGGACGATCTGTTTGTGCGGTTTGTGAACAATATGCCGCAGGATGAGGTACTTTCCTTCCGAAAGGGGAGCTGGATGAAAGAGGTTTACCGCAGTAATGTAGTGGAAGAGAAGGGTGAGGTACTTTGCCCGGATGAGAACGGGGTGTATCATGTGACACTCCTGGAGTTTGAGATTGCGACGTTTGGGGTTGTGAAATAATGGCTGGCGCGTGAGCTGGGAGTGAGAACGGGAGGAAAGTCTGGATCCGCCTGAAGGGCGGATCGGCGCAAGATGGTTGAAAAGAATAGGATGGAAAAAGCAAGAATGTGCTGGACTTTAAAGGGGACAAGTTATATGCTGGAAATATGAGAAAAATTTCCAAAGGAGGGTTTTTAAGATGCAGAAATGGACGAGCAGGATTGAGACCCCGATCAAGGCAGAGCTGATTTGTTATGATGTGAATGGAATTCATATTGTGTTTGGGGTGACGGAAGAGAATCAGCTGAAGCTGTTTCATTTTTCACATGCACCGTTTGACGCGGAGAATCTTTGCCGGAAGCCGGATGGAGTGTGGATGATGGAAGGAATGCGGGAAGCTCAGATTAAGGAGAGCTTCCAGCTGGTGCAGGTGAATTTTTCGGGGTATAACCGGCCGTATGAGAAGCATGGAAATAAGTATATTGTGACGGCTCCGGGCTTTATGCTGAAGTTTGATTCGATTTCGGAGGAGAGAAATGAGAACGGGGATCTGCTTCGGATTGTGCAGTCGGATGATGTGACGGGCGCGAAGGTGGAGTCTGTGATGCAGTTTTTTGATGGGATTCCGGTTGCGAGAATGTACAATACAGTGACGAACGAAGGAAAGGAAGACCAGACACTGGAGTACATTTCGAGTTTTAGTTACTGGGGTATTGAGAAGGAACAGAAAGAGGGAATTCCAGAGCTTGTCAGCTCAGATGACAAGATGTCGATGGTTGTGGTTCACAATGGATGGCAGAAGGAGCTGACGGTGAAGAAGTACCGGTTTGCAGATCTTGGCATGGCGCAGACGCAGCCGCATAATTATCAGAGAACTTCGAAGACGATTGAGATTACGAATACGGGCAACTGGTCGGCGAAGGAATATGTGCCGATGGGATATATTGGAAACAGTGCGGCAGATTCGAGTCTGTTTTTTGAGATTGACCACAGTGGTTCCTGGCATTATGAGATCGGAGATCAGAACTGCCATTTTTATCTGGCGGTGAGCGGTCCGACAGAGATTCAGTCACACTGGTCGAAGAACCTGAAGCCGGGAGATTCCTTTACAACGGTTCCGGTGGCTGTCGGCGTAGGTCATGATGATTTCGAGGAAGCGATTGGTACTTTGACGAAGTACCGCAGAAAGATCCGCCGTCCGAACAAAGATAATGAAAATCTGCCGGTTATTTTCAATGATTATATGAATTGTCTGTTTGGAGATCCGACCACAGAAAAAGAGTTCCCGCTGGTGGATGCGGCAGAGAAGGCCGGATGTGAGTATTTTGTCATTGATGCCGGCTGGTATGCGGACGGCAACTGGTGGGACAGTGTCGGTGAGTGGCAGGAGAGTAAAAAGCGCTTTCCGAATGGAGTGCGTGAGGTGACGGATTATATTCATTCGAAGGGCATGATTCCTGGTGTCTGGCTGGAGCTGGAGGTTATGGGTATCAACTGTAAGAAGGCTTCCATTCTGCCGGATGAGTGCTTCTTCCTGCGCCACGGCAAGCGTGTGTATGACAGAAGCCGTTATCAGCTGGATTTCCGTCATCCGCTTGTGATTGAGCATGTGACCGAAGTCATCGACCGTGTGGTACGGGACTACGGTGTCGGCTATATCAAGATGGACTACAATATTGAGCCTGGTATTGGTACGGAAGTGGATGCAGACAGTTTTGGAGACGGTCTTCTGGAGCATGAGAGAGCGTATCTGGCATGGCTGGATGGCATCTACAAAAAGTATCCGGATCTTGTCATTGAGAACTGCTCGAGCGGCGGTCTTCGGATGGACTATGCGATGCTGGCGCGAAACAGCATTCAGTCGACGAGCGATCAGGAGGATTACCGCAATTATGCGACGATTTCGGCGAATGCAGCCATCGGCGTGACGCCGGAGCAGGCGGCGATCTGGTCATATCCGCTGCGGGACGGCACAAAAGAGGAAGTTATTTTCAATATGGTAAATGCGCTGCTGCTTCGTATTCACCAAAGCGGCCATCTCGCAGAAATTTCGCCGGAGCGGTTTGAACTTGTAAAAGAGGGAATTGACTGCTACAAAGAGATCCGCAGCGGCATCAAGGACGGCGTTCCGTTCTGGCCGATGGGATGGGCAGACAATGAAGACAAACACCTCGCAGCCGGAATCCGTGTGCCGGGAGATGTAATTTATCTTGGTGTGTGGAGACGCGGCGGAGAGGCCGGTTTTGAGGTTCCGCTTGACCGTGCATTCCCGGGAAAAGAGCTGGAGGTTTCCTGCATTTACCCGAAAGCATGCGGTGATGTGTTCCATTACGATGACTACAGCAAGACGCTGCAGATTCACTTCCCGGAGACGTATATGGCGCGTCTGTTTCAGATTAAAGTGAAATAAAATTACATAAATCCCCGCCCGCGGAATAAATTGTATCGGAGTGTATCTGATAGGATTTTTCTGGGGAGGGGATTTTTTGCGTTTTCTTTCGGCGCTTTCAGATCTGATGGTTCCCGTGCTGATTTTTTATGTGGTCGGACTGGGGCTTTTGATGAAACAGGATGTGTTCGGCGATTTTCTGAACGGGGCGAAGGACGGCATGCGGACGGTGATCGGAATTGTGCCGACCTTAATCGGGCTGATGGCGGCGGTCGGCGTGCTGCGGTCATCGGGATTTCTGGAGGATTTTGGAAAGCTGCTCGGAACGGTGCTGGAACCGGCGGGGATTCCATCTGCCCTGGTGCCGCTTGGCATTGTGCGTCTCTTTTCCAACAGTGCGGCGGTGAGTTTGCTGCTGGATCTCTACAAAGAGGCGGGGTGTGATTCCTTCGCCGGACGGGCGGCTTCGATTATGATGTCGTGCACGGAGACGGTTTTTTATACGATGGCGGTCTATTTCGGAGCGGTCCACATCAAAAAAAACGCGGTACACACTGGCGGGTGCATTGCTCTCTTCCCTGGTCGGAATGGCGGTCAGTATTGCGCTTGCAGGTCTGCTCTAACCATCTTTTCTGATCATATCAGTGAAATGTGTTGACATTTTAAAACGATTGGAATAAGATGGAAACAACTTAAAACATACAAACTCAATAGGAAATAGGGAAATAGAGAAAAAGCGAGCAAAAGTAAGGAGGAAATCAACGATGGCAAAGGTATATGACAGCATTCTGGATCTTGTAGGAAAAACTCCGCTGGTAGAACTGAAACGAATTGAAGAAAAAGAAGGACTGCAGGCGAAACTGATCGCAAAAGTAGAATCCTTCAATCCGGCAGGAAGCGTCAAAGACCGTATCGCAAAAGCGATGATTGAGGATGCTGAGGCAAAAGGTCTCTTAAAAGAAGGTTCCGTTATCATTGAGCCGACTTCCGGAAACACTGGAATCGGACTGGCAGCGGCAGCTACCGTAAAAGGGTATCGTATGATCCTTACGATGCCGGAAACCATGAGCGTAGAGCGCCGCAACATTGTAAAAGCATACGGCGCAGAGGTTGTTCTGACGGACGGAACAAAGGGTATGAAGGGTGCGATCGAGAAAGCCGATGAGCTTGCAAAAGAGATCCCTAACAGCTTTATCGCAGGCCAGTTCGTGAACCCGGCAAACCCGGCAACCCACAAAAAGACAACAGGTCCGGAGATCTGGGAAGATACCGACGGAGCGGTTGACATCTTCGTTGCAGGTGTCGGCACCGGCGGAACGATCACCGGAACGGGTGAGTATTTAAAAGAGAAAAAACCGGAAGTAAAAATTGTAGCAGTAGAGCCGGCATCCTCACCGGTACTGTCTGAGGGTGTTTCCGGACCGCATAAAATCCAGGGAATCGGCGCAGGTTTCGTGCCGGAGACTCTGAATACCAGTATTTACGACGAAATCATCAAGGTAGAAAATGAGGATGCTTTCGAGACCGGAAAATATCTGGCAGCCGAGGAAGCTATTCTTGCAGGAATTTCCTCCGGCGCAGCGCTGTATGCGGCAATTCAGCTGGCAAAACGCGAAGAGAACAAGGGCAAAACTATTGTTGTGCTTCTGCCGGACAATGGAGACAGATACTATTCTACCCCTCTGTTTGCAAAATAAAGATTGAGAGCGGTATGCTCTGAATCGAGACATCATGCATAAATGTGTAAACTGCCATCCGCGGAACTCTCCCCTCCGCGAATGGCAGTTTCGTATATCAAATTATACCAGAAAGGGAACTTTACTTATGACACTACAACAGCTTCGCTACGTAATCCAGGCCGCGGATTCCAGATCGATGAATGAGGCGGCGAAGGCACTCTATATTTCACAGCCAAGCCTCTCGGGCGCGATTAAGGAGCTGGAAAAGGAGATTGGAATTGAACTGTTCAAGCGCAGCAGCCACGGAACGGTGCTGACCCCGGAAGGCGAGGAGTTTTTAGGCTACGCGCGCCAGGTTACTGATCAGTATCAAGCTTCTCGAAAACCGCTATGTTTACCGCACGAAAGGCAAGAAAAAATTCAGTGTGTCGATGCAGCATTACAGCTTTGCCGTGAAGGCA
>ENA-OQKS01000411-OQKS01000411.1-human-gut-metagenome-genome-assembly--contig:-NODE-411-length-12394-cov-2.727154_pt1 | contig 12394 bp, 13 predicted proteins | sample MGYA00242804_ERZ504808 | MGnify/ENA primary metagenome ERZ504808 (study PRJEB26092, sample SAMD00036375) | human gut metagenome | host: Homo sapiens | study: EMG produced TPA metagenomics assembly of...
CATACAGTTGTTTCTGCGTTGTCTTGCTTACCGATTTCGCCAAGGTCGCCTGATTGCCTATCGCCTCGATTCGATATGGGCTTTGCACCGAATTGACTCCGATGAGAATCGTCGATCCGGCGGTTCGAATCGAGGTTTGCACGCCAAGGCGGTTGCCGTTGATCGCGATCGCCTCCGCTCCGGATTGCCATAGCAAGGAGACAAGCAGCTGCAAATCGGAATCGGTGACGACTCGAACCTGGCTGCCATTTTCTCTTGGCAGTGAGGAGTCGGCATTGTCGCCGCTGACGGAAAGCGGGTTGGCTACGGTCAGGACAATGCCTTCCCCTTGCACCGGAAGCGTTCCATTGACCATTTCATCATCCTGCATCGTCTGGTTTAGGGACCAGCTTGCCAAGGATTCCGATTCAGATTCGATTTGCGACCGCAAGTCGTTGACGTCCTTGGTGAGGTCGCCGACCCGCTTCGTTTGTTCGGTCAGCTGGCTTGCCAACTGCTTGCGTACTTCTTTGCGTGGGTCAGTGCTCAGCTGGCGCACGAAAACGCTTCCCGCGGCACCCACAGCGATGCAGATGAGGAACACCAGAATCCTGGTGGCCCAAATCGAAACCGCCGAACGTTTTTTAGTGGCCAGGCGGGAGTCCGAATACAGGACGTCCATCGGACGATTGGTCAAATCGTCAATAAGCCGAAGCGAATCGTCATCGACATGTCTATGGCGTTGCGGCATGGCGGGCATGGAGGCCGGTTGCACATGATGGGATGACAGGCCGGCGAAGGATGACGAAAAAAATGGCACGATGCTTTGTGGGTACGTTCTCCGGGGAAACGGGGAACGACGCGAAACGTGGAGCATCGGACTTCATATATGCGTCAATCCTTGCTGTTTGTATCGTTCTTCAACAGTTGGATGCCTTGGCGCATGTAGATGTACCCTGCAAGCCAATACAGTCCAACGCCCCAGATTCCGGTGGCAAGACCGCATAGATGCAGTGTATCCGCAGCGGAGTTGGACCAGATGTCGGCGAAGATCAACGCGACGATGGCGATAAGCAGCATCGCGGTACCGGCCTTGCCTACGAAATGAACAGGCAATGGGCCATAATCGTGCTGCGCCAAAACCAGTATCAGAACAGCCATGATCAAATCTCGCAGGCCGACGACGATCAGCATCCACCATGGAATGATGTTCGCCACACCCAAAGCAAGAATGCTGCAGAAGATCAGCAGACGATCGGCAATCGGATCGAGAATTTGCCCGATTTTGCTCACCTGATTGAATGATCTGGCGATCAGTCCGTCCAAACCATCGGATATCGCCGATAGCGCAAGCACGACCAAGGCGGTCACCATCCTGTGATGAGAGACCAGCATCGCGATAAAAGGAATCGAAATGATTCTCAGCAGGCTGATGAAGTTCGGAACCGTGAAATAGATGTCTCGCGGTTCCGGACTGTATTGCTTCTTAATAATCAGTTTGCTCATATTACGAGCTACACTACATTCTCGAAGCCTGCAACGCGGTGACTATTATGCCACGGGCACCAACTTCATACAACTGGTCCATAAGCTGGTTCACCTTCGCCTTCGGAACCACCACACGCACAGCCGCCCACTGCTTATCATGCAGAGGCGAAATCGTCGGGCTTTCGAAACCCGGAGTGATATCCACTGCGGCGGACACCTTCTCGACCGGAATGTCGTAGTCCATAAGCACATTACGCTGGGCAGTGAGCACGCCTTGCAGACGCCTGCTCAGAATCGTCAGACGCTCGTCATCCGCCTCAAGACGAGGGGAACGAATCAATACGGCTTCAGAGTGCATCAGCGGTTCAGCGAAAATGCGCAGTCCCGCATTACGCAGAGTGGTCCCTGTGGAAACCACATCGGCGATCAGATCGGCGACGCCAAGCTGGACGGACGATTCGACGGCGCCGTCAAGGTGCACGGTTTCCGCGTTGATGCCATGCTCGACCAGATAGTCGTGTACGAGCTTGTCGAATGTGGTGGCGACTCGCTTGCCTTCAATATCCTCAAGCTTGGTAATCGGCGAATCGTTCGGGGCTGCGAAACGGAACGTGGAGGCTCCGAAGCCAAGCTGCATATGCTCCTCCGCATCGGTGCCGGAGTTCACGAGCAAATCATGCCCGGTGATTCCAACGTCGATGGTGCCGCGACCGACATAGACCGCAATGTCGAGGGGACGCAGGTAGAACAACTCAACATCATTGTCGGGATCCTCCACGACCAACTGGCGAGGGTTGCTCCTCAAACGGTAGCCGGCTTCCGCCAGCATGTTCCAGGCGGGTTCGGACAGCATGCCCTTATTAGGCACAGCGATTCTTAGCATGTTTCTCCTCTAAAAAAGGCCACACCTTCAACTGGCATGGCCCCAGGTTTCTCACAGGTTCTTGTAGATGTCCTCGAGTGTGATGCCACGATCGATCATCATGACCTGCAGATGGTAGATGAGCTGGCTCATTTCTTCGGCGGTGCGATCAGCACCCTCATATTCGGCGGCGATCCAGGTCTCTCCAGCCTCTTCGACGATCTTCTTGCCGATGAAGTGCGTGCCTTTGGCAAGCTCGTCGACGGTCAGGGAACCGGCCTGCTTGGTGGCGGCTTTCTCGCTCAATTCCGCGAACAACGATTCAAAAGTCTTCATATTCGTATGCTTCCTTGTATGGTGGGCGTTCACGCCTTGAAGGCTGCTTCGGCCTTCTCGCGGATGGAGTCGATAGCCTCGGCCGGATTCTCGGCACCGTACACGGCGGAACCGGCGACCAGCACATCGGCACCGGCTTCGGCAACGATATGGGCGGTCTTGGGGCTCACGCCACCATCGACCTGGATCTTCGTCTTCAGGCCACGGCGGGTGATTTCGTCACGCAGACGACGAACCTTGGCCATCTGGTTGTCAAGGAACTTCTGACCGCCGAAGCCCGGTTCGACCGTCATGATAAGCACCATGTCGAATTCGTCAAGGATGTCGAAGATCGGCTCGACCGGTTCGGCCGGACGGACCGCGAAGCAAGCCTTGCAGCCCATGTCGCGCAGCTGACGCGCAAGACGAACCGGAGCATGCGTCGCTCCCATATGGAAGCTGACGGAAGCCGCACCAAGCTTGGCGTATTCCGGAGCCCAACGGTCCGGATCCTCGATCATCAGATGCACGTCGACCGGAAGGTCAGTGACTTGGCAGATGCGAGCCACAATCGGCTCACCCAACGTCAGATTCGGAACGAAATGATGGTCCATCACGTCCACGTGAACGAGATCGGCGTTGGAAATGGCCTTAAGGTCACGTTCCAGATTGCAGAAGTCAGCGGACAGGATGCTAGGTGCGATTTGAATAGTCATGGTTCTCATTCTATGGAAGGTAATCGACTTGATGTTACTTGTTGTCGGACTGGTCATCGGCATATGAGACGGATGAGCCATCGTTTGCCGTGATTTCATCCTTGGTTTTCGTAAGGTTGGCCTTCGCGGTCGGGAGACCGGTTTCTCCATCCTCGACGAGGCTTAGCTCAATCTCGGTGACGGTGCGCAACTTCTCGGCAAGCAGCTCGGTGGACTTTCCCATCTGCTGAATAACGATGAAAGCCACCACGCCAAGCACGAACACCGCCATGGACACCCATACGTTGATGCGCACGCCAAGGAACTCGTGCGCGAAATCAATGCGCAGAGCCTCGATCCAAGTGCGTCCCACCGTGTACCACATGATGTATATGGCGAACAAGGACCCGGCCTTGAGTTTTTTCATGATTTTGGAACCAAGGAAAACGATGAGCGCAGCACCGATGAGATTCCAAATCATCTCATACAGGAAGGTGGGGTGGAACAGCGTGCCTGTCGGGCAGGTCGCTCCGTCATAGCATTGTTCGCTGTGACCGATGGCGCTTCCCTCCATATTCAACTTCAAACCCCAAGGCAAGGTCGTCGGCGCGCCGTAGAGCTCTTGGTTGAACCAGTTGCCCAGACGTCCCACGGCCTGCGCCACGAGCAATCCTGGCGCGACGGCGTCACCGAGCAGGGCCATTGGATAATGCTTGTGACGACACCATGCCCAAGCGGCAAGCGCTCCAAGCAGGACGCCGCCCCAGATGCCCAGTCCGCCATTCCAGATGCGGAACATCTCCACCCAATCGCCGGTCGGTCCGAAGAAACGTTCCGGAGTGGTGATGATGTGGTATATACGCGCACCGATGATGCCGCTCGGCACCGCGACAAGCGTGATGTCGAGAATCTGATCGAAATTACCGCCATATCGTTTCCAATGAACGGTTGTCATCCATACCGCCAGCACGATGCCGAGCAGAATGCACAGCGCGTAGAAATGGATGGTCACCGGCCCGATGGAAAACTGCGAAATGGTGGGTGACGGAATGTAAGCAAGTGTCATAGTTTCCTGATGGTAGTCCACGTATACGATATGGTACGTGGACTACCAGTATGTTGTCTTTGGACTGGTTCAGTTGCGGGCGTTGTGGATGCCTTCGGCAAGCTCCTCAGTCTTCGCCGCCAAGGCCTTGAGACCGGTGGCTTCGTCGACTGCATGCTTGCCGGATTCGTCAAGCATGGTATGCACCAGAGCCGAGCCTACGATGACACCGTCCGCATACGATCCGACACGAGCCCCCTGTTCCGCGGTGGACACGCCGATGCCTACGCACACGTTTTTCGCACCGGCCTTGCGGGTACGGGCGACCAGTTCCTTCGGGGACGCATCGATGGTGGAGCGTTCTCCGGTGACGCCCATGCGGGCGGCAGCATAGACGAAACCCCGCGCATTGTCCGCAACGACTTTCAGACGGTCTTCGGTGGAATCCGGAGATACCAGGAAGATGCGGTCGAGTCCGTGACGGTCGGAGGCTTCGATCCACTCGCCGGCCTCGTCCGGAATGAGATCCGGGGTGATGAGACCGGCTCCACCGGCGTTTTCGAAATCACGTGCGAATCGTTCGACGCCGTAATGGAAGATGAGGTTCCAATAGCTCATGACCAATGGCACTCCCCCGGCGTTCGCCACTGTTTCCACCGCTTTGAATACGTTGGCGATTTTTTCACCATTGTCGATGGCGATTTGCGATGCCGCCTGGATGACGGGACCGTCCATGACGGGGTCGGAATACGGCAGCCCGATTTCGACCGCGTTCACGCCGTGTTCGACCATGGTGCGGAAAGCTTTGAGCGAATAATCCGGATCAGGGAATCCGTATGGCAGATATCCGATGAATGCCGGCTTGTCGGCGGCTTTGAATTCATCGAACATGGTTTCCGTCGGGCTTGGCTTGTGGCTGATGCCGAGTGGCTGGCCGGACGGCGTGGATGATGTTGCGTTCGTCATGATGGTTGCTCCTTTTCTCACTCGCCGTCCGCGTTGTCGCCTTGCGCGCCGTTGGATTCCAAGGCTTTGGCCTGCTCGTCGGTCAGGTATCCGAACCATTTGCCGGCGGTGTTCATGTCCTTGTCTCCACGGCCAGAGATGTTGATGATCATGACCGGATGCTCATACCCTTTGGCCTTGAGGTCTGCAGCTGCCTTGTACGCGCCGGCCACTGCGTGGGAGCTTTCGATGGCAGGGATGATGCCTTCGGTTTCGCACAGATCCTTGAACGCGCTCATGGCTTCCTGATCAGTGGCCCAGGAATAGTTGACGCGGCCGATATCCTTGAGCCATGCATGTTCGGGCCGACGGAGGCGTAATCCAAGCCTGCGGAGATGGAGTACGTGTCAAGGGTCTGGCCTTCGGGGTTTCCAACAGATAGCTCTTGGCTCCTTGGAACATGCCCAGTTCACCGGTACCTGGCGCGAATCGAATGGCATGGCGACCGGATTCGGGCCCGTTACCGCCGGCCTCGTAACCGTACAGGTTCACTCGTTCGTCATCGAGGAAGGCGTTCATGATGCCGATGGCGTTGGAGCCGCCGCCGACGCATGCGCAGATAGCATCGGGATGGTCGATGCCATACCAATCCTGCAGCTGCTGTTTCGCTTCCTCTCCGATGATCTTTTGGAAGTCGCGCACCATGGATGGGAACGGATGAGGTCCTGCGACCGTGCCGAGCAGATAATGGGTGTCTTTGACGTTGGTGACCCAGTCGCGCAGCGCCTCGTTGATGGCGTCCTTGAGGATGCGATCACCCAAGGTGACTTCGACGACCTCCGCGCCAAGCATGCGCATGCGGGCAACGTTCAGCGCCTGACGGCGGGCATCGATCTGTCCCATGTAGATGCGGCACTTGAGTCCCAGCATGGCACAGACCGTGGCAGTGGCCACACCATGCTGGCCTGCACCGGTTTCGGCGATCACACGGGTTTTGCCCATGCGCTTGACCAGTAGGGCCTGTCCAAGCGCGTTGTTGATCTTGTGGGCGCCGGTGTGGTTCAGGTCTTCACGCTTGAGGAACACACGGGCATCAAGACCGGTTTTCTCCTCGAGCCTCTGCGCGAAACGAGGCGCTTCAGTCAATGGGGACGGACGTCCAACATACTGCTGGTTCAACCGCGCCAATTCCTTATGGAATTCAGGATCGGCCTTGGCTTCCGTATACACGCGTTCAAGCTCGTCGAGCGCCGTGATCAGCGCTTCCGGAACATAGCGTCCGCCAAACTGTCCGAAATATGGTCCTTCATGGCTTGCCAACGGGGTCTGTTCGGATGCCTTCACTCTTGCTCCTGCCTTTACTAATCGTTCCACTGCCTGCTCATGGTTGGCCGCGGTGGCCACGCCTTCTCCCACCAGCACCGCATCCGCGCCGGCACGGGCGTAATCCTCAAGCTCAACCGAACCGAACACACCGGATTCCGCCACGCGAATCACATCGTCCGGCAAATCCGCGGCCAGTTCGTTGTACTTGTTCACATCCACCTTGAGGTCTTTAAGATTGCGGGCGTTGATGCCAATGACCTTGGCCCCGGCATTGATGGCCCGTTGAATCTCCTCACGGGTGTGTGTTTCCACCAGCACCGTCATATTGAGGCTATGCGCGAGATCGAGCAGCGACTTGAGCTTGACGTCGTCCAATGCGGCGACGATGAGCAGCACCAGATCGGCACCATGCGCACGTGCTTCCCAAATCTGATATTCGGTAACGATGAAATCCTTGCGTAGCACGGGAATCCTCACTGCGGCGCGCACCTTGTCGAAATCTTCAAGAGAGCCAAGGAACCAACGGCCTTCAGTCAACACGGAAATCGCGCTTGCACCTCCCTGCTCGTATTCGCGGGCCAAAGCGGCCGGATCCGGAATATCGCTCAAATGGCCTTTGGATGGGGAGGCACGCTTGATCTCGGCGATGACCGGAATGCCATCCGCCTTCTTCAGCCACTGGCGCGCATCGATTGGCTCTGAAGCCTCGAACGCCATCCGCTTGACCTCAGCGAGCGGCACGTTGTTTTCTCTTGATCGCTGATCCTCGACGGCTCCCGCCACCAATTCATCGAGCACAGACATTACTGCTTCCTTTCACAACACAATTGAACGGTCAGAATGTGACTCACAACTGGCGAAGCTGCGCGGCGATCTGTACCGCTTCAACGCTGGCTTCGGCCTTGTTGCGAGTCTCCTGCCACTCACTGGCCGGCACGGAATCGAGGACGATTCCAGCTCCGGCCTGCACGCTCGCTTCATGGTCGCGAATGAATGCAGTTCGAATGGCGATGGCCATATCGAGGTTGCCTGAAAAATCAAAATAACCGACGGTGCCGCCGTAAATACCACGGTCGGCCGGCTCAAGTTCATCGATAATCTCGATGGCGCGCGGCTTCGGCGCTCCGGACAGCGTCCCCGCGGGGAAGGCGGAAGTGAACACGTCGAACGCCGTCATATGCGGATCGACCTGCCCGGTAACGGTTGAGCAGATGTGCATGATATGGCTGAACCGTTTGATGTCCATCAAGGAAACGACTTCGACGCTTTCCGGACGGCACACGCGGCTCAGATCGTTGCGGGCCAGATCGACCAGCATGATATGCTCGCTGCGTTCCTTCGGGTCTGCCAATAGTTCCTTGGCGAGACGTTCATCTTCCTCAGGAGTGGCGCCTCGTGGTCTGGAACCGGCAATTGGGAAAGACATGGCATGGCCGTTGTCCACCTTGATCAGTGTTTCCGGGCTGGAACCGATGACGTTGAAATCACGTCCTTGAGCATCGGTGAGTGCCATGAAATACATGTACGGGCTCGGATTGAGGGTACGCAGCACACGATACACATCAAACGGATCGGCGGGAGAATCAATATCCAGTCGCTGCGAAATGACCACTTGGAACACATCGCCATCGATGATATGGCGTTTGGCCTCTTCAACGGAACGTTCGTAATCGCTTTTCTCCGTGCGGAATCGCAGTTGGGGCTGGCCGACCGACTCGTCGAGCACATTGACCCGGGCTTCGTTTTCGACGGGTGCGGCAGCCTTGCGCTGCATATCATCCAGACGTGCCAGCGCTTCATCGTAGGCGGCATCGGCACGAGTCGGACGGTCATCGACATTCACGGCATTGGCAATCAGCCATACCGAGCCAGACACGTGGTCGACTACTGCGATGTCCGTGGCGAGAGCCAGAACGGTTTCCGGCTGTCCGGTCTCATTCGGGGCTTCGGCACGGAGCGTCGGTTCCCAATGTCGGATGGAATCCCATCCGACAGTACCAACGAGGCCACTGGTCAGATTCGGCAATCCCTCGACGTGCGGAGCCTTCAATGTCTTCAGCGCGGCATGTGCCACTTCGACAACATCACCGTCGGTGGGCACTCCGACAGGCACCTGTCCCAGCCAATCGGCTTTGCCGTTGTTCGAACGCAGCTGCGCCATGGAATTCACGCCGATGAAGCTGTATCGACTCCACGCTCCGCCAAATTCAGCCGATTCGAGGATGAACGTACCGGAACGGCCTCCTGCGAGACGCTCGTAGAAGCCGACTGGGGTCAATGAATCAGCCAGCAAACGGCGTACGATGGGGATGACACGGTAGCCTTGGTCGGCCAATTCATGGAACTGCTCACGGCTTGGCCATGTAGCACCCCACTTGAGGGTCTGTACGCTGCATTCGCTCACCGCTGACCCTCCTGTTCTTTGGTTCGATGGCCCACGACCACAGGCAGCTGTCCGCCTTCTTCAAAGCAGGAACGTTTGCCGGTATGGCAAGCCGCTCCCACTTGGTCAACTTCTACCAGAATGGCATCTCCATCGCAATCCAGCGCGAAGGACTTCACATACTGGGCATGTCCCGACGTATCGCCCTTACGCCAATACTCCTGCCTGGACCTCGACCAGAATGTGACGCGTCCGGTGGTGAGGGTACGTCTGATGGCTTCGTCGTTCATATAGCCGACCATCAGTACCTCTTTGGTATCGAACTGCTGGATGACGGCCGCGACCAAGCCTTTGTCATCGTGCTTGAGACGCTGTGCGATGCGCGGGTCGAGAGTGGTGGTGTTGTCGTATGCTTCGTTGGTCATGATGGTATTGCGATTCGTTGTTCAGTACTACAGGGTTGGTTTGCGTAGTTTCCGTGGTTCTATTCAGCGTACGGTGTATCCGGCTGCCTTGATGGCGTCTTTGACTTCACCGATGGTGACTTTGCCGTAATGGAAAATCGAGGCAGCGAGCACGGCATCGGCGCCCGCCTCGATTGCCGGCGGAAAATCCGAGGCTTTGCCGGCGCCGCCAGAAGCGATAATCGGGATTTTGACTTCCTTGCGGACAGCTTTGATCATCTCCAGATCGAAGCCTTGTTGGGTGCCATCGGCATCCATTGAATTAAGGAGAATCTCCCCCGCACCAAGTTCTTGGGCGCGCTTGACCCACCAAATGGCGTCAATGCCAGTGGATTTGCGCCCGCCCATGGTGGTGACTTCGAAACCTGACTGCGTATGTCGTTCTCCCTGTTCGCGACGTGCATCGACGGACAGCACAAGCACCTGATTGCCGAATCGTTCGGCGACACGACTGATGAGGGTAGGGTCATTGATGGCCGCGGTGTTGACGCCGACCTTATCCGCACCGCAACGAAGCAGGGAATCGACGTCTTCAGGGTACGTACGCCGCCGCCGACAGTCAGTGGAATAAAAATCTGTTCGGCGGTGAGGCTCACCACATCGACCATGGTCTGCCTATGGGAGCTTGACGCCGTCACATCAAGGAACGTCAGTTCGTCCGCGCCCTGGCGGTAGTATTCCGCGGCGAGTTCGACCGGGTCTCCTGCATCGCGAAGATTCTCGAAATGCACGCCTTTGACCACTCGTCCCGCATCGACATCAAGACATGGAATGACTCGGACCGCCAGTGACATGCTGCTCTACTCCTTCACGCATAACGGTTGCAATGATTGCAAGAGTAACCGCAATACGTTACGTCGGTTCATGCGGATTCCGAGTAGCGGACAGAACCGGGCCTTTCGGAGGAATCAGTCACGTTCTTTGGCTGCAAGCTGTCCGCATGCGCCATCAATGTCCTGTCCTCTGGTATCACGCAGCGTGGCTGTGATGCCAGCGTTATGGAGAATCTCAAGGAATCTACGCTCGTCTTCTGGTTTGGACGCGGTCCACTTCGATCCCTCGATCGGATTGAGCGGAATCGGATTGACATGCGCCCAATCATCTCCATAGTGGTTCAGACGCTTCGCCAGCAATTTGGCATGTTCCGCCTGGTCGTTGATGCCGCGCATCAAGGCGTATTCGATGCTGACTCGCCGTTTGGAAGCCAGATAATAATCATGCGCAGCGTCGAGCACCTGTTTGGTGTTGAAACGCTTGTTCATGGGCACAAGTTCATCGCGCAATTCATCGCTCGGCGCGTGCAGGGATACTGCGAGACGTACTGGGATGCCTTCTTCGGCCAGTTTCCTGATGCCAGGCACCACGCCAACGGTGGAAACCGTGATGTTACGTGCGGAGATGCCGAAGCCTTCGGGAGGCATGGAACTAATTTGGCGGACTGCGCTCAAGACGGATTTATAGTTGCCCATTGGTTCGCCCATGCCCATGAACACGATGTTGCTCAGTCGTCCGGAGCCTCCGGCCACTTCACCGTCACGCATGGCCTTCGCGGCCACACGAACCTGCTCAACGATTTCGCCTGCGGACATGTTCCTGGTCAGTCCCAGTTGTCCAGTGGCGCAGAATGGGCAACCCATGCCGCAGCCGACCTGGCTGGAAATGCAAAGCGTGGTTCTGGTGGGATAACGCATCAATACGGATTCGATCAGCGACCCATCAAACAGGCGCCACAACGTTTTGATGGTGGTGCCTCCATCGGCGACTTGGCGTGTCACCTCATGGATGAGTTCCGGGAAGAAAGCTTCAGCCGCGTCGGAGCGTCTTGCCGCCGGAAAATCGGAAAATTCTTCCGCATTGACATCAAAATGGCCATAGTAATGATTAGCCAGCTGTTTGACCCTGAATTTCGGCAATCCAAGTTCCTTGGCCTTACCGATACGTTCCTCTTCGGACATATCGGCGAAATGCAGTGGCGGCTTGCCACGGCGGGCATGGTCTTTCGACAGCACATCCCGGAAGGCGCCCGAAGTGCCTCCAGGAGTGATGCCTGTTTCCGGCTGATCATTCATGGAATTCACGGTTATTGGCCCTTTCTCACATTCCGGTGGCCCACAGGAGCACGCACACGAAAGGAGCGCACAGGAGGATGGAGTCGACACGATCCATCACTCCGCCATGACCTTTAAGCAGATGGCCCATATCCTTAATACCAATGTCACGCTTCAGCATGGAAGCGCATAGGTCGCCGAAGGTTCCGGCTATACCGATCATGAAACCAGCGACAATAGGCACCCACCATCGAACCGTCCAAACGGATGGCTCGTAAGTGCAAAACATCACCACAAAAGAACCGGCCATGGCGAACAAGATGGATCCTGCCAGGCCCTCCCATGATTTCTTCGGTGAGATACGGGGACTGAGTTTATGTTTGCCAAGCCATGCACCTGCAAACAGACCACCGGTGTCACTCAGCGCGGGCATGAAGACAAGCATGATGGCATGTGCCACCGGATGACCGTTGAACGTCAACGGCATTATCAGGCAGGAGGCAAGCAGCGGAATGTACAGAACGGTGAACATGGAGACTGCCACGATGGCTCGAGTCGGGCTGTGGCGCACTTCACCCTGTTCATGATTGAACGACGATTCGAGACGAGCACCTGCATCGGTGTGCGACAGTTTGTCCGCCACGGCCCAGGGAAAGCCGACTGCCGAACGTCAACCTTGGCACTTGCGGCGATCGCTACAAGCAGCAAGGAGGCCAGTACACAGACCGTCATAGCCACAATATGATGCTTACTGTAGTAGGTGGCCAGCAAAGTCACCGCGGAACATGCCCACAGCGCCACCACGGGAATATGCAATCCCGCGGTGGCGAATCGACGCGCAACT
>ENA-OQKS01000412-OQKS01000412.1-human-gut-metagenome-genome-assembly--contig:-NODE-412-length-12385-cov-2.932860_pt1 | contig 12385 bp, 13 predicted proteins | sample MGYA00242804_ERZ504808 | MGnify/ENA primary metagenome ERZ504808 (study PRJEB26092, sample SAMD00036375) | human gut metagenome | host: Homo sapiens | study: EMG produced TPA metagenomics assembly of...
TCGCTGAGCTGGAGGCGGAGGATGCTGTCCAGCTTCTCCTTCAGGACGGGGTCTTCCACCCGGACGCCGACTTCCACGCGGCACTCGGTGTTGCGGGTGAGAAAGTCACCGGATGCGATATAGATGCGGGTGTTGACGCCGTCATAGAAGCTGTAGATTCGGCCATGCTCGAGGTAGCGGCCCACGAGGCTGCGGATGTGGAGTTTTCGGTCTTGCCCGGCACACCGGCGCGGACGCAGCAGATGCCGCGGACGATCATGTCGATGCGGACACCGGCACAGCTGGCTTCCTCAAGCTTTAAGATGATGTCACGGTCAGAGATGGAGTTGTTCTTCAAAATCATGGAAGCCGGGCGGCCCAGACGGGCAGCGTTGATGACCCGGTCCATCTCATCCAGCAGCACGCTCTTGAAGCGGAGAGGTGCCACCAGCATCTTTCGCTCTCCTCGTCAATTCTGCACGGCAAGGTTCTGGAAGACGTTGGACGCTTCCTCGCCGATGCCGAGGTCGGCGGTGATGAAGGAGTAGTCGGTATAAAGCTCACTGGTCTTCTCGTTGTAGTTGCCGGTACCGATCTGGGTGATGTAGGAGTAGCCGTGGGCGCTCTTTTTGGTGATGAGGGTCAGCTTGGAGTGGACTTTGTAGTCGTCAAAGCCATAGATGACCGTACATCCGGCCTCTTCAAGGTGCTTCGACCAGTCGATGTTGTTCTGTTCGTCAAAGCGGGCGCGCAGTTCCACCAGCGCCACGACTTCCTTGCCGTTCTCGGCGGCTTCCACGAGGGCCTGTACGATTTGAGACTCGCGGGCCATGCGGTAGAGCGTCATCTTGATGGAGATGACGTCGGGGTCCTGCGCGGCCTTTTTCAGCATCGCAATAAAGGGGCGGATGGACTGGTACGGATAACTCAACAACACATCGTGCTTTTCCACCTCGGCGGCAAGGTCGTAGTCCTGCGGGGGCAGCATAGGCCGGGCAGGCGTATAGAACAGCTCGGGGTGGCCGTCAGACTCCATGCGGGAGGTGAGCTTGTAGAAGAAACTCAGGTCAAGAGGACTCTTCTGGACGAAGACCCGTTTGTGGGTCAGCTCGAGACGGCTGCAGAGCAGCTGAGCGACCTGCGGTGCGGCGGGGATGACCTGCAGACGGACGGCGGCCAGCTTGCGGCGGCGCTTGAGCAGATCGGCCATGATCTCGCGGTAGTCGATGTCATGGTCCATCATGCCCTCTTTCACGTCGATGTCGGCGTTGCGGGTGACCCGGAAGAGGCACTTTTCCTGCACATTTTCCTTGCCGAAGATGAGGGCTGCATAATGGAGCACCAGCTCCTCCGTCAGGGCAAAGCAGGTCTCATTGTCCTTCCGGACGAAATGCATCCGCTCCATCTGGCTCGAGATGGGTACGATGCCGAGGGTGTGCTCCGAGGTGTGCTTTTCGTGAAGGAGAACGCCGAGATAGATCTCCTTATTGCGCAGAAACGGGAACGGGTGGCGGCTGTCCACGATCTGGGGGCTGAGGATGGGGAAAAGCTCACTCTGGAAATACTTTTTCCAGAAGTGCTCGTCCTCTTTGCTCAGCTTGTCGAAATCCACCTTGCGGTAACCGCAGGCGGCCAGATTTTCCAGCGCTTTAGCGTAGTATTTGTCGCAGTCCTCCTGGAGCTGAGCGGTCTTGGGCATGATGGCGGCAAGCTGCTCTTCCGCCGTCATATTCGTCTTGTTTTCCCGCTTTTCCTTCTTGCCGCGCATGAGGTTGGCGCGCTCCTGGAGCGAGCCGACACGCACCATGAAGAACTCGTCCAGATTGGAGCCGTAGATGGCCAGAAACTTGAGCTGTTCGGCCAGCGGGACATTTTTATCCTTGCCCAGCACCAGCACGCGGCGGTTGAAATCCAGCCAGCTCAATTCCCGGTTGATAAAAATGCTCTCTTCACTCATGATAACTCCTTTTTCCCGAGAAGGTCTCCCCTCTCAGCTCACATAGGCGAGGCCCTGCCATTCGTCTATCATATCCTGCGTAACGCCCGGCACCTGTGCCACCTCATTGAGGCTCTGGAACCGGCCATAGGCAAAACGATATTCCAGAATGGCTCTCGCCTTCTTCTCCCCGAGGCCGGGCAGTGTGGTCATAGCGTCCACCCCGGCGGTGTTGAGGTCCACGCGGAAGGACTCCCGCAGAGGCTCGATTGCCGCTGACGAAGCCTGCGCCGGGGATGGCGGCACGGCATACCAGAACGCCAGACTGACAATGCAGACCGCCGCTGCTGCCGCCAGTGCCAGAAAGCGGCGCTCACCAGGGCTTAACATAGTTTCTCTCATTGTACTCGAAATCCTTCCAAAAAGAAAGTCTCCTGCGGAAAATTTGCAGGAGACTTTACACAATCTTTACGATGCAGCTTCGGCACTTCGCACAAGGCCATAGAAAAACTCTGCAGCGGCGCCGGTGTCGTGGTCGGTCAGGGTCGTCTGGCTTGCGGCAAGGCGCAGCTCCACCGGGGCTATCTGCCGGAACGACGCTCTGCTTGGCCTTGACGGACCAGCTCGAGCATCTGGCTGCACCCGGCGGCGACGGTGAGCTGGTCAGCCGTACAGTTGACGGGCAGGCAGACCGCGCCCAGCATCGCCTCTGCCGAGACGGCACCCGGTGTCAGCACCATGACATCCATGCCGGTGCGCTCCGAGCGCAGCATAGCGGCATTGTCCCCCAGTGCCTTTTCCAGAAGGGCCTGAATGGGCAGCTGCTGACGGTCCTGATAGAGCAGGATGCGCAGCACGTCCTCACCCTTGACGTCGGCGGGGCTGCACAACGTAAAGGGGGTGAACTCCCGGCGCAGATGGCGCTCGAGGGCGGTGCTCATCCGCAGCACACGGGTAGAGCCGTCGGCCATCTGCAGCGCGATGCCGAGGCCCACAGCTGCGGGCAGCTTTTTGAAGATGGATTCCTCACAGCCCGCGAAGCTGCACAGCGGCTGGCCGCTGCCCTCCGAGAACCGGTAGGCCAGTGTACCGCCGCAGGTGAGCGCGGGCGCAGCAAGGCGCAGTCCACCCAGCACGGCGCGGACGGCCCGGGGCGAACGCTGGCTGAAGACCGTCAGCCTGCCGCCCCGGCTGGAAAACAGCTGGAGCACATCCCGCACGACCTGCGGCATGTTGCCGTCGCCGGCCAAAAGGAGATGGTCCAGATCGCAGAGTACGAGCGTAGAATCGAGAAGTTTCGTCATACAGTCCCCCTCCTGAGCGATGCAATAAAGTGGGTGAAATACTCCGGCAACTCCGAGTCGAAGCGGAGATGTTCCCCCGTGATGGGGTGGATGAAGCCCAATGTCTTTGCGTGGAGACACTGGCCGTGGAGCTTGGTGATGCAGTTGTGGGGGCCATACACCGGGTCGCCCGCCACGGGATGCTGAATGGACGCCATGTGGACGCGGATCTGATGGGTGCGGCCCGTCTTGAGGCGGCATTCCAGCAGGGTGAAGCCGCCGAAGCGCTCCAGCACCTTATAGCCGGTGTAGGCATACTTGGTGTGGGGCTCGCTGGCCGGGTAGACCGCCATCTTCTTGCGGTCGGTCTTGGAGCGGCCCAGATTTGCCTCCACGAAGCCCTCGTCCTGCGCAAAACCGCCGTAGACGACGGTCTGGTAGGCGCGTTCCACGCTGTGGACCGCCATCTGCTGGGACAGGCCGATGTGGGTGGCGTCATCTTTCGCCACCACCAGCAGGCCGCTGGTGTCCTTGTCGATGCGGTGGACGATGCCGGGGCGTATCTCGCCGCCGATGCCCGAGAGGCTGCCCTTGCAGTGCCAGAGCAGGGCGTTCACCAGCGTGCCGTCCGGGTTGCCCGGAGCCGGGTGGACGACCATGCCCTTGGGCTTGTTCACCACCAGAAGGTGGTCGTCCTCATACACGATGTCCAGCGGGATGTCCTGCGGCACAGCCTCGATAGGCTTTGCATCAGGAATTTCCAGCAGGATGGTGTCCCCCGCCTTGAGCTTGAGGCTCTTGGCGATGCTTTTGCCGTTGCAGAGCACATGACCCTCAGCCACGAGGCCTTGCAGCGCACTGCGGGAAAGGCCGGTGTCCTCCCCGCTGAGAAAGCGGTCGATGCGCTGGCCTGCGGCCTCCGCTTCCACGATAAATTCACGCTGTTCCATGGTTTACTGCTCCTTCGAGGGCTTATCTTCCACTTCTTCCAGCAGGATGACCAGCACCCAGAGCGCCACACCGACGCAGACGAGGATGTCGGCGAAGTTGAAGACTGCAAAGTCGATGAACAGCGGGTTGATGTAGTCCACGACCTCACCGTTCAGCACACGGTCGATGAGGTTGCCGATGCCGCCGGCCAGCACGAGGATGAAGGCGATCTGCTGCAGGAGCTTGCCGCGGCTGCGGAAGAACAGCAGATAGGCTACGAGCAGCAGCGCAGCGCTGGTGGCGAGGATAAGGAAGAGCTGCTTTCCGCTCAGCAGGCTGAACGCCATGCCCTGATTGAGCACGAAGCGCAGCTCCACCACATGCGGGATGACGGTGATGGCCTCCACAGGGGCCAGATACTGGGTAGCCCAGAGCTTGATGGCCTGGTCGATGCCCACCAGCGCGGCCACACAGACCAGATTCAGAATGACGTATGCCATAGTTTCTCCTGATTTTTTGAAAAAGGCGGCGCCCCCTTTTGCGCCGGGTGCGCCGCCAGAGATACGAAATGGTTTAGCCCTCCACAACAGCGGCGCAGCGTGCGCACAGAGTGGGATGAGCAGCGTGGGTGCCGATGTCTGCGGAGTACTTCCAGCAGCGCTCGCACTTGTCGCCGGTGGCGTGTGCAGCAGCAACGCCCAGACCCTCGACGGCGCTGGCTGCGCCGCCTTCACCCTTGACCAGCTCCACATGGGAGACGATCATCAGGTCGGCCAGCTCGTCCATCGGGATGCTGTTGAGCAGGTCGTAGACGGCGTCATTGCAGTACAGGGTGACGGAAGCCTCGAGAGAAGCGCCGATCTGCTTATCTGCACGGGCCTGCTCGAGGACCTTCTTGACCTCGTCGCGGACAGCAATGAGCTGCGCCCACTTTGCCTTGAAGGCATCGTCAGCTGCGTACTGGCCAGCCTTCGGCATATCCTCGAAGACGACGTACTTGTTCATAGCCTCGGTCTTGGGCAGGAAGTCCCAGATCTCCTGGCTGGTGAAGCAGAGGATGGGAGCGATGATCTTGTCCAGAGCGACGAGGATCTTGTACATCGCGGTCTGCGCAGCCTTGCGGCCGGTGCCGTTGGTGCAGTACAGGCGATCCTTGGTGACGTCCAGATAGAAGTTGGACATGGCCACGACGCAGAAGTTGTAGACAGCGTGGTAGACCTTGTTGAAGTCATACACAGCATAGCCGGCGTTGGTGTTGACGATGAGGTCATCCAGCGCAGCCAGAGCCCAGCGGTCGATGTCCTGCAGCTGGTCGTCAGCCACACAGTCGGTGTTGGGGTCGAAGCCGTCGAGGTTGCCCAGAATGAAGCGGGCGGTGTTGCGGATCTTGCGGTAGGCCTCGCTCAGCTGTTTGAAGATGTTCTTGCCGGCACGCACATCGACGGTGTAGTCGGAAGAAGCCACCCACAGGCGGATGATGTCTGCGCCGTAGTCCTTGATGATCTCGCTGGGCTCGACGCCGTTGCCGGCGCTCTTGTGCATCTGCTTGCCCTGCTCGTCCACGACCCAGCCGTGGCACAGAACGGACTTATAGGGTGCGCAGCCCTTGCTGGCCACACTGGTCAGCAGGCTGGACTGGAACCAGCCGCGGAACTGGTCGCCGCCCTCCATATACAGATCAGCCGGGAAGCGCAGCTCGGGGCGCTCTTCCAGAACGGCAGCATGGGTGGAGCCGGAGTCGAACCAGACGTCCATGATGTCGGTGTCCTTCGTCCACTCGGAAGCGCCGCACTTCTCGCAGACCTCACCAGCGGGGATGATCTGCTCAGCGTCGTACTTATACCAGGCGTCAGAGCCCTCCTTGCGGAACAGGTCGCTGACGGCCTTGATGGTGGCGTCGGTGATGTGGTAAGCGCCGCACTTCTTGCAGTAGAAGGCCGGGATAGGCACACCCCAGGTGCGCTGACGGCTGATGCACCAGTCGTTGCGGTCGCGCACCATGCCGTGCATCCGGTCATGGCCCCAGTCGGGCATCCAGGTCACGGTGTCGATGGCCTTGTAGACATCCTCACGGAACTTGGCGATGGAGCAGAACCACTGCTCGGTAGCACGGAAGATGATGGGATTATGGCAGCGCCAGCAGTGCGGATACTGATGCTTGATGTGCAGCTGGCCCATGACAGCGCCGGCGGCGGTCAGATCGGCCAGAATGGTCTTGTTGGAAGCCCAGACGCGCTGACCAGCGTACTTGCCGGCCTGCTCGGTCAGATAGCCGCCGTCGTCCACAGGGACGGTGATGGGGATCTGGGGGTACTTCTGGCAGACGTTGAAGTCATCGACGCCGTGGCCGCCGGCGGTGTGGACGCAGCCAGAGCCGCTTTCCAGCGTGACGTGGTCGCCGAGGATGACCCAGCCTTCCTTGGGCAGGTAGACATGGTTATAGCGCATCAGCTCGAACTCAGCGCCGCTGACCGGCTCGCCCACCACCTCGTAATCGGTGATGTGGCAGGCATCCATGACGCTCTTGACAAGGTCGGTGGCCATGATGTGGAACTCATCGCCGATCTTGACGAAGGAGTACTCGAACTGGCCGTTCAGGCAGATGGCCTCGTTGGCGGGCAGGGTCCAGGTGGTGGTGGTCCAGATGACGAAGTAGGTCTTCTCCATCGGGATGCCGTGCTTTGCCAGAACGCCGTTGGGGTCCTGAGAGACGTGGAAGCGGACGAAGATAGAGTCGCACTCGTCCTCGCCGTACTCGATCTCGGCCTCAGCCAGAGCGGTGCGGCAGTCGGGACACCAGTAGACAGGCTTCAGACCCTTGTAGATATAGCCCTTCTTGGCCATCTCGCCGAAGATCTCGATCTGACGGGCCTCAAACTCGGGCTTGAGGGTCAGATAGGGATGCTCAAAATCGCCGATAACGCCCAGACGCTTGAACTGGTCGCTCATGATGTCGATGTGCTCGGTGGCGAACTTCTCGCAGATCTGGCGCAGCTCGAGCTTGGAGATGTCCTTCTTCTTCTCGCCGACGGAGGACAGGGCCTTCAGCTCAATGGGCAGGCCGTGGGTATCAAAGCCGGGCACATAGGGAGCCTGGAAGCCCTCCATGTTCTTCTCGCGGATGATGATGTCCTTGATGATCTTGTTCAGCGCGGTACCCATGTGGATATTGCCGTTGGCATACGGAGGGCCGTCGTGCAGGATGAACTGAGGTTTGCCCTCGTTGTGCTTCATGAGCTGGTTGTACAGGTCGTTGTCGTCCCAATCCTTGAGCATGACCGGTTCCTTCTTGGGCAGGCCGGCGCGCATCTCAAACAGGGTCTTGGGCAGATTCAGAGTACTGTCGTACTGAGACTTATTCTTAGCCACTGGTTTTACACTCTCCTCTATTGGTTTTGCAATCGCAAACAGCGCAGCTATGCGCTTATTTTATCAAAACAGCTTTACGGCACACAAATGATGCCTTGCTGTCGATGCTTAGGGAATTATTCGCTGAAGCTCACGCCCTGAAAGACAGCGTTGGGGTCTGCCGGGGGCGGGTCGAGCTTGAGCTGAGATTCGTCCTTCTCCCAGAAGTCCTCGCCGGCCTTCTCGGGGGCGGCGTCTTCCGTCTCGGCAGCGTCCGCAGCGGGTGCTGCTTCCTCGGTGGTATCGGCATCCTCGGTTTCGGGCAGCTCAGCCTCGGCATCCTGTGCGGGGGTCTCTTCTTTCTGCTGGAACTCCGGCAGACGGCTCAGGGACTCCACATGGGTGCGGTAGAGGTTCAGCACGTCGGACTTGAAGCGGGTGACCTCGAGACGAACGCGGTCATATTCACGCTCTTCGGCCAGCTTTTTGTCGTTGGCCTCGCTGATGATCTCATCGGCGCGGTCGCTGGCCTTCTGCAGCAGCTCGTTGGCATCCCGGATGATGTCGTCGCCGCGCAGATTTGCACGGTGCAGGATGTCTTCGGCCTTCTGGTTGGCCTCGCGGATGACGTTTTCACCCATGCGCTGCGCGTTGATGAGGGCGCTCTTGAGCATATCGCCGTCGGCCTCATAGCTCTGCATATTGCGGCGCAGGGTCTCGTTCTCGGCAGTCAGGTCGGCCACCTGCTTGCGCAGGGCCTCCATCTGCTCCGCATCCTGCTCGAGCTGCTGCTCTACTTTATCCAGAAAGCGGTCAACATCCTCGGTACGGTAGCCGCGGAGGTTCTTTTCGAATTGGACAGAGCGCACGTCCTGCGGTGTCAGCATAATGATCTCCTCCATTTTATCCAGTCGTCCTTCTCAATATTGGAAGAACTCGATGATCTGTCGGTCTTTTTTGCTCTTGCCCGGCAGGGCTGTGAGGCGGAAGCGCCCTTTGCCCCGCACTGTGAACACGTCAGATTCGTATACCGGCGCATGGGCGCTGGAAACGGGCAGATGGTTGATCTCTACCCTTCCCGCTGCCACAAGCTCTGCGGCCATGCCCCGGCTGCACCGCAGCATGGCGGCAAGTACAGCATCCAGACGCAGCGACGATACGGTCGCGGTCTGTAACCGGCGCTCTGCCTGCGCAAACTCCGGTACTTCGTCCAGCGCCAGCTGCTGAGCCGTCACCTCGGTGCGGCCCACACTGCGCAGCTCCTGACAGATAAGGGCTGCAGCAGGCTCCAGCGCGAACAGATAAGCGGTACCCGGCTCCTCCGGCGGCAGGACGATGTCGCCCAGCGCCTCGCGGCGAAGCTCGAGCCCCATCAGGCTGCCCAGATAGTCCTTATGGACGGGCAGCTGCGCCCCGGCCAGCGCACGGCACCTGAGCCGGACGCAGCAGACAGGGCTTGCAGGATAGCAGTCTTCCGGCTCGAGGCAGAGCACCCGGCGCTCAGCGTCGGGCCAGCCGCCCTCGAAGCGGCAGCTTTCCTCCGGCGCACCGGCACGGTTGAGTGCCGCCTGCGCCAGCTGCTGTTCCCTGTCGCTCAGGAACGCCGAATAACGGGCGATGCCCCGGCCAAAGGCGGCGCGGGCCAGGTCCTCGACATGACGCATGAGGAAGCGTTCCTCATCGTTCTGCGCCGGGACGAAGCCCCGCACGGCGCTTTGCTGGGTATCAATAGAACGCGCCATTGTTCTCCAGCTCGTCCAGCAGGTCGCCCATGATGTCTACATTGTAGGGAGTAATGATGAAGGTGCTGTTGGCCACCCGCTTGATCTGGCCGTTGTTGGCGTAGGCCACACCGGAGAGGAAGTCCACCAGACGGCGGGAAACTTCCTTGTTGGTGGATTCCAGATTCAGCACGACGGTGCGCTTGTTGTTCAGGTGGTCTGCAATCGTGCTGGCATCCTCGAAGTGCTCGGGCTTGACCAGAACGACCTTGAGCTGGGTGGTAGCATGGATGTTGACCACCTTGCCGTTCCGCTTGGGGGCTGCACCCTCTTCGGGCTCGTCCTCTTCCTCGTTGCCTGCGACGCCGAGACCGTTGTTGTTATTCACCATCTGAGGACCGTCATCCATGTACTGATCGTCGTAATCGTCCTCACTGCCGAAAAGCCCTTTTTTCAGGCTGTCCACAAAAGACATAGAAACTTGCTCCTTTCATTCGGGCAGCTCACGCTGCCTGGCACCCCTTTGTGAAAAAGAGTTGCTAATAGCTTTTTCTATTATCTGATTTTTTGCGTCAGATGTCAATAACTACAAAAGCTTTCCATCATACAAATTTTGTCCGGAGACGATGATCTCATCGTAAAGGCGGACTTCGCTGACGGTTTTTGTCTTATCCGAGCTGCTGGGCATGACGATGCGGTACTCGCCGTCCGTCACCAGCGGATGGTCATTATCCACGGGGTCGATCTTGCAGAAACGGGCAAGATTGCCGTATTTGACATAGACGCCCGGGATGTAGTTCTCGCCCTGCGTCTCAGACTCGGTGCCGTCCTCTTTCAGATAATGGATCGCGTCGATGGGAACGCGCAGGCCGGTGGTCTCGCCCACGATGATCTGGGCGCCGGCCCGGTTGAGCCGCAGCACATCGCCGTTGATGATCTCGCAGGTGATGACAAAGCGGGCCAGTCCGGTCGCTTCGTCGATGGTCACCTCGGAGACGGAGGCCTTGAGGGGCGTCTCCATCTGGCCGGGGAACTTTATCTTCACCGAGCGGGTCAGGGGCTTGCCGTTGCCGCCCAGCAGCTTCTCCCCTTCCTTGGCCGAACAGAGGCCGACATACCGCCACGCAAAGCCCGAGACGATCTTGCCCGCGCAGCCGTCCAGCGGCAGCTCAGGGTCAGAGTTCAGATACGCCTGCAGGTCGGTGGTGTTCAGCGCGAGGATGTCGTCTGCCCCCGGCGTTGAGTCGCCCGCTGGCAGAGCTGCGGATGAAGTAACCTGTCTGAGGGGCGGTGATCTGGGTCGGCCCACCCAGCTGGGCCTGCACCTGCGCCGACTGCTCGGTGAGGGAGGCGATCTGGGCCGAGAAATCCGAGACTTCACCGGTGATGACCCAGAGCTTGTTCTGAGCGAGGATGTAGTTTTCTTCGCCCTGGGCTGTCTCGTCGTAGGCAGAGCTGTCCAGCGCATCCATCATATCATAAAGCGCGGAAGCCCGCTCTTTTTTCAGAGAATCCAGCTGGGTGGCGGTGGTATTCTGAGAGCGCTGCAGAAGCTCGATCTGGTCGTTCAGGCTCGTGAGCTGCTGGCGGAGGCCCGCCTGTTCCGGGCTGCTGTAGAGCTCCGCTACCGCAGCCCCTGCCGAGACGCGCTCGCCGTCGGCCGCGAGATAGCCCAGCGTTCCGCCGCCGGGAACATAGACCTCATCGAAGAGGAGAACGCCGTCGGCGTCCACCGTATCCGCCACAGTGGCAAGAAGCGCCGTCTCGTAGGTGTTGGGCGGGAAGAGCACCTGCAGGGCCTGATAGCCCACATAGATGCCCGCCAGCACCACAACAGTGATGACGAAGCCTGCCAGCTTGCCCAAAGCGCTGGACGCGCCGGGATCAGAGCGTGGTCTATCCATCATAAAAGGTCACCCTTTCGCTAAAAATTCTCGGGTCAGCTGCACGGCCCGGGCTGTAACGTCCGGCGCAGAGGCGTCCAGCCAGACCACGCCGTCCATATGGCGGAACCAGGTCAGCTGACGCTTGGCGTAGTTGCGGGAGGCCTGCTTGAGCTTTTCGGTGCAGGCACCCAGCGTAGCCGTCCCCTCAAAAATAGGGGAAGAACTCCTTGTAACCGATGGCCTGCGCTGCCGTGCGGTAAGTCTGGCGGTGGTCATAGACCAGCTTTGCCTCATCGAGGAGACCGGCGTCCAGCATCTTGTCTACCCGCCGGTCGATGCGGCGGTAGAGCTGGGCGCGGTCGGAAAGTCCAGCCCCAGCACCAGCGAACGATAGGGCCGCTCCAGCGGGAGGGACTGGGCCTTCTGCTCGCTCAGACGCTTGCCGGTGGCACGGAAATGTTCCAGCGCCCGCAGGACCCGCACCTGATTGTTCGGGTGGATGGCGGCGGCGGCTTCCGGGTCGGCGGCCTGCAGCTCTTTGTACATGGCCTCCGGGCCTTTTTCCGCCATCTCTGCGGCCAGCTGTTCCCGCAGGCTGTCCGGCGTCTTCTCGGCGGCGAAGCGGACACCGTACAAAAAGCTCTGGACATAGAGGCCCGTGCCTCCCACGAGGATGGGCAGACGGCCCCGGGCGGAAATGTCAGCCTCGAGCGTTCCGGCCAGTGTCACGAAATCCGCCACGCTGAAGGGCTCGTCCGGCTCCAGAATATCCACCGCATGGTGCGGGACGCCGTGGGTCTCGTCGGGTGCGACCTTCGCCGTACCGACGTCTAGCCCCTTATAGATCTGCATCGAGTCGGCGCTGATGACTTCGCCCTCGAAAGCTTCGGCCAGCGCCACGCCGAGAGCGGTCTTGCCGGTGGCAGTGGGGCCGACGACGGCCAGCACCGGATGCCTCTGATTTTTATCACACGATTCGGCCAAACTGCTTTTCCAGCTCCTTTCGGGTGAGTTTGAGAACGCAGGGGCGCCCATGGGGGGCAGAAGGGCGGCACTTCGCCGGAGAGAATTTTTTCGGCCAGTGCCATCAGCTCCTGCGGCGAGGTGTGGTCGCCCGCCTTGATGGCGGCGCGGCAGGAGATGGAATGGAGCACCCACTCCGTCCGCTCGTTCAACGCGTCGCGGCTGCCGTGGGCCAGCTTTGCCGCCAGCTCGACCAACAGATCCTCGGCACTGCCCTGCTCCACATCAGCGGGGACCGAGCGCAGGCAGACCGAGCTGCCGCCAAATCGCTCACCTCGA
>ENA-OQKS01000418-OQKS01000418.1-human-gut-metagenome-genome-assembly--contig:-NODE-418-length-12312-cov-5.031514_pt1 | contig 12312 bp, 13 predicted proteins | sample MGYA00242804_ERZ504808 | MGnify/ENA primary metagenome ERZ504808 (study PRJEB26092, sample SAMD00036375) | human gut metagenome | host: Homo sapiens | study: EMG produced TPA metagenomics assembly of...
GTTTGCGGCATGTGTCGTCATAGCTCAGCTGGATAGAGCACACGCCTCCTAAGCGGCAGATTGTTCGATTCCTTCGAGCCTTGAAAATTGCATAAAACTTATAAATGTCTCAGTAGCTCAGCTGGATAGAGCACACGCCTCCTAAGCGTGGGGTCGGAGGTTCAAATCCTCTCTGGGACGCCAGAAAGCACCGCTGCAAGCCTTTTTTCGGGGTTGCAGCGTTTTTTTGTTCCTCCTTCTCCCGGTAATTTCACTTCCGTTACCGGGAGATTTTTATACGCCGCATGATGTATATTTGCTAATTGGACTCGAACGCTTTTCAGAAATTTGCTAAGGAAATTCTGCGTTTTGCTAATTCGATTTTTCGGTATCACTTTGCCGGGGCTTGCGCCGCTATCAGGGCTGCGAGCGCACTTGCCAGCTCCGGCGACTTCTGAAGCTGCTCCACAAGGCTTTCAAGGTCCAGGGTCGCAGGCTCCGATTTTGCCGGTTTCTCCGGCGGACGGACGCCGCGAAGATCAGGCTTGGCATAGAAGGCTGTCTCAAATTTCTGAGCATTGACCTTTCTATCCTCGTCCAGAATGTGAGCATAGATACTGGTTATCATGTCGATCTCGGCATGGCCTGTATCGCCCTGGGTGGCTTTCAGATCGCCGTGGTTTACGCTACTCTTGCTTTCTGCGGACTATTGGTAGACACGCATTAACGGCAAGCAAAGAGATTGCTGTGTCAGCTTGATATGTTCAAATGCTAATTAAGTATAGCATACAGCTATGAATTTTTCTATTGCGTTCCCCTGACTTCGGAATAGTGGCAGGGCTGGCTGTCTTTGTTTTGCTTTGTGCTTCTCTACCGTACATGAGCATTGGAAGCAGGGTTGTCCTGGCCGTAACCTTCCAGAAGGTTGATAACGCCCCAGATACCAAGACCTGCGCCCAGGGCCACTACGAGAGTCTGCAAAACACCAACTGCACTGTTGAAAAATTCCATAAAATAATCCTCCTAAAAAATGTTTTGTATTTTGGGTTAAGTTGTTGCGTCAATCTCGTACACATCGAAGGTGTCCGTGGGTTTTACCACGGCACGCTGCTTCTTCATGTACCGTTCCATGTCAAAGACATTTTTAGGGTCGGCGTCGGCCGTGTATCTGTAATTCGGGTGCCGGGTGAGGTCATACTTGTCCGAAAGGAACGGGCGCACGCCCCGCAGCATGAAAATACACTTGCCGCCGTCCATCACTGCCAATTCGTCCTGGGTCATCAACTCCTTTCCTAATTTCTGATAACTGAGGCCGTGGGAAACCTGGCTGCCCCGGTTTTCAGACTGGTTATAGAGATCAATGGTCTCTTTTCCCAGCAGCTCCGAAATTTCCTTGAGCGTGGATTTCTCCTTGCCTCCCAAAAACAAGGTGCTGTCACAGTTACCGACGATGGTATCCGCCGCATCCTTGTAGATGGTCTTTAACTGGCTCTGCGACTGCAAAATAATAGAAGCCGATATCTCACGGCTTCGGATGGTGGCGATCAGCTTATCGAAGTTCGGTATCTGGCCGATGTTGGCAAACTCGTCCAGGATCAGACGGACATGGACGGGCAGCCGCCCGCCATAGAAGTCATCCGCCTTGTCGCAGAGCAGATTGAAAAGCTGACTATACATGAGGGCAGCCACGAAATTGAAAGTGCTGTCCGTATCTGACAGGATCACAAACAGCGCCGTCTTTTGGTCGCCCAGGGTATCCAGTTCCAGTTCGTCATATTCCATCAGGTCCCGCAGCTCCTTGATATCGAAGGGAGCAAGCCGGGCACCGCAGGAAATGAGAATGGATTTTAAGGTTTTGCCAGAGACAAAAAGTCAAGGACTTTTTCATCAAATTCACAAAGAAGTCACATTTTGCGGACTTCCTCACGGAGCAGACGCTTGATTTTGTCCTCCATCGTCTCTTTTGCGGTCTGGCTGAAATGGACACGGACGATATAGGTGGTCTTGCCGATCTGCTTTCTGACAGTCGGGCAAGTGGCGGTGTTGGTTGCGGTATTGTTCATTCAAAATCCTCCTGTAAATGAAAAATGCCCGGTGACTGTTCATCATCGGGCGGCGTCGGTATGAGGGAACAAGGCAAGGCGGCAACATTAAGGTATCTATAAAAACCTTGCCGTCTTTGCCACGCTTGCCGTGTTCCTGTTGTCAGTTGCGGAGATAGCAGACCCATGCTGTGCCATCTTTCTCGGTCACAAGTCTGTCCCCGATACGGCTCTTCGCCGTTCTCATGGTGCGTGAAGAAATCCCACGCTCATTGACTGCCTTTTCCAGCTCTGCGCTCGGCATACGCTTTCCATCTGCCAGCAGTTCCAGAATGAGCATTTGTGCTTGTGCGGTCTTGCTCTCGGTCTTGGCGGTGTCTGCCCCGGCAAGAAGCTCGTCAGCGGTAATGTCATAAGCTCCTATCCATTCAAAGCCTTTCTCGTCTCCCAGAGAAAAGGCAAGGGACTGTCCGGGCGGCGCAAGGGAGCTTTTCTCATGGATAAGCACCCTCGTTGTCGGACTGTCCTTCAGCTTGCCAATAAACAGCAGACTGCGGACTGCCGCCGTAATGTCGATAGACCCCAATCCCCGGTAGGTGCTTTGCGTTCCTGCGGCTTTGTTGAGGTGTCCGATCAGCACGATAGCGCACCCGGTAGCCTGTGCAATGTCTCCCAGACTGCGGAAGATGGGACGGACTTCATTTGCCCGGTTCATGTCCACATCTGCGCTCAGAAACGCCTGCACCGGGTCAATGATAACCAGCCTTGCGTTGTTTTCCCGGATTGCCCTTGCTATGCGCTCATCGGCAAGGGTCAGCGGCGTGTCTCTATCGTCAATGACAAGCACTCTTTCAAGGTCTGCGTTCGCTTCCATCAGTCTGGGCTTGACGGTATCGCCCAGACCGTCCTCGGCGGTTTGATAGATGATGTTGAACGGCTCAAGGGTTTCCATACCGGGCAAGGGCTTTCGGTTGGTGCAAGCCGCCGCAAGACGCATGGCAAAGTAGGTCTTGCCCTCGCCGGGATTGCCCTGTATGATCGTCAGCTTTCCAAAGGGGATATACGGAAACCATAGCCAATCCACGCTCGTCAGCTCCACATCTGCCATACGGAGCATGGGGACAGGCTGGGCGGTGGGCAGCTCTCGCAGCGTGATTGTCTCGGCTATGAATTTGCGGCTGGGAATGTCCCCTTGCTGACGGAGAACATCGTTCCAGTCTTTTCTTGCCGGGACAAGGCGAATGACGGCGATCTCGCCGGGAATGTCCTGTGCCAGCCGGGTGCAGGCTTCACTTCCTGCGGTGTCGCTGTCAAGGCAGAGGAACACTTTTCGGGTGTCCTTGCGTTCAGAAAGAAAACGGTCAAGGGCTTTGCCTGAAACGCCGCCCAGGGCAAGGTAGCTCCTTGTCTGCCAGTCCTGCGGATAAAGGCAGATAAAGGACAAAAGGTCAATCGGCGCTTCAAAGACAAAGAGCTGGTTGCCGTTTCCCTCATAGCGGAACGGATAGGACTTGTCAGACCCGGCAATGTCCTGCCTGAATGGGTCTGCCGTTCCTCGCACATGGGCGTATCTCGGCGTACCGCTTCGGTCTCTGCCGACAAACACAACATTGTGCCGCTTTGCGTCCTCGTAAATATCCCCGGAAAGAAGAAAAGCCTCAACAAGCGTTTTGTTGAGACCTCGGCTTTCGCAAAGATATTGAATTGCTCTGTCGGCTGTTCTGTTGTGCAAGGGCAAGTGAAACGCTGTGGGCGGTGCTGTGCTGGCTTCGCTCTGTCCCTCACCGCTTTCGCCGGTTAAGAGCTGGACAGCTTCGGGAAAGGACTTGCCGTAAAACTCCATGACAAAATCAATGGGATAGCCGCCCTTGCTCTGGCTGTGGCGAAACCACTTGTTTCCCCGGACGGTCAGGCTGTCATGTTCTTTCCAGCGGTATTCCCGTCCGCTTTTGATAAGCGTCTCTCCCTGTGTGCGGAGAAAATCTTCCAGACTGACGGCGTTTGCCCGGTCGATCTGTGCTTGGGTGTACTGCATGGGCGTCCTCCTTACTTCTTGAAAACAGCGCATCGTCTGCAAATGCCATGCTCACGCTCGTCCAGCGTGTAGGGGCAGTTCGCACATTCCTCGCCGTACTGTCTCATGATAACAGGCAGATAGCCCAGCTCCTGCAACATATCAATCTGGCGGTCGGTGAGGGTGGCTTCAAAGGCAAGGCATTTCCGGGTGTGTTCGTCCAGCTCGATCAGGTCGGAAAGCGGTCTGCCATCGGTCAAAGCTTCTCCGCTCAAAAGGCGTTTTGCCGTTCTGCGGATGGGGTTGTACTCGTTCTTCCAGTCGTATTTTTTCATCGTGTCATATCCTCCTTTTTGTGTCGTGTTTGGGGTCGATTTTGGAGCTTTTGTTCCTCTGTGCGCTCGTTAAATCGGGCGGCAGTATCTACACATGACTTGACCTTCCAAAGGCGGTGTAAATCGTCTCTGACGGTCTTAAACTCGCCATAGGTGGTGTTGTGCGCCTGTTCCAGCTCGTCATACTCGTCGGACAGCTTTTTCATATCCACCTTGCCGTCTGGGAACTCCCCGGTCAGCTTTCGTCTGGCGGCGTAGAACTGTTTCAGTTCCGCTTCATGCTCTGCCTTGTACTTGGCTCTGGGCTTCTCAAACTTGATTTTCTGCAAGCCGTCATAGACAGGCTTCAAGCTCTGGAAAGCAGCAGAGCTGTCATAGATCTGCTTAATTGCTTTCATTCGGGCGGTCTGTTCGTCCAGCGTTTTCTTCAAGCTCTCTGTGGCAGCACTGTGTTCGCTGACACGGCTTTCCAAATCTTCAAGAGTGTAAATGCCGTTTGCCCGGAGATAATTGAAAGTCTCGTTCATCTCCTTTAGGTTGCTGACCTTGCCTTTCTGCGAATATGCCCCGGCTCTGCGCTTGGTGTAATAGGCGTTCAGCAGAGAAACAAGGTCGGGTGCCTGCGGCTTGGCAAGCTCCGCTTTTGCTTCGGCAATCCAATCAAACAGGAGAGCGATTTTCTTCTTGATGTCCCGGATAACGGCATTGGTTGCTCTGATCCAGCGGTTGAACTCGCCTTTCTCGGTGCGTATGCCTTTCTTCTCCATTGCCCGGACGGTTGCGCCCTCATGGACGGTGGGAAGAAGCTCCACGCCCTGACGCTCATAGCTTCGGTGGTCGATACGAACATCAAGCCCTTTCTCCGCAAACTTGGCGTTGCATAGTTCCGCCCATGTCTGCCGCCAATGTTCCAGCGTTTCGGGACTGCCCCAGTCGGTAGTGGGAACGGCGTTGAACACAAACTTTCCGTCTGCGTCTCGGATACGGTTGCCGTCCTCGTCCAGTTCGTACACCCGGCGTTGCTTTAGTCCCCATTTGCCGTTCTGCTCGATGGGACGGATGGGACAAAGCACATGGAAGTGTGGGTTTGGTATGCCGCCGTCCTCCCGGTCTGGCTGGTGTACGGCGAAGTCAACCACCATGCCACGGCTCACAAAGTTCTCCAATAAAAATCGCCTTGCAAGAGCGATGTTTTCCTCAAGGGAAAATTCATTCTGCAAGGCAATGTCAAAGCTGTATGCAAGCTGGGCGTTCTTTCCACGCTCGGCTTTTTCCACGGCGTTCCATAGGGTCTGGCGGTCTGCGTATTCTGGCGGTGCATGGGACGGCAAGAGAATGTCAGAGCAGATCACGCCGCCCTTGCGGGTGTAGTCGCTGTATTCGCCGTAATACTCGCTATACAATCGCTCCCCGGCACGGTAGGCGGCAGAAGCAATAGCGGACTGTCCTGCGCTTCGCTTAGTCTGCGTGACGCTCAGATGAAATAGTGCCATCGGCTTTCAACTCCTTTTCTCTGTTCGCTTGGTTGGTGTGAGTAATCGCCATGTGACGGACGGCTCGCTGGACTTCGGACAGAGAAAAGATGTACTCCATCAGCTCTGTCATTTCGGTGCGTGTGAGATCTTTGACCTCCGGGGCAAGGCTCTCAATCGTGCCGCCCAGATTGCAAAGACGATGGGTGCGTTTCTGCCTTTCGCCTTTCTCCAGATATTTCTTTCTGTTCTCAAGACGGTTGAGCTTGTGCTTCTCCTGTGCAAGCTGCGTCTCGGCTCGTTCCTTTTCGGCTCGGAGCTGTTCAAGGGTTTTCGGTTTTGTCATTGTGATTGACCTCCTTTTTTGATTTTGGGGATAAAAAAAGACCGTCAACTTTTCGCATAGTGCGACCAGTCAACGGTCAGTTTTTCGGTATTCAGTTTTTCAAACTTGCTGGCGGCGAACAGCATTTTATGCTGTTTGCGGACGGCAAGTCCACAGGGGATAGCCGCTTTAGCGGCGCAAGGGGGTGTAGCCACCTTGACGGAACGAAGTGACGCAACATTCTCGGTCGAGCAGTTTTCTTCTGCTGACCGGGAATGAAGCTCCGCAGGACGCACGATACTCCCGATAGGAGAGTATAGAAGTGCGCCCTTTAGTTCCTAAAGGGATTTTGCTTCGCTGTTTATTGCACGCTCTCATTTTTCAAATGAAACATAAATTGTTAAATTATCAGGTATATAGCTGATACTTAAACCTTTTTCTCCATTTGATAGGAGTGTCCCGACAGAAACATAGTTTTCTCCTTTGATTTTCTCTGACACATTCTCAACTACTGAAAAGCCCTCTTGTATCAAAAGTTCCATGTAGTTATCATAGTCGTTTTCGTCTATACCTGCAATACTGATACTGAAATTTCCGTGTTCTGTATCAAGCATAGCCCATGCAACTGTGCCAGTTGGAACGGGAAGTCCCTCAGTATATTCATTGACTGGCCATTCTCCCTCATCAAGCCTAATAATACCTTCAGATTGCGAATTGCTTGCGTCTCCTGTGTCTTTGGGTGGTGTTTTTGGGGCGGAGCAAGCAGTCAATGACAATATAAGCAAAATTGCAATTCCCGGAATAAATCTTTTCATAGTTACCTCCTATTGTTGTGGACAGCTCTGATAATCTGAATTGTGGCAAATACAAAAGCGATTATGCCAACCAATAAAATAATTTGAGAAGCATCAAAAATAAAATCACCATTAACCTGAATGTTTGTCATTGCGTCTGCTTGCCCGATTGCTCCTTCCGGCACTTTACCAGACTTTGCAGTAGCATAAATTAAAAAAGCAACAATAGCTACCACAAGGGAAATGACACTTGAAATGATCCATTTCCGTTTCTTTGGGACGGAATTATCAATTCCAAACTGTTCTGCTGTGCTGTTAGCAAATTCTTGCGGCGTTCCAAGCCTTTCGATTACCTGTTGTTCAGTTTCTCCATGCTCCACGGCAGAATTAAATATTTCATTCAAGTCACGCACAACCTCGGTTTTGGCTTTGCGTGATAAATTTAATTCCTTTTCAACCTGCCTTATGTATTGCTCCTTCATTCTGAGACCTCCGTTTGTTGATAGGTGGCGATAAAGCTATTTACACAATCCGTATAGCTGGACCAAAACGTAATCAATTCCTGTAAAACTTCCTTTCCTTTAAGAGTAAGGGAGTAATATTTTTTTGATCCGCCATTAGCAGCCGCTGGTGCTAAACGACATTGAATTAGTTCCGCTTCTTGTAAGCGATACAGAATAGGGTAAATCGTTCCCTCTTTTGCATATCCTAAGACAGATGCACTGCTATTTAACTCTGTGATTATTTCATAGCCATAGGTCTCTTTGCGCCCGATTAAGGATAATAGTATCATTTCAAGAGAGCCTTTTTTGAATTGTTGCAAATATTTGTTATCCATAATCTTCACCACACTTTAGTTCTGCTGATTAGCGTTGCTAAGTAGCAGAACTAATTATACTCATACTCGGTGCCTTAGTCAATAGACTCCTTGAAAAAGTTACAGTTTGTTCAAGCGTTTGAGCGCCCGAACATTTTTCGTCCGGGCGCTCTCAGTATCAGTCATAAATCAGCTCAAACTTCACAATCTCCTCTGCCTGTGCCTTGCAAGCGTTCATCTGCCGCACCCATTCCATTTGGTTTTCAGCTTTCAGTTGCTCTGTCACGCCGTTTTGCTCTGCCAGTGACCGCACGATCAGCTCCATGCGGCTTCGTGCCGCTTCGTCAATCTCGGCGCAATGCTCAAAGAGCTTGTCGGATAGCGCCAGCTCATTGAACAGTATCGGGCGGTGCATTTCCAGATACGCCTTGCGAAGTCTGCCGTAGTGTCCGAGGGGCTTTGTCTTGCGGATAACGATGTTCGGGATAAGATAATCGCCGTTCTGTGTGTAAGTGATATTCATGCTGTTTGTACTCCTTTCATCGGCTCTCTCTGCGGTAAGCTGCTGACAGGGACGAACACGCCCTTTGCAATGTCCTCCGCACGAATGGCGGCTTTCTTGGCTTCGATTTCTGCCTTTTTTCTCCCCTTGATTTTGTCCTCGTATCGCTTCTGCGCTCCGCTGGCTTTCCGCTTCAAGTAGTTCTGATGAAGCCTGTCCTTGCGTTCCTCACGCTTGCGGATTTCCTCTAATTCTTCCGGGGTCAGCTCCACTTCTCCAAACGCCGGGGGAACAAATCGCCCAACAAAATTGAAGTAAATCTCGACCTCCTGTGTGGTCTGTATACTGCCTTTGCGGTCACGCTCATGCACAAGGATTTTCTCGATAAACTCGTTGAGCATGGCAATGGTCAGCTTGTCGAAGTTCTCATATTTGTCGATCAGAGCGATAAAACGGTCAGCGTCCTTTTCGTGCTTCTCATAGCTCTTGACAGCCTTTTCCAGAACAGAGATTTCAGCGGTAAGCTCGGACTGTTCCTTTTCGTATTGAGCGTCCAGAGTGGCGTATCTGCTGTCGGACAGCTTGCCTAAAATGTTGTCCTCATAGATTTTGCAGAGCAGGACTTCCAGCTCGGAAACTCTCTGCTTTGCTGTGGCAAGGCGTGTGCGCTGTTTTCTGACCTCTGCCGTCTGCTGGCTGGACTGCGCTTCCTGCACCACACGGACAAACTCGGCTCGGTCATGCTTGGCATACTCGGCAATAGCTTTGAGCATTTCGGAAACAAGGGACAGTACCACATCTTCATTGATACGGTGCTGTGTCGTGCAGAGCTTTCCAACTGGGACTTTGCTGTATTGGGAACAGGTATATTGAGAAATACGCTTGCCGTTGTTGGTACGGTGGACATACATCTTGCCGCCGCAATCGGCACAATAAAGCAAGCCCGTGAGGGGAGCTGCTTCGCCCCAGCCGTCCGGGTAGCGTCTGACATTCCCACGGATTTTCTGCACAAGGTCAAAGGTCTGCTGGTCAATGATAGCTTCATGGGTATTTTCGAAAATCGTCCATTCGTCCTCCGGGACATAATGGCTTTTCTTGTCCTTGAAGTGCTTTCGGGTCTTGAAGTTGATGGTGTGTCCCAGATATTCACGCTTTTCAAGAATGTTGCAGATGGTGGAAGAACCCCAGCCGTACACATCTTTGAAAGTCTTGTTTTTATTCACACCCTCGCCGTGTTGGGCAAGGTAAGCAGACGGAATAAGCACCTTTTCCGATTTCAGTTTGCTGGCGATCTGATACGGACCGTAGCCGTCAATCGTCATGGCAAAGATGCGCTTGACCACATCAGCGGCTTCGGGGTCAACCAACCATTGGTCTCTGGCTTCGTTCCAGAGATAGCCGTAAATGACTGTGCCTGTGAGGTGCTTGCCGGACTTGCCTTTGGATTGAAAAGTGGAACGGATTTTACGGCTGGTGTCTCTGGCGTAGTATTCGTTCATAATGTTGCGGAAAGGGGTAAAATCATCGTCCCCTCTGGCACTGTCCACGCCGTCATTGATGGCGATAAGGCGAACGCCACGCTGACGCAGGATTTCCATAATCTGACCGACTTTCAGATAGTCACGACCCATGCGACTCATGTCCTTGATACACAGGTACTCCACATTCCCGGCTTCAACCTCTTTCATCATTGCCAAAAATCCGGGGCGGTCAAAGCAGGTGCCACTAATGCCATCGTCCGTGAAATGGACAATGTTCGTAAACCCCTGCCGTGCGGCGAACTCCTCCAACATAGCCTTTTGATTGGAAATGGAATTGCTCTCACGCTGTTGGTCATCATCTTTGCCAAAGTCATCACGGCTCAATCGTTCGTACAGAGCAGTGATTTTCTCGTTTTTTCTCATAACTTGCGCTCCTTTCTTCGGTTTTAGGTTGTGTGTTCTAAGAGACTTCCCAACCGCTTGATTAAGAAGTCTTTTAGAGCATACAACACCCGCCGCCATCTTGAATTTGCGGTACTGCTTGACGGCAAAGTGGTCCGGCTCCCGTTCCTCCAACTGAGAAAAGAGCAGGTCCACCGGGCTTTGATAAGTTTCGTCATCCTCTCTGGCTTCACTGGCATTGATAAGGTCCAGAAGTGTGATGAAGTTCTTTTCTTCCTCCGTGGCCTCGTACCAGATGTAGCCGATCAGCGCGGAATAATAGAGGCGTTCCGCTTTGACCCAGAAATCTTCCGAAGATTTTTCGCCTTCGCCCTTCGTGTTCATAATCAGGGCGTTCACCAGTTTTAAGATATCCTTCTCTGACCGAATGTAGGCCAGTGGGTTGTATCTCATGGATTTTCGGAAGTTTATCAGGTTGAGGCACTTGATACGGTATTTCTTCCGTTCCAGGAAAGTGCCGATCTCCGGCAGCAAGGTTCCTTTCGGATCAGTGCAGACATAGGACGAATGAGCTTGCAGCAGCGACGGCTTACAGAAGAACCGCGTCTTGCCGCTGCCGGAACCGCCGATCACCAGAATGTTTTTATTTCTGGCATACTTCGGCTGCTTTGGACGGCTCGCCATCGTAATCCGTTCCGTCTGCGTCATGGGGATGTTTTGGAAAAAGTCCTTGTCCATGTAGGGAGCAATATCCGCCGCCGTACCCCAGCGGGCAGAACCATACTCGATTCCGTGGCGGTATTTCTTGGCGTTTTTGCCTTTCAGGTAGACCGCCATACGAAGGACCACCGCACCGGCTATACCGATCAGAAGGTCCGTTGGCTGGAAACTGAGCCACGGGGAGGAAAGCGCTGCCGTGAAGCCGTCCCCGATAGAAAGCAGCTTGCCGGAGAGGTCAGCACCGGGCGCAAGCCGGAAAGCCTGTGCCAGCTTATCGAAGGGATACACGAACAGAAGATACGGAAGGTTCAGCAAAAACAATTTTTTCATATTCATCTCTGCACGCTCCGATCTTTGACCTTTACTTTTTCCCGGTCAATGGTGCGGTGTTCCGTTTTCTCCGCCGCCTGTTCCTTCGCCTGGGTCAGCCGCTCCCGGATGGAGGGCTTTTCCTCACGGCTCATTTTCCGGCTGGCAAACTCCTGAAATGCCGCTGTGATGGCGTCCGCATCCCGGCTTTTGAAAAAGACCAGGTAACGGGGCTGCTCTGCAGTGGTGTCCTTCTTCAAGGCAAAAGGTTTTGCGTAATTGGTTCTGAAATCTACCATAGTCAGGAGAATGCCCTCAATCGCCAGTTTCCGGTTCAGTCTTTTCTTTACTGTAAGAATGGTCTTGATCAGCTGCTGAAGTCCTTTAACAGGCAGATATGCGGCCTGTACAGGTATCAGCACAGAATCAGAGGAGACCAGTGCATTGATTGTCATCATACCAAGGCTTGGCATACAGTCGATCAGGATATAATCGTATCGGCATCTTATCGCATCGATATATTCCTTCATGATCATTTCTCTGCTCATAACATTTCCCATCGTTACTTCCAGGGCAGAAAGCTCAATATTTGCCGGAAGTAGATCTACATTTTCCTGGTGATGTAAGATACCATCTTCCAGAGAGATTTCTTCTTCGTTGATGACATCCATCATGATCGTTGCCAGTGTGATGCGAAGATCATCCGGTTCCTCATATCCAAGACTTGTCAAATGCCTTTCGTTACGCCAAGACAAAAGTGGAAATGGAAGTGTTTCTTACCTGTTCTGAATTACAGATCAGAATAAAGGATGATGGAGTGGGATTTACAATAGATAAGCAAAAGGCAACAGAGCTTTTTTATCAGCAAAATGTGAAAGACAGTTTGAAACATTCAGGAATGGGCATGTATATCAGCAGATTGTATTGTGAAAAGCATGGCGGACAGTTACTAATAGAAAATGAAAAACAGAGTGGAGCTGTAATAACAGCAGTATTTCATCGGATTGCATGAGCGGTCCGATTTTTTTATGCTGTTGTCTTTTTGTGTGATTTATATTTATGATGTCTATAACGAAGGAAAGGAGGAATACGTATGATTGCTATTTTTAAAAGAGAGATT
>ENA-OQKS01000420-OQKS01000420.1-human-gut-metagenome-genome-assembly--contig:-NODE-420-length-12276-cov-3.079842_pt1 | contig 12276 bp, 9 predicted proteins | sample MGYA00242804_ERZ504808 | MGnify/ENA primary metagenome ERZ504808 (study PRJEB26092, sample SAMD00036375) | human gut metagenome | host: Homo sapiens | study: EMG produced TPA metagenomics assembly of...
GCCTGCAGGTTCGCCTGTGCGGTGGCGTCGGCATCCGTCGCGGCATTGAGCTCCGCCTGCGCGGTCTTGAGCTCACCAGCAGCAGCGTTCTTGGTGGCCTCAAGCGCACTCAGGTCAACACCCGTACCCGAGACGGCAGCATCGAGCGCGGCTTGCGCCTGGTTGAACTTCTGCTGGGCGTTATCGCGCGCGGTGGTTGCGGCTGCGAGAGCAGCGGCAGTCTCCTGCTTCTTGGCCTGGGCGGAAGTCAGAGCGGCCTCAGTGTCCTTCTTTTCCTGCTGTGCACTGGCCTCGGCGGCCTTGGCCTGGTCCAGATTGGCCTGTGCAGCAGCAACGGCCTTATTGGCGTCATCGAGCTTTGCCTGTGCGTCCTCGACGGCCTTCTTGGCGGCCTCGTACTCGTCCATACCCATGGCCTCGAGCTTGGCCTGGGCATCATCAGGCCTTCTTGCCTCATCCTGCTTGCCTTGGCGTCCTTGAGCGCCTGGGTCTTATCCTCGACACTCTTGTTGGCCTGATCGAGCTGATCGTTCAGGTCGCCCAGCTTCTTCTGCTGCTGCTCGGCCTTGTCGACGGCCGCCTTAAGCTCGTCGATCTTCTCCTGAAGCGCGGCTACCTCGGCCTCGTTCTGCTCGGCGGCGTTATCGGTCACGGCCTGCGAGGCCTGATTCTTTTGCTGCTGCGCCTGCTTTTGAGACTGGCCCGCCGCGTCGGCCTTCTTCTGGGCGGCATCGTAGGCGGCCTGAGCGTCCTTGAGCTGCTTTGCCGACTCCTCGGCCAGCTGGGCAGCCGTCTTTACGACCGCTTGGTTACCGGCGGCAACGGTATTCTCTACAGAACTACCCCCCCCCTGCACAGAATCGCCGTTACCGGTTGACGGTGCGGCGATTGCCGCCAGCGGCGACATAAGCGGCTGAGCGATGAGGCCCGCCGTCAAAACGGTTGCGACGGCGCGGTTGGCAACGCCCTTGACGTTGACGGCCTTGGCCCGAGGCTCAAAGTGTTGTGGACTGTAGTTTGTCATGGCTTTCTCCCTTTGACACGGATGTATCCATACGCTTCAAAATGTAGGAGCTGATTTTTGAATTCTGTTGCGCAACATTGGCGACCAGCGTATTTTTTGAAATTCATGCTCCTGTGCTTCACAATTTCGTCACATTTGAAGGAGCTGGTGCATCATATTTTCGCGTGATGGAATTGAGCCTGTGATTTGCATTTGCTCCCGCGTCATCCGTCCTATCGGATTCCGCATCCAACAGACACCTCGCCCGCCACGGTGTAGAGTTAAGACAACGGGCGCGTTGCGCGGACCGCGCTGGAACGAGGTGGACATGGAGCTCGACAAACAACAGATCAAGCGACTGCGTGAGCGTCATCACCGGCGCCACGGTATTCGCCCCGCCCACAGCGAAGCGGCTGAACAGGCAGGCCGCTTTTTGAAGCGCGCATTCAACATCCGCGAGGGTCGCGCGCCCTATCACGTGATTCGCAAGCGTTTTGTAAACGGGGCGCGCCTGACCGGCTCGCACCTGTGCATCCTCATCATCGCCATGCTGATCGCGAGCATCGGTCTCGATATCGATTCGGACATTGCCATCGTGGGCGCCATGCTTATCTGCCCGCTCATGGGATCGGTCCTTGCCATGGCATACGGTGTTGCCACGCTCGACCGCGAGATTACCGTCGAGGCCATTGCCGGCCTCGTGCTGCAGATGGCCTTTTGCCTGATCACGTCCACGCTGTACTTTAAGCTCTCGCCGCTCGGCACCACCACGGCCGCCATCATCGACAACTCGACACCCACCGTCTGGGACCTTGCCGTCGCGCTCGCGGGCGGCTTTGCGGGCGGGCTGGGCAACTCGCGCGACCAGGAACCTTCCACGCTCATCGCCGGCGTGGCCGTGGCGACCGCGCTCATGCCGCCCCTGTGCGCGGCGGGCTACGGCATCGCCATCGCAAACGGGTCGCTCTTCCTCTCGGCGCTCTACGAGTTTGGCATCAACGTGGTCTTTATCGCGCTGGCGGCAGAAGCCGTGCTGCTTCTTTTGCGCGTGCCACTCAAGCGCGACCTCAACGGCGACGGCATTGTGACCGCCGAGGAAAACGCCGAGGTCGACGAGCTGTCACGCAAAGTGCGCCGACACATCATCGTGGGCACGGTAATCTTTGCCATCCCCTGCATCGTCATGACCGCGGGTTCCATTGGCTCGGCGCAAGCCGGCGTGCAGGACGGCTACGGCATCACCGAGACCACGCGAGAGCTTGCCGCGGTGCTTCCGGGCTTTAAGGATTACACCGTCGCCGTCGAGACCTCGGCCACCGAGGGCAACGAAGATGGTCTTGTCGAGCGCGAGATTGTCGCCCACGTGACGACAAGCGAGGCGCTCGGGACACACGACCGCCACGTCGCCCGCAAACTCATTGACCTCAACGCACCCGAACTCGACCGCGTTGAGTTTGACGTGAAGTGATGTGAGTCGTGGGATGGGCGCGCGCAGGCGCAAGCCACGACGAGGCGCAGACGAGATAAGAACACGCGCAAAAAGCGGGGCACAGTACATGGCCGCGCCCCGCTCGCTGTTTTATTGCCGTAAATCAACTTTCCACATCGACATCACCGGACTCCACCGTAAACGCCGGATAGGTGCTCGCCAGATTAAAGCGAGTCACCTTGGAATCCCTAAATAGGTAGAGACAGCCCTGATCGCGTCGACGCGAAATATACGCCACGTGGACCGTACCGAATTTTTCGCCGTTTTCATTCTTTAATACCAGAATGTTGGGGTCGTCCATACGCTCGAACTGCCCATCAACGCAGTCGCCGCCTTTGCCGACCAGTTGCCATCGATGGTTATCCTCTTCATGAAAGGCCAGGGTTTCCAGACTTGTTTTGTCATCACGATAGTAACCATCAATGGCAAAGCCTTCGGAAACGCATTCCTGCATATAGGATGTTTCTCGACTTATAGCGAACTGCCCTATAGCGCCCAGGAGCACAGCTAGGCAAACCACTGCAAGGGTTATCGAAATAACACGGCGATCCATGTTAGCCCAACCGATAGTTGTTTAACGGAGCACGAAACATACCCGGAACCTCCGATATCAGGGGGAACGTCACCTACGGCCTGCCGGTAATCATATGTTTCCAACATCAAACCATATGACTACAACTCGTTGGAGATAGATTCCATAAACGGACAATGATATACGGCGAACGGCTACACTTATCAATAAACCCAGAGTTATGGAGGCCGTTTTTCGTACTGCAAGATCGCAGTTTTCGGAAGTGCGGTGAAAAATCGAGTTCTGCCGACCAGACCGACTTTTTTAGCAACAAAACCGCAGGTCACAAGAGTTCAAAAGAGCAGTGTGCTCGAAGGTTCGGAGTTTTCCCCGCACTTCCGAAATCCGAGTCCACGAAAGGCGTCGGCAAGGCCATTTACGCAACATGTATCCAGTAAAAAAGGGCCGCAGCCGGTACGGCTACCACCCTTCCGACTCATATCTAGCCCGAAGCAGGTCGGCTACTTCTTAATACCGCGTCACAGACGCTTTGCGACCGATGCCATGGCCTCCTCGCTAACCGAATCGCAGGCAGGCGAAGGGCTGCGTGCAGATGATGTTGGACGCACCGCGATCAATCAGGTCGAGTATCTCGGCCGTGAGCAGCCAGACCTCGCCCATGTTATTACATACCGAAAGCACCGTGCGGGCCTTGTCGGCCATGGCGCCAAACCTGAAGATTTTGTCCGTAACTCAAAGAGCTAGGAGGTTGATAAAATCCAGAAACATCATGGCTAAAAGAGACGGGCACACTGTCCCTGTTTTTCGCACGAGCAGCGCAAAAATAAGGCCCAGACAAAGATAGCCCCCCATCATTGCAATGATGTAATTTGTGGGTGCCCCGATCAAACACTGTTGAGTCACGAGAAGCAATGCCCATAGAATCGACTGTACAAATGCCCTTATGCAAAACGGCCGAACTATTCCGACGATTGTGTATTCAAATAAAAATACGTACCTAAATAACAGCTCATGCAAAACTGAAACCGAACAGACCAATACCCATCTGGATATTGATTTTCCACCTATATCGAGCATGGCGGCCATAATAATAAATACGATGAAAATGAACTGCCATCCCAAAAGAATCCCACGCTGCTTGGTCTTATCACGGGAAACAGCGCCCCGAGTTGCAAAAAGATAGACTACCAACGCACAAAAGAGCGCCCCTGTAGAGCACAGCCAAGCGGGAGATCCTTTTGCAATAACCCAAATGGCCCACGGCACGCTAGCAACCATCGTACCCAGTAGATAACGTGCCCCCAGGCGCATTATTTCAGTCGCTTTTCCCAAGCTCTACCACCTCATCACTAGCTGCTATTAGGTCCATATCGTGTGTAATAACAATGACAATCTTGTGCTTGCGCAGTTCCTTCACAGCATTTATCAGAGCTTCTTTTATGAGCAATATCAATGATGCTGTTGGCTCATCGAATAAATAGACGTCTGCCTTCTTTTTCCAAGACCCGCCTAATTTCCAATTGTTTCAGTTCCCCCAGGAGACATTCCTCCGCACCTCTTCTTTTTCGATAGAAGGAAAATTTCTATCGCTAAGAAAATCCTTTACTGATATCGGGGTTTGTTCGGCAAACGAAACTAGATTCCGCCTAAGGTGCTCGCAGTTGATTTCTTCTTGGGCCTTACCGTTGTAGGAAATAGCCCCACCGTAACCCGAATTGAAACAACCCATTAATAAGTACGCAAGGCTCGTTTTGCCCGAGCCATTAATCCCCACAAGAGCATAGAGCTTTCCTTTGTCAAACCTGAGATTCAAGTTATTGTAGAGACACTTTTCATTTAATGTAAAACCAAAATTATGCAGTTCGATGTAATCGATCTCCAAGAGCTCCTCTCCAGCAACAGCCAAAGGCAATTTAGAGGCATTTAGACGAGATATCGATGAGAAGCAGTCTTGTACGCTACTACCTATACCGTAGATTGACCTCACGGCAGATAGCATTAAAGCCATGTAGCTCGAAACGGCAACAAGTTGGCCTACACTCATGCTTCCATGCATTACATAGAAAGCCGAAATCAAAAGAATAGTCACCTGGGACGCAGCCGCAGCAAAGGAATCCGTTGCCTGAAATCTCGAAACGACACTTTGATAGGCGACTCCGGCGTGCAGCAAAGACGAAAAAAAGCTATCTATGGATTTCAATGCTCTTTCGAATAGCACATTAACATACAAAAATCTCTGATGCGCAAGTACGGACTCCACTTTTCCGAAATACAGGGACTGCTCCTCCTTAAAGGTCAGACCTGAAACAAAAAGCGGTTTTCTGAATAAAGCATATGCAATTGCATACAAGATGCAAAATGTCACGGAAACCCAAAAGAGCGCTACGGAGCATCCATAGAGAAAAATAAAACTGATACCTAGCTGGACAACCGCAAGAAGTACCGTCTGGAGCACCGACAATCCGAAGGAAGCCACAGTATTGGCATCTGAACAAATTTGTTGAGTTTTTTCAGCTGACTCCTGCTCAAAATATAACTCAAAAGGCATCCGAACGAGCTCATCGATTTTACTTCGAACAATCGAGTATGCAGCCACGGTCGTTATCCGCATTGAAAGAAGGGTGCTTAAATAACTGACAACAATATCGATTAGTGCCGCAAAACCAATTAGAGCGCTGCTAATCATGATAGTATCGTAAGATGTTTTTTTAGATATATTGTCAACCAGAGCGCTCGTAAGCAGCGGGGATACAGAAGCCATCATTCCAGATATTATTAAGCACAACGCGAAGACTATAACCAGAAGCAATTGGGAAGAAAACCCAAGTCTGAAATATGGCAGATAATCGAAGAGCGCCGTTGAGTCCGCATCACTTCTTATGCTTGAAATCATAGGCCGCCCTCATTACTTTTATACAGTTCTTTCTTGCAGATACGCAGCTTGTCTTATTTTCATACAGCCTGGTGAAGGGACAGCCACCCATGCACATAGGAAGAAGCGAGCAGTTAAGACATTCTGAATCTGAACAAAAGTCGTAAGCATTCCATTTGGAAACTTCGAATGCGTTACTCGCTACGCTTTCAAAGATGCTGCCATAACTTCTGTCGGAATATCCTATTTCATTCCAGCATTTATATAAGGAACCATCTGGTCCAATAACTTCTGAATATTTATTGACGGCTCCGCATATGGTCGGATTAAAGCCTGGAAGAAACGGATCCATGTACCCCGTCATTTTGTAGCGAGACAAACAGGATGCTTCAATCGAGGCAAATTCGTCCTCTGAATAGCACGGAGAGTTAGCGCATGCCCCATTTATATCATCTACTGCCGCTAAATACAGTTTTACTCTATTACGAAGACCTTTTTGATCAAGCGAATCAATCAAGCGATCAATCTGATCACCGTTCGTCGGATCAACATTAACTCTTAAGATGACATTGAAGTACGCACTAGCTCTTTTTACGTTATCGATAATACGGTTGAACGTATCACCGCCAGAAGGAAGACATCTTCGTTGATTGTGTATTTCAGGCGGACCATCGACAGTCACCTGAACGTGTGTGACCCCATTTTTTGCAAGCAACTCCGCCGTTTTCCCATCTAAGAAATAACCGTTGGTCACCATGCTGGCGTTAAATAAGATTTCATCACTTCGGATTCCGCGCGTAATCTTCTCCACCGTCTCAATCGCCAATAAAGGCTCGCCGCCATACCAGGCAATCTGCAAACTATCTGCCTGATTGTCTAAAGCCATGCCATTGATATGTTTTATTACCTGATCGACGCACTGGTCGCTCATTGAACCATAACGCTTGCCGTCCTCATAACAATACGGACACCTGAAATTACAATTCAATGTCGGAGCTATCGTAAATGAAAGTGATTTTGATTGCATGCGACAGGCCGATGATATCTCTTTTAAATGTTCGATTTCATCAAGTCCGTCGGAAACCAACAACCCCGCGTCCATCAAATTGTCGACAATTTCCGAAGGGCCATTAGCCCCATTCGCAAATAGTGCCTTCTCGTATTCCGCATCCAACGCAACAATTGCGCCGGAGTAAGAGTTATATACCAGCGTAGGCTGATTGTCTTTATCGATTACATTAAAGCGAGACTGTTTCATTTCTACTCCGTTGCATATTTCAATATTTCAACCTGCCATTAGGAGTAATTCCAGCCACAAAATTTGGTAATGCAGATCCTCAGGCCACACGGTCCTCCCCCTGAATAACTCCAACAAATATGCGCTGCACAGGACACACACGTAGAAATATCTCGAGACGAAGCAGGCATCTGAGTATTCACTGGCTTTTGAATATATTCCATCGAAGCTCCTAGCTAACGTGTATACCGCAATATTGAAATGCGCGGCAATTCCCGCCCGTGTACACGGTACACATCCCCCAGGGATTACAGCGCCCCTGACATTTTGCGCCCTGACAAGGACACCAACTTGATAGCAAAGCAATATCGTTAGGTGTTTGAGTTGGCTGTATCCAATCCACAATGGCTCCTTTCTCGTTTTAGGTCTAGTTATACTTTGGTCAAAAAGTCAAAAGCTGTTTGACAACTTTTTGTACTAGATGAAACAATTTGTTTGCCTTGTTTAACATTTTTTAATTTACACTTAGCCTGATTAAAAATTCAACCTAAGGAAATTCTGTTGAATGTTGTTCAGCTGCAGTATTTCATAAAGGTATTTGATTGTCAGAATTACTCGGATGCAGCAACTATATTAAGCGTTTCGCCGCAAGCTGTTTCAAAAGGCATTCGAGCATTGGAATCTGAACTTGGTCTGAAGCTGTTCGAAAAAAAGAGGCAGTATTCTACATCTAACAAACCATGGAGAGGAAATCCTTCCTATAGCATTAGATGCACTAGCTTCAATTGAGGGAATTCAAGCGTATGCGCAAATCACGCGTGAAAAGATAAAAATAACCCAGACACATTTGACACACGTTGCAGTCGGACTACCACCAATACTCACAAGCTGGTTCAACCAGCCCACACTAAACCGGCTCTCGAAAAAGTACAACGGTGGTAAATTTGCTGTTTCCAGATACGACGACGGCGGAACGTGCTTATCCCTTCTACTTGACGGACAAATCGACATTGCGATTGTCGCTGGGCAAGTAGACACCAATCTTTTTGAATCGCATTTTTTATTGAACGCCGAAGTCAACCTCCTCGTTGAAAGCAATCACCCATTAGCTAGTCACGCAGCAGCGAATCTAAACGCGGTGGCTCAATATCCAATTGCAAACACCTGTGACATTCGATATTGTCGAAAAAGAATAGACTCAGCATTTAACCATCTGGGCCTTTTCCCCCGCTACGAGAGTATTAACTTAGCAGACCAGCACAATTTGTCCGATTTTCTCATTCGTAAGCATGGGGTTATTTTGACCATAGCCTCGCAAACGTCTCAAATCAGGATAGGCTATCCAGCAAAAATCGTTTGCCTAGGCAAACAAGATAGATTATCAATCCCTTTTTACTGCGCTTCAAATTCAAACGATGTCCAAGCGCAAACTCATCACGCGATAAGCTGCATTCAACTTGAGGCACGCCAGCTATCCCGCTGTTTAAAAAGCGCTGAAGAAGGAGACCTTTCCGGCTGAACATGGCGGGCGTACTAATTCTATGCAAAACAGCATCGCATTCCGCCAGAACGGAAGCGTGGGCCAGCCCCGAGTTTTTTGTAGTATTCCGAGAGAAAACAACAAGGGCCGGCAGACTCTTGGCAAGTCAGTGGCCCACTCACCACCCACAAAACTGTGCCCCACTTCCGAAATCCGAGTCCACGAAAGGCGTCGGCAAGGCCATTTACGCAACATATGTCCAGCAAAAACGGGTGGTAGCCGGCACGGCTGCCACCCGTTTGTCTCATATCTAGCCCATAGCGGGCAAGCTACTTCTTAATGCCGCGTCCCAGGCGCTCAGCGACCGACGCCACGGCACTCTCGTCGACCGAGCCGCAGCTCACGCAGCCATCGTGGGCACGCATCTGGCCGGTGACCTCGTCCATCGCGAGCGGCGCTACCTTCTCGAGCTTAAAGCCCTTGCCGGCGCGCAGGTTTTCCTTGGCCACGCTGATCATGAGCTTAATGCGGTTGAGCTGATTGACCTCGGACGCACCGGGATCGTAGTCCACCGCAACGATGTTGCTCTCGGGATGCTGGCGGCGCAGCTCCTTGATCACGGCCTTGCCCACCACGTGGTTGGGCAGGCACGCGAAGGGCTGCGTGCAGATGATGTTGGGCGCACCGTGATCGATCAGGTCGAGCATCTCGGCCGTGAGCAACCAGCCCTCGCCCATGTTGTTGCACACCGAAAGCACCGTGCGGGCCTTGTCGGCCATGGTGCCGATGCGCTCGGGCGCCTCAAAGCGGCGAGACTTTTCGAGCATCTCCTCCACCGGCGTGCGCATCCAGTCCACAAGCTTGATGAGCGCCTGCATGCCCACACGCGTCGTGGCAGAGCTACCCAACTCGTCCTTCTGCAGCTCGGCGTTGCTCATGGAGTACAGGAAGAAGTCGAGCAGGCCCGGCACCACGGCCTCGCAGCCCTCGCGCTCGATAACGTCGACCACGTGGTTGTTGGCTGTGGGGTGGAACTTGACCAAGATCTCGCCAACTACGCCCACGCGCGGCTTGGTGCCCTCGCCCACGAGCGGCATGGTGTCGAACGCGCGGATGGCCTCGCGGCACAGCTTGGTGTAGTTATGGCGGTTAAACTTGGGCGCCAGCTTGCGGGCACGCGCCATGTGCTCCTCGTAGAGCGCATTGGCGGCACCGGGCGTGGCCTCGTACGGGCGGCAACGGTAGAGCATCTGCATCATTACGTCACCAAAGAGCACCGCGTAGACTGCCTGCTTAAGCAGCGCCGGCGTAATCTTAAAGCCGGGGTTGTCCTCGCCGAGCGCCACGGCCGAAAGCGAGATCACCGGAATCTCGGGGTGGCCGCTCTCGCGCAGGGCCTTACGGATGAGCGCGATGTAGTTGGTGGCACGGCAGCCGCCGCCGGTCTGGCTGATGACCACGGCCGTCTTGGACAGGTCGTACCGACCGCTCTCGATGGCCTCCATAATCTGGCCGGTCACCAAAATGGACGGATAGCAAATGTCGTTGTTCACGTAGCGCAGGCCAGCCTCGACGGCATCGTGATCGGTCGAGGGCAGTAGCTCCAAGTTGTAGCCGGCACCGCGGAACACCTCTTTGACCAGGTCAAAGTGGATTGGTGCCATCTGCGGGCACAGGATGGTGTAGCCCTCCTCGCGCATCTGCTCGGTAAAGGGCACCTTGGGCCACGCGGTCGAAGCACTCTCGCGCTGAGCCTCGAACGTGTACTTGCGGCTCGCGAACGCGGGGCATCCGTGGAGGGCGCCACCGGCGCGGCAACGCCCTGCTCGTAGGCCTCGCCCGCGGCCGTGGCCTCGGCCAAGCGCTCGGCCTCCTGGTCCTTAAGCGCGGCCATGAGCGAGCGGATGCGGATGCGCGCGGCACCTAGGTTGGATACCTCATCGATCTTGAGCACGGTGTAGATCTTGCCGCTGGCCTCCAGAATCTCCTGCACCTGGTCGGTGGTCAGAGCATCCAGACCGCAGCCGAAGGAGTTGAGCTGGATCAGGTCCAGGTCGTTGCGCATCGTCACAAAGCGGGCGACGGCATACAGGCGGCTGTGGTACATCCACTGGTCGACGACGCGGATGGGGGCGCTCGGGCTTCACGAGATGCGCGAGCGAATCCTCGGTAAAGACCGCAAAGCCAAAACTCGAAATAAGCTCGGGAAGGGCGTGGTTGATCTCGGGATCGTTATGGTAGGGACGACCGGCGAGCACGATGCCGTGACCGCCGTGGTCCTCGACCCACTTAAGGGCCTCCTCGCCCATGGTCTGGATGTCCTCGTGGAAACGCGCATCGGCCTCAAAGGCGGCGTTGACGGCGGCATCGACCTCGGAGCGCGTAATCTTGGGACCGCGCACGCGACCGCGACCGGCTTGCGAATCGGCAACACGGTCGACGGCGAGCACCTGGTACAGGCGGCGCTTGAGCTCGGTCTTGTCGTGATAGGGCACAAACGGATACAGGAACTCGATGTTCTGCTCGCGAATCTCGTCGATGTTGAGTGCCAACGCCGTGGGGTAGCTCATAACGATGGGGCAGTTGTAGCAGTTGCCAGCCGTCGGATCCTCCTTGCGCTCCCAGCGCACGCACGGCATCCAGATGAAGTCGACGTCACGGTCGATGAGGTTCATCACGTGGCCGTGGCTCATCTTGGCCGGATAGCACACGCTCTCGGACGGCATGGACTCGATGCCCGCCTGGTAGGTCTTTTTGCTCGACTGGTCGGACAGCTGCACGCTAAAGCCCAGGCGCGTAAAGAACGCGTGCCAGAAGGGGTAGTTCTCGTACATGTTGAGTGCGCGCGGGATGCCGACGGTGCCGCGCGGAGCCTCGTCGGGGCTCAGCACCTCGCGGTTAAAGAGCAGCTCGTTTTTCTTTTTGAAGAGGTTGGGGGCCTCGGTCTTTTGCTTTTTGTGACCGGCACCCTTCTCGCAGCGGTTGCCGGTAATGAAGCGCCTGCCGCCGCCAAAGTCGTTGACGGTGAGCTGGCAGTTGTTGGAGCAGCGGCCGCAGCGGACATGCTTTTGCGTCACGGTGAGGTGCGCGATGTCCTCGGCGGAAAGAATGGTCGAAGTGCCGTCGGCGCCGGCGCGATCGCGGGCGAGCAGGGCCGCACCGTAAGCGCCCATACAGCCGGCGATGTCGGGACGCACGGCATGAACGCCGGTGAGCTGCTCGAACGCGCGCAGCGTGGCATCGGACATAAAGGTGCCGCCCTGGACGATCACCTGGCTGCCGATCTCCTTGGGGTCGCGCAGCTTAATGACCTTGAACAGGGCATTCTTGATGACGGAATAGGACAGGCCGGCCGCGATGTCGCCCACCGTGGCGCCTTCCTTTTGCGCCTGCTTGACGCGCGAATTCATAAAGACCGTGCAGCGACTGCCCAGGTCGACAGGAGCCTTGGCATGGATGGCGGCATCGGCGAACGCACGCACATCCATGTTCATAGACACGGCGAAACTCTCGATAAAGCTGCCGCAGCCCGACGAGCAGGCCTCGTTGAGCATGATGTGCTCGATGACGCCGTCCTTGACGCGCAGGCACTTCATGTCCTGGCCGCCGATGTCCAGGATAAACTCGACCGCCGGCCCAGGATGCCTTGGCGCCGCGCAGGTG
>ENA-OQKS01000421-OQKS01000421.1-human-gut-metagenome-genome-assembly--contig:-NODE-421-length-12266-cov-2.551034_pt1 | contig 12266 bp, 11 predicted proteins | sample MGYA00242804_ERZ504808 | MGnify/ENA primary metagenome ERZ504808 (study PRJEB26092, sample SAMD00036375) | human gut metagenome | host: Homo sapiens | study: EMG produced TPA metagenomics assembly of...
CACTTCCACCAGCGCACACGCGAGGAACCAGAGAATGCCGCCCCGCAACACTATGCGGTAGAACAGCCTGTAGTCCTTCTTGTTAACCATCGACGGGTAGAGCGCATCGCCGAGCGGCGGAATCATCTGCTCTCCGGCGGACGACAACTTGGTCGCGCCGGAGTACAGGCCCATTTCCACGGATTCGGGGCTGTAGCGCATGCCGAGGAAGATGGATCCCAATGATCCGTTGATGCTCACAGATATGCGGGATATGAAGAACCAGAAGCTCTCTTTCAACGCTTCCAGCATTTCCCTCATGGTGGTGCTGGTCGCCTTCAAACCGTCGCGTTTGAGCAGGGAGAACGCCCACAGGAGCGCGATGGTATCGAATACGATCATCGAGACGGGATATATGATCAGGGTGTCGTCGCCCTTCACAAACAACAGCGTCGCCACCAAGATTCCGGATTTCGCGGACACCGCGCGGATGGTAATGTCCTTCATGCGTTCGATGCCCCTGAAGTAGGCGTCCGGAAGCAGTGCTTTGGCGATCGAGTCCACGAAGAACAGAAGGATGATTACGAAATGGCCGCGGAGCATGTTCACGAACATCGCGCATGCCAAGAACACGACCGACGCGCCGCACGCCAGCAACAGCTTGGTGTACGTCATCGTCGAGATGGTTCGGGACATTTTTGTCTTGTCGTCGCGATGCACGGAGATGGCCGCGGTGGTCGACAGCTGGAAACCGTACTCCACCACCATCTGGAACACCAGGCAGAACGACGTCGCGAATCCAATCACGCCGAACTTCTCCACGCTGAGCACGCGTGACAGGTACGGCAGGAGCAATAGTCCGATCAGATAGTTTGAAAATGTGAGCGCGTATAGGAACAACGCATTCTTAAAAATACGCGAATGTGATTTGTTATTCGTAGCCTTCATTGTCTTTCGGTTAACTCATCTAGCTAATGTTTTAGATTCGTGCATAAGAAATCAGCAGTTCCTATTTGATGACTGTCGTGATTTGATTTCCTGTATAACGAATAGATGCGCATGTGCGAGTTTCCTCAAGGAAGTTGCCGACCTCAATGTACATGACTGGCACTTCGTTATCAGGGAGATTCAGAAGTTTGCGGGTATCCTTATCTGCTTTTGCCGTGAACATGGTGTTCAGAGGGCAGGAAGCAAGTCCTAAGGATTCAAGCGACAAAAGAAGGGACATACCAAAAAGTCCGCCGTCAGTGAACCCCTCATTCCGTTCATAGGATGTGATGAACGATCGCAGGTCGGAAGTAATGAGAATAAGGGCAGGGGGTGCCGCATATCCTCCCACTCCTCCTTGGATAGCCAAAGCCTTAGTGATGATTTCAGGGTTTAGGATCAGATGAACTCGAGTTGGTTGTCTGTTGCAGACGGACGGTGTCCTCATAGCCATGTCAATGGCTTGCTCGATGAGATTAACATCTACTGGCTCATCGGAAAACTCTCGTACCGAATGACGGTGTTCATTAAGTTGAGCGTAAGGTAGGAGCGAGTTGTTAGCTTTTGTTGACCGTCGGATGACGATGCTTCCCCCGCGTGATGGATTTGCGGACTTAATACGATTCCATTGCTCGTTGGTGAAAAGACTTTTTTGCCATGAGATATCCTTGCCCGCGCGAATATGGCGTTCCATGTACTCATGTAGTGCTGACATCGACTCTTGAAATACGGTGTTTTCCTCATAGTTGCTGTCGGCTAGCTCTAAGCTTTTGAGCATGGCTGGAAGTTCGAGAAACACTTTGCGTCCAAAGCCATATCGAAAATCGCCATGGCTGAGTCCTTTTTCTATCTGATGGCTCAGGAACATGATTCGTGTTTCCAACTGTGTGAGCTCGGTAGAAGCAACACGGGAGTAGTTTCGGTTATATCGATGTGCCTGAAGAACGGAGTCTTTGTAAAGATGAAGCGTTTGCCGTAGATTTCGTATTGCTGACGCTATAGGACGCGGGACGTACGCGTGAAACACTGCTCTGAGCTTCTCACTCATTTGAATCCTCCAAGTAAGTGTGAGTGATGAATAATCATTGTTTGTTTGCCAGTACTGCTTGCCGCATGTGGGCGAGGTATTCGTCGACCCTCGTGCGCTCTGCGTCGAGTATTCGTTCGACCTTGGCGAAGTCCACATGCCGATTAATCACGTCGAAGTCGTCATATCCGTCCACATGGCGCTGCTCGGAGTCCACGAGCTTCAGGAACTCGGAAAGCCTTCCGGAATACTGGCCCGGGTAGATGCAAATTGGCTCGGTTCCCATGTTCATGGAGAATGCGGTCGCGTGGAATGAGTCAGTCAGCACGTATTTCGCGTTGTCCACAAGGGAAACGAAATCGAGGATTTCAGGCACTACGAGGCTTTTGCCATTCCGGAATACTTGGTCCACGCGGGTGCAGAATCGGTAGATAGGCAGGCCTGTTCTGCGTGACAGTTCATCCGCGTATCCGTCGAACTCTTTGCTGCGGTTCAGGTTGTAGATAAGGATGTAGTCGCCTTTAACCCGCGGTTTCGTGGCGATGGAACGCCAGAACGATGCCGGCATCGCCAGCGTGGGGTCGACGATTTGCACAGCGTTATGGTATCCGTACTGATCGTTCAGAATATCAACGCCGCTCTGCTCTCGTACGGAGATCATGTCGAAACGATCAATGTACTTCTTCGACTGGTTGACTTCGCTCTCGTCGAGATGGCTTCGGCCGAAGCTGGACGCATACGCGTACTTGGGTTTCCCGTCAGGGGCAAAGTCTAGATAGAAGCATGGAATAACTCCCTTGTTCCATCCGGAATTCCACACTTGGTCACTGCCGGAAACGTACACGTCAGCGAAATCGTTGAAGTTTTTGAAATCCGATTCGCTGAGATACGCCTTTTCCGTGAGGTCCAGATATTTGCTGCGGAAGCCGTCGAACACTTTCTTCCATAGCAAGTAGGTTGGCAGGAACGCCAGGGCCTTCACCGGATTGCCTTTGGCGAAGGAGTCGACCAGGCCTTTGCCATACGTATCGGGACGTCGATAGTCGATGAGAACGACGTTGTCGAAATACTGCTTCAGCTTCTCCTGCGTGGCGTATGCCTGAAGCTGTGTGCCGTAGTTGTCGACTTGATGGAGCGTGATCACCGCCGCTGTTGTCATGATTATTCCTTTCCTGTCGTGTCGGGCGTTCCAGCCGGACCGGCCACGGTCCTGTTTCGTTTGGCCTCGTAGTAGCGACTCCAGATGGCGCGATAACACCAGAAGCCGGGAAGCAGGGCGAGAATGCCGAGCTTGTCGCGCTTCGACGCCCTGCGATCGCGCAGCACGGTTGGTGCAACCGAGAGGACCTCCCGGCGCAGTCTTCGGACGAGGTCCTTGTCTTGATGACCAGTGTTGACCATCTGGGAAAGCGTGGAGAGGCGCACGTACGCCCGCTTTTCAGCTGCGGCCGTTTTAAGGTCGGGATAGTGCTCGCACACCCATGCGGCCATCCGGTCGCCAGCGAGCACAAGGTCCAGCTTGCTGTCCTTCCAGGTGGTGCCGTTCGCGATGGACGTGTAGCGCTGCGCGTAGTGGTATTGGGGTGTCATGTCCACCGCGACCCTGTCGCATTCCTGCGTGATCAGGTATGTAGTGGCGGTGTCCTCATACAAGAGCCCCTCTGGATACCGTATCTGCCTGAAAAGGTCGAGCCGGTACAGCTTGTTCCATGCGGTCACGTCCCACAGGCCGTTGCGACACAGGCTCTCAACTGCTTGCGCACGGTCGAGCGTCGCGCGCGTGTGGGCGGGGTCCTTGTCGTCCTCGTTGTCCGGCGCGTAGGAGACGAAATGTCCGCACTGCGCCGCGTCCGCGCCGGACGCCTCCAGCGTCTCGAGCATGGACTCGACGTATCCGGGCTCGACCCAGTCGTCGGAGTCCACGAACGCTATGTATCGTCCGCGCGAGGGTTCTTCGATTGAGAACACGTGGTCGATTCCCGTGTTACGGGCAGCTGAGAGCCCGCCATTCGTCCTGTGGAGACTGATGACGCGTGGGTCTTGTTCTGCGTATCGGTCACATATTGCGGGGCAGTCGTCTGTGGACCCGTCGTCGACTAGGACGATTCGTACGTCCTCGTATGTCTGTGCGAGCAGTGAGTCAACGCATCGGGACAACAGGTCAGCGACGTTGTAGACCGGCACCACGATGTTGACGGGTGATTTATCTTTCATCATGATTCCTCTTTTATCTCTTTTTTCCCAAGGAGAATCGCAATTCCAAAAATAAAAAGACTTACGAAGAATTTTGTATTTCCAAGCTGGAAAATTATGAAAGAGCCTACAATGGTTTGTAATATGAGCAGATAGAACATGAACCATATGTCGTTGGTTCTAGTTCTTTGTTTTTTATATACATATCCTGACATGAAGCCATAAAGCAATGAAAAAAGAACTATTCCAACAATTCGAAAATCGAGATAAAAGAAATAAAACAAGGAGCAGAAAGCATTGTAGGATCCTGTTGGAAATAAGGTTGACGTCCAGGTTTCTTGTGGTAATCCGACATAATAGATTAAATTATCCAAAAACGACGTTTTTGGCTCCAAAAAAAGCTGGCAACAGACGCAAGAACGTAGAATAGGGGGTAAAATGTCGCCGCGCCAAAAGATTCAAAATTATTTATATCAACAATTGAAGTGTAATATGAAAAAAGACCTACAGGTAATGTAAAATAGGTATATATCGCCTGCAAGAAATTCTGACTTGTCCTAAGTGATGTTAGGACAAATAGCATTACAATTCCTATAATTGTAGCATTTTTTATGATTTTCTTTGTTTTGCTGGAAATAGTTTTTCTATAATAGAAAAAAGCCGCTATCAGTTGTGAAACTATGTATATTATTTGAATACGACCACCACTGGAAATAACATCTGCAAGAGCGCATAAAAAAACAATGAGGCTAAATTTTTTGTGCTGTTTTTTGAAAAGGAAGACGATTGCAATAGGTATGAGCACTGTCATTGCTGGACCACAAAAGTAAGTGACAAACAATCCAACGATTGGATTCGAAAATGCCTGTTCGTCATTGTATCCTAAACGACTGCCACGCACTTCCATGTAGGAAGCGCCGCTTCTGAATGCGTTTAGTGAGTAAAAGAGAGATAGCGCACTACCTACACAAGCTAGCGCTAATATTATTTCAAGAAATGTAAAGCATAGCTGCTGTTGATTGCCGTCGCTCGTTTGAAGATTTTTTCCGCGCAAGTGGGCATATCGTGTTTGCTTGGTAGTCTGTTTGTTTACAAGTGTCGAAGAAAAGGCACCCAAAGAAAAAGCCACGCTGCCGCAGGTAATATAGCCAATTGTCTTTTCTGAATAACCAGTAAATCCATAGAGTCGTAATGATGCGAGGGTGCATATGAACAGCCATAAAGAGGTGAAAACGATCACAGGACTTGATATATCTTTGTGGGCAGAATAGTCCAAATATATAGTGAAGACTGAAATAACAAAAAACAAAATGAACAAGGATCTTTGATTCCTTTCTGATTTGCCGATATAAATCAGAAGCTCTTCGCGTATTTCCTGCCGGCGAACTTGGCCATGAGGAATCCCGTGCCCTTTTTCCACCAGTCGGTCGGTTCCGGGCTGGTAAGGGACAATTCGACGACATCCTGTCCGTTTGTTTTGAGCCACACGTCCAGCAGGAGCTCGCTGACCCTACCGGGATAACGTTTCTCGAATGGGGTGTATGCCGAGGCGTCGATCTGGGAGGTCAATTCGTCGATCAGAGGGAAGAGCCATGCGCAGTACGCGTCGAACAGGTCGGCGCGCATGACGAGCATGTTGAACATGTGACCGCTGGTCGAGGCCATGCACCTGTCGAACATGGGAACGTATTCGGGAGCCTTCGACATGAGGATGTCCCTCATAACGTCCAGATGGGATCCATCGAGCGTGTGCGCATAGTGCGAGCGCATCGTCTCGATATAGTAGTTCCGACTACGGGGCACGACTGCGCCGGTCTTTTTCAGCGCTTCCCTAATCTCCTTACCGGATGCGATTCGAACGAATCGGTCTTTTCGCAGTCGGTTCGCGAGACTGGGGGACGCAAACAGCCTGCGGTAGTGCACGAGGCCTTTGTAGTCGGCGTCGCAGTTCTTCCACATCCAGTACAGGGCCGTCAGTTCGGAATAGCTTGCGTTGAGGCGCGAGATGTTATCTCCCTCGTCGTCTCCCTGGATGCCGGGCAGCACGTCCGGGTGCAGGGCCGCGCCGACGTGGAGCGGCAGGTACGCCGGGTCGTCGGGCGTGCGGTACGGCTTGTGCATTGCGACTGCTATGCGGATCGACTCGCTCAAATCCCACGGACCTCCGTAACGGTCTCGGAAAGCGGAGTACGGACGACGTTCCCGTCAAACCCGACATAACGGCCGTTATCGGCTCTTTCTGCAATCAATCGACCTGTGGTCGGCATGCGAGTCCCGTCCTTTCCCTCCAAATGAACCCCGAATTGGTGTTTTTCAAGCGCAGCGCAAACTGTGTAGGAACTGCCAAATCCCGTTCATCACCTTCCAAAGTCGATTTTGGCATCCCCCTCAGACACACCCAGCCCCCGTCACTCACTTCGGTGGTATTCTTCACAGGTTTCCCATGAACACTTTGCCTGTTCGTGACTTAAAAACTGTGTTTGAAATCTGATTCAGTCGGTTTTCCGGACGTTTCTGAATGAGCGAAAAGAGCCGATAACGGCCGTTACGTCGGTTTGGTTAGTGGTCAGACTATGCAATCCTCTGCCCTGCTAACGTTTGTGGCACGATTCCGGCACTCTGAATAACTAAGGGGTGACCGGTGATGGTTAATATCGCGATGATAGGTCATAAGCGCATTCCTTCTCGTGAAGGCGGCATCGAGATTGTTGTAGATGAACTAGCTACGCGTATGGCCGCAAAGGGGCATAAGGTCATCGCATACAATCGCAAGGGACATAATATTGCGGGCGCCGAATTCGATGGAAACGTTCATTCTGCAAATAAGCCTTTTGTATATAACGGCGTGCGTGTTGTTCCAGTGCCGACTTTCGAAGCGAAGGGTTTGGCTGCGTTGACCTCCTCATTCTTCGCGACACTGAAAGCCATTGCGGCCAGGCCTGACGTGATCCACTATCATGCCGAAGGTCCCTGCGTCATGTTGCGCCTGGCACATTGGGCCGGAATCCGCACGGTAGCGACCATTCACGGTCTTGACTGGCAGCGTGCCAAATGGGGCAAGTTCGCTTCCACATATCTCAAGTTCGGAGAACGTACCGCAGCGAAATGCGCCGACGAGGTGATTGTGCTGAGCCGCAACGTGCAGGATTACTTCCATGAAACATATGGACGCGAGACACGGTTCGTTCCCAACGGCATCGAGCGTGGCGAGCGGGTGCCGGCACAGGAGATCACGGAACGGTTCGGCTTGGCGAAAGACGGTTACATACTGTTTTTGGGACGTATCGTGCCGGAGAAGGGCGTGCATTATCTGATCGACGCGTTCAAACGGCTGGATACGGACAAAAAGCTGGTGATTGCGGGCGGTTCGTCTGATTCCAACGAGTATTTTGAGCGGATCAAACAGCAGGCGGCCGGGGAGCCGCGGATCGTGTTCACCGGTTTTGTCGAGGGGCGCACGTTGCAGGAGCTGTACAGCAACTCATATATATATGTGCTGCCCAGCGATTTGGAGGGTATGCCGATGAGTCTGCTGGAGGCGATGAGTTACGGCAACTGCTGCCTGACTTCCGATATTCCCGAGTGCACGGAGGTGGTGGAGGACAAGGCCGCCACGTTCGAGCACGGTTCCGTGGATTCGTTGCGGGATTCGTTGCAGGGGCTGTTGGAGGATCCGCGGGCCGTGCAGCGATACAAGGCTGATGCGACCGGTTTCATTACCAGCAAATACGACTGGGACGCGGTGACGGAACGGACGCTGGCCATATATGCAACCGACGAAGAGAACCTATAAAGAAAGGAATCATGATGACTGCAGTCAGTCTTGAGGGGAAAACAATTCTAGTTACGGGAGCTGCTGGTTTTATCGGATCGAATTTAGCGGAGCGTTTGCTAGGAACGATTCCCGCAGTGCAGGTCATTGGACTGGATAACGTTAATGATTATTATGATGTTCATCTAAAATATGCCCGTTTGTCCGAGTTGGAACAGTACGAGCGGTTTGAGTTCATTAAAGCGGATTTATCCGACAAGAAGGCCATTGATGCTTTATTTAGTCGGTATCAGCCGGAAATCGTCGTAAATCTTGCCGCTCAGGCTGGTGTCCGTTATTCCATTACTCATCCCGATGCTTATATTCAGTCCAATCTTGTAGGTTTTTTCTAATATCCTTGAGGCATGTCGTTATCATTCTGTTGAGCATTTGGTATATGCGTCGAGTTCGTCGGTTTACGGTGGTAATACGAAAGTACCATTTTCCACGAGCGATAAAGTGGATAATCCGGTTAGTCTGTATGCGGCTACGAAGAAATCCAACGAATTGATGGCACATGCATACAGTAAACTGTATGACATTCCTTCCACGGGACTGCGTTTCTTTACGGTCTATGGGCCGGCCGGCCGGCCGGACATGGCATATTTTGGTTTCACCAATAAATTGATTAAAGGTGAGACGATAAAGATTTTCAACTATGGTAATTGCAAGCGTGATTTTACGTACATTGACGATATTGTCGAAGGCATCGTTCGTGTGATGCAGAAGGCTCCGGATCGTTCCACAGGGAATGATGGGCTTCCCGTACCGCCATATGCCGTGTACAACATTGGTAATGGTCATCCTGAGAATCTATTGGATTTCGTGACTATATTGCAAGAGGAACTGGTCCGGGCCGGTGTGCTACCGGAAGATTATGACTTTGAGGCGCATAAGGAACTGGTTCCGATGCAGCCGGGTGATGTTCCGGTCACCTATGCTGATACGAGTGCTTTGGAGCATGATTTCGGCTATCGTCCGGGTACATCCCTGCGTGAAGGGCTACGTCGGTTCGCCGAGTGGTATGCGGGTTTCTATCACACTTCCGATAAGAAATAACTTTTATCAAAAAATTAGAAAAGGACAAGAAAATGCGTGACTTTGGTTCGTTGAAGATTGCGATTGCGGGTACCGGCTATGTGGGGTTGAGTTTGGCCGTATTGCTGGCGCAGCATCATCATGTCACGGCGGTGGACATTATCCCGGAGAAAGTGGATTTGATCAATAACCGCAAATCACCGATTCAGGATGATTACATCGAAAAGTATCTGGCCGAGAAGAATCTGAATTTGATTGCGACGCTGGATGGCGAAAGTGCTTACAAGGATGCGGATTTCGTGGTGATTGCGGCTCCGACGAATTACGACTCGAAGAGGAATTTCTTCGATACGTCGGCGGTCGAATCAGTGATTGACTTGGTGATGAAGTCAAACCCGGATGCGGTGATGGTCATCAAGTCCACGATTCCGGTTGGCTATACGAAGTCGATTCGTGAAAGGACCGGTAGCGGGAATATCATCTTCAGTCCCGAGTTCCTGCGTGAGAGCAAAGCCCTGTACGACAACCTGTATCCGAGCCGCATCGTGGTGGGCACCGACCCGGACGACGAGCACCTCGTCGAGGCCGCGCACACCTTCGCCAAGCTGCTCCAGCAGGGCGCCCTCGAGGAGAACATCCACACGCTGTTCATGGGCTTCACCGAGGCCGAGGCCGTGAAGCTGTTCGCCAACACGTACCTGGCTCTGCGTGTCTCCTACTTCAACGAGCTGGACACGTACGCGGAATCCAAGGGCCTGAACACCCGCGAGATCATCGACGGCGTGTGCCTCGACCCGCGTATCGGAACGCACTACAACAACCCGAGCTTCGGCTACGGCGGCTACTGCCTGCCGAAGGACACCAAGCAGCTGCTCGCCAACTACCAGGATGTGCCCGAGAACCTTATTCAGGCCATTGTGGAGTCGAACGTCACGCGTAAGGACTTCATCGCCGACCGCGTGCTCGAGCTCGCCGGCGCCTACGGCCCGAACAGCGACTGGTCCGCGGACAAGGAGCATGAGACCGTGGTGGGCGTCTACCGCCTGACCATGAAGTCCAACTCGGACAATTTCCGCCAGAGCTCCATCCAGGGCGTGATGAAGCGTATCAAGGCGAAGGGCTCGACCGTCATCATCTACGAGCCCACGCTCGAGAACGGCTCCACGTTCTTCGGTTCCGAGGTTGTCAACGATCTCGACGAGTTCAAGAAGCGCTCCCACTCGATCATCGCCAACCGTTACGACTCTTGCCTTGACGATGTGCAGGAGAAGGTCTACACCCGCGACCTGTTCCGTAGGGACTGATCGACATGGGGAAAGCTGCCCGCTTCTGTAAGAAGTTTCTGGGACTGCTGGAGCAGCAAGCCAATCCGATTCGTTACGCGAGAAAAATCGGCGTGCGGATCGGAGAAGGATGCAGGATCTCCGGACGTACGAATTGGGGCAGTGAACCTTGGCTGATAACGATAGGGAACCATACGGCCCTGTCGTTCGATTGCACGTTCATCACCCATGACGGGGCGACCTGGGGTTTCCGTGGAAAGCCAGGCTACGAAAACATCGTCAGATTTGGTCGAATCTCCGTCGGTGACGACTGTTTCATCGGCGCCAAGGCGACTATCCTCCCCGGAGTGCATATCGGCACCGGCAGCATCATCGCTGCCGGGGCCGTGGTGGCATCCTCGGTTCCCGCCGGCGAAGTCTGGGGGGGGGTGCCCGCTAAGCGACTGATGTCGACCCGTGACTATGCCGAAAAATGCAAGTCATGGCGCGTGAAATACGGAGACGCATCCCAAAAGGAAAACGAGACCTTCCGGGAAATGACGGAACGTGTCTGCGACGCTCAAGAAGCATACGATGCAGAGCATGAGCGAAACGCGTCCGAATGATGTGAAAACCTATTTTGTTTTTAGGAGAAAAAATGAAGATTCTTGTTACCGGAGCGAACGGCTACCTCGGACAAGGCATCGTCCGATCAGATTCTTGACGACGGCCATACGGTTATCGCGGCGGATTTCAAAAACCGATCATGTGGACGACCGTGCGGTCAAGAAGGACTGCAACATGTTCGCGATCGAAAAACCCGTACGAATACTTCGAGGAACCGGACGTCGTGCTCCATCTGGCGTGGAGGGACGGCTTCGTGCACAACTCCCCGGCCCATCTGGAAGACCTTCCGAAGCACTTCGCCTTCCTGAAGACGATGGTCGAGTCCGGCGTCTCCCGCATCGCGGTCATGGGAAGCATGCACGAGATCGGCTTCTACGAAGGCAGTATCAACGAAAATACCGCCTGCCATCCCGCGACCTTGTACGGCATCGCCAAGAACGCGCTCCGTGAGGCCTCCGAGTGGCTGGCGGCGCAGAACAAGGCCACGCTTCAGTGGCTGCGCGGCTACTACATCGTCGGCGATGACGCGCACGGCTCCTCGATCTTCTCCAAGCTCCTGGCCGCCGCCCAGGAAGGCAAGAAGACCTTCCCCTTCATATTCTACTTCATTCATATCTTCATCCAGAGCTTTTACCTTTACATAGTTCGGACGTGTTACCTGACCAGCCATTCCAGGTACACTTAAGCATCCTTCATCACCAGTCTGTTCGCCTGATGTTTCAAGGATTTCAGGATTGATCAGCACGATAGGACCTTCTCCTATATCAATCACAACGATACGCTTCAGCATACCTACCTGTGGTGCCGCGAGGCCAACTCCCATTGCATCATACATGGTTTCAAGCATATCCCCGATCAGATCATGAATACGTGGTGTCATCTTTTCTACCGGTCTGCTGACCTTTGCAAGTACTTCGTCGCCCTGTAATCTGATTTTTCTAAGTGCCATTTCTTTATTCTCCTCTTCTTTGATTATGATGTTAGGATCAAAAGATATTTTGCCCCTAACCTGATATCTTGATTATTGTTATATCACGATTTCAGAAATTACTGCCTGTCGGATTTCCTTTCTGCAGCAGATTACTTCAGTAATGAGATTTTGAAAAACTCTGTCATAATTAACTGAAATCAAATTGTATGTATATTTTTCCGGAAACCGGAATTTTATCTCTATGTATTTCTCCAGCTGGTCTTTGATATGTACCAGCGTTTTATGATCTTTATGTTTTAAATAGATAACCTGTCTGTAAATATCCTTAACTTTTCCAACTGACGCATATGCCGGGCCAATGATATGCAGGTCATTTTCTCTGTATATCCTTTCTATATAAAGTTTCAGATA
>ENA-OQKS01000422-OQKS01000422.1-human-gut-metagenome-genome-assembly--contig:-NODE-422-length-12220-cov-2.630944_pt1 | contig 12220 bp, 8 predicted proteins | sample MGYA00242804_ERZ504808 | MGnify/ENA primary metagenome ERZ504808 (study PRJEB26092, sample SAMD00036375) | human gut metagenome | host: Homo sapiens | study: EMG produced TPA metagenomics assembly of...
CTAAAAAATTCATCGATCAAATCAATGAACAGATTAGTCATTATCAAACTCGTATTGATGATTTAAACAAGGCAAAAGCTGAAGCTGAAGCTGAAGCGAAGGCTCAAGAGGAAGTAACAGCACAAGCTCAACAGCAGACTTCTCAGCAGAATAGTTATTCTAGCGGTAGTAACTATTCTAATAATAATTCTGGTGGATCTTCTAGCAGTATTTCTTCTTCCAATAATAGTGGTGGTAAGTATGTCATTCGTCAATTAGATCAATATGATGCAGCTGGTAACTATATCGGGTCTACTCATTGGTATAGCGATGGTACCTGTGACGATCCCTATTCTGCCGGTATGGGCGGATTTTAAAATATACTAATTTTTAAAAATAATTATCGACCCATAGCGCAAAGAAGCGGCCCCGCGATCGGAGTTGATCGCGGGGCCGCTTGTCACTAGTGGTTATGCGGGCAGTTGGCGCAGCAGCCGCTTGTGGCGTTGGTGCTGGAGCCGCCGCTTCGCTGGTCGGTGTTGTAGAAACCGCTTCCGTCGAACTTAATGCCGCTGGCTGAGAACGTCTTGGATGCCGGGGCGCCGCAGCTGGGGCATACGACCTCGGGTGTCTCGGACATGGGGTGCTCAACCTCAAACACGTTGCCGCAGCTCGAGCACTTGTAATCGTAGCGCGCCATAATACTTCCTTTTCAGCACAAAGCGGGCAGATCGCTCTGCCCGCATAAATTCAAACAGCTGTAACTGTACCCTATATCGGGGGTTTTTATCACGCTTCGCCCCAGAATCTATGGGTGCTGCGCAGGAGCTTCGCAGTTTTGCCCTCGGCTGCCGCAACGTCGGCCTCGTCAGCTTGCCAAGTCCAGTTGCCCGTGGCCACGCCCGGCACGTTCATGCGTGCATCGTCGCCCAGTCCCAGCACGTCCTGCAGCGGCATCATCACGAGCGGAGCATCGCTTGCCAGGGCATTGCCCATGAGCTCGCCAGCCAATGCAATGCCGCTCGGCTCGTCGCCGCCTGCAAAGGAGCGTGTGCACCATCCGGCAAGCGTCGAGGTGTCGTGTGTCGAGGTATACAGGATCTTGTCTGGTGTGGGATGAATTCCGCAGCGAACGTCGTAATCGCTAAACTCTAGCACGTCCATGCCGGGGAAGCCGCAGGTCGAAGCCATCGCGTGAACACCGGGCGTCAAATAGCCTAGGTCCTCGGCGATAAAGTTAAGCGGACCCAGCTCGTCGTAGGCGGTCTGGAACAGGTCCTTGCCCGGTCCCGGAAGCCAGCGGCCGTCGGCACAGGCCTTGCCGGCGGGGATGCTAAAGTAGCTGTGGAAGCCCAGGAAGTGGTCCAGGCGCACACGGTCGTAGAGCGCGAACGCACGACGCAGGCGATCCATCCACCAGCTATAGCCGTTCTTCTTCATGTGATCCCAGCGGAAGGTGGGGTTTCCCCACACCTGGCCCTCGGGCGCAAAGTTGTCGGGCGGCGCGCCCGAAATCTCAATCGCCTTGCCGGTGTCGGACAGCCAGAAGTTCTCGGGCTCGCTCCACGCGTCGGCCGAATCGTCCGAGACATACATGGGGATATCGCCGATGACCTCGATGCCCTTCTTGTGCGCATAGTTCATTAGCTCGCACCAGGCAAGGTCAAAGCGATACTGCATGTACGCCTGCAGCTCGGCCTCGTCGTGGAAGCGCTTGTCATCAATTAGATACTCGTTGTAGCGCGCGACATCTGCCGGCCAATCGTGGCGCGACAGTCCCTCAAAGTGCTTCTTTACCGCCATGTAGACGCAGTACTTCTCGAGCCAGTCGGCGTTGCGATGTTTAAACGCCGTGTACAACGGATCGGCATCTTCGCCTCCGTGGGCCTTCCAGGTAGCAAAGTCGGCGGCCAACTCCTCGTGGCTCTCGGGCAGCAGGTCGATATTGCCTGCAAAGGCCGAAGGCCCAGCGTAAGGGGAACGGAAGAAGTCCGTCGGGTTGACGGGCAGAACCTGCCAGTAGCGCATGCCCATGGCGGCCAGGTGGTCGATAAAACGTCGCGTGGGCACACCGATTGTGCCGGGCTTGCCGTCATCGGTCGGCACCGAGGTGATGTGGCACACGACGCCCGCGCCGTGATCGAGCGGCTCCTGCAGGCGCTTCTCGGCATGGTGATAGATGATCGAAGAGCCCAGCGGGTACAGGTCGAGCGTAACCGTACCGTTGTGGATTTCGCACTCGTGGCCGCTGATCACGTCGCTTGCGCATTCGCCGAGCGCCGGAATCGTCACGCAGTGCGAATTGCGCAGGCTGCGGTTGATGATAACCGTCGCGGCCTCGCCGTCTTTGCCCGTGCGGGTGTAGGCCAAGACGTCGTCGTTGAGAGCGAAGGCCTTGATCTCGCCATTGACCATAAAGGGTAGCGCGCGGCGCACAGCAGACGCGTTCTTAACAATGGCCAGCGTATCGAAGTCGTGGAGCTGGTCCTTGGTCGGCAGGGTACGGCGGTTGCCCGGATCGGTGAGGCCCTCCAGGCCGTACTCATCGCCGTAATAGATCGAGGGCACTCCTGGGAAGGTCATCTGCATGAGCGTTGCCAACCAAAAACGGCTCTTGGCCAGGCCCATCGAGTTCTCGTCCAGGCGCCATTTGCTGCGCTCGCTCTCGGGCAGCTGCGACTCGTCGGGGCCACCGCCGAGCACCGAGATAATGCGCGGGCGGTCGTGGCTCGAAAGCAGATTGAGTGCGCAGGCCAGCGCCTCGCGCGGGTAGTTCTCGCGCAGGGTTTCGATATCCTCAGCAGCTTGATAGGCATTCTTGTAGCCCATCAAAAAGCCGATGACCATATCGCGGAAGGGGTAGTCCATGGCAGAGTCGAGCTCAGAGCCCTGCAGATAGCGGCGCAGGTGGCCATAGCTGATCTTGTTGGAGGCGTCCTCCCAGACTTCGCCGAGCAGCAGCGCATCGGGTTTCTCGGCGAGCACGGCCTTTTTGATCTCGGCCAGGAAGTCATCGGAAAGCTCATCGGCCACGTCCAGACGCCAGCCATGGGCGCCGGCGCGCAGCCATTTTCGGATCACGCCGTCCTTGCCCAGGAGCCGCTCGCGCACCAGTTTGGAGCTCTCATTGATGGCGGGCATGTTGCCCACGCCCCACCAGCAGTCATACGAGCCGTCCTCATGGAAGTAAAACGCATCGCGCCACGGTGAATCCTCGCTCTGCCAGGCGCCCACGCCGGGATAGTTGCCGTAGCGGTTGAAATAGATCGAATCGTCGCCCGTGTGGTTGAAGACGCCGTCCAGGATGATGGAGATGCCCAGCTTCTCGGCTGCCTGGCACAGCTCGGTAAAGTCCTGCTCGGTGCCCAGTATCGGGTCGATCTTGGTGTAGTCGGCCGTGTCGTAGCGGTGGTTGCTCGCGGCCTCAAAGATGGGGTTGAGATAGATGGCCGTAAAGCCTAGCTCGGCAATGCGGGGCAGGTCATTTTGGATACCCTTGAGCGAGCCGCCGTAAAAATCCCAGGTCTTGATGGAGCCGTCTTCGGCACGCTCGTACTCGGGCGGTTCGTTCCAGTCCTCGACCATGCGGCGCTGGATTCCTTTGCGCGGTTTTTCAACTTCGGCAAGCGTGCGCTCGCGCCAGTTTTCGTCGCGGGCATAGCGGTCGGGGAAGATCTGGTAGACCATGCCACGCTCGTACCACTCGGGACGAACTTTGCGGTGCTTGTAGACGGTAATCTGGAAGGACGGGACCTCGGCGTAGTTGTAAGTTACGCCCTCGCCACCGGTGCGACCCTGCGGTGCGCCCAGGCGGACCTCGGGCTGGCCCTCGATATTGCAGATAAAGCTGTACCAGATAAGACAGGGCTCGGTGCACTCAAGCTCTACGGTAAATATGCCGTCGCCCTCGTGCGTCATGGGATACAGAGACTCACCGATTTCATCGACCCAGGTACGCAGGGTAAGCGTTGCCTGGTTGGGGTCGGCATCCTCCAAAATCACCGAGAGTGAAACGGAAGTTCCAGTGGTCACAGCGCCAAACGGAGTGCGAAACTGCGGTAGACGGCTGTTGTGAATCAATCTCATATTACGGTCCAGTTCAATAGAATCACGGCCTGCGGGCCATGGGCTTTACGCACAGGATGTAAGTATATCTGTTGTACACAGGCTGTATAAACAACATCCGTTTACCATCGGCGAACGGTTGTCCTAGAAAATCGTTTTACCACCCAAATTATCGCGATATTCAAATGTGCCTATACCGATACTATTTGTAGCCAAACAAAAGTAACCCGGTTTACTACGACGAATTGAATGATCTCAACCAGGGTCATTTTGGTGATATTAAAACCGCAGGTAGAGGCGTTGCCAATTTCGTAGATTACCCGCCGTGGTCGGCTGGAGCCATTTTGTCGTAGTAAACCGGCCCTCTTTTTAATACAGAAGTTCAACCAAGATGAGGGCGCCTGGTAGGGGCGCCCTCATCTTGCGTTGGATTAAGTTTTAATCGTCCGGATTAGTGGCGCTTGCGGGTGGCCGTTGCCTTACGGACGGAGGTCTTCTTGGTCGGGGCCTTTTCCTCGGCCGGAACAGCGGGGGGAGACCGGGGGTCTCCTTGGCGGGCTTGGTCTTTGCCGTAGCCTTCGGAGCGGTCTTGACCTCTGCGGCCTTCGGAGCAGGCTCGGCCTTTACTGCGGGCTTGTCCTCGGCCTTAGCCTCTGCCTTGGGAGCAGCAGCCTTGGTCGTGGTCTTTTTGGCCGTCGTCGTAGCGCGCTTGCGCGTGGTGGTCTTGGCGGCCGGCTTTGCCTCGACAGCTGCCTTGGCCTTGGGCTCGGAGGGTGCCTCCTCGACCTTGACGACGGACTTTGCGGCGGCCTTCGCGGTCGTCTTTGCGGCGGCCTTCGTCGTAGCAGCCTTGCTCGTCGTCGACTTCGTAGCCGTGGCCTTCTTGGTGGTCGCGGTCTTGGACGCGGCCGTCTTCTTGGCGGCAGACTTGGCCGGAGCCTTTGCCACAGGCTTAGCCTCGGCGGTGGCGGTCTCGGCCTTTACCTCGGGAGCGATCTCGGCCTCGGCAGCTTTCTTGGCTGCGGCGGTCGTGCGCTTGCGCGTGGTCGTTGCCTTGGCGGTAGTCGTCTTTGCTGCGTCGGTCTTGGTGGCAGCGGCCATGGTTGTCGTAGCCTTCTTGGCCGTCGTCTTGCGCGTCGTGGTCTTCTTGGCGGTAGGCTTCGCAGCTGGCTTAGCCTCAGCCTCGGGAGCTGCCTCAACCTTCACCTCAGATTTAGCCTCAACCGGCTTCTCCTCAGTCTTGGGCTCCTCGGCAGCAGCGGGTGCCTCAACAACCGGCTCGGCCTCAGCCACAACCTCGGGCTCGGCCTCAGCCTTCTCGGCCGCAGCCTCCACACCCGCCGGCCTCTCAATCTCCGGGTGCATAAAGAAGTACAGGTCCAGATACTTATCGGCCGAACGCGTCCAGCTAAAGTCCTGGCTCATGGCCTGCGTGACCAGCTGGTTCCATGCCTCACGGTTATCCCAGAACAGGCGCGCTGCGCGGAAGACCGCGTCGCCCATCTCGTCGCCATTAAAGTTGCTAAACGAGAAGCCCGTACCCTCGCCGGTAAACTCGTTATACGGGATCACGGTGTCCTTCAAGCCACCGGTCTCGCGCACGATGGGCAGGGTGCCGTAGCGCATGGCGATGATCTGCGACAGACCGCAGGGCTCAAACTTCGAAGGCATCAGGAACATGTCGGCGGCGGCGTACATACGCTGCGACAGTGCCGGATCGAATTCGATGCGCGCGGCCATGGTGCCAGGGTACTTGTCCTGGAAGTAGCGCAGGCCGTCCTCGTAGTCGCGGTCGCCTGTGCCCAGCACGGCCACCTGAACGCCGCCGGACAGGATGCGGTCGAGCGCGTACATGACCAGGTCCATGCCCTTCTGGCGCGTCAGGCGAGTAACCATCACCATAAGCGGGCGGTCGTCGCGAACCTCGAGGCCTAGCTCTTCCTGCAGCTTGGCCTTGCACACGGCCTTGCCGGAACGATCGTCAATCGTGTAGTTGGCGGCAATGCGCTTGTCGGTTGCCGGGTCAAAGCCCGCCACGTCAATGCCATTCAAAATGCCCTGCAGCGCGTAGGAACGCTCGCGCAGCACGCCGTCCAGGCCCTCGCCAAACTCGGGTGTCTGGATCTCGCCCGCATAGGTGGGGCTCACCGTTGTGATGGCGTCGGCATAGTGCAGCGCGCCCAGCATGTAGTTGATGCTGCAGGCGTCGCAGCGCAGCTGCGAGGCGGCCGCCGGAATATGCGCCACACCCAGGATGTCCTCCATCACGGTGTCGCTAAACTGGCCCTGGAACGCCACGTTGTGGATCGAGAACACGGTCTTGACGCGGTCGTACAGCGGCAGGCCCTGGTAGAACTCGCGTAAGAACACTGGTGCCAGTGCCGTCTGCCAGTCGTTGCAATGCAGGATGTCGCACTCAAAGCCGGCCGGCAGGTGCTGCAGGCTCTCGGTGATGGCCTTGGAGAAGAACGCAAAACGCTCGCCGTCGTCAAAGAAGCCGTACGGATAGTCGCGCGCAAAGTAGCGCTCGTTGTCGATGAACATATAGGTGACGCCGTCGTGCTCGAGCTTCTCGAGTCCACAGTACTCATTGCGCCAGCCCAGGCTCACGTAAAAGTCGGAGAAGTGCTCCATCTGCGCCTTGTACTCGTCCTTGATGGTGGCGTACTTGGGCACCATCACGATAACCTCGGCGCCGGCGCGCACGAGCGCCGCAGGCAGCGAGCCCGCCACGTCGCCGAGGCCACCGGTCTTAACAAACGGTGCGCACTCGGCCGAGGCAAACACGATCTGCATCTTTTTGCTGGTTTCTGCCATATTGTCTCCCATGTTGTAATTCGAGAATAGCCGCCTGGCGCTAACCGGGCGGCTATTCTACATGTTACGAGCGATGTTGCGGTGCCAACGTTAACGCACGATGGTGGTGTCGGAAGTTAACGGAGCCTTGCCCAGCACCAGAATGTTCTCGGGCGTGCCGCGAAGCTCGGTATTGGTGGGGACCACGTTGTTCTTATCCAGGATGGCATTCTCAACGCGTGCGCCGCTCTTGATGATGCAGCTCTGGTTGATGATCGAGTTGGTCACCGAAGCGCCTTCCTCGACCACGACGCCGCGCGACAGGATCGAGTTGCGCACGGTGCCTTTGATGATGCAGCCGGCCGAGATGATCGAGTTGCACGCGTGGCTGCCGGTCGCATAGCGCGAAGGCGGCACGTCGTGAGCCTTGGTCAGGATCGGGCGCTCGGGGTCAAAGAGCTGATCGGCCACGGTCTGGTCGAGCAGGTCCATGCTGCGGCGGTACAGCGACTTCTCGCTAAACACGCCCACGACCTCGCCCTTGTACTCGTAGCTGCACACGTCGATGTTGCCAAAGTCGCCCTGGAGTGCCTCGAGCAGGTCCAGATAGTCGGCGGCCTGGTAGTGGTCGATAATCTCGAGCAGCGTCTCGCGGTTGACGATGCAGCAGTCCATAGAGGCGTTGTCGCCGTACACGACGCCGGCGCTCACGCCCGTCAGGCGGCCGTTCTCGTTAATCTCGAGTTTGGTCTCGTCATCGACGTTCGCGCGTGGCCTTGCAGTACACCACGGTCATCTGGGCGCCGGAGTTCTCGTGTGCGTCGATGATGGTGTTGAGGTCCATGTTAAAGATGATGTTGGTGCCCATCATCACGACATAGGGCTTGTCCGAGCGCTGGAACAGCGTCTTGTTGGAGATGATGTCGCGCAGCAGGAAGCGCATGCCGCCCTTGGTGGTGCCATACGCGTTGCCGGGCACCATGAACAGGCCGCCCTTCTTGCGGTCCAGGCTCCAGTCCTTACCCGAGCCCACGTGGTCGATCAGCGAGCGGTAGTTTCCCGGCATAACGACGCCGACGGTCTTGATGCCGGCATTCATCATGTTGGACAGCGGGAAGTCGATCAGGCGGTAGCGGCCCAAAAAGGGAACGGACGCGATGGGACGGTCCTTGAGCAGCACGCTGCCGTAAGTCGAAGAGTAGTTAGCGGTGATATAACCGATGGCCTTGCGATTGATCATCGGATCATTCCCCCTTCCCGATAACGACGTCATTTCCAACGACGGCCGTATCCTTGGTGGTATCGACAGAGCCGAGCTTCACGCCCTCTTCGACCGTGGAGTTCTCGCCCCAAAATAGCGCGGCAGATGTGCGCACCGCTCTTGACGTGCGCGCCCGGCAGCAGCACGGAGTCCTCGACCACGGCGCGCTCCTCGATGATGACATCGGTCGAAATGATCGAGTGGCGAGCGGTGCCGTAGATCTTGCAGCCGTTGGAGACCAGGCAGTCGTCCAGGCGGCCGTCCGGGCCAATGTAGTGCGGCGGACGCGTGGTGATGTTGGACATGATGGGGAAGTGCTTGTCGAACAAATCGAACTCGGGGTTGTTGCCCAGCAGGTCCATCGAGGTCTCGTGGAAGCTGGCGATGGTGCCGACGTCCTTCCAAAAGCCGTGGAACTCGTAGCTGTACAGGCGCTTGCCCTCGCCGAGAAGCTTGGGGATGATGTCCTTGCCAAAGTCGTGGCTCGAGCGCTGGTCCAGAGCGTCCTCCTCGAGCGCCTCGATCAGCACGTCGGCCGAGAAGATGTAGATGCCCATGGACGCGAGGTTCGAATCGGGCTTATCGGGCTTCTCGGTGAACTTGGTGATGCGGCCGTCCTCGGGGTCGGTGGTCAGGATGCCAAAGCGGCTGGCCTCCTCCCACGGCACGGGCATAACGCTCACCGTGAGGTCGGCGTTATTCTCAATGTGCGTCTTGAGCATCTTGCGGTAGTCCATGCGATACAGGTGATCGCCCGAAAGAATCAGGACGTACTTGGGGTCGTTGGCCTTGATGTAGTCGAGGTTCTGCGTAATGGCGTCGGCCGTGCCCGCATTACCAGGCGCCGCCGGTCTGCGTTTTCGACGGCGGCAGGATCGATACGCCGCCATCGCGGCTGTCCAGATCCCAAGCCTCGCCGGAGCCCACGTAGGCATGCAGCAGGTAGGGGCGATACTGGGTCAGAACGCCCACCGTGTCGATGCCCGAGTTGGAGCAGTTGGAGAGCGAAAAGTCGATAATGCGGAACTTGCCACCAAAGCTAACCGCCGGCTTAGCGATCTTTTGGGTGAGTGCCCCCAATCGGCTGCCCTGTCCTCCTGCGAGGAGCATCGCGATGCATTCTTTCTTACTCATCGATTTCTCCTTCTGTCATCGATGTTCCTAAACCCATTAGCGACGGGTGCGGCGCTCTGTCGCGCCCGTCGAGTAATGCCGTGCGGCAAAGGGAGCTCGCGCGCCTTTACGCGTGCCAGATCTCGTCGCGGTACTCGCGAATGGTGCGGTCGCTCGAGAACCAGCCCGAGGAGGCGGTGTTGAGCAGCGCCTTGCGGTTCCAGGTCTCCTGGTCGCCATAGCTGCCCGTGAGTTTCTCCCACGCATCCACGTAGCTGCGGAAATCGGCCATGACCAGGTCGGGGTCGTTGTTGTTCATGAGCTCGTTGTAGATGCTCTCGAAGTTGCCCGAAAGACCCGCAAAGGTGTTGTCCTTGAGCTCGTCCATCACGCGGCCCAGGCGCTCGCGATCGTTGTTGAGCGTATCCCACGCAAAGTAGCTGTTGGATGCCCAGAGCTGCTCGACCTCGGGGGCGGTCAGGCCAAAGATGGCCTCGTTCTCGCGGCCGGCCAGGTCGGCGATCTCGATGTTGGCGCCGTCGAGGGTGCCCAGCGTAATGGCGCCGTTCATCATGAGCTTCATGTTGGACGTGCCCGAGGCCTCCTTGCCGGCCGTGGAGATCTGCTCCGAGATCTCGGCGGCGGGGTAGATGAGCTGGGCGTTGCTCACGCGGAAGTTGGGGATAAAGCAGACCTTCATGACCTCGTTGACGCGGGCATCGTTGTTGATGACGTCGGCCACGGAGTTAATGAGGCGGATGGTCTCCTTGGCAAAGGTGTAGCTCGAGGCAGCCTTGCCGCTAAAGATGAAGGTCGTCGGCGTTACGTGGAAGTTGGGATCGGCGATGCGACGGTTGTAGATGTCCATCACCTTCATGATGTTCATGAGCTGGCGCTTGTAGGCGTGGAAGCGCTTTACCTGAACATCGAAGACGGTGTTGGGGTCAATGACCAGACCGGTCTCGGCCTTAACGTAGGCGGCCAGGCGCTCCTTGTTGGCGCGCTTGGAGGCACCCACGGCCTTCAGGAACTCGGTGTCGTTCTGGAACTCCTTGAGCTTCTCCAGCTCAAAGGCGTCCTTCAGCCAGCCGTCGCCAATGGCCTCGGTCACGAGCTTGGCGTAGGTGGGGTTGGCCTCGGCAAAGAAGCGACGGTGCGAGATGCCGTTGGTCTTGTTGTTGAACTTTTCGGGCGTCAGGGCATAGAAGTCCTTGAGCACGATGTTCTTAATGATGTCGGAGTGGATCTTGGCCACGCCGTTGACGCTGTGGCTGCAGATCACGGACAGGTTGGCCATGCGAATCTCGCCGTCCCACAGGATGGCGGTCTGGCGCAGACGCTCCTGCCAGCCCTCCTGCGTGGTGTTGAACGACTCGTGCCAACGACGGCTGATCTCGTCGATGATCTGGTACACACGGGGGAGGAGCTTGGAGAACATGCCGATGGGCCACTTCTCCAGGGCCTCGGGCAGGATGGTGTGGTTGGTGTAGCTCACGACCTGCGTCACGATGCTCCAAGCGTCATCCCACTCGAGCTTTTTCTCGTCGATGAGGATACGCATGAGCTCGGGGCCGCACATGGCGGGGTGGGTATCGTTGGTGTGGATGGCCACAAACTGCGGCAGCAGCTCCCAGTTCGCGCCGTGCTCCTTCTCAAAGGTGTCGAGCAGGCTGTAGATACCGGCAGAAACAAACAGGTACTCCTGCTTCAGGCGCAGCAGACGGCCGTGCTCGCCGGCGTCGTTGGGGTAGAGGATGGCGCTGATGGCCTCGGCCTCAGCGCGCTCGGCATCGGCCAGAGCATAGTCGCCGCGGTTGAAGGCCTCCAGATCAAAGTGCTCCTCGACCGGCTCGGCGGCCCAGACGCGCAGCTTGTTGACGGTCTCGCCGGCATAGCCCACGACGGGGATGTCATAAGGGACGGCCAGGATGTCCTGCGTGTCTACCGTGCGGTAGAACGTGCGGCCGTTCTCCTCAAAGCCCTCGACGCGGCCGCCAAACTTAATGGTCACGGCCTTGTCCTGACGACGGACTTCCCAAGGATAGCCGTGGGTGAGCCACTCGTCGGTGGCCTCGACCTGGCTGCCGTTGACGATCTCCTGCTTAAACAGGCCGTAGCGGTAGCGCATGCCGTTGCCGTAGCCGGCAATGCCCTCGGCTGCCATGGAATCCAGGAAGCACGCGGCCAGACGACCCAGGCCACCGTTGCCCAGGGCCGGATCGGGCTCCTGGTTCTCGATGACGGATAGGTCAAAGCCCATGTCGTCGAGCGCCTCGGCGACCATGTCGCGCACGCCAAAGTTGAGCAGGTAGTTGTCGAGCAGGCGGCCGATCAAAAACTCGATCGAGAAGTAGTACACGCGCTTTTTGCCCTCGGCGGTGACGCGGGCGTCACTCTTGGTGGCAACGGTGCGCGCCTTCTCGGCCACGAGCTTGGCCAGGGCGTTAAAGCGGTCGAGGTCGCTGGCGGCCTCGACGCTCTTGCCGCTGATGCTCATGACGGCATCGCGATAGAGCTCGGTAAACTCCTGCTTGTTGTCAAAGATCTTATTCATACGTTCCTTTCCCCCGGGGATGTTTCTCCCGGAACGGTTATGACTTGTATCCTACGCCTCGTCGGGGCGGGTAATTACAGCTGTAACGGTTTTGTTACGCATCCTTGGCAGACGGCTTAACAGAAGCAGACTTGGTCTTGGTAGCGGCCTTTTTGGCAGCCGGTTTCTTGGCTGCGGCCTTAGCAGCGGGCTTTGCGGCAGCCTTGGCCTTGGCCTTGGTCGTCGTTGTCTTCGCCTTAGCCGGAGCCTTCTTGGCAGCCGCAGGCTTAGGCTTCACCGAGGACGTGCGCTTTTTGGGCGCAGCCTTGGGCTCCTCGACCACGGGCGGCTTATAGCTGCTGGGACCGCGGCGCTTAAGCACCACGCCTGCCAGACCGGGCACCTTAATCTCAATGGAGTCCATCTGCCCGTTCCAGGGATAGGGCTCGCTCGAGCAGGTGTAGGGCTCTTCG